>Ga0068714_10003243_pt1 | contig 19533 bp, 18 predicted proteins | sample MTBNYHSulfiMetaG_FD_62988 | JGI IMG/M metagenome (GOLD analysis project Ga0068714, IMG submission 62988) | Enrichment culture microbial communities from rom New York Harbor, USA that are MTBE-degrading - MTBE-NYH (New York Harbor Sulfidogenic)... | ecosystem: Environmental > Aquatic > Marine >... | reverse complement strand
TATCGAGTATGCCACAACATACGATCTTTGCTGCCCGGTAAAAGCAAAAGAAGCCGAGGCCAAATATGAAAATGGGCTATTGAAAATCAAGGTTCCATTCACCAGGGTGCTGGAAGGGGCTGTGGAGGATATCGAAATCCGAAACAATGTTCGGTTCTGAAGAACCGGCATCCTGCCGCAATGCCGGCACGCAGCGGCAGGATGCGCTCCCTCAGGAAAACGAAGACAAAGGACGGGGCAGTTCACACTTACGCAGCATGGTTTTCACCTACCGGGCGATGCGAGAGCAATGTCGAAATTTCTGCTCTATGTCCGCTGAGTTCTCTGCTATAAATAAAGTTGTGTAAAAGACTCTGCCCAATGGAGAATACAGAACATGATCGAAAAAAGTGAGCTCTCGCTCGATTATTCCCGTTCCATTCAGATTGCAGAAGGGGTTTTCTGGATCGGTTTTCATGATATTCAATCCGGTCTGCACTGCAATCCTTATCTCATTACAGAGGGACAGGAAGCGGTTGTGATCGATGGCGGCAGCCGACCCGATTTCCCATCTGTGATGATGAAAATCCTTACCACCGGTGTCGACCCTTCTTCCATCAAGGCGCTCATCTATCAGCACTATGATCCCGATTTATGTGGAAGCATTTCCAATTTTGAGGACATCATCGATCGCGATGACCTCAAAATCATATCCTGCAGTTCCAACCATATGTTTATCAGGCATTATGCAGCAAAATCGGACCTGCTTTCCATGCAGGATCTCCACTACCGCTACCGATTCTCTTCCGGCCGCGAGCTTAGGTTCACCCCGACGCCGTACGCACATTCGGAAGGCAGCTTCGTGACTTTCGATGCGAGAACCGGAGTCCTTTTCACCAGCGATTTGTTCGGCAGCTACGGCGGTCAATGGGAGCTGTTTCTTCAGCTGGAGCCTCATTGCAGAAATTGCTTCGACTACAGTCCATGCTCGGCCGGAAAAACCTATTGCCCATTGCCGGACATACTGAAATTCCACCAACATATAATACCCTCTGCAAGGGCACTAAAGTACGCACTCGAACAAATGGCTGCCATTCCCTTTTCTGTGATTGCGCCCCAGCACGGCAGTGTGATTCGGGGAGCGGATATCATTGAGATAGTCTGGAACCGACTTGGAGCCCTGGAGAGAGTGGGAATCGACAGGGTGATCGGTGATCGCTCCGAATTCAACCTCGCCAGAAAGAGATCAGAATAAAAACATCAGCTATGGATAAGCTTAATCCTTTGGTCAAAGAGCTTTTCGGTCCCGGCAACATCGGACACCTAGACCCCGAAGTCTGCATGCAGAAGCTTTTGGAATACAGGGCCTGGGAAACGGACAATGAGATCAACAAGCAACTGCTTAAACAACTTGTGCTCAAATATTCAGCAGCCGAACGAGAACTGGTCAGACTCAACAGCGAGCTGTTGGATAAGCAAAGGCGTCTGGATCAGGACCTCAAAGCTGCCGCCGGTATTCAGCACGCCCTCCTCCCCGTAACGCTGCCGGAAACGAATAATCTGCAAGTCGCCTGGAAGTTCATTCCCTGTGAACAAATCGGCGGCGACATCTTCAACGTTTTTCCACTCGACAGCGATCACGTCGCCCTCTATATGCTTGATGTGAGCGGCCATGGAGTTCCGTCCGCACTGGTTACCGTTTCTGTGTCCCAGGCGCTGCAACCGGACGGCGGCTACGTCTTAAAGAAGCACGGCTCCGGTCAGTCCGTGGATCGGATCGTTTCACCCAAAGAGCTCCTGGCCGCCCTGGACGAACAATACCCGCTGGAGCGTTTTGACATGTTTTTCTCCATGATATACGGGATCGTAAACATCCGGCAGGGCTATCTGATCCATGCCAATGCCGGCCATCCTCCGGCAATCCTTTTGAATCCCGAGCGCGGCGTGGAGGTCATTGATGCAGACGGTCCGATCATCGGCATGGGAGGAATCCCCTTTGAAGAAGCTCGAACCGAGATAGCTAGAGGCGATAAAGTACTATTTTATACCGATGGCATCATCGAGTATGAGAATCCCCGGGAAGGCTTCTACGGCAAAGAGCGGTTTTACGATCTCCTGCAGGAATCAAAGCGGCAACCGATAACAGCGATCATGGACAAGATCATTGATTCCGTGCTTGAGTTCGGCCACCATACGCCGCCCCAAGATGATATCAGCCTGCTCGGATTCGAGTATATGGGTGAGCAGTGAGCGTGTCTCCGTGTCCGTCCATCCCCTTGCCCGCGTCACCGATCAAGCTTCCCGCAACGCTTCGATGATGTTTATGCGGGAAGCCCTTAGGGCCGGAAGAGCTCCTCCGGCAAAACCCATGAAAAGCGAAAAGCCCATTGCCTTGTAGATGATCTCGGCCGAAAGAGCAAAGCTGAAGGCCAACTCGGAAAACGTCTGAAAATTGGTGGTGGAGACGGTGAAGAACTGGAGGAACGAAGCGAAGAAAAGACCGGCAGAACCTCCGATCAGCCCAAGAACCAGCGATTCAATCAGGAATGCGGTCAGGATAGTGGATCGTTTGAACCCCAGTGCCCGAAGTGTTCCTATTTCGGCTGTGCGGTTGGCAACGGCCGCGTACATGGTGATCATGGCTCCGACAACAGCACCAATGGAAAAGACTATGGTGAGAGAGGTGCCCAGAATCCGCAGAAACTTGGCCAGCGCGGCCGACTGATCCAGATAATAAGTTGTTTCCCGCTTTGCCTCCAAGGTGAGCCGCGGGTCTTTTTCGATACGTGTTTTTGCCTCAAGGAATCTGGAGCTTTCGCGCAATTTGAAAATAACGGCGGAATAGACCTGTCTGCGAAATGCCTGCATGAGTTGATCGACATCCCCCCAGATTTCCGAGCTGAATCCCGTGCTTCCCGCATCGAAAATGCCGACGACGGTCCAGGAGCGCTGAGCGAAAACGAGCCTGCTGCCGAGGCCCGCATTCTTAAATCGTTCGGCGACGCTTTGTCCCACCATGATCTCAGTCAGACCGGGTCTGGGCATGCGCCCCAGCAGCATGGTCACCTGGGGCCTCAATGCCAACGATGTTTCGGAAATTCCCCGGATGACTACATTGGATGGGCTGTTACTCCCCTTTTTTTGGAGATTGATGAGCACCACCAGTTCTTTAGCAACGAGTCTCCGACTGTCGTTGCCGACGGCGGCTTCAGGACCGGTTTCCACAACGGCGGCTTGATCGCGATCCACTCCGCTTTGCACTTCAGTGCCGGCGCCGCGGCGGATGACCACAACATTATCGTAGGACCCGGTATCTACCAGAGTTTTTTGCAGACCTTCCGCCAGCATCACTATGGAGGCAAAGGCGAAGACCACAAGGGCCATGCCCGATGCCGTGAGGAATGTGGTCAGGCGCCGGGTCAGCAAGTTGCGAAAGCTGTAAGCAAAAAGCAGCCTCATTTAACTTAACCGTTTACCATGGATCTTATTCACGGCAGAGCCCCGTTCGTGCCCCTATGCGTGCCCGTACCCGAAAACTTCCTGGATTCGGGCACGGGCACGAACGCGGGCACGGTACGCGGTGAAGTGTAAAAACCACCAGAGTTGCCTCTGCGGGTTCGATCGCCATTCAGCCGATTCTTCGCAATCCTTCGGCGATGCCTACGTGGACGGCCCGCCAGGCCGGAAATACGGAAGCGATCAGTCCTACAGCCACGGCAGCCACACAATCCATATAAATGGTTTCTTGTGCCACATTGAAAACCGGAAACCAGTCGCCTACCGCCACTCCGAAGCCCTTTGCCACAGGAAAGGTGAGAAGAATGCCAAGGCCTCCACCAAAGCAGGTGATGAAAAGCGATTCGCCAAAGATCATACCGACCAGGTACATCGGACCGAAGCCCAGAGTTTTGAACACCGCATATTCGCCCATCCGCTCTCGAACAGACATAATCATGGTATTGGCAACTACCGCCATAATGATTGCGATGATCACCAGAGAAACCAGTCGAATGGCGGTGATAATGGCTTCACTTAAGGAGACAAAGCCCATCTGAAAAGCTTTCTCGGTCTCCGTTATGGTCTCCGCAAAGGAGTTCTGAAACATGCTGTCGATGGCTTCAGCCGTCCGGGCCGCGAGGTCTGCCTTAGTCAGTCCGATCATGTAGAATCCCACCTTGTCTGCTCTGGATGGCGCGGTCTTCCTTAAGCTTTCATTCAGATAGTCCCAGTGGAAGAAAAACTGGCTTTGATCCGTGCTTTTCTCACGCCCGGTGTAGATTGCACGCAGTACGAGCTCCCAATTACCCGGAAAAATTGTACCCTTTAAAGTTATTGTATGCCCAATTTCCCAGCCGAATCTCTTTGCCAGCTTGGCCCCCACAGCACACGCCTTCCGGTCCCGCAGAAAGGCTTCCTTTTGCTCTTCCGGTACGATGTATTCCGGATACATTTCGAGGTAGGCCTTGGGCTCGACTGCAAAGTTAGCGAAGAAGTTCTTTTCATCTATGTAGATCCCACCAAACCAGTTTCCGTAGGAAACAGTTTTGACCCCTGCGACGGCTCGGATCTTTTCTCTGTAGGAAAGCGGCAGCGAGAAGAGAAGAGAAATGGCGTTGCGGGTCACCAGGCGGTTGGCGGAGGATGCTTCCACACCGGCATACCAGGCACTGATCACAGTGCGCAACATGCCGAAGGCAAGGATGGCAATGCACAGGCCGCATACGGTGAGTGCATTGCGCAGCTTATGCCTAAGAGCATTCCGTAAAAGTAGCTTCAGGAGCATTGGCCAGGATCCCTTTGTCCAGGTACTTCATCAAATTCGCCTTACGGGCGGCCCGCGGGTCGTGAGTCACCATGATGATGGTTTTCCCAAGGTCCAAGCTCAAACGTTCCATCAATTGCAGCACCTCTTCGGCTGAAACCCTGTCGAGATCACCTGTGGGCTCGTCGGCCACCAGAATAGTCGGATCGGTCACCACCGCTCGAGCGATCGCGACGCGCTGCTGCTGCCCTCCTGAAAGCTGCCGCGGATAATGATCCATCCGATCATGCAGTTTAACCAACTCGAGAGCGGTGCTCACGTGCTCTCGCCGCTGTTTTTTGGAAAGCTTGGTCAAAATAAGCGGCAGTTCAACGTTCTCGAACGCCGTTAGAACTGGAATTAAATTGTAGAACTGAAAAATAAAGCCTACATTCCTTGCTCGCCATTCGGCAAGCTCGCTTTCGCCAAGAGTGGTGATATCAACACCGCCTATCCTTATGACTCCGTGGTCAGCCTGATCCAAACCGGCGATGAGATTAAGCAAAGTGCTCTTTCCCGAACCCGAGGGACCCATAAGGGCCAGGAACGTGCCTTCCTCTATATTGAGCGAAATATGCTCCAGCACCGGTAAAATCTGTCCCCCACGCCGGTAGGATTTACTCAGGTCATTGATTTCGACGATTATGTTGTTGGGCTCGGTCATTCGTTGTTCGTTCGATGTTGCTTGGTGTTCTCTGCCGTTCCGCGCTATTCCGGTACGGTGACTTTGCTTCCATCCTCTACTTTGTCGGGAGTCACAATCACTTTTTCCCCGACTTCGAGACCTTCGTGCACACTGACCATTTCACCGTATTCTTCTTCCAATTGAACATTCACCTGAGCAGCCCTGCCCTCTCGAACCGCATAGACAACGCTGCGATCATCCCTCCTGACCACCGCTAGAGATGGAATTGCAGTGAAAGGCTCTTGCTTTTCAGGGACTTTCTGTGTGAGGAAAGCAACCTTGGCACTCATTTCGGGCAGAATTCGCGGGTCTTTACTCATGAATGCGACTTTCACCATGACGGTCGCCTTGCTGCGGTCGGCCGTCGGCACGATCATGTGCACTACGCCACGAAACCGGCTGTCCGGCAGAGCATCGAGCTGAATTTCACAGGGCTGTCCGACCTTCACCTTTTCTATGTTGGACTCGGAGACATCGGCCTCAACCTTCAAAGAATCGAGATCCGCAATTGTCACGACGGCAGCCTTTGCATTTGCCGCCGCTCCGAGTGGCGTTACGATATCGCCGACATCGGCGTCCTTGGTCAGTACCACAGCGTCAAAAGGGGCCTGAATTTCTGCATACGAGACTAGGGCCTGCGCTTCTCTCAAAGCGGACTCCCTTGCCTCAAGCTGCGCCTGCCTGGCGGCGACGGTTTCCTCGGACCTCCTGTATCTCGCCTCTGCTTCGGCATATTCGAGCTCCGACACATATCCTCGATGGACCACCTGCTTTTTGCGTTGATATGCTAATAGAGCAACCCGCAGTTCGGCCCTGGCTTCCTGCAAACTGTATTTGGCTGCCTCCAACTCCGCTTTTGCCCTGTCTCTTGCCGCTTCAGCATCAAGATTCTCCAGGCGGGCTATCACTTGCCCTTCCTTTACCCGGCTGCCCTCCTCGACACCGAGGTAAACCAGCTGACTGGTAATCTTGGACGCTACGGCAGCTTTGCGCTGGGCTACAACATAGCCGCTGGCATTTAATAAAGTAAACATTTGCGAGGGGTAATACTTCTGAACAACCGCAACCTGTACCTCGACGGAAGGAGTGAGAAAACCTGCCTGGTAGAGCGAACCAACGGTTATCAGGAGAGCAAACAGCATCAACAGGAGCCCGTATCGTTTGACCTTCTTTCGATGCGAGGGCATGCTCGTTTTTTCGATGCGTAACTTTGACAGGCCTTCATCCGCCACAGCGGGTCTCCTTTTATTCAACCGGGGACAACAAATTCAGCCATAGCTGTTTTTTGCTTTAACAGCCTTCTATTGGTCGGCATTTATAATAACTCGTTGGCTTCTGCAAAGAAAAATCGAGCGAGCCGGTACACAAGTCTGCGTTCCATAGACAATAACCATGCGGTTATTAAATTTCAGGAAAAGCAGCTAGAAAGGAAAACCATCATGAATGATCAGTCACCGATCCTCGAAACTTCGGGCTATTATTGGAGAACTTGCACTCTCCATGCCGCCGTAAAGCTGGAAATCTTCACCGTTATCGGAACAGCTGGGCTCACCGGCTCGGATGTGGCCGAAAAAATCGGAGGCGACGAGCGGGCCACAACCATGCTGCTCGACGCACTTGTGGCGATGAATCTGCTGGAGAAAAAACACAACCGGTATGGCAACGGAGCGGCAAGTCGCAAGTATCTCTGCAAAGATTCGCCCCACTACGTGGGACACATCATCATGCACCACCACCATCTGATGGAATCATGGCACCAGCTGGACCGTGCCATCTTGACCGGCAAACCGGTACGGGCCCGAGCTTCTGTCAGCAGTGAAGAATGGAGGGAAAGCTTCTTAATGGGCATGTTCAACCTTGCCATGAATTTAGCTCCGAAAGTCGCGGCCAAGGTCGATCTTTCCAGCCGAAGCCACTTGCTCGATCTTGGGGGAGGCCCGGGCACTTACGCCATTCATTTCTGCAAGGCAAATCCTAACCTGAAGGCCACGGTGTACGATCTGGCAACGACCCGACCCTTCGCAGAAGAAACCATCGCCAAATTCGGCATGAGCGATCGCATCCGCTTCCTGGAAGGCAATTATCTCGAACTGGATATTTCCGGAAGCTACGATGTCGCCTGGCTGTCTCAGATCCTCCATGGCGAAGGCCCCGAGGAATGCCGGCGCATCATCAATAAGGCAGTGGCCGCTCTGAAGCCGGGCGGATTGATCATGGTGCATGAATTCATCTTGAACGATTCAATGGACGGACCTCTTTTTCCGGCTCTCTTTTCCCTCAACATGCTGTTGGGTACGGCCACGGGGCAGAGCTACTCGGAAAGGCAAATCACAGAGATGCTGACGGAGGCGGGAGTTAAAGAAGCCCATCGACTTGAGTTTAGGGGTCCTAATGATTCCGGCATCATCGCGGGGACGGTTTGACACAAGCATTCCATTGAAACGGCCCCTTCTTTCATGTATACATCTGGCGTAACTGTTCGGCTGCCAGGTGTTGACGAGGCAATTTCGTGCCCATGTGCGTGCTCGTGCCCCATTTCGGGCACGGGCACGCACATGGGCACGGGAGAAATCGATGAACCCGGTTACCGTCTGGCTTGGTACATATCGCCCAATTTCGGGAGGAGCCTATGGCGATTCAGGAACAGCTGGAAATTTTGGACGGCGGTATTGAAGCCTGGAATAGCTGGAGAAAGGCGCACCCCGATGTTCAGATCGATTTGACCGGTGCAGACCTGAGAAATCTTGATCTTAGCGGAGTAGATCTTGCCCGGGCGCGGCTTGAAGGTGCCAACTTCGCCAACAGCGATCTGCAGAGAGCGAGCCTTGCCTCCGCAAATCTTAGCAGTGCTTGTCTGGCTTTTGCAGACCTCGAAAGCGCGGTCTTGAATTTTGCCGATTTGACTTCAGCAGACCTCAGGGCCACAAATCTGCGAGGTGTCGCCATGGAGGACACAAACCTCCAATGCGCCGACCTGGCGCATGCCTGCCTGGAGCAGGCCATGCTTGCTTACGCCAACCTCGCCAATGCAAATCTCACGGATACCGATCTGGTTGGAATCAATTTGAAGGCGGCGAATCTTGAGAATGTAAATGTCGCAACCGTAAAATATGATCGAAAAATTTTCAAAGGACTTGTTGTCAAACTTAAAGGTAATCTCCGCACGATTTACAGAAGAAGATACGATCTCATGCTCGATACCACCATACGATGCAAGGGGGTCAACGCCGCGACTTGTTTTGGCAGTCAGCGATTCAAGCTCTTTCTGCAGGACCAGGACTACCTGGAAGAATTCCTGGAATCATACTGGGGCAGGCGAGTCTTCTTCTTTTGGTGGCTCACCGCGGATTGCGGCCGATCTGTTTCTCGCTGGGCTGGATGGTCTGTTTTTATCGCCATGCTTTTCGCCTTTGTCTACTACTTTCTGGGTCCGGATTATTTCGCGTCAGCCTATCTCAAATTCAATCTTTCCAATATGATTTATTACAGCGTCGTCACCTTCACCACACTCGGCTTTGGAGATATAACGCCAAAAACCACAGGGGCAGCAATGTTTGTTATGTGTGAGGTCATAATCGGTTACGTAATGCTCGGCGGGTTAATCACCATATTTGCAAGCAAGCTTTCCCGCCGTGGCGGCTAGCTTTCGGGAGAATAATAACAATGAACAGATCGAAAAAAATCATATTCTTACTGACAGTCTTGGCATTAGTCCTTTCAGCCGGCATGGCATTGGGGCTTGATGCTGGAAACAAAGGAGATTACCGCATCTCAGCGGGCCAGCTTAAGGAGATGCTAGGAGATCCGAATCTCATAATCATTGATGTCCGGGATCCGGTCAGCTGGACAAACAGCAACACCAAAATTCTCGGAGCCGTGCGTGAAGACTCGCAGAATACCGGCGCTTGGGCGGGAAAATATGGTAAAAATAAGATTTTTGTCTTTTATTGCGCCTGACCGTACGAAAAGACTAGTGTCAGTGTGGCACGGCAGTTTGCGAAAAAAGGATATCGAAAAGTGTTCGCACTTAAGGGAGGCTGGCTTGAATGGCAAGAAGCCGGCTACCCGGTTGAGCCAAAATAGGAATAGGAGCTTTCTTGATCGTCGTGCATGGAGAGCAGTGATTGGGTAGCTCAATTACCCATTCTTTCCTCACTAAAATCCCCCTTCAACGATATCAGCTTTGATGGTATTGGAAGAGCAAAAGCTGAGCTCATGTAAGAGTTTGCCTCCGAAAAAGCCGAATCCACTGCGAAGTGGAGGCGGAAATCCACGGATCTCTTTTGAGATGGCCGAGTTGCCGAAGGAAGGCGGTTCGGTTTTTTTTGCCCACTCAAAACAGCAAAAGTTGACTTGAATTGTAATGAAAATCGATCCACCGTTTTTAGATGACAGAGATGTTCTCGATCGAATCGCCCAAGTCCGCGAACTGCCCGTCTTGTTTGGCACTTTTGAGAACCTCTGGCAACTGATTCGCGATACTGCGGATTTCCCTGCCGAGCTTGAAACCATCCTTCGATATGATCCAGTACTTGCGGCAATTGCCCTGCGCCTTGCCAATTCAAAGGTTGTCGGACACACGGGAAGAGTTGACACTCTTTCCGGGGCAATTGACATCATCGGTGTCAAAGGCTTGAAATCGGCCTGTTTAAGTAATTTGCTTAAAATTCAGTTTTCTGATACAGGAGAAATTGAGGCCTGCCACCGGGAGCGGTTGTGGAAACATGCATATATAACAGCCAGAATGGCCGCGGAAATCGCAGAAAAAAGAGGCTGGATCAGTGGCCAACAGGCGTATCTACTAGGACTAATTCACGATATCGGCAGCACGGTTGCAGCGTATCTTTTCCCCGAGCATTACCGGTACTTGCAGGGACTGTCTATCGATCGCAAAATTGCGTCATTGTACATCGAAACGGAACACCAATCCAAGTATGCACTAATAGGAGAACGGCTTGCTATTGAATGGTGCTTGCCTGCGGTCTGTCAAAAGGTCATCAGGCATCATCACCAACCGCACCGGGCTAATGGATTTGGGCCTGAGGTCAAGATGATTGGTCTCGCTCGCATCCTGGCCGATTCAAGTGTCTACCCGCAGTTCCTCAGTTACAAAGCGGCGCTTTCATATTGTGCAGACCTGTACATAACACAGGACGAATGGGAGGGGCACGTTGAGCGAGTGAGCGAAATCCGGACGGAGGGTGACCACATTTGGAGGATGCTTTCATAAAAGGAAGGGAAAATGGACCACGTGCTCAAAGAAGCCGTGCATTTGGGCCTTTTGGATGGTGATTATGAGCGAGAGCAGACGGCTCAGTTTCTTGGCATGATGCAACGTTTTGCTGATTTGGCTCCGCAAAAAAGCAAGACTGAGCAAGTCGGCCAGGCAGTCGTTCGAATCATCATTGAAGAGACTAATTTTGAAAACTGTTCTTTGGTGTTATGGGACCAGAAAAATGAGCGACTCTCTTTGTTCGCCGCTTTCGGGCTGAGTGATTTATTCGAAATTGAGAATCAAAGACTTTATAATCGATCTTTGACTTTCGCACCAGGCGAAGGAATAGCTGGCAGAGTATTTACCTCACGAGAACCGGTTTTCATTGAAGACGACCGGGGGGACTTGATTCCTGCCAAAAAAGACGCGGTGGTTCAGCCAAGCTGCCTGGCCTGCATTCCATTGCGGGACCTTGGTGTACTGAATATCAGTGCCCGTTGTTCTCATAAGTTTTTTCCCGTTTTAAAACGCAACTGGGGAGTTCTCAGTAAATTCATCGTTTCTCTCATTGTGCAACACTGTGTGCCCGATCAATCGGGGATCTGGACCGCTCCAACTAAAGAGGCCGCTTTGCACGGCGATAGCTCGTTGCAGAGAAATGCAGCAGATTCACCTGCTGACGACCAACTGATGCACCAACTGATTGACCGAATCCCTCAAGGGATCTGCATACTTGATCGTGCCGGCAAATTAATGCGCATCAACAAGGGCATCAACAAGCTCCAGGGAGCGCAGGCCAACGATGTGATAGGCCGCTCGCCGTCGGTCTTTTTCCATGACCCGAAAGTGTTCCAAACGATTTTTGAACAGCTCTCTGCCCTGGATCAGGTCGAATGTACAGATGTTTCTCTGGTTGGAGCGACCGGAGACCTCTACCTGGCCGATGTTTACGCCAGCCGCTTGATGAGCGCGATAGGCTCGCTGACAGGTTATTTGTTGGTCATAAGCGATATGACCAAAAAGAAAGCTCTAACTGAAAAAATGGTTCGCAAAGAAAAGCTTGCGGCACTCGGAACTATGGCCGGCGGAGTCGCTCACGACTTCAATAATTTACTCATGGCTATTCTTGGCAACATTCAAATGATACTGCATGAAACCAGCGATGAAGAAACCAAGCGAAGACTTCAGAACATAGAAAAAGCAATCCTTGACGGCGCCCATACAGTCCGCCGTCTGCAGAAATTCACCTGCCGGGACAGGGAAGTGCAGGTTGCCGCTGTTGATATTGCAGAGGCAATCAATGACGTGGTGGACCTTACGCGGCCGCGATGGAAAAATAGTATGGAGAAAAATGGCCGTGTTCTTGATTTGCAGCTGGATCTCGAACGAGACTGCCTGGCAGACATCCACCCTTCGGATTTGCGTGAAGTCCTTACTAACATCATCTTTAATGCGGTCGAAGCGATGCCGAACGGAGGAACACTCACTCTATCGAGTTGGTCGCAAAATGAATGGGTCATCATAGAGGTGGTGGATACCGGCATCGGGATGAAGAATGAAGTGCTCACTAAAATATTCGACCCTTTTTATACCACCAAAGGAGTCGTTAATTCGGGGTTGGGCCTAAGCGTCTCCTGGAGCCTGGTTAACCGCTGCGGGGGAGAGATTCAGGTAACCAGCAAGCAGGGAAAGGGCACCACATTCTCAATCAAGCTGCCCAGGTCAAGGCATCAAAAAGGTACGAATAAGCAGAACAGCTTGGAACGGAATCTGGACAAATATCACATCCTGGTGATTGACGACGAGATTCCGGTACTGGAGATAGTCCGTGACATGCTCAGGTTGAAGGGTCACAGAGTTGCCGCGGTAAGCGACAGCATAGAGGCTTTGCGCTTGATTGAAAAGGAGAGCTTCGACCTGGTCCTGACGGATCTCGGTATGCCGGTGATAAGCGGATGGCAGATCGCAGAAAAGGTCAAAGCAAACAGCCCTGGAGTTCCTGTTATTCTGTTTACCGGATGGGGCGCTCAGTTTGAAGAAAATGATCTGTCGAGGCGAGGTGTCGATGTGGTGCTGACCAAACCTTTGAGCCTGGAAAAATTGCTAATAACTGTAGATCAGACTATCGCATCCTACCGAACAGTGCACTGAAGAATGAAGGATGAAGTCAGGGAAGCCGCAAGGGGGCGAACAATGAGCAGCATGGAGCTTAGAGCATGGAGCACTCTGGTTCTCCCGAGGCTCCGGCGCGGAGAGCAGGCAAGGAGCTCCGCCTTCATCCTTCCGCCTTCACCCCTCGCCTCAGTGTCTGCCATAGCGTGAGCAGACGTACCGCAATTATCGCAGTAAGCAGTCGCGGAATCCATAACCAGAATGCGCTCAACCCAAGCGACAAGAACAAGGCTGGATCTTCAACCATCGAATGGTTGATGCCGATTGAAAGCTGTAATTCCGTTAACTCATCCTCGCTCAAGTCTCCCCGCTTCGCTTCTTCAACTATGACGGCCGCCCCATATGCCAGGCCAAAGACTACAGCGGTCATCCATAGCATGCCGACCTTGGAGCTCAACCCCAAGGTCCTCAAAAACGGCAGCAGCATTCGGACGATATGATCGATCCACCCGAGCGCCTTCAGGGTTTCCAGCAGCACCATGATGCCCATTATCAGGAAAAGGATCTTAAGAGACAGATAAAGCATTGCAGTCGCCCACTGTTTCATTGCAACCGCGAACGGTCGCGACAATTCGATCTGCTTCGTTGCATCGCTCAGAGCAGCGACCGCACTTGTGTCCATGAATTGTGCGACAACCAGGACCGTTATAAAAGCGGCCACCAATCGAAAAACCGTGGCTTTCAAGGGATGCAGCCCGGATTGACCCTGGATAATACCTTCCTGAATTAGGTTGTGCGCGATCAGTAAAAAAATGGCCATGAGCGTCATCTGCTCTTTAGAAAAAGGCAGTGCCACCATAGCCGCAATGCCGCCGTAGACTCCCGTCAGCATGCCGATGATCAGTGGCAACGCCGCCATTGCCGGCAAACTGAGCAGGCCCATGACCGGCTGGACGATAAAATCAAGGCCGCCAATCCAGCCGCTCCATTCCAGAAGCGTCGTCAATAAAGAGACCGGAATGAGAATCTTAAGCATCCATAAAAGACCGAACCAGCCCTTGTACAAACCCAGACTAATGCCTTGCTTAAACTTCTGGGAAAAAGATCTGATTTCCACCTGACCACTCCCGGGGGGATGTAGATCTGATGAGGCCGTCTCTGGGAGTCTGTCCTGTTCTGATTCAAATTGAAGCATAGGCTTCCTCATCCTCGATTGGAATTGCTCGCGCAAAAAGCCAGGAGCTTGTTCGAAAATTCTTTCCGGACCTAGTTCCCGCTCAGGCTGGAATCCAAAGAGACGTCCATTTCAACTTTTGGACTTTAGCCAACCAACGTCGTTCCACTGCGAGATGAGTCTCAGAACCCTGCCCGGCAATGGCTCTGCCGTCTTTAACACGCCATGGGGGCAGACTTCCAGACAGCAATAGCACCTTATACACTTATCATAATCGAAGAGGACCTTTTCACGATTGTGCGAAATCGCCTCAGCGGGGCAGTAACGCCAACATTCTCCGCACAGCTTGCAAAGTGAGGTTTGCACTACGGGCCTTTGTACAAGGTATTTACGCAACAACCCGTGGATCGAGCTGGGACCGAAAACTATCGGAGTAATTTCGGGTAACCTGTAATCCTCTATGAGCGGAAGATCACCATCAATCGAGATCTGTCGCCTACACCCGAGGCATTCCTCCGCCGCTTTGACGGTCAGCAGTGTGTTCGGATCGATTCCGAGCATCCTGCAAACGGTTTCATCCAAAGCTGCGGCGTTGTCGCTTGCCAGTAATACTCCCAAATGTCTGGGAGTACCTCCCCTGCCCGGTCCCTGACCCTCCATGGCAAGGATTCCATCGAGGATATTGATCGCAGGTCGCAATGCGTCATAAATCCGCACCAGCAGTTGTGCAAATTTTTGCCGGTCAACTCCGGCACGCAGGTGCCACTCGGGTTTTCTCAAACCCACCACACAACCAAACAGGTTCTTCACTCCAAGCGTGAGCAGCATTTGGCTGTGGGTTTTCAGCTTGGGCAAGTTGATGAGCACATCTGCCCGCAAAGCATCTTCAGCAATTTCCAGATGATTGAACGGTTCGCCCACCTCAACCGTCATTGAGGCCTTGAATGATTTGAATTCCACATCCAGGCCGGTGAGCTCTCGCCTTAATCCACTCTCTATTAAGACTCTGTCAAAAAAACCGGAAGCGGGACTGTCGGAGATCTGCGGTCGGACCCCCTTGGCAATGACGTATTCGGCGATAGCTCTTACGATCATCGGATGAGTGAGCATCGCACGCTCAGGGGGTGCCGCCGTAAGCAGATTAGGTTTGATAACGACCTTTCTTCCCGCCCTGATCAAACCTCTATCAAACGACTCCATCATTTCGAAGACGAGAGGCCTCAGATCCTCGTAATCATATCCGGCCCTCCGCACAATCACTTTCGGCATCATGTCTCCCTTTAATCGATCCGGTACTTCGGCTCGGAAAGATGCTCACCTTTGCAGCGAGGACAGCGTCCAGGCTTCGTGAAGCGCCGCCTATCCGCAAAAGTATAGCCGCAGTCCTCGCACTGGGAAGGGGTCACAACCAGCCGCTTTTTCTGTGAGGTGACGGAACGGGCAATATGAGCTAAGTGGTCATAGACTTCCTTTTCGGATATGCGCAAGGATTGTGAAATAACCCTGGCGCTGCACTCCGACCGGCTCAGCAGTTCCATGATTTGACGACGAATGGTCTGCATTCTGTCAAAGACCTCCCTACGCGCATCCTTTGTAGAAGTAGCCGTTGATTCCGAGTTTGCCTGCAGTTGCTTTATCTGCCATCTGTCCCTATTATGATAGGCAATAAAGACGCCTGAAGCCCAACCCGGTTCAGGTCAGAAGCTCAAGAAAAAGCTCAATCCCCAAGCACAACGAGCATCGGTTTATATACCATAAGAGGAGACTAGTGAAGCAGTCGTTACAAGCATAGACATCAAGATCTTTGAACAAAGGAGAGATGCAATGTTTGAAATTATCAAAAAGAGTCTGCTGGCCAGCCTTGGAGCAGCAGTAGTGACTAAGGAGATCATTCAGCAGGCTACCGCATCGCTGGTGGAGCAAGGCAAGATCTCGGCCGAGGAAGCCGAGAAACTGGCAGACGACTTGGTGAAAAGCGGCAAATCTCAATGGGACGAAGTCCAGGCTAGAATCTCGGAGAGCGTGAGGAAGGGCATGGACAACCTGGATCTCTCCAGTAAAACAGAATTTCAGCAATTGAAGTTGTTTGTGGAGAATCTTGATAAACGTGTAGCCATCCTGGAAGCCGCGCAGATCAAAGAGCAGGAACAGAGGCATGGATATTAAGACCGTCGCTCATCTTGGACGCTTCAAGGATATCATTCTGACTCTTTTCAAATACGGGTTTGATGATATTGTTGAGCGCCTTGATTTGCCGGGCAAGGTCATCATCGAAAAAATCTACAGTGCTCACGGCGAAATGAACACCTGGCAACGTGTACGGTTCGCGCTTGAAGAACTGGGCCCGACTTTTATAAAACTTGGCCAGATACTGAGCCTTCGCCCGGACTTGATCCCACCGCCTCTCATCCTGGAATTGCAGAAGTTACAAGATGAGGTGACTCCTGTACCTTACGCGGAAATAGAAGAAGTGCTGGTGAAAAACCTTAACGCTCCGGTTCTTGAGGTGTTTGATATATTTGAAGAACAACCTTTAGCTGCCGCTTCCCTGGCACAGGTGCATCGAGGGGTGCTCAAGGAAAACAAACAGGCGGTGGCGGTAAAAATACAAAGGCCGGGAATCCAGCATATAGTCGACACTGATCTTCGTATTCTTGCCGCTTTGGCACGGCGACTGAACGAAAGTATGGAGAGTACCCGGATTTATGATCTCCCGGAACTGGTGAGAGAATTCAGGAGGAATCTGCTGCGCGAGTTGGATTTCCGGCGGGAAGCCAAGAACATGAAGATATCTCAGGGCAATTTTGCCGGCATTCCCGACGTCCGCATCCCTAAAGTATACGAGAGCTACTGCACGGAACAACTGATCGTCATGGAGCTCATACGCGGGGTCAGGATGAAGGAGCTGCAGCTGTCCGGTTTATCGGACAGAGAGCACCTCGCCAAGAGAGGCCTGCACATGACCATCAAGCAAGTTCTTGAGGACGGCTTCTTTCACGCCGACCCACATCCAGGGAATGTCTTCATCCTGGACAATAGCATATTCTGCCTGCTGGACTGGGGGATGGTCGGCAGGCTCACACGGGAAGCTCGGTCAGAAGTTATAGACATTATCAAAGCGGTGGTGGACAAAGACAGTGAAAAACTGATGGACCTTCTACTGCACTTCTCCGAGTGGAACGTGGAGCCCAATCAGCGGCTCCTGCAAACGGAGATTCTCGATATTCTGGATATCTACCATAACATGCCGATCCGTGAGGTCAACGTCAGCCAACTGATGTGGGATATTGCCGGGCTCTTGCAAGAGCATCAAATCAAGCTGCCCGCCGACCTGGCAATAATGATCAAGACCCTGGTAACCGCCGAAGGAACGGCCCGCCAGCTCTATCCGGACCTCAATGTAATAGCCGAAGCTCAACCATACATTGAAAGGCTGGCGACTGAGCAATGGAAGCCTAAAACCATTTGGAGAAACATCCGCCGCAGTCTGAATCACCTGTATTATCTGCAAAAGCAATTGCCTGAGAAGATCGAACGAATCTTCGAGAAGGTCGATCATGGAGAACTAAGTATTCAGTTCCAGCATAAAAACCTGGAAAGCTTGCAGGGCACTCTGGAAAACGTCGCCAATCGCGTCACCCTCGGTTTGGTGATAGCTGCAATGATTATAGGCTCTTCAATGATCATCACGACCGGTGTCAAGCCGTTGCTGTTCGGTTTTCCCGCCTTCGGAATAATAGGCTATATCTTTTCTGGGGTAATCGGATTGTGGCTGGCCTACAGCATCATCCGCACGCGGAAATACTGAAGACAGAAATCAGAGGACAGAAGGCAGGCGACACAGCGCGGCACAAGGCCGCAGCCAAATTCGAATAGCGAAATCCGAAACAAATTGAAATTTGAATCTTCGAATGCTCAATATAGTCTTGAGGATTACTTGGAAGGAGATTCGGGGCTTTCCTGCGTCCAGAAACTGCCAAGGTCGAGCTCCACTTCACCGAAAGGCTCCGCCCTCACCCTGGCGCTTCCGATAAAAGCTCCAATTCTGGCCCATGTACCGGATTTTAGGATAAAGACCTCGAGCATCTTATCTCGTGGATCAATCAGCCAGTAGTAGCTCACTTCAAACCTGGCATATATATCCATCTTTTTGATTTTGTCGTTTTCGACCGTACTCGGCGAAAGGATCTCGCAAATCCAATCGGGAGCCTTCGAAAACCAGTTGTTTTCGGGCCATCCGGGAAAATGCTCTTTCCTCCACCCCGACCAGTCGGGCACCAGCAGATCATCTCCAAACATGATCTCAACTTCAGGGAGGATGATCCATCCTCCAGGACCGCCCCCTTCTCCGAAATCATACCGGGGGGAAATTTTGCTCCCCAGCGCAACGGCAGCGCGGGCATGCCTCGGTGCAGGCTTCGGAGTGACGATGAGCTCTCCGTTGATTATCTCGCCCGTCATATTTTCCGGGATATCGTAGAGATCCTCGTAAGTGGCCTTTTTCCTGGCTGGCTCTGCTGTCATATGAAGACTCCATAGACCTCTTGAAAGACAGACGATGTGCTTTCCTCTGCACTGTGGGGTACTCTGTACCAAGCAGTATCGCGTTTTTGACATTGACCCGTCAAGACCGCCTTCCCCTGGTGTGCAAGCCGCAACCAGCGGTAAGCTCACAGTTTCGAGCCCCAATGCTCACCGCTTAGATCATACCATAAGTCCCTTGTGGGCGTTTTTATGAATGTCCGAGTACCAGCGTTATCCATCCGTTGAGCTCCTTTTCGAACAGGATCTCCGTTTGCTCGGCTATCAGCTCCAAAACAGCGGGCAACCGGGATCGCAAGAAACCGCTCATGACCATCCAACGATAATCCAGCCATTGTTTTTCAGCCAGGACCTGACAAAGACATGGCCACTCCAGGTTCATCAGCAGCAGATCCGAGCCCTGCCGGAAGACTCCAAGGTGTTGCGCAACCAGCACATCTATTATTCTTTGCTGGTCGTTCACCAGCACATTGTTTCGGGCAACCCGGGCCGCCAGCGGAACACAATCCACAGCCCGCACCGCGGCAGCTCCCAGCCGGGCACAGGCCAGAGCCAAAATGCCCGTCCCGGTTCCCAGGTCTACAACGCTGGCCACGGGATAGCGATCGAACAGATCGGCAATGGCCAAAAGACAACCCCTGGTAGTCTCGTGCAAACCACTGCCAAACACCAACCCGGGGTTGAGTAAAATCGGCAGTCCTTCCCCCGTGTCAATGATTTCCGAGCCGAAAACCGTTTGGATCAGGAACGGGCCAACGGACTGGCCACGTGTTGCAACCTGCTGCCATTGACTATACTCAAGCTGATAAGTGTTCGATAAGGTCCAGCCAGGACCATTTTCCTGCAGCCAGCTGAACACTTCCCAATGCGCGCGGCATTCATAAAAGAGATAATAAAAGGGAATTTCCGGCCAAATCCCCAGGTACCCTTCTCCTGCCGGCTCCCTGACTGGAGATTCAGGCCCGCGACATTCATAAACATAGAGTGTTTCAGGAACACTGTAGGCCATAATGCTCACCTTTGAC
>Ga0068714_10003240_pt1 | contig 19555 bp, 16 predicted proteins | sample MTBNYHSulfiMetaG_FD_62988 | JGI IMG/M metagenome (GOLD analysis project Ga0068714, IMG submission 62988) | Enrichment culture microbial communities from rom New York Harbor, USA that are MTBE-degrading - MTBE-NYH (New York Harbor Sulfidogenic)... | ecosystem: Environmental > Aquatic > Marine >... | reverse complement strand
AACGATCTACGGTTGACCCCTGCGGCGTGCGTCATGCACGCCGCATTCCTCGGGATTCGCGCGCCTCGCAGGCCATCGTCGTTCGAGGTCCGTCCATAACCTTGTGTTTCAACGGGCCTTCCCTCGGGAAGGTCCCCGCGCCCGAATCATGAACGGCGCCGTTTCCGGATCGACGAACCTTGAAACGCTTTTCCCCTCGCGCGCCTTACCCAGGATTCCACCCGGAGAACACCATCGCCGCAGGGTGTTCCGGCGATACCGCCCATGGAGCCATGGGGATCCATAAATCGTGGAAACGGGGATTTCCGATAAGGGACGTGAGACAGGGGTGGTTGCCCCAGGGCCGGCTTCCTTACGTCCGGGACCCGAAACGCCGCGGAGGATTTTGATGCCCGCCGTATCGTTCCAACAACCGAACGCGTTCTCGGGGGAATCCCTCGGAGAAATCCTTACGGATCTCATGAGCCTGGGACTTCGCGTCGAGGACTGCTCGGAAGCCCGAAAAGGCGGAGCCGGTCCCGCGGAAGGGAAAGCGATCGTCATTGGAGGCCGCGTCGTCAACGTACCGGTGGGGGCGCATTACGTCGAGGAATCCCCGTATTCCCTGGAGAGGCGCGGAGATGAATTCGTGGTCGAGAAGGGCGGTCGGGTCCTCTGCAAAGCCGAACCGATTCCGCCGCCTTCGTTTTATGGGGGCCGGACCACGGACGGAATTCCCTTCCGACATATCGCGCTCCTCCACGGGTCGAATTGCCTGGCTTCCACGGTGATCCAGGCGTGTGCTCATTGGAGAACGGGTCGCCGGTGCGGGTTTTGCGCCACGGAAGTTTCTTTGCGGGCCGGACGGACCCTGCCGGTGAAGACTCCGGACCATCTGGCCCAGGCGGTTTCCATGGCCGGACAACTGGACGGTGTGGAGCACGTGGTCCTGACTTCGGGGATTTCGGATCCCCCCGGCGCGGAAATGCGTTACCTGGCGCGCTGCACCCGGCGCATCAAAGAAACGGTTTCCCTTCCGGTGCATGCCCAGTTCCAGCCTCCATCCGATCCGGGTCTCATGACCCTGCTCCGGGAAGCCGGAGTAGACACGGTGGGCATCCATGTGGAGACCTTTGACCGCAACGTTTGGGATCGCGTGGCTCCGGCGAAGGCGGCGCTGGGCATCCGAAGGTTCGAGCAGGCCTGGAAGGCCGCCGTGGATCGGTTCGGCCCCAACCAGGTGAGCAGTTTTCTCATCGTGGGAATGGGCGAAACCGAGGATTCGGTGGTCATGGGGAGTGAGTTTCTGGCCGATTTGGGTGTGTACCCCTATGTGACGCCTTTGAGACCCATTCCGGGTTCCGCCATGGAGGCGTTGCGGCCCCCTTCTCCGGACTCCATGAGGCGCATTTACGAGCGGGTGGGCGCTCTTGTGGCGCGGAAAGGTCTGAGCGCATTCAAGTCTGCGGCGGGATGCGTCCGTTGCGGGGCCTGTTCCGGACTTTCCCTGTATGAACCCCAGGCGGATGCTCTGGTGTGTCATGTGGCGCGAACCCTTGGGGAACTCGCGGAAGCCTTTCGCATCCGGAAGGAAGTGTTCGTGGAGGAACAGGGGGTCTTTTCGGAATCGGACCGGGATGAGCAGGACGACCGAAGCGTTCACTTGGTGGCGCGTGTGAACGACGATCTGGTGGGCGCGGTGCGGATGTATCCGGACGAGCACGAACACGGACACTGGCTCGGAGGCAGGCTCGCCGTGCGGAAAGCGTTCCGATCCGCTCGAGTGGGAGAGCTTCTGGTTCAGGAAGCCGTGAAACAGGTGAAACGAAGAGGCTGTGTGCGCTTTACCGCCTATATCCAGGAAAAGAACGTACCGTTCTTCCGGAAATTGGGATGGAAGGCGTTGGGATTTCCCGTCATTCATTGTGGACGGCCCCATCAACGGATGGAGGCGGACCTTGGCGTTCCGGAAAAATGGCCTTGGACCGGGACCGTGGAGTGCTCCCTCGAAACGAATGGTTCGCCGGAACTCCGGTTGGAGGAAACGAGTGGCGGATGAATTGCGTCGTATCGTGGACCGGGTGCGCGCCTGCCCGGGAGTGCTCCGAAAGCGGCCTGTGGGTGACGTGGTGCGGACCCTGGCCTGCACCCAGGAGTATGGCAAGCAACTGCCGAATTACGGGGACGACGCCGCCGTGATTCCCTGGGGTGAAGGATACCTGTTGCTGGCGGCGGACGGGATGATGGTGGAGTTGCTTCGCAACGAACCCTACGCGGCGGGGAAGGCGGCCGTAATGGTTACGGTGAACGACGTGTACTCCATGGGAGGCCGGCCCCTGGGCCTGGTCAACGTGCTGGCCAGCGGGGATTCGGAACAGCGCGCGCGGATCGTCGAGGGCATCGCCAAGGGATGCCGTAAACTCCGGGTGCCCATGTTGGGGGGCCATCTGCACCCGGACGCCCCTTCCGACCACCCCGCCCTAAGCATAGCCATCCTGGGATACGCTCGGAACCTGCTGCGAAGTCATCTGGCCGAGGAAGGGGACGACCTGGTTTTGGCCGTGGATTTGGAGGGTCGCCCCGGCTGTCGCTCCGTGGTGAGTTGGGATGCCAATTCCATGAAAAGCACGGAGCAACTGCTCCTGCGCCTGGAAGCGCTTCCTCTCGTGGCGGAGGGAGGACTGGCGTGCGCCGCCAAGGACGTGAGCAATGCGGGAATCCTGGGCACCGCCGCCATCATGATGGAAAATTCGGCGCGGGGAGCCGAGATCCGTCTGGAAGCCATACCCGTTCCCGAGGAATTGGATCCGGCGGACTGGTTTCTCTGTTTCCAGAGTTTCGGTTTTGTCCTGGCGGTTTCTCCGGCCCGGACCCGCGAGGTGATCGAGCTGTTCAAAGGGAGGAAAGTGGAGGCGCGAATCATGGGGAGGGTGACGGATTCACGCCAAGTGTCCCTCATAGGAGGTTCGCGGCGGGAGATTCTGTTCGACTTCGAGCGGGAATCCATCACCGGGATCTCGCGCCCCCGAGGGGCATGGTAAGGGGAGCCTTACCCGGCGAACAACGATTTTCGGGGACAGGGAACGAAGAATCAGAGGGACGAAGCCGCAAGTTCCCATTCGTACAGCTGTTCCCGGATGGCGCCTCCCCATTGAACCACCTCCTTTTCCAGGGTGAGTTTAAATCCGTGGGCTTCGTACAGTCTACGAGCGGCCTCCAGCCCCCGAAAGGTCCACAAATGCGCTTTGGGGAAGACGGCTTGGCTGCAGAAATCCAAGGCCGTGGAGAGGAGCCGGCCGCCGACGCCCAGGTTCTGGAATTCGGGACGAACGATAAACCAACGGAGTCGCGCCCCCTGGGGAGCCTCAGTCCGGCCGTCCACGGCCACGAACCCCGCCAACTCCGAATCGAGCGAAGCCACCCAGAATCCGTCGGCGCCCCCTGGCGGCCTGCTCATGAACTCGGACAACTCCCGGGCCACCTGACATTCGAACGAAACATCGAATCCCCAGTGGGCATGGTAATAAACGGCGTGAAGTTCCGTGATTTTTCCCACGAGACCCGGGAAGTAGCGGGAATGGAGCAGGATGGAAGGGGAAGGCATTACCTCTCCTTTACCAAGCCGCTGAAAAACGCGATCCGCTTCGTTGCGCTATCTCCTTCGTCATTGCGGCGTACGGGGTTGTACGCCGCATTCCTAAGCGTTCGCGCGCCTTGCAGCTCATCGTTCTTGAACAGCCTGCCCGAAATGCTGTATCTCAACCCTGTTACCCGCCTGTTAAAGAAATACAACCAACCGTTCGATACTACACCCATATCCGGAATAATGCGAGCTTGATCCACTCTTGGGAGGGTGGCCGGCGCGCTGGGATGGAGCATCCGTATGGCCTTGCGATACGTGGTTACCCAGAGGGGAAGTTTGTTGTTTATGATACTGGCGTGCGGTGCGCTTGGAGCCTGGTTTGCGGCCCGATCCGGTTATGCGGATCCGTGGCCGCTGTATCTCGTCGCCGTGGTGCTGGGTGCAAGCGCCGTGTTTTTTTCGGCGATGACCGTGACGGTGGACGACCGGTTCCTTCGGATCGGGTTCGTGCCGAAATTCGTTGGAAAGCGTATCCCTTTGGATCGAATAGATTCATTCCGTGTCGTCCGAAACCCGCGGACTTACGGATGGGGCGTGCGAAGAATTCCGGGAGGATGGTTGTTCGGCGTGTCCGGAACGCAAGCGGTGGAGGTGAGGCTCGAGAGCGGAAAGGTGTATCGCATTGGCACGAAGGAGCCCGAGGAACTTTGCCGGGCTCTGAAACGCGTGTTGAGTCTGCGGAGGTGTTGAGCCCTCGGGAGGTGTACGGCGCGAAAAACGACCGCCGGGGATACCCGGCGTCCCCGGCGGTCGCCTGTAAGGCCGATACGTTCCCGTCACTCGTGTTTGATCTCGATCTTCTTGGGTTTGGCCGATTCCGATTTCGGCAACGTCAGCTTCATGACGCCGTCTTTGTAGTTCGCCGAGATCTTCTCGGAATCCACGTTGGCCGGGAGCGTCATCGAACGGGCGAAGGACCCGTACCTTCGTTCGATACGATGGAAGTTCTCCTTCTTTTCCTCTTCTTCCTGTTTCCGCTCACCCCGGACCGTCAGTACGTTTCCGGACACGGAGATATCGAGTTCCTTGGGATCGATTCCGGGCAGATCCGCTTTGAGGATCAGGCTGTCTTCCGTCTCGGAGACGTCGAATGCCGGAATCCAATCCGTTCCCGTCGTTTCCGTGGAGCCGAAGAGCGACGAACCCAGATCGTCGAACAATCGATCCATCCGATCCATGAGTTCAAACGGACTTCGTGTCGCGGGCATGAGGTTTCTACGCCTACGCCAAGGAATCAGTTCGAACATACTCAACACCTCCTTCGCTCAGGCCGCCTTTCAGGCGGTGGTTGTAAAATATGTTTTTCATCTAAAAATTGAGATCGGCGTTCCCTTCTGTCAAGATTCCGGAATACATTTTTTTAAATGCGCCCGGTTCCGTTGAAGGCTGCCGGGGAATCCTTCGCGACGCCGTAACAGCCCGTTTATAAACGGTATTGCGGGCAGGCCGGTCAAAAACGATGAGAGGCAAGCCACGCCTTTGGCGTGGGGCGAATCCTGAGGGAGCGGCGTACAACCATCACACCGCAATGACGCCTGTCTGCGCCTGCCTGTGCGTGTCTCCGCACGCAGACAGGTGAGACGCACAGGCAGAAAGGATGAAGCGCAACGGCGCAGATCGCGTCTTTAACGGCCTGATAAGACGCGCTGGGAGTCAGGGAGTCCGTGTCGATTCCAGGACTGGATCAGTCTTCGGGCACTCCGGAAAGCAGCATTTCCCGGATGCCTTTCTTGTAGATTTTTCCAGAGCCCGTTTTGGGGAGCGCATCCGCGAACAGGATGGACTTGGGAACTTTGTAATGAGCAATGCGTTTCCTGCAATGTTCCATAAGTTCGCGTTCGCAGGCATTCATGCCGGGTTTGAGGACCACCGCCGCGGATACCCTTTCGCCCCAACGGGGGTCGGATACCCCGACCACGGCCGCTTCCAGAACCGAGGGGTGAGTATACAGAACATTCTCCACTTCCACGGAGTATACGTTTTCCCCCCCTGTGATGATCATGTCCTTCTTGCGATCCACGATGTTTACATATCCTTCTGCGTCCACCGTGGCCAGATCGCCGGTTCTGAGCCATTCACCCTGAAACGTTTTCGCCGTTTCCTCGGAACGGTTCCAATATCCGGGCGTGACGGTATCGCCCTGCACCAGGATCTCCCCCACCTCGAAATCATCCGGAACCACCTCGGATCCGTCCTCCCGGACCACCTTGAGTAATACTCCGATAAAGGGCCGGCCGGTCTTTGCCTTGAACACGAACCGCTCATGGTCCGGCAAGTCCAGGAGGTGCTTCTTCAGGAGAGAAAGCGTCAGGTACGGACTGGTCTCCGTCATTCCGTATGTCTGGATATAGTCGCACTTGAACGTGTCCATGATCTTGCGCACCAGTTCGGGGGCGATGGGGGCTCCGCCGCTCATTATGGCCCGCAGGGTCGTAAGCTCGTAGGAACCGACGGCGGGATCGTTGACGAGCAGGTTCAGCATGGTAGGCACCATATTGGTGATGGTGACCCGGTCGCGCTCCATGGCGGACAAAACCTCCCGGGTGTCGAACTCGGGAACCACGACATGGCAACCGCCTACCCATGTGACGGCGAAGGCGGCCCAGGCGTCCGCCAGATGAAACATCGGCGCCACGTGAATCCATCGGTCCGTGTCCCGGAGACCCAATTCCGCGATGGCGCACAAGGCGTGGGAACAGACATTCTTATGCGAGAGCATGACGCCCTTGGGAAGCCCTGTGGTACCGCTCGTATAATACAAATGGGCGATATCATCGTCTTTCGAAGTCGCGGGCGCCGGGGGTGAGGAAGGGCCGCTGCGGACGATGTCTTCGTACACGGCGGAAGGATAGGGGCAGCCGATTTTCCCGCCGCCCGTCCAAAGCACGCGCTCCAGGGGGACGTTGAGTTCGTGGAGAACGGACACAGGTTCCCGGAACCGGGGAGCCGCAATGAGAATTCTCGCGCCCGCGTCCTGGAGAATGAATGCCGTTTCACGGGGGGAAAGCCTGAAATTCAACGGGGTCAGGACCATACCCGACCAGGCGGCGGCGAAGTAGGTCTCCAGGTACTCGTGGCCGTTGTTGTGGAGGATGGCTATGCGGTCGCCTTCGGTCAACCCCAGGGATCTCAGGAAACGGGCCAGAGCGAAGACGCGGCCGGCAAAAGACCGGTACGTCAATCGCACGTCGCCGCACAGTATCGACTCTTTTTCCGGGTGCAGGTTAAGCGCCTTTTCCAGTATAAAAGAAATGTTCATGAATTCGTTCTCCCATGACGATTGCGTCTCGTGACGGTGTCCTGCGCCGGTTTTCGCACGGAGCCGTGCGGGAGGAGTTCGCGGAGCGTGCGAGATCCCCCCGTGCCCGCCGTTGGTATACCAGAAGGCCGTGCCCCGATAAAGCCCGGTGGGTCGGTTGACGGGATTTGTGGATGCCGCCGTTCTATGTGGCCGTCGCGGGAGCTCTTGGTGTATAATTTTATAATGTGTGACCGGCAGGGGATATGCTGCGGCACGGGGGCCCCCACCGGGAATCCGGAGGGATGTCCGGCGCAGCGTGATGAAAACCTCCGCAAAGAAGGGCTGAGGATGAGCCGAGTCTTAAGAACCCTCCTGTGTACCGGGATGATCCTTTCTCTGTGGGCGGTTTCCGCCTATGCCGTTACCGTGCGGATTCATCCCCAAACGGTGAATCTGGGAGCCGCCGGTACGCAGTTCGAGGTCCAAATGATCGTCGAAGCGGTTACGGATCTCGGCGCGTTTCAGTTCGAACTCCGGTTTAATCCCTCGGCCGTTTCCATCCATGGGCCGGCCCAGGTATCTTTGGGGCCGTTTTTGGCAGGTACGGGTCGCTCCACGGGCATGCTGGACCCGGAAATCGATAACGACGAAGGCGCGCTGCGTGTGGGGGCCTATTCGACCGGTTCCCAAGCGGGTGCTTCCGGGACCGGGACGTTGTGCGCCGTGACCTTCACCGTTCTGGCCCAAGTTCCCGGCGCCCTGGAGCTGGAAGGGGTCACCCTGTCCGATACCAAGGCGAAGGCCTTGGCCGTAACCGGGGTTCTGGACGCCGTGCTGACGGTTTCCGCCAACGCTCCTCCTCAGGCTCGGGCGGGCGAGGACCAGTTGGTGTCGGGCGGCTCCCAGGTCCACTTGAACGGCGCCGCGTCTTCCGATCCGGACGACGGCGTCGCGGCGTACTTCTGGGAACAGATCGGAGGTCCCGCCGTAGTTCTTTCCTCACAGACCCTGGCGGAGGTGAGCTTTACGGCGCCTCAACCGGGCTCGGGTTCGGTGGTGCTGATCTTCCGTCTGACGGTGACGGATCACGGCGGTCTTTCCGCATCGGACACGATGCAGGTCACCGTGACCCCCGCACCCTCGCAGGGCAGCCCCCCCACGGCCTATGCGGGCCCCGACCTGTTCGTCCCGGAGGGATCCCAGGTGACCCTGGACGGGACCGGATCCACGGATCCGGACGGTGATATCGTCTCGTACGTCTGGACCCGGACCGCGGGCCCCGAAGTGGTCCTTTCCGTCGTCTCGCCGGGTCTCGTCTTGTTTACGGCTCCCCAGGCCGTTTCCGGAAGTGTGGTTCTGACCTTCCGGCTCACGGTCACGGACGCCGGGGGACGATCCCATTCGGACAGCCTGTTCGTGGCCGTCCAGGCTGCCGAGACGCCGGCGTGGCTCGTGGACGGGGTGTACAAGGACGATCCCGTTCAGCCTTCCATCAATGCGTACATCCAGACGTACACCACCGGATCCGTGGTCGTGATCCTGACGCCGGATCTCCACACCTGGTACGTATTCATCGGGGAATCGTGGACCCAGGGCATGGACCGGGTTCCGGACCTGGCGGGTAAAGGACACCGGCTCAGTCTTCAGTTCCAAGCCGAAGACCGGACCGCGGTCGTGCTGGCGCGGGCCGGCGCCGGAGACCAAGCCTGGACACTGCAGCGTGTATTCACGGGAAGGAAGGACTCCCCCCTGCAGGACGGAATCTACAAAGAGGAGCCGGGCGTCAATCTCTACCTGCAGACCTACGAACAGGGGTCGGCGATCTTCATCTTCTCGCCGGACCTGGAATCGTGGCTGGCGTTTCTGGATGAAAACATCTCAGACGGCCTGATGGTGCAGGGAGATCTGGCGGGTCAGGGAGCGAACCTGGTCATGGCGGCAACCGGACCCAAGTCCTACGCGGCCACCATAACGTTCCCCGGTTCCCACGTGAATCATGCGCTGGAAAGAGTATTTCATGCGCCCTACCCGGCCCCGGTCCCGTAACAGGCTGTTCAAAAACGCGATCTGCTTTCACGCCTTTGGCGTGACGCTTCATCCTTCGTCATTGCGGCGTACCGGTTGTACGCCTCATTCCTCAGGATTCGGGCGCCTTGCATCTCATCGTCTTTGAACAGCCTGCCCGAAATGTTGTTTTTCAACGGCTTGATACCGTCTGAAGCGCCCCCGGTTCCGCCGTTCGTCGCCCGTTCCGTCAGGAACGCTTGAACAGGGATTTCAGGCGGGTGGAAATAGCTCTGAAACGCCGGGCGGCGGCTGTCCAGGCGCGTGCCTTTGCGCCCGGAAAAGGGGGATTCGGAAGAGATCCGGTCCGGGGGGAGGTGCGGGCGCCCCTTTCTTCCTCCAGGGAACGAAGCCAATGGACCAGGGGAAGCACGCTGCGGTCCCAACTGAATTCCTTCCGGGCCAGAAGGCGCGCCCGAGATCCCATCTCCTTGAGCTGATCGGGCCGGCGAAGGATTTCCGCCATGGCGGCGGCCCAGGTTTCGACATCCGTATCGCCTTCCAGAATGCGCCCCGCGCGGTATTCCTGGATCAGGCGGGAAACCGTGTCCCCGCCGGTGGTCAACAAGGGAAGTCCTCCCCACAGGCAATCCACCATGCGCGTGCGGAAGGAATAATGGGTTTCCAGACTGGGGTGATAGCACAAAACCCCCAAATCCGCCTGGCTGTACATGATGCCGCGTTGCTCGTAAGGAAGCCAGTCCACAAAGAAGACCTTCCGGTTCAGCCATCCCCATTCTCGAGCCGCATGGCGCACCTGCCGGTACCCATTCCTCGAAAATTCGGGGGAGACCGGGTTTCGGGCTCCCCAATACACGAGCACGGTCTCCGGCACATGCCGGAGACAGGCGCGCAAGGCGCGAAGCGGAGTCATGCCGTCGAACCAGGGATAGAGTCCCCCGGGCCAGAGAACGATCTTGGACTGTTTCGGCGCCAGGACACCCCGCAACCGGACTTCTCCGGATTCGGGGACGTCTTCCGGCGGCGTTCCCGTGGGTACGATGCCGATGGGAAGCTCGGCGCGCACGAGACGGTCCAGGCGGCCTTCCGCGGTGAGCATGCCCGCCAGCCAATCGTATTGCCGCTGGTTGGCGCACAGGAAATACGCTCCCAGCCGCACCCCGGCCTGCATGTGCCTCCGAATGCTCTTCAATCTTCGGATCTGCTTGCGTTTTCGGCGGAAGAGGTTTAGGCTCCCGGCCAACGCGAAATACTCGGGATCGAAGAAATCCACCACGGCCCGGGCATGTTTGAGCTTTCCGACCAACTTTCCGGCCATGTAATGACCGAGAAGGCACGCGTGGAATCCGCCCGCCAGTTCCGAGATGCTTCGAAAAGACCAGGGAACCACCGGCAGGTCCTGCTTGTGCACCGGGTGGGTCAGGCCGGGATCGGCCAGGGTTACGGTAAGGCCGCTTCGGTGTAATGCGCGGGCCATTTCCCAGAGTCGGATCGTGGGACCCGTAAGGTACCCTTGCTCGTTCAGGATCGGCATGGAAGATATGATCAGCAGATGCCGCACGGAACACCGGTGTTTGTCTTGCTCCCGGCCGGAAACCGGAGGGAACGGTTCTCTGATAACTTAGAGGCGACGTTCATGGTCCCGCTCGTTTCCATCGTGATACCCAACTGGAACGGCTTGCGATTCCTCGAGGAATGCCTGGTATCCGTATCGGAACAGAAATTCCGCGGCGCCGAGGTCATTGTGGTGGATAACGGTTCCCGGGACGGAAGCGCCCCTTGGGTGAGCCGGCGGTTTCCCCAGGTGCGTCTCATCCGGAACGTGCGGAACCTCGGTTTCGCCGCCGCCGTCAACCAGGGCTTTCGGGCCGGTCTCGGCGCGTATCTCGTGGCGCTCAACAACGATACCCGGGTGGACCCGGGATGGCTCGAGCATCTCATCGAGCCCCTGGAGCGGGAGGCTTGCGTGGGAGCGGCCTGTTCCCGCGTGGTCTTTTACCACAATCCCGGATGTGTCTACAACGCAGGAATACGGATTACCCCGTTGGGCGAACCTCGAAACCTGGGGTATGGAGAACCGGTTCAGCGGTTTTCACGCCCCTGTCGGGTGGACGGCGCCTGTGCGTGCAGCGCGGCGTACCGCAAGATCGCTCTGCAGGATGTGGGTTTGTTCGATGAGCGGTTTGTCTCGTACCACGAAGACGTGGATCTTTCCTGGCGCCTTCGGAAAATGGGCTGGGACATCGTGTATGTCCCGGCTTCCGTGGTGCGCCATCACGGAAGCGGTTCCACGGGCCACCTGAGTCCCCTGGCGCGCAGGCACAGCGCCAAGAACCTCCTGCTCATGAATCTCAAGAACGGCTCCATAGGGCATATCCTGTTCCACGCGGCCACCTGCGCCTTTCGCTACGGGGGCGCATTGAGACATCCCGCGTTTCTGAGAGAGACCCTCCGGCTGATGCCTGCGCTCCTGTGGGAGCGGGCCAGGAGGGGTTTCGGGAATTCGGGGCGCTCTCCATGGCGTTTCGATTTCAGGCGCTGACTTCCCCCCCCGTCGGGTCCCCCAACGTTACTTGCGCACGAACCGCAGCTCGATGGAACCGCCGGGCCAGGGCAACCGGCAGCGTTTCCCTCGGGATGGTTCCGGAGGGCGGCTTTCGGCCCAGGGTCCCGTATCCTCGAGGACATCCCGGAAAATGCGTTCAAAGGGGTTCGGACGTTCCGGGACGCATTCCTCCACGCGGAAAGCCTCCGCGTACTCCGCCCGCCCGAGGAGGGTGATGGTCCGGAAACGATTCAGACACTGGACCCGGTCCGTCCAGTCCGTTTCGGCCAGTTGGGATGCATAGCACCGGAGGGCCTCCAGTTTGCGGGACATAGCGGGTGTAATGTCCACCAGGGTGTTGCAGCGCAGCGGCGCGGAGGTCTCGTAAAAAGCCGCCGTCACGGGACGACCGGCCGTCTTGCAGAACTCCCAAACGGCCAGGGACGTCTGGCGGTGATCCGGATGGGCTTCCCAGGGGCTGGGGGCGTACAGGAGGCGGGCTCCCGAGGCCGCCGCATGCCGCGCCACTTCCCGGATCAAGCCGTCGTCCGCCCGGACTTCCCGGTCCCGGAGGGAGAGAAACGATACCCGGTCCACGCCCAGAACCCGGACCGCGTTCCGCGCTTCGGCTTCCCGAAGGGCCGGATACCCGGAACCGTACCGGTTTGAGAAGTCCCCCTGTTCTCCGCGGGTGACAAACAGCACATGCACCGGGTCCCCTGCTTCCGCATGGGCCGTTATGCTTCCTCCGCATCCGATGGTTTCATCGTCGGGGTGCGGGGCCACCACCAGGACGGGAACCCCGGTCAAGGATCGGGTGCGGTAGGGAATCACGCGTTCTTCTTCAATCATGGAAACGTTTCCTCGGTTCGGTTCATCCGGAGGGCCGCGGAAAACACCGCGGCGGCAAGCCTGCTAGAAAAGGTCTCCGTCCCCCATGGTATAAAACAGGTCTTCGCTCATGCGGCCCATATTCAGAGTGGAATGAAAGGTCCTTCCGCCCGGGATGAAGCCGAAGGGTTCGGGGGCGCCGCGAAATCCCCCGGATACCAGGGCCGGGGTCAGAAAATGGGACGGCGGCAGCCAAACGTTCACCCGGGATACGCCGCGTTCCATCAGGACCCGGCGCAGACGGGCCATGAAATCCTGGAACCTGTTTCCCGGTCCGGGACACAGGATATCCACGATGCAGGAACTTTGAGGCTCGTGATACAGCACCGCGTAGGCGTTCATAGACATTCCCAGCAAAGGATGATGAGTCCAGATTTCGTACTTCCGCCGCGGGTGTCGCCGGAAACGCCAGTGCAGGAACTCGGCGTCCCGGATGACGGTCAAGGGATACCGGGCGCGGCAGGCGGCGAAAAACGCGTCGAAGGCGTCGGAAAGCGTATCCACGGGCCGGATCCGTCCCCCGAAAGCCTTGCTGCGGAACGTCCATTGGGAAGGCGGGGCGGCGAGGTACGTCGTCCCGCCCCGCAACGGCTCGTACCGGAGAAGTTTCTGCCCAAGGCGGAAGTGTCTCTTCCCCGGAAATCCGTACATGAATACGGAAGCCCAGGGCCCGCCGTACCGGTCGAAAAAGGCGGCGGCCGTCCGGACGAACAACCCCTTCTTTCCACCCAGCACGCTTCGATATTCCGGGTGGGAACAATGATCCATCAGGTGTGTGAAACGGACCTCCCGGCCGTGATGATTGGCCCGATAGGGGATTCCGGAGTACATGGCGGCGGGGGTCCCGTCTTCCCCGATACACAGCATCATCTGGCGGCCGTAAGGGTTCTCCCGCCACTTCCATCTCCAGAGCGCCGGATCCATGGGCTTGAGAAAGGCGGCCCGCCAGAGGCTCAGGACCTTTTCCTCGTCCGCTTCTTCGCAGGGCCGGATGAAAAAGCGTCCCTGGTCCGTGGGTATCGATGGTTCCTTAAGCATATCACCCGGAAGAATCCGCCTCCCCGGAGCCGGTTCCCGATGGGACGGGCCGGTCCGAAACCCGCCATTTCCAGGCCCCGACCACGGCTAGATCCCGGAGGCGGGTGAGGGTGGCGAAATACCAGCCCGGTCCCAGGCGGTTCAGGATATCCGCCGTCACGGCGGCTTCGGGCTCCCGGGTGAACCTGCCGGCGGAAGGCGCCATGAGCGGGTCTACGGCCACCTGGAATACGCAGCGGGCGGTTTCCCTCCTTCCGGAAACGCGAAACCGGGTTTCCGGCGTGACTTCCGGGAGTATTTCGAAAGGAAACGAGCGGAAGGGCCGGCCGAAGCGTTCCGCCGCCGTTCCCAATACCCGCCGGAACTTTAGGAATGCAGCCCCGAAGTGTTTTCGGAAAAACGCCTGTTTGGAATGTTCCATCCACTGCGCCGCGGCGCCCGGATTGCGCCGGCCGCTCTGGTTCACGAAATGAGCCGTTTCGGCGCCGGGTTCGAAGAGCAGGCGCATGCCGGCTTTTCGGGCTCGAAGACACCAGTCCGTGTCTTCAAAGTACATGAAGAAGTTCCGCGCATCGAAAGGACCGATGCGGTCTAAAACGCTCCGCCGCGTCAAAAGAGCGGCCCCGGATAGGGCGGGGACATAGTTCGGGGCCGTGCTTCTCCAGTACCGGGCGGCGCGGAGGGTCCACCAGCGGGAAAAGGCCCGGTATCCGCCGGGGACACGGCCCGCCGTCGTGAAGGCCGTTTCCAGGGCGGGTGTCAGGGGATACGTGGGAGGAAGCTGGAAGGTGCGGTCCGCGTCCCACCAGGTTCGGGGTCCCACGGCGGCGGCCGACGGGTGGGCGTCCAGGGCGCTCGTGAGCCGTTCCACGGCCCTGGGGAACACCACCGTATCCGGATTCAGGAAAAAGACGTAGCGGCCTCGCGCGTATTCCAACCCGTGGTTGTTGGCCGCCGCGAAGCCCCGGTTTTCAGACAGGAAGATCCGCCGGATCCCGTGCAGTTCTTCCAGGACGCCGCGGTCTTCCCGGTCGGAGGCGTTGTCCACCAGGAGGATCTCCATGTCCGGGTTCGAACCCTGGTCTCTCTGGAGGGACCGTACGGCCTCCACGGCCAGAACCGCCGTGTTGTAGTTGACCAGTATGACGGAGACAAGACTCAAGCCGGCCGCTTTCTAGAAAATGTGAACCCTTCCGTTCCGGACGTCCGGTGATTCGGATGGGAACGACGCTCTCGGGTCAGTGGATCTTCCATTCATGAGGCACATAGCAGACCCCCCAGGGTTCCTCCTCGGACACCACGGTGAAGGGCAGGGTTTTCGTGTCCAGGACCCGGATGCCGGTTTCGTCCAGGAGAAACAGCTTGAGAAAATAATTCCCACGCAGCAGGGGGAGCCGGGGGATACGGAAGGTGGCCTCATAGGCGTCGTTCAGAGAGAAACAGGGCAGCCGTTCGGACAGGGTCGAGACCGCGTAGCACGTCAGATGGTCGTTCCGGTCGATGGCGGCGCCTAGATGATATTTCCATTCGGGCCTGAACGTTCGGAAACGCACGGTGGCCAGGAGTTCGTCGCCCAGACGGTACAACGCGTCCGGACCCGCGTGCGCCCCGTCGAGGAAACAGGTTTCGATCCAGGCCGCGCTCCGCTCCGGAGTTTCCGAGCGTCCTTCGGCCGGCGCCCCGCGGGAAAAAGGGTCCTTTTGCTCCATGCGCCGGGTCTTTTCCCGGGTATAGTCGTCATACGCGGCCACCACCTCCCGGGCGTCCCCCATGGCTTGGGCCCTGCCCTGCCGGAGCCAAAGCGCCTGGGAGCAGAACTGGGTCACCGTGTACATGGAGTGGGAGCAAAATACGATGGAGCCGCCGTTCTCGAGAAAATCCGCCAGGCGGTCCAGGCACTTCTTTTGAAAATAGGCGTCTCCCACCGCTAGAACTTCGTCGATGACCAGCAGATCCGGAGATACGCTCACCGCCACGGAAAACGCCAGACGAATGTGCATCCCCGCGGAATAGGTTTTCAGGGGCTTGTCCATGAAATGATGAAGCTCGGAAAAGTCGATGATGCGGTCCAGGCTGTTTTCAATTTCCTTGTGGCCCAATCCGAGCATGGCGGCGCTCATCTGAATGTTCTGGCGACCCGTGAATTCCGAGTGGAAGCCGCCGCCCAGGTCCAGAATGGAGGCCACCTTGCCTTGACGGGTCACGGCGCCGCCCGTGGGCTTCAACACCCCCGCCAAAATGCCGAGCAGGGTGCTCTTGCCGGCGCCGTTCTCTCCCACAACACCCAGGGCGGCGCCCGGCGGGACTTCCAGGCTTACGTGGTCCAGCGCCACCATGGGCTCGTGATACGGCCTTCGAAACAGGATCTCCTTGATCCGGTCCCGGGGATTTCGATAAATCCGATACACCTTGGTAAGCTGGTATGCGGATAACACGGGTTCCATGGCGACTCTTCCCATCCGGGTCTGCCGGTGGACCGGTGAATGAGGATCGGATGCGCGGCGCACCGGTTCCCGCTGAGGAAACTCGGGCCGCTTCTTTCACGGGCCTCACAGGCAGGTTGTGTGTACCTGAAAAGGGGTCGCTTCGTCAACGCATATGGGGGAAGACAGGCGCGAAACGCCTTGACAAGAGAAGCGTTTGAGGGGAGTTTGGGGAGCGTTTTAAACCGCCGTTAACAGCGGGCTGGGGCATGTCCCGCTGATAAACAGTATCTCGGGCGGGCCGGCGCCAAACGCGATCTGCGGTCACTCCTTGGGCGTGACTTCATCCTTCGGTATTGCGGCGTACTGTATGTAAGGCCTGATTCCTCAGGATTCGCGCGCCTTGCATCTCATCGTTTTGCACCGGCCTGGAAACGGAGCGTCTGTGTTGGATGCATCGATGGTCACCCACCTGGTGCGGAATCGGTATCTGCTGTACAATCTGGTAAAACGGGAGCTGTCTTCCCGGTTCGTGGGCTCCATGGCGGGCTGGTTCTGGGCCCTGGTGCATCCCGTCATCCTGCTGGTGGTGTACACCACCGTATTCGTGTACATCCTCCAGGTGAGACTCGGTCCGGAAGTCCGGCAGAATTTCGCCGAATTTCTCTATTGCGGCCTGTGGGCCTGGATCGCGTTTCAGGAAGGCCTGAACGGAAGCGTGCAATCCATAATGGGGAATGCGCATCTGGTCAAGCGCATGGCCTTTCCCATCGAGATTCTGGCGCCGTCGGCGGTGTTTTCCGCCTTGGCCCTCCAAGGCATGGGATTTTCGCTTTTTTTCGCCTACCTGCTCGTCTTCGGAAAGATTCCTTGGACCGGGGTGTTTCATCTGCCCTGGGTCCTGATCCCGCTGACGCTTCAGGTTCTGTTCACCTTGGGGCTGGGCTGGTTGTGCGCCGCGGTGCAGGTGTTCATACGGGATACGGCCCAGGTGGTGACGGCGGCGGTCACCGTGTGGTTTTTCCTGACCCCCGTCATCTATCCCATGGACCTGGTTCCCGTAGGATTTCAGAAAGTGCTGCTCCTGAACCCGTGGACCCACCTGGTGTCCATGTATCGGGGGGCGGTGTTCGAAGGAAGGATCCCGTGGGATGGGGGTTTTGCGTACCTGATGGCGTGTTCGTTGCTGGTGTACTGGGCGGGATACAAAGTGTTTCAGAAACTGAAGGGGGAATTTGCGGACGCCCTGTGACGGGACCCCATACTCCTTGACTTGAGTCGGCGGAGTTGGTACCAAGGCTGGTAATCGTCACCCTGAAACAAGGAGAATGCATTGAGCGGAATGAGGAAAAGAACCATTGCGTCTGCGGGGATCCTGCCGTTGCTCCTGTTGTGGATCGCGGCGTGCGCCATGCCGGACGTGAAGCCTGCCGAAGAGGCGGCCGTGCAGGCGGATTGGGCCGCGGGCTTACGCATCACGGACGTGTCGGAGGGCTTGCCGGTGGAGGGACGCTTCCGGCAGAACGTGCTCCTGGCGGACATCAACCACGACGGATTGTTGGACATCGTTACGCCTCCGCCCCGGCTGGCCGAAGGAGACACGCTGCGTCCCCACGTGTTCCTGGGGGATGGAAAAGGCGGGTGGACGGACGTCACCCAACGTATGGAGTATCCGGCGGACGCGGATTTCTATTACGGCTCCGTGGGTATAGGGGATTTCGACGAGGACGGTCTGACGGACATGGTGCTGGCCCGTCATAAGAAAGGTTTGATGTACCTCAAGCGTACCGGGGAGTGGACCTGGGCCGTGGATCCCACGGTATTCCCCACGGGGGAGCAGTTTCCCACCCGGACCCTGCGGGTAAAGGATATGGACGGGGACGGCCGCCTGGATCTGGTGGCGGTGGGGGAAATCATCGAGGACGGACCGTACGTCCGCCTGCTGAGTATGGGCCTGGTGGTGTTCAAAGGTTTCGGCACGGGAAAATTTCGGACGCGGGCCATGGACGGCAGCACGGGACTTTTCGCGGATGATCTGGCCATCGGCGACGTTTCCGGAAACGGGTTGCCGGACGTGGCCGTGGGAACGCTGAACAGCGCCCGGAGAGACCTGGTGTGGCTCCACGGGGCGGGCTTGAATTTCACCGGGGATTCGGGAAGGGGATTCATCGAAGGATACACCGCGTACACGTGCATTACCCTGGCGGACATGGACGGCGACGGTCTGGACGATATGGTGGCCGGGGTGATGAAAATGAACAGCACCTTGCCGGATCCCAACGGACTGCGCATTTTTTACCGCCGGAGCGAGGGATGGGAGAAAGACCGCCTGGGCCTTCCCACGGATACGCGTTTCGCCGGCGTGGCCGCGGCGGACCTGAATGGAAACGGCTGGAAGGATATCGTGGCCCTGGAGTATTTCACCGGGGCGGTGCGGATCTTTTTCCGGGACCCGGAGGGGGGATTCGTGGAGCATGCCGAGCGGTTGGAGCCGGGTGGACCCGCCATAGGATACCATCTGACCCTGGAGCCGTTGGGCGAAGGACGGTTTATGCTGGCGACGGCCCTGTCCGTGTCGGGGACCCAGGGCGGAGGGCTCAAGGCGTATATGATCGAGCGTGCGGAGGAGACCCCATGAAGTGGATGAAAGGATCGTTGGGAGCCGCCGCCTGTGCTCTGGCGGCGGTCTTGCTGGTTACGGGGGGGTGCGCGACGTTGGAACCGCAACCCGAGCCGGAACCGTTGCAGGTTTCCGTGGAGACGTACTGGAAGGCCCGGGCGTCGGCGGACTGGAAGACGGCTTACGAATACGAGGCGTACAAGGACATCGAGGAATTCGCTGCCTATTCGGTCCGGCAAACCCGGGCCCTGTCCGGTATCCCGTTCCGGTTCCTGGGTGTTGCCGGGGAGCCCGAGGTGGACGAGGAGAAGGGGATGGCCGTGGTGCCGGTGAAGGTGGCTTACCAGTTCCGGTATCCGGCCCGGGCGGAGATGGAGTATACGTTGAGGGACGTGTGGGTGCGCTCCGAGGGTCGTTGGCTGCACGCGCCCCGGCAGGAAGATCGGCCGGGGATGCCGGAGGAGTAGGAGCGGGAGTCGGCCGGATTCACCCCGAAAAAAGCGCCGCCCCTGCGTTTTTCCCTTGACACGGCGACACATTCTCATAGAATCGATCAAAGAGGCCTACAGTCTCTCCGCGAGAAATTCCGGTCGCCTTTAAGGGACCTGCAGATAGGGAACCAGTGGAGAAGGGAGGTGAGGGCGGCTAAGGATTAAAAATACGACGCTTTTAGAGGAAGGGGAAAGAGTCACTCAACCTGTTGCTTGTGCTATTGGAACGTTTTGAACTGCAACTCGATTTTTAGGAGGGGAACATGAGTCACATGAAAAAGAGCCTGCTGGCCGTAGCCCTGGTCGCGGTGTTGACCTTCGGGCTGAGCGGCGCGGCGAAAGCCGGTTCCTTCGGGACGCCGGATCCGACCCTGGGCTCCACGGTGCTGGGCTGGTTCGATCTTTCCATCGGAGGGATGGACGATGTGCTGCCCGTGGTGGTGAATGCGTCCAACGTGAACTATCCCGCGGGCGTGGGCAAGGGCGTGCACATGATCGTGTGGAACGTGCGCAGCCAGCACGTGTGGGATAAGAATCTGCCTTTTACCCCCTGGCACGTGCGGGGCTTCAGCATCCGGGACATCATCCTGAGCATGCCTCCGGCCCAGCGCAACCAGGTCCTGGTGACCCTGGACGACGGCAGCCAGCGGTTCCGCGGC
>Ga0068714_10003239_pt1 | contig 19557 bp, 17 predicted proteins | sample MTBNYHSulfiMetaG_FD_62988 | JGI IMG/M metagenome (GOLD analysis project Ga0068714, IMG submission 62988) | Enrichment culture microbial communities from rom New York Harbor, USA that are MTBE-degrading - MTBE-NYH (New York Harbor Sulfidogenic)... | ecosystem: Environmental > Aquatic > Marine >... | reverse complement strand
CGCGGCGGTTCTGGGACTTGATCGCGCAGACGGGCAAACCGTTCTGGATCACCGAGGGCGGCACCGGCGATCACGACTGGCCCGCGCCCATTCAGCACGGGATCGGCAACGCGCTGCACAACGCGCTGGTGGCGGGCCATTGCTCGGCGTTCGTCCCGTGGCAGATCACGGAGGGACGCAAGAGCATTCACGCGCTGATGGTGATGAGCACGTACACGCCGAAGACCTGCACCGCGATGCACTACACGCGGTTCATCCGGCCCGGCGCCGTCCGCATCGACGCGACGCCCGGCTTCGGCGCCGTCCAGGTCGGCGCGTTCCTACATGAGAAGAACCGCGAGCTGACCGTCGTCGCGCTCAACCCCACCGAGCAGGCGCACACGCTGAACCTCGTTTTTCGCAGTCTCGGGCGATTCGGCTCGCTGAAAATCCGCCGCACCAGCGCCGCGGAGGAATTCAAAGAGCTGCCCGACGTACCCGTCCAGGACGGCGTGGCCCGCTTCGACATGATCGCTCAGAGCATCGTCACCTTCCGGGCTGCTCTGTAGGGCACACGCGTGATCTCGGGGGGTTCGTAGTGTGCCTGCGATGGCACAACGCCTGACGGCGTCACCACAAACCGGCGTACATGGGAATGGCTTGGCACAGACGGCGTCGGACGTGTAGACGGCCGTCGCAGGGGTCCGCCGAATGTCATAGGAACCACGAAATGAGCCAAAATCACTATATATTTCGGCGTTTGCTGCGCTTTCCTACTTGACAATCGCGTGAAAAGGGCATATCTCTGCCCAAGCTTCCACGGTAGAGGCCGTGGATTGGCGTATGGAGTGTTCACTCTGTCTTTGTCCGTGTAAGGAGACCCTGTGTTATGGCAACAACAGCATCGGAAAAACCCATGAGCAAGACGGAAATCGTGTCCGGCATCGCCAGCGCGACCGGTCTGACGAAGAAGCAGGTCAGCGGCGTGTTCGAGGCCATGACCGATCAGATCAAGAAGAGTCTCGGTCGTCGCGGCCCCGGCGCGTACACCGTCCCCGGTCTGATGAAGCTCATGGTCGTGCGGAAGCCTGCCACCAAGGCGCGCAAGGGCATCAACCCCTTCACGGGCGAGGAGACCATGTTCAAGGCCAAACCGGCACGCAACATCGTGAAGATTCGCCCGTTGAAGAACCTCAAGGACATGGTCTGACCTCGAGAAGGGTCATGACGCATTGCACTGGCCGCACCACATGACTTGTCATCGCGCTATCGACAACCGGTGGAGCGTCCGGCCGTCGTATAGGGTGGGTTCCTGTCCCACGCGAGGTCCCTCTCGAAGGGCTCGTCGCGCGTGGGTGGAGAATCCACCCTGTTTTATTGGCTTGCTTGCCGGCCTTTTGCTCTCCACTGCGTCCGTTGCGCGAGCGGAATTCTGGCCCGGCTGGCGAGGCCCGCGCGGCGACGGCACCTGCGCGGAGCAGAACGTTCCGACCCGATGGGACCCGGCGGCGGTGATCTGGAAGACCGCGCTTCCCGGCGTGGGGCACGCCTCCCCCATCGTCTGGGCCGATCGCGTCCTGACCGTGACCGCCCTGCCGGCGACGCAGCAGCGCATGATCCTTTGCCTGGATCGCCACACCGGCGAGATCCTCTGGCAACAGACCGTCGTACAGGGACCGTTGGAGAAGCTCCACAAAGAGAATAGCTATGCCTCGGGCACACCGGCCACCGACGGGCAGCGAGTATACGCCACCTTCCGCGTCGGCGACGACATCGTCGTCGCGGCGCACGACTTCGACAGCGGCCGACAGCTCTGGCGGGTCCAGGCGGGAACGCATGTGGGTGAATGGGGCTTCAGCAACGAACCGGTGTTGTTCGAAGACAAGGTGATCGTCGACGGGGACAGCAAAGGCGACTCCTTCCTGATCGCCCTGCGTCGCGAGGACGGCAAGACGCTCTGGCGTATCCGCCGCGAGAATAAGGGAATCAGCTACAGTGCCCCTGTGATTCGTGAGATTGCCGGACGCCATCAACTGATCCAGTGCGGCGACCGGTGCGTAACCAGTTTCGATCCCGACACCGGCCAGGTGATCTGGAAGGTGGACGGTCCTTCGCAGGAATTCGTAGCCACGCCGGTCTACAGCGAGAAGGCCGGACTGGTCTTCGTCAGCAGCAGTTGGCCCAAGCAGGTCCTTCTGGCGATCCGGCCCGACGGAGACGGAGACGTCACAGAGACCCACATCGCCTGGCGCGACGCGAAGGGGGCTCCCTACGTTCCCTCCATGATCGTCGCGGGCGATTTTCTGCTCAGCATCAACAACTCCGGCGTGGCGTTCTGTTACGAGGCCGCCACCGGCAAGGTGCTCTGGCAGGAGAAGCTCGGGCGGCATCACGCCTCACCCGTGCTGATAGAAGGACTGGTCTTCTTCATCAACGACGATGGCCAGGTGAATGTGATCAGACCGGCTGCGCAGTTCGAACGTATCGCACAATACGAGCTGGGCGAATCGTGCTATGCTTCGCCTGCGATCAGCGACGGCCAGGTTTTCCTGCGCGGCTTCCAACACCTCTTCTGTTTCGGTCAGAAAACAAAGTAGACGCCGCGAGAGAAATCCACAGCCTGCCCAATCGGCCCCAGCCGATCGACGCCACCACCATGCTGACCTGCCGCGAACTTCATGTTGATCGATGACATCGATGCGTCCCACGGGTATAATGCCTTCGACGGCCCGACGGGACATCAAGAGCCGTAAACCTTTCGCATCAGAATAATTACGGAAATCTCACGAGTCTCGACCGGCAGTGAGGAATTTGGAGCGAGGGGGTGATTTTTCGAAGAAATGCGACCGTCGAGAGTCTATACAGGCAGAAGCTGAAGCTACGATCCGACTGGAATTCCTGGGGGGATTCGGGAGTGATCGCGATTGGACAGCTTATGTGAACAAGGAACAGCCGTGGCATGGGGCTCATGTCGGAGCCCGCGCGAGGCGTTCGAGGTCGTCGTCAAGACGCACATGAAAGATGCCTATTTCATCGCGCTGGGTCTGGTGGGCAATCGCGAAGACGCGCTGGAACTCTCGCAGGAGGCGTTTTATCGGGCCTATAAACACTTCGATCAACTCAACAGTCAGGAGAAGTTTTTCCCATGGTTCTACCAGATTCTGAGGAACCTGTGTTTCAGTCACCTTCGCAAGCGAAGACTGCGGCGGGCCGAGAGTCTCGACGAAATGGACGGCGAGCCGATGCCGAGCGGTCCGGCCGATGCCTTCGATCCCGAAATGGTGGCCGAGAGAAACGAATCCAAGGACCGCGTCTGGCGTGCCATCAGCCGGCTGGATGAGAAGCACCGCGAAGTAATCGTTCTGAGACACTTTCGCAACCTCTCGTACGACGAGATGGCCAAAGTGCTCTTCTGCAACCGAGGGACGGTGACCAGTCGTCTGTACTACGCACGCAAGCGCCTGAAAGAGATATTAGAGGGCTCACCCGACATGGATGCAGGTCCCGATGAGCATCGGACCGAGCCCGGGAAAGGAGGTCAGACCACATGACCTGCCAGGATTACAAAGACTTCATGATGGGCTATCTTGACAACGAACTCGACGAGGCGCAGAGACGGGCGTTCGAGGCACACCTGGCCTCCTGTTCCGATTGCCGTAAAGAGATCGAGGAGTTCACGAGGCTCAAACAGATCACCGACAACGTGACGTTGGTGGAACCGGAAGACCGCCTCTGGCAGCAGTACTGGGGTGGTCTGTACAATCGTATCGAGCGCGGGATTGGATGGATGGTGTTCTCCGTGGCCGGTATTCTGCTGCTGATCTATGGCGGATTCACGGCCATAGAGAACGTCATCAAGGACCCCACCGTCAGCACCCTGCTGAAGGTGGGCCTGCTGGCGCTGCTGGCGGGACTGGCCATCCTGTTCGTCTCCGTAGTCCGGGAGCGAATCTATTTCTGGAGCAAAGACCGCTACAAAGAGGTAAGGAGATAGACCCATGTTTCTGTCGACGACGGATACGATTGAGGGAAAGACGATCACCAAACACCTCGGCCTGGTGCGCGGCAACACGATTCGCGCCCGGCACCTCGGCAAGGACATCCTGGCGGGCTTGCGCAACCTCGTCGGCGGCGAGATCGCCGAGTACACCAAGCTGCTGGGCGAATCGCGCGAGCAGGCCATCGACCGGATGATCGAGGAGGCCCAGAAGCTGGGTGCCAACGCCATCGTGGGGGTCCGGTTCTCGACGTCCGAGGTGATGACGCACGCCGCCGAGATCCTGGCCTACGGTACGGCGGTGATCGTGGCATAGAGATTTGTTAATAACATCGACATGCAGGCGTTCTGGAAAGGACGTGGTATGGACTGGCTGAAAGACTTCCTGAGACCTGAGCTGATCTGGTTCACGGTGGGTCTGGTGCTGCTGGTGGCGGAATTCATCCTCCCCGGTCTGATCGTCGCCTTCTTTGCGGTGGGTGCCTGGATCGTCGCGGGGGTCTGCCTGGCGACGCCGATCTCGCTGAACGCCCAACTGGGTCTGTTCATCGTCTCCTCGGTCGTGCTGCTCGTGGGGGCGCGGCGCTGGGTCAAAGGCATGTTCGGCGGGTTCGCCACCGACAAGCAGAATGCTAACGTCGATCTGAACGAGTATGTCGGACAGCGTGCCATTGTGACGAGCCAGATCACGCCCAAGCTGGCCGGGCGGGTGGAATTCCACGGAACCCACTGGACCGCCCAAGCGGACGAGGAGATTGCCGCCGGCGCGGTCGTCGAGATCACGCAGAAGAGCAGTGCAACGCTGAAGGTCAAGCCGCTATAGGCCACCTTCCCGCCGGCGGTCGCGCCGGCACAACACGAAACGTCCTTTTGAGAGGAACAGAACCATGCTAGCGCAATCTACCTTCAGTGCATGGACCGTGATCCTGATTGGCATACTGGTCTTTGCCGTCATCGTCTTCATCAAGACGATCCGCATCGTGCCGCAGAAGCAGGCCTTCATCATCGAGCGTCTGGGCAAATATGCGACGACCCTCGAAGCGGGCTTCCACGTCCTGATGCCCTTCGTGGACCGCGTTTCGTACCGCCACACGCTGAAGGAACAAGCGGTGGACGTGCCGCCGCAGCAATGCATTACCAAGGACAACATCGCGGTCGAAGTGGACGGCATTCTCTACATGCAGGTGGTCGATCCCAAAAAGGCATCCTATGGAATCGATAACTACCGCTTCGCCGCGACGCAACTGGCTCAGACCACGATGCGTAGCGTCATGGGCAAGCTCGATCTCGACAAGACCTTCGAGGAGCGCGACGTGATCAACAGCGCTATTGTTGAAGCGGTGGACAAGGCCTCCGATCCCTGGGGCGTCAAAGTCACGCGGTACGAGGTCAAGAACATCATGCCGCCGCAGAGCATCAAGGACGCGATGGAAAAGCAGATGCGCGCCGAGCGCGAAAAGCGGGCAACCATCGCCGAATCCGAGGGCGACCGCCAAGCCAAGATCAACCGCGCCGAAGGCGACCGGCAGGAGATGATCGCCCGGTCCGAGGGCGAGAAGCAGAAGCGCATCAACGAGGCGGAGGGCCGCGCCGTCGAGATCCAACGCGTCGCCGAGGCGACCGCCGAGGGCATCCGTAAGATCGCCACCGCCATCCGCGAGAAGGGCGGCGCCGACGCGGTCAACCTGCGGATCGCCGAGCAATACCTCGATGAGTTCGGCAAACTGGCCAAGACGAACAACACGATGATCATCCCGTCGAATCTGGCCGACATCGCCGCCGTGATCAAGACCGCTACGTCAGTGATTCAGCCGGCGGCCGGCGCGAGTGCCGCAGCATAGAGTCCTGTTGGTCCTTTGGGTCCCTTTGGTCCTTCTTGGGCCCAAAAGGACCAAAGACACCTGAAGGACCTAAGAGACCTGCCGCTTCGGGGTTCAGAGCATCAGCAGGCTCAGGGCCATGACGAGCATGCCCAGGACGATGCCCCCGATGACGAGGTGGCCGTGACCGTAGCGATGGGCGGTCGGCAGCAACTCGTCGAGCGCGATATAGATCATCACGCCGGCGACGAAGGCCAGCGTGCCGGCCAGGACCGCCGGCGTCAGGAAGGGCATGAGCACGATCACGCCCAGCAGCGCGCCGACCGGCTCGGAAACGCCGGAGAGAAACGAGTAGAGGAACGCCTTCTTCCGGCTGCCGGTCGCGTAGAAGACCGGGACCGACACCGCAATCCCTTCGGGGATGTTGTGAATCGCAATCGCGATGGCAATGAAGGCGCCCAATTTCACGTCGTTCAGCGTCGCCGCAAACGTCGCCAGCCCTTCGGGGAAGTTGTGCACGCCGATCGCCAGCGCCGTGAACACGCCGGTGCGCATGAGCTTGTGACTGCCGTGGGCGACGGTCGGTTCGTCCATGTCCTCGAAGTTGTGGGGGTTCTCCGGCTCGGGGATCGCCAGATCGACCAGCCCCATGATCGCGATGCCGAGAAAGAACACCAGCACCGCCCAGGTCTCGCCCATCGTCTCCATCGCACTGGGCAGCATCTCCATGAACGAGACGTAGATCATCACGCCACCCGACAGACCCAGCGCGAAGGCGAGGTAGACAATCTTGGGTCGCTTGATGAAGTAGGCGATGGCGCTGCCGATCCCCGTCGAGAGACCGGCCAGCAGCGTCAAGCCCAATGCAATACCGACATTTCCCGACGTAGCCACGGTACCTACTATATGAACTTCTCACGTCCCTTGGCAAACACCTTTCAGCTCACGGTTTCCACGCGCCGTCGGTGGCTCCTTTCATCCGAGGCGGTTGCCGCGTAGAATACGTGCCGACCGTACACTTGTTCTGACAGTTTCCGACGGAGCACGCATATGAAAGCAGCATCTTTGGCCTTCTACGCTATCGTCTTGACCTTCACCGGTCTGCCGGCGGTCTTCGCGGCAGAGACACCACCCGAAGTCAACACTACGACCTGGCATGTCGCGCCGAACGGCAACGACGCCTGGTCGGGTCGGCGGGCACAACCCAACGGCGATCTCACGGACGGACCGTTGGCAACGCTGGGCGCCGCGTGCCAAGCGGCCGGCACGCTGGGGACCGAGGCGCCGCCGCGGATCGTCGTCCAGGCGGGCAGGTATTACATCGATGAACCTATCATTCTGACCGAAAAGGAAAGCGGGCTGACAATCGAGGCCGCGGCCGGCACCGATGTGACGCTGTACGGCGGCCGCAAGGTCACCGGCTGGCGGAAGGACGGCCCGGACTTCTACGCCGCCGCACTACCCGGCGTCAAAGAGGGCCAATGGGACTTCCGCACGCTGATCGTCAACGGCCGCTACTGCCCCCGAGCCAGGCTTCCGAGGGAAGGCCGCTTCGAGCATCGAAGCATCTTCGACGTCCCGTGGATGAGCACCACGGGGGGCGGCTGGAAACGCAAGCCCACCGAGATCGAGCTGACCACGATGAAGTACCGACCCGAAGACCTGGGCCCATGGCTCGACGTCAGGAATGCCGAGATCACGATCTACCACATGTGGGACGATTCGCTGGTGGGCCTCTCGGCGATCGACACGAAGACGCACACGCTGACCTTCTCCAGTCCGACGGGGCATCCGGCCGGCGCGTTCGGCGTCAAGACCTACGTCGTCTGGAACGTCCGCGAGGGAATGACCGAGCCCGGGCAGTGGTATCTCGACCGCACCGCGGGCACGGTGGTCTACTGGCCTCTGCCCGGCGAGGACATGCGCGAGGCCCAGGTGCTGGCGCCGGCCGTCGAGTCGATCGTCAGGATTCAGGGCCGCCGGGACCATCCCGTTCGAGACATCACCCTGCAAGGACTGACACTCTCGGCGACCACTACGCCGCTCAAGGCCGGCGGCTTCGGCGCAGGCCTCTTCGACGGCGCACTGTCCGTCAGTGGAGCGGAGAACTGCACCTTCCGTGACCTCCAGATCGTCAACGTCGGCGGACAGGGCATCAAGGCGACGGGCACGAACCTGCGAATCCAACGATGTCACGTCCACCACGTCGGTGCCTGCGGCGTCCGGTTCGGCGGCGCGCAACTGGAGATCTCCGACAATCACATCCACGACGTGGGCCTGACGTACCCCAGTGCAATCGCCCTGACCGGCGGGGGCAAAGACTCACTCCTCGCCCACAACCACGTGCACCATACGCCGTACTCGGCGGTCACGTGCGGCGGCGAGAACAACGTGATCGAGGGCAACCGGATCCACGACGCCATGCTCGAACTCCACGACGGCGGAGGCATCTACTGTTTCGGGGGCAAGAACCTCGTCCTGCGCGGCAACTACATTCACGACATCGTCGACACGGGCGGCTACGGCGCCTCGGCCTACTACCTCGACGAACAGTCGGAGGGTTGCCTGGTCGAGGGCAACCTGTCCGTCAACGTTGTGCGTCCAAGCCACAACCACATGGCCAGGGGCAACACGATCCGGAACAATGTCTTCATCAACGACGGCGACCTGCATCTGACCTGGCCCAGGTCGTCCGACTATCGCTTCGAAAAGAACATCCTCTGGGCCAGAGGCAAGATCGTGTTCGACAATCGCGAGGGCATTACCGCCCTGGCGGGCAACGTCCTCTACAGCGCCGCGGGCCAGATCGAGTGCAAGAAGCTCGATCAGTACACGCAGACAGGCGCGTACCAGATGCAGCCGGAGGCGGCCAACGTCCTGGCGGACCCGAAGCTGACCACCTTTCGCGAAGGCAAGGTCGAGTTCGCGGCCGATTCGCCGGCACGGGCTCTGGGCATCGAACCGATCGACGTCAGCGGCGCCGGCACAAGGCCATAGGACCGCGCTGCCGGCCGTGCGCGTTTCCGTCTTGACCGAGCGTAAGGCCTTTGCTATAAAGCCGTAACGGTTTCCACGGCATGCAGAGCAGGAGTCGAATCATGGCAGAAGAAAGCGGTTCCCGATGGTCGCAGGCAACGTCCTCTTCCGGCTACGACGCAGACACAGGGCGGCAAACGGAGACCTCCCAGGACGCGCGGAACATGGCGATGTTGTGCCATATCCTGGGTGCGGCCGGCTTCTTCGGCCCGCTGGTCATCTGGCTGATCGAAAGGGACAAGCACCGGTTCGTGGACGAGCACGGGCGCGAGGCCATGAACTACCAGATCTCGTTTATGATCTATCTGGCGGCGTTAGGCGTCACGGTCGTCGGGGCGTTTCTCATCCCGGTGCTGGTCGTCGTGCACCTCGTCTTGATCGTTCTGGGCGCGTTGAAGGCCAACAAGGGGCAGTGTTGGCGCTACCCGATCGCCATTGCGTTTCTGAAGTGATCCGCCGCAGGCGTACCGATCCGGCTACAGGGACTTCTGCAATCCCCTGGCGCGCTGCCGGAGCGATTCGACGTGTTCGGAGCGGACCGCCCCGCCGTAGCGCAGGTTGGCGTACTCGACGTACCAATCCGATACACCCGCCCAGTCCCGATGGCTTTCGGCCCTGCCTGAATCCTGGATGCGCAGCCGGCCGGCGAAGGCGTGCAGCGTCTCCGTCAACGGGCGCCGGACGCCGAGGGCCCCGAGCCTGCGATCCATTCGGGCCAGCATCCGATGCAGCGCGCCAACCGAAGGATCGCGGCTCCATCGAGGCGCGCCCGGATCGGCCGCCCGTCGATAGCGTCGCGACAGGCCCCACCATAGCACCACCGCCGAAAGCACCGCCAGCGCCAACAGCGAGATCGATCCACCGTGGTATGTGAACAGCCAACTCACGGCGCCGAGGAGACCGTACTCGTACAAGGCATGAAGAAAGTGCCCGAGCCACACGCTCGTCGCATCGTCGGAAGCGTCCGCCTGTTCTTCGGCGGCCGCGACCGCGTCGCTGCTCTGCGCCGTCGCTTCGACCGTCACCCATCGCCCTTCCTGCTCGTCCCAGGCCTCGACCCAGGCGTGCGCGTCCATGTTCCGCGCGATCCAGGCACGGGTGCGGCTGTCTCGTTCCGTGACGAGGAACCCAACGACGTACCGCGTGGGCACGCCCGCCAGACGCAGCAGGATGGCGGCGCCGGAGGCGAAGTACTCGCAGTAGCCCTGGGAGCCTTCGAGCAGAAAACTCGTCAGCCTGTCCCGGCCGGCAGGGATCTGCGGGTCGTACGCATAGGTGTAGTTCTTCTGGAAGTGTCGAACGACGGCCTCGATCTTCTCGGCGGTGCTGTCGCAGCCCGCAAAGACCCGCGTCGCGAGCTGCTCGACGCGCGGATCAAGGGACGCGGGCACATCCAGGGACCGGCTCCGTTGCATCCCCTGCGGCGGAGTCTGCCTGGGCGCCGAAAGGCAGGCGACCCGATATCGCTTGCCGCGCGCCAGTTTCGGAGTGTAAATGATGTCGTCGTCATCCCGCAACAGCAGCTTGAACGGTGCCTCGACATACGACAGACCCAGAGGCGCAAACGCCGCATCGTCGAACTGAAACGCATGCCGAATCACCATTGTCTCAGCGCCCGAGGCGTCCTCCTCGTGCAGCCGAAAGATGTTCGTCCGGTTCGAAATGTACAGGTTGCCCGGCTGGGGAAAGACCGCCTCCTGATACGACAGATCGTGCCACTGAGATTGACGGTAGACCTCGAACGCGCGCCCGCGCAGATAGCCGGGCGACTGTTCGCTGTCGATCTCCAAGGCCACTGTCGTATCCTGCTCTTCGAGGACCGACGCCAGGCTCGACAGGCGGCCCGTGGTCGAAAACGCGATACGCGCCGCGTCCGCCGTTGTCGAGTCCATGTTGATCACCTGTTTGCCAAACCAAGCGGGCAGGTACTCGAGAAGCTCGACGTGACGGTAGAGAATCGAGCTGACGATCCACCCGATATTGGCGGCCGCGACGAGAATCAGCGCGCTGGCGACCCATCGCGGCATCGCGCGACGGCGCGAGGCAATGGGCCTCCCCTCTTCCCGATACCGCGGCGCGTCCGGCCCGGGCTCCATGGGGACCGGGCCGCACGTAGTTGCGGCGTAGAGGACCACGAGGACCGCCGAGAACAACTCCAGCAGGCGAAAGGCGATGAACCGGTCGTTCAGCAGCAGGACCTGGCCGGCGCAGATCGTGCTGGCCAAGTGAAAGAGCCCCAGCGACGCCGGAAGCTGGCGAGGCGATCCGAGAAAGAGCATCAGGATCATCCCGGCCAGAAAGTACCGCGCGACCGTCTGCCAGGCCAGACTCATGGCCTGCTCGTGAGCCACCCAACTGTGCGGACGCGTATAGCTGTAGTGCAGGGCAAAGAAGATCGCCAGAACCAGCATGAGCAGCGACGTGATGATCCGCCGCTCGGGCTTGAAGTTCCATGTGAACCTTCGCGACAGGCCCAGCAGACCCAGCATGCAGAGGATCGCCGGGTAGGCGATATCCACCGAGGCCCAGGCGGTGACCGCCGAACTGGCCACGACCATGATGACGGCAATGATCTTCTGCGGCTTCATAGAGGCCCCAGGCGGCCGGCCAGGACATCCTCGGGCGACAGCACCATCACCGAATCGCTCGGCAGTATGTCGCTCTGGGGGCTCTGGGCGGCCCCGGCCACCTGATACACGCTGCAATGGCAACGGGATGCGGCGGCCAATCCCAGCAGTTCCAGGTACACCCGGTCCGGTCGCAACAGAATGAAGACGACTTCAGAAATACGATGGAAACGGCTCGTCAGTGCGGCCGCGGTCTGGTCCAGGTCGTAGTTCTCTGCCGGTTCGACGGTCGCCAGGATCTCGTGGATCGCGTCGACGCGCGCCCCGCGTCGCGAGAATCCTGCCCGCGCACCGAGGGCGGGTCGTCCTCGCGACTCGGCGAAGTCGTGCAGTTCGGGCCCGGCCAGCAGCCACTCGACGAGGCAGTCCCGCTGGATGCTGAACGCGACGGAGGCGCAAAGAGACACCGCCGCCTCCAGTTCGGGGATCTCTTCGCCGCCCGTCTTCTTCCTGTCGGGGCGGATTCGCGTGTCCAGCACGAGGGCCGCGCAGCGGTCGGCATCGTTGTGGTACTCCTTGGTGGCCGGAACGGACAGGCGGGCCCAGGCGCGGGTGTCGATACGCCGCGGCGAATCGCCCGGCAGGAACGGACGGTTGCCCGCGTACTCGGGAGAGACCTCCGCCCGCCCTGCGAAGCCGGCCACGCCGCTGCGGCCCTGACCGCTCAGGCGCGACAGACGCATCTGGAGCTGGTAGAACACCGGAAAGACCGTGAGCGTCCCTCTGTCCTTGCGACACGAGCCGAAATTGAGCAGGTTGAACGGGAAGCTCGACTGGCACATCGGCAATGGGATCAGATGGTTGCCCCGCCGCCGCCCTCGCATCGTCACGGCCACATCGGTCGACTCGCCCGGGCCCAGGCGCGCGACCATCTCCGCGCCAGCCACCTGTTCGATCGTCTGGGGCAACCCGACGAAACGGACGTGCAGGTCATAGGCCGGAACACGTGCGATGTTCTTGAGCGTGTAGCGAAACTGAGCGTTCTGACCCGCAACGACGTGATCGGGAAGATGGGCGGTCACCTCGATCCGAGGCCGCAGAACGAAGCCGACGACCAGGACCGTCAACAGGACGACGATCAGCGCCGAGAGAACGCCGAACGCCGGAACGAGCTGCGCCGCCAGGCCGAAGAACACCGTCCCCATCAGAAGCATCCGTCCCGCTTCGGTCAGACCAAGACGCATTCTCGCACGGGTTGCGGCCATATCGAGCACCTGCCCTACACCGGAACCTTGATCCGTCCGAGGATCTCCGTGACGATCTGTTGGGCGGTCGTGCCGCTGTGCTGCGCCTTGGCGGTCAGCAGCAGGCGATGCGGCAGCACGTGTGGGAGGCTCCATGACACGTCGTCGGGAATCACAAACGTGCGATTCAGGGCGTAAGCTCTGGCGCGAGCGGCGCGAGAGAGCATCAGGGTTCCGCGCGTGCTGACGCCCAACTGGAGCCGGCTGTCGTGACGCGTCGCGTGGACGATCTCGACGATGTATTCGAGAATCGCCTCGTCGGTGTGCACGTTCGCCACCTCTTCCTGAATCCGGCGGACCTGGTCCAGATCCATCACCGGCTCGATGGAATCCAGCGGCTCGCGGTTCGCGTGCGACTTGAGGATCTCGACCTCGACCTCCGCGGTCGGATACCCGATCGCCAGGCGGACCAGGAAGCGGTCCAACTGCGCCTCGGGAAGCGCATAGGTGCCGTGGAACTCGATGGGGTTCTCCGTCGCGATGACCATAAACGGTCGCGCCAACGGGCGGCACTGGCCCTCGATGGTCGTCTGGTTCTCGTTCATCGCTTCGAGCAGGGCCGACTGCGTTCGCGGCGAAGCGCGGTTGATCTCGTCGGCCAGCAGGATGTTGCAGAAGATCGGGCCGGGATCGAAGCGGAAATCGCCGCTGACCGGGTTGTAGATGGACGAGCCGAGGATATCGGCCGGCAGCAGGTCGGGAGTGAACTGAATCCGGCGGTATTTCGCGTCGATGCTCCGCGCCAGGGCCTTGGCGAGCGTGGTCTTGCCCACCCCCGGCACGTCCTCGATCAGGACGGAGCCGCCCGCCAGCAGCGCGACGACCATCACGTCGATGCTGTCGCTCTTGCCGAAGATGACGTTCTGGAGGTTCCGCTTCAGCGGCGTCACTTGTGGGTTTTCCATGCGCCCGGTCGTCAAATCACATCTCCCTAAGTGCGGCTGAATTCATACGTTCATTCGTCAGTACCATTATACGCGCCGGGCCGGCCCACGACAAGTTCGCCACAGACTGCCGCAACACGGGAAAGGCTGGATCGGAGAAGCGAACCAGCTTATCATAGGCTCTGGTGAGTATCTTCATACGATAGAAGGAGTTTCCTGCATGATACGCCGCCGACAGATTGCACGGATCGGGCTGATCGTGGTGATGCACCTGACCTCCTGCCTCGGCGCCGACTTCTTCCCGACGTCGGCGCGCCGCGAGGGCTTTCTCAAGGCCCTGGCGGCGCAGGACGCAAGCTACGACGGGACCGCGAGGATGCTGGCGGGGCCGTTCTCGTCGCCGGGCTACCACACGACGCTCGAATCCGGCACGGTCCACCGCACCCGCGATTCGCTGATCTACGCGGTGGCCCTGCTCGATTCGGGCGATCCCAATCGTCTGGAGCGGGCCGAGCAGATCCTCGACCGCGTGATCGATCTCCAGGACCAGGACCCCGACAGCCGCACCTACGGAATCTGGTCGTGGTTTCTCGAAGAACCGCTCGACCAGATGTCGCCGCCCGACTGGAACTGGGCCGACTTCTGCGGCACGCAACTGCTCCAGGTGGCGATCGATCACATGGATCGCCTGCCCAGACCCTTGCAGGAGAAGTTGCGAGAGTCGATCCTGCACGCCGCCCGTTCCATCCAGCGGCGCAACGTCGGGCCCGACTACACCAATATCGCGATCATGGGGACCTATGTCACACTGGTCGCCGGCGAGCGATTCAAAGACAGCACGCTGTTTGACTACGGCAGGCAGCGCCTCCAGCGATTCCACGACTACACCGAGCAGAAGGGTTCGTTCAGCGAGTACAACAGCCCCACGTACACCGTCGTCGCGATCAACGAGCTGACGCGCATCCTGGCCCATGTCAAAGACCCTGAGTGCAGACGTCTGACGGAGGACCTCCAGGGCTTCGCGTGGTACCACCTGGCCCGGCGCTTTCACGCGCCGACGAAGCAGTGGGCCGGACCGCACAGCCGATCCTACGCGACGCTGCTGCCGCCGAGCGTTCTGGCCTTCATCCAGCGGGGAACCAAAGGAAAAGTGAGTTTCATGTCCGAGGCCGAGGCGTACGTATCCATCGACGCCCACCGTATCCCTCTGGCCTGTCCTGAGGATCTGCTGCCCTACTTCACATCGCTGCCCGAGCCTCGCGAAGAGATCGAGACGTTCGTCCTGAACCCGCAGGGCCGGCACGATGTGATCGGGCGGACGTACCTGCATCCGGATTTCACGATCGGCTCGGTCAATTGCGGCGACCTCTGGAACCAGCGCAGGCCGCTCGTGGCGTACTGGAACACTACTTCCGGCCCGGCGGCGATGCGCGTCCGCTTCTTGCACGATGGCTACGACTACTCCTCCGCGAGCATCTTCACGATCCAGGACGGCACCGAGTTGCTCAGCGCGGTCCTCTTCGCCACCGACCGGGGTGACACCCATATCTCGCTCGACCGCATCGCCAACGGCACGATTCAGGCCAGAGACTTGCGGATGCGGCTGCAATTCGAGGGAGCCATCGATGATCTGAAGCTGCCTGCCCAGGTGCGCGTCGGCGAGCTGGTCGAGTTCGAGTCCGGTAGCATGGAGGCGCGATTCTGCGTCCACGCCGCCCAGATCGACGAGCTGCCCGTCCACATGGAGACGGGGCGCAACGAAGAGGGCGCCTGGATCGACGTGGTCCTCTACAGTGGCGTGACGCGAGAGTTCGACTTCACCAAGATGGCCGCCGCGGGCGTGGTCTTCACGCTGTCGGTGGCGAAATCGAACGCCCCGATCCGCGTGGCCGATCCGAGTGTCTTCAAGACGATGGCCGGCACCATGATCGTTGAAGGCGAGGTGGTCCCGCCCCGTGACAAATGGCAGTGGCGCCGGTCGGGCAAGACCTCGCTGATTCTCACTGTGCCGATGACTCCCCTGCCCACGCAGCGCCAGATCACCGCCACCACCGCCCAGATGGATGTCGAAGACCCCTGGAAGTCCCTTCAGTGATCCGCCGCCGGAACCGACCGGCCGTCACAGGACGGCTTACGGCGTCTGGACAAATCTGGAGATAATTGCAGGATTTTTCGGGAAAAGTCTTGCGTCCGGGCGGCCGATATGTATACTTGGTTGGTCTATGGGTACTACGAAGGGCACATTTCGTTCCATCCTCAACGGCCGCATCGGCCTGCTCGCCCTGATCCTGCGCCGCTAAGGCGCAAATAACAGAACCACCACAACTCGTTGCAGTCCCCAATCTTACGCAAAACCGTAGCATTTCGGCCCCTGTTGCGGCATAATGCCGGCGGCTCGAAGTGATTTTCCGGAGAAATACTATGCCTGACGACAAAGTCTTCATCTTCGACACGACGTTACGTGACGGCGAGCAATCGCCCGGCGCCTCGCTCTCGATTCCGCAGAAGCTCGAGATCGCCCAACAACTGGCCACTCTCGGGGTCGACATCATCGAGGCGGGCTTCCCCGTCTCCTCGCCGGCGCAGTTCGAGGCGACGCGGCTGGTAGCTGAGCAGGTGCAAGGCCCTGTCATTGCTGGACTTGCGAGAGCAAAGGACGTGGACATCGAGACGGCGGGCAAGGCTGTCGTGCCGGCCAAGAGGAGGCGAATCCACACGTTCATCGCGACCTCGCCGATCCACATGCAGCACAAGCTCAACAAGAAACCCGACGAGGTGGTGAAGATGGCGGTAGCCGCGGTCAAATGTGCCCGGCAGTTCGTGGATGACGTGGAGTTCTCGCCGGAGGACGCCGGCCGCAGCGAAGTCCCCTTCCTCATCGAGATCCTGGCCGCCGTGATCGAAGCCGGCGCCACCACGTTGAATATCCCGGACACGGTCGGCTACATGCTGCCGTACGAATACGGCCAGCTCATCGCCCAGCTCAAGAGCAAGGTCCCGGGCATCGACAAGTGCATCATCAGCACGCACTGTCACAACGATCTCGGTCTGGCCGTCGCGAACTCGCTGGCCGGCGTGCGCAACGGGGCCCGGCAGGTGGAGGTCGCCGTCAACGGGCTCGGCGAGCGGGCCGGAAACGCCGCGCTCGAGGAGATCGTCATGGCGATCCACACACGCGCCAACTTCTTCGCGGACTCCGGCGCCAACGGGCTGACCACGAACGTCAACACGAAGGAAATCTATCGCACCAGCCAGTTGGTGTCCCAGTTGACCGGATTCGTCATCCAGCCTAACAAGGCCATCGTCGGCGCCAATGCGTTCGCGCACGAGTCGGGCATCCATGTGGACGGCATCCTCAAGGAGCGCAGCACGTATGAGATCATGACGCCGGAGACGATCGGGCTGGGCGGCTCGCGCATGGTGCTCGGACGCCACACGGGCCGGCACGGGTTTGCCGACCGCTGTCGACAGCTCGGCTATAAGCTCACCAAGGAGGAGCTCGAACAGGCCTACGCGCGGTTCGTCGAAATCGCGGACAAGAAGAAGGAAGTATTCGATGAGGACGTCGCCGCGATCATCAACGACGAGGTTCGCATCGTGTCGCAGGTGTATGAGCTGAAGTACCTGCACGTCGCGTGCGGGACGGGCACGTTGCCGACCGCCAGCGTGCGGATGAGAATCGCGGGCCAGGAACGGCAGGCGGCCGCCTGCGGCGACGGCCCGGTCGATGCGGCGTACGAGGCGATCCGCGAGGCCACCGGCCTGTTGCCCAAGCTGGAGAACTACTCCATCCGCGCCGTCACGGGAGGCAAGGACGCGCTGGGCGAAGCGACGGTTCGGATCGTAGAGGCCGGGCGAACGTTCATCGGCCGCGGCGTCTCCACTGACATCATCGAAGCCAGCGCCAAGGCCTACGTCGACGCCATCAACCGGATGACCGCCGTCCAGCAGGCCAATGGCCAGGCGACGGCGAACGCATAACTTCAGCCGTAAGAAAAAGGAATCTACATCATGGGAATGACGATAACGGAGAAGATTTTCGCGCGGGCCAGCGGGCACAGGAAAGTGACGCCCGGACAACTGGTGGATGCGAACATCGACGTGGTGATGTGTCACGATGTAACGACGCCTCCGGCGATCTCGATGCTGGTCGAGCGCGGCATTGACCGCGTGTTCGACCCGGAGAAGATCGTCGTGACGCCGGACCACTTCCAGCCACCTAAAGACGTCAAGAGCGCCGAGCTGCACAAACGTCTGGATACGTGGGCGAAGCAGCACAAGATCAAGTACTACTACAAGCTGGGCCGGGCGGGCGTCTGCCACGCGCTGCTGCCCGAACAGGGCCACATCCGCCCGGGCGAGGTCATCGTCGGCGGCGATTCGCACACGTGCACCTACGGCGCCCTGGCCGCCTTCAGCACCGGGATCGGCTCGACCGACCTGGCGGCGTCGATCGCAACGGGCCGGCTGTGGTTCCGCGTGCCCGCTTCGATGAAGTTCGTTTTGAACGGTTCGCTCAGGCTCGGTGTGTACAGCAAGGACGTGATCCTGACGGTGATCGCGAGGATCGGCACGGACGGCGCGCTCTACAAGGCGATGGAGTTCGTCGGGCCGACGCTAGCCGAGATGTCGATGGAAGCGCGCATGACGATCACGAACATGGCCATCGAAGCTGGAGCCAAGAACGGCATCATCGGATTCGACGATGTCACAAAGGCCTATCTCGATGGGCGGCTGAAGGGCAAACAGGACTATACCGTCGTTGCCTCTGACGACGATGCGGACTATGCGGTGGTCGAGGAATTCGACTGCTCGGCGATCGAACCGATGGTGGCCCTGCCGCACCTACCCAGCGGCGGGGTTGCCATCGGGAACTGCGCCGGCATGGCCATGGACCAGGCGTACATCGGCAGTTGCACGAACGGTCGCATCGAAGACCTTCGCATCGCCGCCGGTATCTTGAAAGGCAGAGAGGTGAAGATTCGGACGCTGGTCGTGCCGGCCACGCCGGTGATCTGGAAGCAAGCGGCCGACGAGGGATTGTTCGACGTGTTCTACGACGCCGGCTGCGTGATCTCAGCGCCGACCTGCGGGGCATGCCTGGGCGGGTTCATGGGCGTACTGGCCGCCGGGGAGAAGTGCATCAGCTCGACGAACCGCAACTTCGTCGGCCGGATGGGCAGCCCCAAGAGCGAGGTCTACCTGGCCAGCCCCGCCACCGTCGCCACCAGCGCCGTCGAAGGCAGACTGGCCGACCCGCGCAGGTATCTGTAGAAAACACGAAGCACGAAAACCGAAATCCGAAACAAGCTCGAATGACCGAGGCTCAAAACTCGAAACAGTACGACTTGGAGGACCGGACACTCGCCTTTGCCCGCGCCGTTCGTGAATTCGTCAAGAGCCTGAAGCCAACGACCGCCAACATCGAGGACGGCAAGCAGCTTATCAGGGCGTCAGGTTCCGTCGGGGCAAACTACATTGAGGCCAACGAGTCTCTGGGCAAGAAGGATTTCCTGATGCGAATCAGGATCTGTAAGAAGGAATCCAAGGAGAGCCGGTATTGGCTTCGACTTCTTGACACTTGCGCCGATGATAAACTGGAGGCGCGACAAGATGAGTTGATACAGGAAGCCACTGAATTGATGAATATCTTCGGCGCGATTCTTCGCAAGAGCGAATAGTCTTTGAGCATTCGGTATTCGAGCATTCTGATTTGTCTCGGATTTCGAGATTCGGATTTCGGATTTTACGAACGCGTGATTTTGATATCTGCGATTTGATCTTTGATGTCAATGCCATTGTGGCTCCATCAAGAGTGAGGACAGAGGAATGAGCAAAGCACATGTATATAAGCGGGATCATATCAATACGGATGAGATCATTCCGGCGCGGTATCTGAATACGGACGCGGAGGCGGAACTGGCTCAGCATTGCCTGGAGGACCTCGACGTGAACTTCGTCAAGAAGGTC
>Ga0068714_10003238_pt1 | contig 19558 bp, 17 predicted proteins | sample MTBNYHSulfiMetaG_FD_62988 | JGI IMG/M metagenome (GOLD analysis project Ga0068714, IMG submission 62988) | Enrichment culture microbial communities from rom New York Harbor, USA that are MTBE-degrading - MTBE-NYH (New York Harbor Sulfidogenic)... | ecosystem: Environmental > Aquatic > Marine >... | reverse complement strand
CAGCACGCACTCCAAGCGGCGGATCACGATGATCGGCAGAACGACGTTCTGGTACTCGTAGGCCTTGAACTTGCCGCGCAGCCGTTCGGCAGACTTCCAGATATCACCGGCGAGATTATCGAGCTTGGGCTTGTTCAGGGCAAGGGACATTGTTTCGTGGTTCCTATGGTCTGGTCTTCGATCAGCACTCGGTTTTACAGCCGCCCAATAAGTTATTCTATAGTTTCTTAATAACTCCACAACCCAAGGGGTTCTTTTAGGGCTCTATGCAATAAAAATTTATGGTCCCAATCCAGTCTATGGTCCCCTAACATATCATATCCCATTTAACTCATTATTATAAATGACAACGCTGGGATGGAGTAGTTAAAAAGCAAATTCTGATCAAACAGTTAGATGTCAAAAAATTAACCCTCGGAAAAGGTATAAAAACAGATACGGAAAATCAAGTAAAAAAGAAGGGTCTTGAGTGTTTATTTGACTTTACTTTGTCCTCCCTGGATAGATATACTCCGAAAAAGCTGAGGGAGTTTCATTCCTTAATCTATAGCGGGACATTAGTGCAGAACCTGCATAGAATAGACAAAAAGAGGCAATCTCCGAAGCCGAAAGCCTGATTGAAGCTCCCCGCAGCAAGCTGCGGGCAATCTCCGTATGCAAGGTAAAATGCATCGTATTCGCTCGCATTCCCCGCTACAAGCAGCGGGGAATGCGCTCGCTGCGCATGTTCAGAAATCGGGGGCGCTCATTGCTTTATAAGTCTCTGTTTTTCGATAAGCGAATATTAAATTAAGGTTAGCGGGCTTTTCGTCTCATTTCACCGATTGGCCCCTTGATCTCTTCTACCGGTCAGATCGCCCTGCGATCCAGGCTGCGGTATTGGATGGCCTCGGAGATATGGGCAGATTTGATGGACGCCTCCCCTTCAATATCTGCGATAGTGCGGGCGATCTTTAATATGCGGCTGTAGGCCCGGGCGCTCAAGCCCAGCTTGTTAACCGCTACCTCCAGAAGCTTGTGTGATTCGGCGTCAATAGCGCAAAATTTCTTGATAAGGCGGGTATTCATCTGGGCATTGCAGTGGATGGGCTTGCCTTCAAACCGTTCTTTTTGCCTCCGGCGGGCCAGATCAACCCTTTTTCTTATCTCCTCTGATGACTCGCCGGGATGGATGGAGGCCAGGTCCTTGTAGTTGAGCGCCGGCACTTCTACGTGAATGTCTATGCGGTCGAGAAGCGGGCCGGAAATCTTTGAGCGATATTTTTGTATATAAAGATGCGTACAACTGCACGTGTGCTTGGCGCTCCCGTAATAACCGCACGGGCAGGGATTCATGGCCGCTACCAGCATAAACCGGGCCGGATAGGTAAGGGACATGGAGGCCCGCGCGATCGTAACCCGCCCGTCCTCTAACGGCTGCCGCAGCACTTCCAGGACGTTCTTTCTGAATTCCGGCAGTTCATCCAGAAAAAGCACGCCGTTGTGGGCCAGACTGACCTCTCCGGGTTTGGGAATCTGACCGCCCCCGATCAGGCCGGCGTCAGAGATGGTATGGTGCGGCTGCCGGAACGGACGGACGGCAATGAGGGCGCTTCCCTGGGGCATCAGTCCCATGACACTAAAAACCTTGGTCGTCTCCAGGGCCTCCTCAAAGCTCATGGCCGGCAATATGGTCGGCAGGCGCTGCGCCAGCATGGTCTTGCCTGAGCCCGGGGGGCCGATCATTAACAGATTATGGCCTCCGGCCGCGGCAATCTCTAAGGCCCTTTTGACGTGTTCCTGCCCCTTAACCTCATTAAAGTCCGTATCGCTTTTACCGGCGGTGCAAAAGAGAGCAGCCGTATCCACATCTGCCGGGGTCGGGATTCTTTTCCCATTGAGTAATTCCACTGCCTCGGAAAGCCATTCTACCGGCAACACCTCGACGCCCTTTACGACCGCTCCTTCCAAGGCATTTTCTTTGGGCACTATGATGCCGGACAGCCCGGCGGCACGCGCGGCCATAGCCATGGGCAGGACCCCTTTAGTCGCTTTTATGCGGCCATCGAGCGAAAGTTCGCCGGATAACATATAATGGTGGAGATTATCTTTGCTTATGGTTCCGGTAGCGGCCAGAATACCGACAGCTATGGGCAGGTCATATCCTGTGCCTTCCTTCTTTATATCCGCCGGGGCCAGATTAACCGTGACGCGATGGGTGGGAAACTCATAGCCTGAGTTCTTGATAGCGGACTTGACCCGGTCTTTGCTTTCTTTTACCGCGCCCTCGGGTAAGCCGACGGTGGAGAAGGCCGGCAGCCCGAAGGCAATATCCACTTCCACTTCGACTACATAAGCCTCAACACCCAGCACGGCGCTGCTCAGGATCTTTGCCAGCATAAAAAACTCTCCTGTCTTATGTCCACCTCGTATTTATCGGCGGTGAAGGGTGAGAACTTAACGGAAGAACATATAATTTTGAAGGAACCCCCTGTATTTCTGAGCGAAACTTGCTGGAGCAGCGGGGTACCCATCGAGGGTGAGCAGGAAGGGGTAAGCATTCCCCACCTGCGAGCCTCGAAAGGGTCGCTGCGTAAGCCGTGAAGCGAAGAACCCAGGGGTTACCTAAAAACTCAGGAAGCTCCCGTTATGATCGGCTATAGGTGGAGATTATCTCCATAACCAGTTGAACGGTCCGGACCATGTCTTCGAGATGAATATATTCATTTGTGGTGTGGACAGACTGCATGCCTGTGCCCAGTATTACGGTGGCGATGCCGTGGGCGTTAAAGATGTTGGCATCACTCCCGCCGCCGCTTTTTTCCGGCGTGAGCCGGCGCCCCAGGGCCTTCCCCGCCTCCTGTGCGAGTATAACGACGAGGTGGCTGTCAGGAATGGCCATTAAGGGATACTCCTGAGTTACATCCAGTCGCAATGCGGGAAGGTCGCCGGCTATCTTGTTCTTCTGTTTATAGGCTGAGACCGCCCTCTCAAGACATCCTCTTATGTGTTCGGTGTGATCGGCCAGTTTTCGCCGGTCGTGGCTGCGTACCTCACCTTCCAGTTCGACATATTCCGGTATAATATTACGGGCCGTCCCCCCGCGTACCAACCCGATATTGGCGGTAGTCTCATGGTCAATACGGCCCAACCGCATGGCGGCCAGGGCCTCACCGGCAATCTGTATGGCGTTTATGCCTTTTTCAGGTTCGAGGCCGGCATGGGCGGCCAATCCCTGTACCTTGATGCAAAGGCTGTTGGCCTCCGGGGCCCCGCTTATGATGCGGGTAGTGGAGCTGGTATCCAGGGCATAACCCATCCGGGCCTGGAGCAGATTGTAATCAAGGGACTTGGCCCCGAAAAGCCCTATCTCTTCACAGACCGTAAAGACAAACTCCAGCGGACAATGGGCTATCTCCCCCTCCTGTAAATACCTTACCGCTTCTATTAAAATAGCTATACCCGACTTATCATCCGCCCCCAGGATGGTTCGACCATCACTCCTAAACGTTTCATCCTCCTGAATTACTTTTACGCCCCGCCCCGGTTCTACCGTATCCAGATGGGCGTTGAACATAAGGGGCGGGAGGTCTCTCCGTGTGCCCGGTATGCGGACGATCAGGTTGCCGCTTTCGCTGCCGATGAGCGGTCCGGCCCTATCTTCTATTACCCCGGCGTCCAGGGATTCGAATGTCTTTCGTACATATTGTGCGATAGCGCCTTCCTGCCTCGAAGGGCTGTCAATCTGCACCAGGCGCAGAAACTCCCCGGCTAGTCGCTGTCTGTTTATCATCTTCCTGACCCTTCCGTTTAACAATAACTTCCACTTCTTCTATGCCTCTGGCCTCGGCCTTCCGTATAATAAATTGTAAATGCCTGTAAGAAAAAATATGACCTTGCTTGGGGATTAATCCCAATTCTTTTAAGATAAAACCGGCTATGGTTTCATAGTCGCCTTCCGGGATTCCCAGATGTAGCTGCTCATTGGCCTGGCTTACCTCCATGCGCCCTTTGATCAAATAATGGTTTGGGCCCAACCTGGTAAAGGGGGCGGCCTCCTTGTCAAACTCATCCGCTATTTCCCCCATTACTTCTTCGAGAATATCTTCTACGGTGACCATTCCTATGGTGCCGCCATACTCATCGACCACTATGGCTATAGTTTTGCCTTCTTTTTGTAAGTCAAGCAGCAATTCATCTACCGGTTTGGTCTCCGGTACATAGTAGGGTTTGTACATAAAACTGCTGACCGGCAGGCTTTCATCTGCCACGCCGATTAAATCAAAGGCGTTTAATATCCCGACTATATTATCGATACGCCTGCGGTAAACAGGCAGTCGCCCGTAACCCTTTTCCCGGAATTTCCGGACGGCATCGGCCACAGGCGCGCCCTCCGGCAAGGCCGAGACCTTAACCAGCGGAATCATCACCCGGCTCACGTCTGTCTCCATGAATGAAAACATCTTTCGTATGAGCCGCTTCTCGGCCTTGTCCAGCTCAATCTCGTCTTCATCCATACGAAGGGTCAGTTTCAGCTCTTCGCGCGTGACAAAAGGCTGCTCCCTTCTTTCCGATATATTTGTCAACAAATGAGAAAAACGGGCAAAGATCCAGACCAGGGGATAAAGAATATAAGATGCGGCCGTAATGCCATAGGCGGCCTTCGGGGCGAGCTGTTGTGCTTTTTGCTGGAATATGGTCTTTGGGATAATCTCTCCAAAAATGAGGACGAAAGGCGGCATGAGCAAGACAGCCAACCATTCACTCCCATATCTCCACTGCTCTACCATCCAGGCCGTCGTCAAGACGGTATTGGCGGCCATGGCCAGATTGGTCCCAAGAAGCGTAGTGGAGAATAGCCAGGTCGGCCTTCCCAGGAGTCTCAAGGCCGCACTCGCCCCTTTATGACCGTCAGAGGCCATTTGTTGCATTTTCTTCCGGTCAGCGGCTACCAGGGCTATCTCTGAACCGGAGAAAAGTGCCTCCAGAAATAACAAGCCGATAAACCAGGAGAGCGGATAAACCATATCACTTACGGTCATAGGTCATGGAAAGCTGCCTTGCCTTCCCTCTCCACCTTCAGTTGTAAGATACGGGTCCCTTTTATTTTGGTTACGGTAAAGCGGAGGTCATTATAGGCGGCGCTGTTTCCCTCCTTGGGCAATTCGCCAAAAAGGTTGAGCACGAATCCACCAATGGTTTCCACCTCATCCGAAGGGATATGCGCGCCGGTTATCTCGTTGAAATCTTCTATAAGCATCCTGGGAGAGACCAAATAAACGCCTTTCCCTTTCTCTTCAAAAGCCATCCTTTTCTGGTCATATTCATCATATATTTCTCCAAAAAGTTCTTCCAGAATATCTTCCATGGTTACCAGTCCGGCTAAATCTCCGTATTCGTCCACCACCATGGCCAGATGGATGCGGCGCTTCTGAAACTCTTGAAAAAGATCCTCAACGTTTTTTGTCTCCGGGACGTAATAGACCGGCTTAAGGCGGGAACTCAAGTCAGCCACTGTGCCTCCGGCGTATTTTAACTTTATGCCCACAAGATCTTTAACGTGAAGGATCCCGACCGGCTTGTTGATCTCATGCTCATATACTGGCACCCGTGAGAACCCTCGCGTTTTGATTTTCTCTATAGCGAGAGAGAGGTCGGCATCAAGAGGCACGGCAAATATATACGGACGGGGGGTCATGATAGCCGCTACTTTTGTATCGCCGAATTCCATCGCCCTTCTTATAAAATCCCTCTCCAGGCGCTCAATAATCCCGGCGCGGTGTCCGTGTTCGACCAGACGCAGAAAGTCTTTTTCCAGTATAAACTTTGTCCTTTTCCCCCTGGGTAATCCGGCTGCCCTAAGAACAACATCTACTGTGGACTGCGCAAGCCATCGCACCGGAGCAACCCATTTTACAAACAAAGACATCGGCCTTGCCGCGAAGGAGGCTATGGATACGGGGTGGGATATAGCCAGTACCTTAGGGGAGATATCACACAATATGATTATAACGCCGGTCATGATGACTATGGCTACCCAACGCCCGGACGCGCCAAAATGTTTGACGGCAAGAGGAGTAGCCAGGGCAGAGGCGACCACATTACACATATCGTTGCCGATGATAATAGATATCAGGAGACGCCGTGGCCGGGCCAACAGACCGTCTATCAGGCTGTACTTTGGGTGACCTTCCTCCCGGAGACGAATCAAACGCCATCGCCCCAGGGAAAAAAGAGCTGTTTCTGAGCCGGAAAAAAAGGTGGAACAAAGAAGACAGAAGATGATTATTGGTATATAAATGGACGGTGAAGGGTCCAAATGTCTTTCCCTATTTCTTACTTTGCCTGCCGGATTTCGTCTTTACAAGGGCTAATTCCAGGATTTCATCAACGTTCTTAACCGGATAAAAGGTGATGCGGCGGCGGATTCGATCCGGTATTTCCTCTAAATCTTTAGTGTTTTGCTCCGGTATGATAACCTTTTTTATACCGGCCCGAAGCGCTGCCAGGGCCTTTTCTCTCAACCCCCCGATCGGTAAGACCCGGCCCCGCAACGTTATTTCTCCTGTCATAGCCACTTCCCTGCTCACCGGCGCCCTGGTTAAGGCGGAAACAAGGGCAGTGGCCATAGTAACGCCGGCTGATGGACCGTCTTTAGGAATAGCGCCGGCCGGGACATGTATATGGATATCCAGCTCTTCGTAAAATTTCTTATCAAGCTTAAGCTTATCCGCACGGGACCGGGTATAGCTGAGAGCGGCCAGCGCCGACTCTTTCATTACCTCCCCAAGCTGTCCGGTGAGATTGAGATTCCCTTTTCCTTTCATGGTGGTGACTTCGATATGGAGGACTTCTCCGCCCTCCTGGGTCCAGGCTAGGCCGGTTGCCAGTCCTATCTGGCTGGCCTCCTGCTCCGCTTCCGGCAGGTATTTCGGGACGCCCAGGTATTTGTGCAGATTGGCGCGCGTTATGAGAAACGGCCCTTTTTCGCCTTCGGCCAGACGCCGGGCCGTCTTTCGGCATACAGACCCGATTTCTCTCTCCAGGTTTCGCAGACCGGCTTCCTTTGTATATTGTGAGATCATGTGAAGGATGGCGCTGTCAGCAATCTTTATTATATCCTTGCTGATTCCATTTTCTTTGAGCTGGCGGGGGAAAAGGTATTTTCTGGCGATAACCAGTTTTTCTTCGGACATATATCCGGGGAGTTCTATCACCTCCATCCGGTCTTTCAGGGCGGGAGGGATAGTATCCGTTACATTGGCCGTAGTGATAAACATAACCTTCGAAAGGTCAAAAGGCACGTTCAGATAATGATCGCTAAAGGAATAGTTCTGCTCCGGGTCAAGAACCTCAAGCAGCGCCGCCGATGGGTCCCCCCTGAAGTCTGCGCCGATCTTATCTATCTCGTCCATCATGAAGATTGGATTATTAGTGCCCGCCGTGTTGATCCCCTGGATAATCCTGCCCGGGAGGGCTCCCACATACGTCCTCCTATGCCCGCGTATCTCGGCCTCATCACGCACTCCACCCAGGGAGATGCGCGCAAACTTCCGTCCCATAGCCTTGGCGATAGAACGTCCTAAGGAGGTTTTCCCGACGCCCGGCGGGCCGACAAAACAGAGGATAGGCCCCTTGCTCTCTTTGTTCAATTTTCGGACGCTTAAGTATTCCAGTATCCGATCCTTGACCTTATACAGGCCATAATGGTCTGCATCCAGTACCTTCTGGGCTGCTTTTATATTAAGCTTATCTTTTGTTGTCTTACTCCAGGGCAGCTCGACCAGCCAGTCGAGATAAGTGCGAACTATAGAGGATTCCGCGGCATCCGGATGCATGAATTCGAAACGATTTAGTTGCTTAAGGGCCTCTTCCTCTACCCCCTGGGGCATCCCGGCCTTTTTTATCTTGGCCTTGAATTCTTCTATCTCCTTGCCCCGTTCGTCAATGTCTCCCAGCTCCTTTTTAATCGCCCGGAGCTGTTCCCGCAGAAAGTACTCCCGGTGCGTCTTGGACATCTCCTCTTTGGCCTCGGATTGTATCCTGGCCTGCACTACGGAGACCTCCAGTTCTTTGTTCAGATACTCGTTTACCTTTTGCAGTCTCTTTATCGGGTCAATAGTCTCCAGAATAGTCTGCGCCGCCACAGTCTTCAGGCGAAGATTGGATGCAACCAGGTCAGCCAGTTTGTCGGGCTCTTCTACGCTGTTCAAGATAGCCCCAATATCCGACGAAAATATCCCTTTTATAGACAAAAACTTTTCGCTTTGTTCCCGCACATTGCGCATAAGGGCTTCGAGTTCAACGGAGATTTCCGCCGGCCCTTTTTCTTCAATTACTGCCAGTTTGACCATATAATAAGGCTTTTCCCGCACATATTTTAATATCTTCGCCCGGGAAAGGGCCTGCACAAGTATCTTTTGACGGCCGTCCGGCAGCTTAAGGGAGCGCAGGATTATGGCTACAATACCCATTTTATATAATCCGTCCGGCCCCGGATCATCTTCCATCTGGTCTTTCTGCGTTACCAATACAATGAGGCGCTTTCCCTCCAATGCCTTATTCACGGCGTTGATCGAGGTCTCCCGTCCCACAAATAGCGGCAACATCATCGAAGGTAAAATAACCACATCCCGCACGGGCATAAGCGGCAATGAATCCGGTATCTTAATCTCTTCCTGGTCTTTGGTGTCGCCGAATCCAATCAGACTTTCGTTAATATCCACCATCAGTTTCTCCGCATTAAATCTATAATGACTGCATCTTAACAAAAAACCCCTTGAAGTCAAGCAAGGTGTCCATAACCCATTCATGGCTTGACATTTGCAAGGCCTCCTTGCTATATTGAAGCTCCCCGCAGCAAGCTGCGGGGAATCTCCGTATGTAAGGTAAAAAGCATAGTATTCGCTCGCTAACCCCGCCGCAAGCAGCGGGGAATGCGCTCGCTATGCATGTTCACCACATTATGAAAAAGTCTGAACAGACGTCAACTGAAAGCCGCATGTCTCCCAAGGCAAAATTCATTTTTATTACCGGCGGGGTACTATCTTCCCTCGGCAAAGGCCTGGCCGCAGCCTCCATCGGAGCGCTCCTTGAAAGCCGCGGTCTCAGGATAACCATCCAGAAGCTGGATCCCTATATCAACGTTGATCCCGGCACCATGAATCCCTTCCAGCATGGCGAGGTTTTCGTCACGGATGACGGGGCCGAGACAGACCTCGATCTGGGCCATTACGAACGCTATACCCGCGCCAGACTTGATCATAACAGCAACTATACCACCGGACGAATCTATTATTCAGTAATCAACAAGGAACGCCGGGGTGAGTACCTGGGAGGCACCGTACAGGTTATACCCCATATTACGGATGAGATTAAGCAAAGCATATTGGCGGTTGCCCATGACGTAGATGTGGTCATCGTCGAGATCGGAGGCACCGTAGGTGATATAGAGGGCCTGCCCTTTCTGGAGGCCATCCGGCAATTTAAGCAGGATGTGGGCAAGGAAAATGTGCTTTATATACACCTTACTTATGTCCCCTATATCAAGGCCGCCGGTGAAGTCAAGACCAAACCCACCCAGCATAGCGTAAGGGAGCTGCGTGAAATAGGTATCCAACCGGACATCCTCCTCTGCCGTACCGAGCAGTTTCTGACCGGGGATCTTAAGGCCAAGATAGCCCTTTTCTGTAATGTAGAGGAAGACGCGGTAATAACCGCCAAAGATGTAGAAAGCATCTACGAGGTGCCGTGTGTCTTTCACAAGGAAGGCCTTGACGACAAGATAATAGAAAAGTTGAATATCTGGACCAGGGCCCCGCGGTTAAAAGATTGGGAGGACCTGGTCCATCGGCTGAAACACCCGGAATTTACAGTGCGCATTGCTATTGTGGGTAAATATGTTGGCCTCAAAGAGTCATATAAGAGTTTAAATGAGGCCCTGGTTCACGGCGGGCTGGCCAATCGCGCCCGTGTCGATCTGGCTTATGTACGTTCGGATGAAGTAAGTGAAGACGACCTGAAAGAAGCGCTGGCGGATGCAGATGGGATATTGGTTCCGGGAGGGTTCGGCGCACGCGGCATAGAAGGTAAGATCGCCGCCATCCGTTACGCCCGGGAGAATAAGATTCCTTTTTTTGGTATATGCCTCGGGATGCAGCTTGCGGTAGTGGAATCTGCCCGCAACGCCGCCGGCCTTTCCGGGGCGCACAGTACAGAATTTGATACCGAGACCCCCTATCCGGTCATTTATCTGATGAAGGAATGGTACGACTTCCGCACCAAGCAGGTTCAGGTCCGGGATGAAGGCAGTCAGAAAGGGGGGACCATGCGTCTGGGGGCCTACCCCTGCCGCCTGGCCAATGATTCTCTGGCCTTTGCCGCCTACCACACCGGGGAAATTTCCGAGCGCCATCGCCACCGTTATGAGTTCAATAATCTGTACAGGGAAGCCCTGGAAAAGACCGGCATGAGGATAACCGGCCTTTCACCGGACGGAGAACTGGTTGAAATAATAGAGATTCCTGACCATCCATGGTTTCTGGCCTGTCAGTTTCACCCGGAATTCAAGTCACGCCCCATGTCTCCCCACCCGCTGTTCGGGGCCTTTATCAAGGCCGCATTAGAACAGAGGCAGGTGGCAGCCGAACAACAAAGAAAAGTTGCTGGAAAATGATACCGGAACTGGCTATTGGACCGATTAAGGTAGGAGGCGTCAACCCCCCTCTGTTAATTGGAGGGCCATGTGTCCTGGAGTCAGAAGAGTCAGCCCTGCATATAGCCGATACCTTGCAGGAAAGCGCCCATCGCCATGGTTTTTCTTACATATTCAAGGCGTCTTATGATAAGGCGAACCGCACCTCGCTGCATTCCTATAGAGGGCCTGGTTTAGAAAAGGGGTTGGAAATGCTGGCCAGGATCAAAAATAGGGCGGGGGTTTTAATCCTTTCCGATGTGCATAGCCGCGCGGAAGTAGCCCCTGCTGCTGAAGTATTAGACGTCCTCCAGATTCCCGCTTTTCTCTGCCGGCAGACAGACCTGGTGCTGGAAGCGGCGGCTACCATGAAACCCCTAAATATTAAAAAGGGGCAGTTTCTGGCCCCATGGGACATCGGGCAAATAGTAGAAAAGGCTAAATCCACCGGTAACTCGCGCATCTTGCTTACAGAGAGAGGGACTTCATTCGGCTATAATAACCTGGTGGTGGATATGCGCTCTCTGGTTATCATGCATCAGTGTGGCCTGCCGGTCATCTTTGACGCCACACATAGTGTACAGCTTCCTGGCGGAAGCGGCGCATGCTCCGGCGGTCAAAGGGAGTTTATTCCTCATTTGTGCCGGGCGGCCCTGGCCGTAGGGGTGGAGGGCATATTTATGGAGGTGCATGCGGACCCTGACCGGGCCCTGTGCGACGGCCCTAATTCCTGGCCCTTGGATAAGGTAGATGAATTACTGGCAGGGCTCATGCGGATATATAACGCTATGCGGGATCTCAAATTTGAAATTTGAGATGAAAACGGAGATTTCAAAGGGGCTTTCGGATAAGGCGAGACAGGTCAGGGTCTTGCTTCTGGATGTGGATGGCGTCTTGACCGATGGGAGGATTACCTATAACGACCGCGGTGAAGAGATAAAATCCTTCCATGTACGCGATGGTCTTGGTATAAAGTTGCTACAGTGGTCTGGAATAGAAGTAGCTATCCTGACCAGCCGAATCTCTGAGGCGCTGCTCCATCGGTGCAGGGAACTCAAGATTGAGACTGTACTGCAGGGTATGGAGCCCAAGTTAGCCGCCTATGAATGGCTTCTCCACAACAGAGGATTGGTGGACAGCCAGGTAGCTTATATCGGCGATGATTGGGTCGACATACAGATATTGAAGCGCGCGGGATTGCCTGTAGCAGTGAAAAATGCCGACAAAGGAGTAATAGCATACGTTGATTACGTAACTCAACAAGATGGGGGCCAGGGGGCGGTACGAGAGGTATGCGAGTTGATTTTAGAGGCTAAGGGACTCAAAAAAAGGGCACTGGCTGCTTTTACACTTTGAGGATTGGATAGTTGAGAAGACATATATTGACCAGCAAGAGGCTATCATGGGCTGTGTTGGCCACTGTAATTATTCTGGCAATCGGATTTTTTTTAATGTGGCCACGGACCCGGCGAGCGGATTACCCTCCAGACATGCCTAAATGGTTTCTTAACTCGGAACAAAGGGATGCCGATCTTAAAATGGAGAACGTAGAATATACAAATAATCGGGATGGAAGGAATGAATGGGTACTCTATGCCAGGTTTGCCCGGTACTTTAAAGGGGAAGAAGAGGTTCTGTTGGATAGCGTGCGGACAAATTTTTTCTTAAAGAGCGGCAAGACGGTAACCGTATCCGGTGAACACGGCACCTACGATACTCAATCTAAGGACATCGACCTTTGGGGCCACGTTTCAGCGATAGCCTCGGACGGAGGACGTTTTTACAGCAATGCTATCACCTATAATAGCAAAGAGCGTGTGCTCCGCACACCGGAAGAAGTAACCGTCCTCGGTTCAAAGCTTGACCTGAAAGGTACGGGTTTGCTTTATGAACTGAATACCGGTAAGATGTCTGTGCTGAAAGAGGTACAGGTAGTTACACAAAGAAATTTAAAATAAGCGTCCGTTTCAATCCACCCAGGCAAATCGGCCGCTGAGTGCGAATGCCTGAACGCGTACAAGAAGGGAATCTATGGATTTAAAAGGTTGTTTTCTTCTTTTTAAAATGTTTTTAGTGTGCACCCTGGCATTATTTGCCCTATGCACGGCTTCGTATGCCACGGAGACCCCGAATCGGAAGGCCGTACCTATACACATTAAGTCCACCCGGCTGGATTCATACAATAAAGAAAATAAAATTATATTTACCGGTGATGTCATAGCTAAAAAGGCCGAGTTGACTATCTATGCCGACCAGATGACTGTCTTTTACCGCAAGGCCGAGGAAAAAGAGGGCGGCCAGGGAGAAGGCGGAGACCAGGTAGAAAAGATTTTTGCCAAGGGACATGTCAAGATTACAAAAGGCAAGCGTATTGCCACCGGCGACGAAGCGGTTTATTATGAGGCCGAACAGAATGTTATCCTGACCGGTGATCCAAAGGTCTGGGAAGGTAACAGCATGATTAAGGGCAGCAAGATTACCGTCTTCCTGGACGAAGACCGCAGTATAGTAGAAAGCCGGGAAGAAAATAGAGTTGAGGCTATAGTTTACCCGGAAAAATGATGCAAAGGTTGATTTATGGGTACTCTTGTCGCTAATAACCTGGTCAAATCTTACCGCCAGCGCCGGGTCGTGGATCACGTCAGTATAAAGGTCGAGTCCGGCTCAATAATCGGCCTGCTTGGACCCAATGGAGCAGGGAAGACAACGACTTTCTACATGATTGCGGGTCTGATCAAGCCGGATGAGGGGCAGGTAGTTTTGAATGGCGAAGACCTGACCCAATATCCCATGTATCAGAGGGCCCGTCGCGGCATCACCTACCTGGCACAGGAACCGTCTGTCTTTCGTAAGCTTACAGTTGAGGAAAACATATTAGCTGTGCTGGAAACGATGAAGCTGCCCCAGGAGGAAAGAAGGGCCCGCTTAAGAAGCCTGTTGGAAGAGCTAAAAATCGAACATCTGGCCGGGCACAAGGCCTACTCACTTTCCGGTGGAGAACGGAGACGGCTTGAGATACTGCGCGCGCTGGCTATTCAGCCATCGTTTATTTTACTTGACGAACCATTCGCGGGCATAGATCCCCTGGCCGTTTCGGATTTGCAGGCCATCGTCCGGCAACTTAAAGAAAAGGGCCTGGGCATACTCATCTCTGATCACAATGTACGGGAAACATTGTCTGTTTGTGACTGGGCCTATATCCTGACCGAAGGAAGGATTCTGGAGGCCGGGGATTCGCAGCATATCGCTGCCAGTGAGGTGGCGCGCAAGATTTATCTGGGCGAACAATTTACGCTGTGATGAATAACTTATTGCTACGACAATTAAAAAGCCTAAATCCCCCCTCGCCCCCCTTTGCTAAAGGGGGGAACATCTTTAACCTCCCTCAAAAGGGGGGGCCGTCAAGTCCCCCTTTGAAAAAGAGGGATACAGGGGGGTTTGTGAATTCATGTATTTAAATGCTGTTGTAATAAAAGTCTGGCCTATCCAGGTCGGGGATCTAACGTGGTTTTAGAACTCAAACAACAGTTAAAGCTTACCCAACAATTGGTGATGACCCCGCAATTGCAGCAGGCCATCAAGATGTTGCAATTGTCCCGGCTAGAACTGTTGGATAGCATCTACCAGGAATTGGAGGCTAATCCGGTACTGGAAGAAGGACCAGAGGAGGACGCCGAGGATTCCCTCGCACCCTCCGAAGCAACTTCAAATGAGGAGATAAGTGTTCAAGACAGAGTGCTACCTGAAGTGATGGATAGCCAGCGAGCCATGGAAGAACTTAACTGGGAAGATTATATTGATGAATATAACACCAGTAGCGGCGGCTATTCCGCCTATTCATTTGAGGAGAAAGAATCAACTTCTTTTGAGGCCACGTTAAGTCGAAAACCCTCCCTATCCTCGCACCTCATGTGGCAGTTTATTCTGTCACCTTGTACAGAGGAAGAAAAAATTGTCGGTGAGTTGATTATCGGCAACCTGGATGCTGATGGTTATCTTAATGCCTCCCTCTCAGAGATTGCGGCTACTGCACATGTCCCTGAAGAGCTGGTCTTAGAAGTCCTTAAAAAGATTCAAGGGTTTGACCCGGTCGGAGTCGCCGCCCGTGATCTTAAAGAATGTCTGTTGATACAGACCCGGCATCTGGGACTAGAGGGCACGTTAGTCGAGACCATCATATCTAACCATATCCATCAACTAGAGGTCAAAAACTACCAGGCCATCGCCAAGGAGACAGGAGCTTCTTTGGCCGATGTTATCAAGGCCGTGGAGGTGATAACCCGGCTGGAGCCAAAGCCGGGGCGGGCTTACAGCGGCGAAGAGACCCACTATATCAGCCCGGACATCTACGTCTATAAGGTGGGAGATGAGTTTGTTATCGTCTTAAATGACGAGGGACTGCCGAGGTTGCGGGTAAGTCCATTTTATCGGGGCATCTTGAACCAATCATCGGATGGTGCCGCCCCGGTCAAGGACTATATCCAGGGCAAATTGAGGTCCGCGGTCTGGCTGATCCGAAGCATTCATCAGAGACAGCGCACCATCTATAAGGTAACCGAGAGTATCGTCAAGTTTCAGCGGGAATTCTTGGAAAAGGGCATAGCTTATTTAAAGCCGCTTATACTAAAGGATGTGGCTGAGGACGTGGAAATGCACGAGTCAACCGTAAGCAGGGTGACCACGAATAAATATGTTCATACTCCTCAGGGCTTGTTGGAGCTTAAATTCTTTTTCAATACCGGGATCAGTTGTGCACATGGAGAAGTTATGGCTTCAGAAGCGGTAAAAGATAAGATTCGACGTCTGGTCCAATCCGAGAATTCAAGTCATCCGTATAGCGATAAGGAAATTGCCAATATGCTAAATAAAAATGATATTAATATTGCGCGGCGAACAATCGCTAAGTATAGGGAAGTGATGGGAATCCTCCCATCTAACCAGAGAAAAAAATTCGCACAATGATGAGCCTCTTGCAAGAGCTTCTAATTATGCCAGATTAAACTTGACGGCCTCGTAAAAAGTCAGAAAAGGCCGTTTTCTGTCATTCCGGCGAAAGCCGGAATCCAGCAAATTCAATATGTTCTGGATGCCGGATCAGGTCCGGCATGACGATTTCAGGACTTTTTACGAAATCATCAAACTTAAATTTGAATTTAGCCACACGGAGGATTGATCTATGCAAATTTCGGTGACTTTCAGGCACATGGAACCATCAGAGGTTTTACGCAATTACGCTATTGAACGGGTGAAAAAAGTTAAAAAGTTTTTAGAGGGATTTGCCGAGGCCAATGTAACTCTTTCTATCGAGAAGTTTAGACATATAGCCGAGGTAAATATCCTGGCCAATGGAGCAAAAATAGTAGGCCAGGAAGAAACCAACGATATGTACTCGGCCATTGATCTGGTCATGGATAAAATAGAAAAGCAGGTCAAAAGGCACCGGGAAAAGGTAAAAGATAAAAAGTCTGTATCCAATACCAGGCCCCCCCGGACCGTGGGCATAAATATCTTAAGTTATGACCGCTCCGAAGGAAAAAACGCCCCCAGAATAATAAAAAGCGAGAGATACCTGGCCAAGCCCATGTACCTGGATGAAGCAGTGATGCAGCTCGACGTCTTAGATAACGAGTTTCTGGTCTTTACTAACGCCGAATCAGAAACCATTAATGTCATTTATAAACGCAAAGATGGTGACTATGGGCTTATTGAGCCGGAGCTAAAATAGATGAGCTCTCGTAAAAAGTCAAAAAATCGCTTTTACCGTCATTCCGGCGAAAGCCGGAATCCAGTAAATTCAATATGTTCTGGATGCCGGATCAAGTCCGGCATGACGATTTCAGGACTTTTTAGGAAGCCGTCAAAATAAGATTAATAGAGAAACCAATATGCAAATCAGTGAGTTAATATCTTCGGATCATATAATAACCAACCTTAGAGCTAATTCTAAGCAAGATGCCCTGGTAGAGCTGGCGGAAGTGCTTGTACATAAAAATAAGATACTGGATAAAGAGACCGTGGTCTCCATTTTGCTGGAAAGGGAAAAGTTGGGTAGCACCGGAATAGGAGATGGAGTAGCCATACCCCACGGCAAGTTAAAGGGCCTGGACCGGGTTATCATATCCCTGGGGCGCAGTCTTTCCGGTGTGCCTTTTGATTCTGTCGATGGGAAACCCGTGCGGCTCCTTTTTCTACTTCTAGCCCCGGAGGAATCGGCCGGCCTGTATCTGCGGATTCTGGCCAAGCTTTCGCGTTTTTTAAAGAATCCCGTCTCTAAGGAAAAATTGCTGGGTGCAAAATCGGCAGAAGAAATGGCCGAGATCATTAAGAGCGAGGGCGAAGAAATTTAATGATTTGGTGTGTATGTTAAATCCGGTCCAGGTTGTTATCATTACAGGACTTTCCGGATCCGGCAAAAGCACTGCGCTTCGCGCCTTTGAGGATCTTGGTTATTATTGTGTTGATAACCTCCCGGTTGTCCTTCTTCCCCAGTTCTTGCACATTCAGAAACCCGCCCCCGGCCAAACTGTCCGGGCGGCGCTGGTAATGGATATGCGCGAACAGGATTTTCTGAAAGAGTATGCCGCTATCTTTACTGACCTTAAAAAAGAGGGCTTTAAATTAGAGATACTTTTCCTCGAGTCTTCAGACGATGTACTGTTAAGAAGATTCAGCCAGACCAGGCGGCACCATCCTTTGATCCCTTCTCCGGTAACGACAGTTATGGATGCCATCGCCCTGGAACGGAGGCAATTAGCCCTTCTAAAAGAAGAGGCAGACCGGGTCTTAGATACGAGTTTCTATAATCTCCATCAACTCCGTGGGGCCATTGGCAGTCTGTATGGCTCCCGCGTTGATCTCAATCGTCTGCTCGTTAATCTCCTTTCCTTTGGCTTTAAATATGGCGTCCCCGGCGAGGCAGACATGGTCTTTGATGTGCGTTTTTTGCCTAACCCTTTCTTTGTGCCAAATTTAAAGGAGCTTGACGGGACAAGCCCGCAAGCCAAGGACTACGTCCTAAAAGACCAGACCACACAGACTTTTTTAAGCAAGGTCTCCGAGTTATTGTTTTTTCTTATCCCCTTTTTTAAAAGAGAAGGTAAAATGTACCTTACTATAGCCACCGGTTGTACAGGCGGCAGACACCGCTCGGTGACGGTCACAGAGGAATTAAAGAATATTCTTACGGAGAAGGGCTACGAGGTTGTAGTCCATCATCGGGATATTTTACTGGGCTGATTTTACGGGGGTAACGATGGTCGGTATAGTGTTGGCCACACATGGCAAGCTAGCAGAAGAATTAGTTAAGGTATCTGAATTCATCGTGGGACGGATGGAACAGGTTACAGCCGTGTCCATAGACCCGACACAAGATGTAGAGATGTTGCGTAAGGAAATCCAAAAAGCTATTAAAAGGGTAGACAGTAGTAAGGGCGTTCTCATTTTGACGGACATGTTTGGAGGAACCCCTTCTAATATTAGCCTTTCCTTTCTGGAAGAAGGGAAGATTGACGTCGTCACCGGTGTTAACCTGCCTATGCTAATGAGGTTGACCCATTCTCGTGAAAAATTAACCCTGGCTGAGGTAGCTGAACAGGCTAAATCTTACGGCCGCAAAGGCATCTCTCAAGCCAGCGAAGTACTCAAAAAATAGCTTCAGAAAATAAACTGACCGCAACCTTGCTTGATGGAGGCCATAAGGAATGCCTCTTCCAAACCAGCTCATAATGGCCGAGGTCACCTCTCACAAGACTTTCTGTAAGATCATCCGGATGACTGAAGATGAGTTACCTGAGATTATGCTCATTGAAAAAGCCTGCTTCCCTGCCCCTTGGACCGAACAAGCCTTCCGTGACGAGTTAGTCTGTCCTTTTTCTTATCCTTACGTGGCAAAAGTCAGAAATATTCATCCCTCCCCTGTCCTGGGATATATCTGTTTTTGGATAGTCCTGGATGAACTCCATTTGCTTAACCTGGCCGTTAATCCGGCCCATCGCCGGCAAGGAATCGGCCGAGACCTACTTTCCTTTGCACTTAAGATGGGAAAAACGGCGGGTACAAAGTTTGCAACCCTGGAGGTCAGACCATCCAATGTTGCAGCCATAACTCTTTATAAAGATGCAGGATTCATTCCGGTAGGCCGAAGACCGGGATATTATTCAGACAGCCATGAAGACGCAGTTATCATGGAGTATGAATTTCTTAAAAAGGTGCCGGATACGAAAGATATGAGTTGACTTAACTAGTCAAATTTTCTAATATTTTTATATCAGTTCAGTTGGTTGAGAAGTATTTTAAAATCCCTTCCAACCTCCCTTTTCCAAAGGGAGGATAAACATCCCCCTTTGAAAAAGGGGGACTAAGGGGGATTTTTGAGGCGCCGTTTTTCGGACGACTAGCTCTTTTCAAGCAGCTAACTGTCACATTTTTTATGTTCTCTGTGTGCTCTGTGGTTAATCTTTGACAATACTCTAAACATCGAAGGGGGAAAATATGCCTATTAAAGTAGCCATTAACGGATTTGGTAGAATAGGTCGATTCTTATTACGTATTATTGCCCAACGGCAGGAGAAAGACATAGAGGTAGTAGCCATAAACAGCCGGGCTGATTCTTCAGTCCTGGCTCATCTGCTAAGATACGACTCGGTACATGGCCCGTTTAGCGGCATTGTGGAGGCAAAGGCCCATGCCCTGACCGTCAACGGCAAAGAAGTCGCTATTACCGGGATTACCGATGACCTGTCCCGTCTGCCATGGCGTGACCTTGGAGTGGATATCGTCCTTGAATCTACGGGTAAATTTAGAGATAAGGAATCGAACCTGAAACACTTACAGGCCGGAGCGCGGAAGGTCATAATTGGCGCGCCGGGCAAAAACGTAGATGCAACA
>Ga0068714_10003237_pt1 | contig 19561 bp, 12 predicted proteins | sample MTBNYHSulfiMetaG_FD_62988 | JGI IMG/M metagenome (GOLD analysis project Ga0068714, IMG submission 62988) | Enrichment culture microbial communities from rom New York Harbor, USA that are MTBE-degrading - MTBE-NYH (New York Harbor Sulfidogenic)... | ecosystem: Environmental > Aquatic > Marine >... | reverse complement strand
AGGCCGAAGGGTGGCGGAACGCCAACGTCAATTTTCTCACCGATGATCAGAACCGCGATCCGATTTCCGGATTTCCGGTTTTAAAGGCTCTCCTGTGCGAGGTGGAAAAAATTTGATTAAATAAAAATAAATCTTATTTCACTCTCTTAACTTTTGTTTTGCATTGCCTTTATGTCCTTGACACCAAATTATTTTCCTTTTATAATCAAACAATCACAAAGTAACACGTTCACAAAAGGTGTTAAAACATATGACAGGCAACAAAAAGATCGGCGAAATACTCATCGAGCTGGGATTCATAACCCAAGAGCAATTAAATGCCGCACTTAGCCAGCAAAAGGCAGGTGATCCCAAGAAAAAAGTCGGGGAAATCCTGGTAGAATTGGGTTTTTTAAATGAAATAGATCTGCTTAAGTGTCTGGCAGGACTTTTTAAGGTTAGATATATTTCTTCCGACAAGCTTTTAAAAATGACTATACCCCAGTGGGTATTAGAACTCATCCCTTTTGATTTTGCGGTAAAGCACAATGTGTTCCCCTTTTTTTGTTATGATAAATCCAAGATAGTATCCGTCGCAATTGCTGACCCAGAGAACAAACAACTGCCCAAGTTAATCAAAAATGTCTCCGGATATAATGAAATAGAACGGTATATCGCCTTAGACTCTACCATTAAAGCGGGGATAGAAAAATTTTACGGAAATGATTCTTCTTCGCTGGAAAATCTAAAAGCAGTGATCAAAACCGAAAGCCCCCAGACAATTGCCAGCTTTGTTCCAAAACAGGACTCGGCGGCGTTGCTCGATTCCGACTTTACCGAGTCAGATAAACCAGTCCTGAAACCGACACAAGTTCTAAAGCGAAAGTCAAAAACAGTAATAATAGACGATCAAATTCTCACTCCGACTAAAACGGAAGAAGAAAGCCAAAAACGCCTTGCTGACCAGATATCCCCCTTGTCGGTTACGAGTGAAGACACCTTTATTGAGGTGCTTAATATCGTGATAAATGTCTTAGAAATGTATAAAGGGGAAAATTATCGGGGCCATTCCGCGAGTGTCGCCAAGCTCGTAAAAGAAATTTCCCAGAATCTGGGACTCAAGGCAAAAGAAACGTATTACAACGTTCTGGCAGCGTATTTACATGATTGTTGTATGGTTGCGCCCGAGCATTTAACGCTTTTTAATTTCAATTTTGAACACCACCGTGATCTTTTAAAAAAATATTCCCAATCTTCAGAGCGCCTTTATGAGGGCGCTCGCCTCCCGCCGGAAGTTCACAAAATTCTTCTTCACACCCTTGAACGATACGATGGTGAAGGGTATCCGGAGGGCCTTAAAGGAGACGATATCCCGCTCGGTTCCCGGATCATTGCAACAGTCGATGCCCTTATCCACCTTCTTAATTTTGAGGGGTATGAAAACTTCAAAACTTCCTTTGACATTATCCTTTCTTTAAAAGAAAAATACTTTGATCCGGAAATCGTCGACCTATTGGAGGAGATTATCATAGACCTCTTTATTGATGAATCGTCACCCCGGGCAATTATCATTGATACTAACCCTGAAGAACTCGAACACCTGTCCGTTTTGTTAAAAAAAAATGGCATTTTCCCCTATCCGTTACAAGACACGGAAAAAGTTATCGCTATCCTTGATAGTAGTCCTGTGTGTCTTATTATCTCAGAGGTGAATACAAAACCTCTCGATGGATTTTCCATTTGCGATCTGGTAAAAACCAACGATAAATATCGAAACATCAATTTCGTTTTTTTGTCAGAAAAACACGACTCCGCTGCCGTAAGCAAGGGGTTTGATGCCGGCGCTGATGATTTCATTACCAAACCCTATAACCCAAGCATCCTCGTTGCGAAGATTCAGAATTTTATTAAGCACTCTCTCCAAAAAACTGAAGAAAAAGCCAAGACCGCTTCGACCAAAAAAGGTATTACCGGTAACTTAGCGGAAATCCATGTTACCGACCTTATTCAAATGCTCTCCGCGGGAGGGAAGACGGGAGCCCTTAAACTTTTTAAGGAAGATGAAAATGGGGAAGTATTCTTTAACCAGGGCCAGGTTATCAATGCTCGATACAAGCAGGTCGAAGGAGTTGAGGCCTTTAATCTTTTAGTGCGCTGGGAGCATGGTCTTTTTATCCTGGACCCTGATGCTCAACTGTTGGACCAGAAAATTTTTGAGAGCACCGAGATGTTGCTTATCGAAGCGTGCCGGGTCTGGGACGAAGAAAAGCAGGGGCGGCTTTAAATTTTCTAACCTTTCTTATTGGAGAGAAAAATCCATCCGTGGGGAAAGAGCCAATTAACACCAAGTTGCATTCAAAAGCAGATCGAGGCGACGACGAGGAATCGACGTCGAGGAGGATGACGAGGAGTCAACAAAGATATGCAAATGAAGGCGACTTGGTATAAAAGACTTGACCTTTCCATCTCCGGGATGCACTGTGCCAGTTGCGTGGCCAGGATCGAAAAAACCCTTGCCCAAGCGGACGGAGTAAAAGAAGCACGGGTAAATCTCGCCACTGAAACAGCGTCCATCCTTTATGACCCTGCTAAAACTGTTCCACTCCATATTACAAAAGCCATCCAAGACTTGGGCTTTGGGATAAAAAAGGGGGAAATCGTCCTGCCGATTCAGGGAATGTCCTGCGCATCCTGTGTCAACAGGGTTGAAACTTCCCTGAACCAAATTCCGGGGGTTATCCAGGCACATGTCAATCTTACTTTACAAAACGCGACAATAGAAATCACTCCAGGAAAAGTAACGGTCAAAGATGTAACCCGTGAGATTGAAGCGCTCGGCTATAAGGTTCCGCACATCGAAGAAGGTCCTGGCATTGATAAAGAAAAGCTTTTACGGGGAAAAGAAATAAAAAACCTACAACGAAAATTCATCGCCGGACTCATATTTATTATCCCTATCTTTGTCTTAATGTCCTGGGATCATCTCGGCCTTTCCCCCTTATGGGAGCTGAGTAAGAAGACCAATTTTATTCTTCAGTTTTTCTTAGAAACTCCAGTCCAGTTCTGGATCGGATGGCAGTTTTATCAAGGTGCCTGGGCTACTCTCAAACACAAAACGACTGACATGAACACTCTGATTGCGATCGGTACCAGTGCCGCTTATGGGTACAGTGTTCTTGCTACCTTCTTCCCCAACCTCTTCGCGGCCCAAGGTATCGCCCCGGAAGTTTATTTTGACACTGCCGGAGTAATCATTGTCATCATTCTCCTCGGACGTCTTTTGGAAGCCCGGGCGAAAGGCAGAACCTCGGAAGCGATCAAGACGTTGCTGGGACTTCAACCAAAGACCGCCATTATTATCCGGGAAGAGCAGGAATTAGAAATTTCGGTAGAGGACGTCCAGATTGGCGATATTGTTATCGTGCGTCCGGGCGAAAAAATACCGGTGGATGGCATGGTTGTGGAAGGCACTTCTTCGGTGGATGAATCCATGGTAAGCGGCGAAGCGATTCCCGTGGAGAAAAAAATCAATAATGAGGTTATCGGCGCTACCATCAACAAGACCGGGACCTTTAAATTTAAAGCTACTAAGGTAGGGAAAGAAACCATGCTTGCCCAGATTATTAAGCTGGTCGAAGACGCCCAGGGATCAAGACCTCCGATTGCCCGTCTTGCTGACCGGATTGCGAGTTACTTTGTCCCCGCAGTTATGGGAATTGCGCTCCTCACTTTTATTGTCTGGTTTTTCTTTGGACCAGAACCAGCTTTGACCTATGCGTTACTCAATTTCGTGGCCGTGATGATCATTGCCTGCCCCTGCGCGCTCGGCCTGGCCACTCCTACATCCATTATGGTGGGAACCGGCAAAGGAGCGGAGATGGGGGTCCTCATTCGCACGGGGGACGCGTTGGAAAATGCCCATAAGCTAACCACGATTGTTTTGGATAAAACAGGTACGATCACGAGAGGTGCGCCGTCGGTAACTGATATTATTCCTACTGAGGGATTTAACAATGAGGAAATCCTTAGTTTAGCCGCGTCCGCGGAAAAGTTCTCGGAACATCCGCTGGCCGAAGCGATTCTCAACAAAACAAAAGATCTCAAGCTGACCATCGCTGATGCTGCTCATTTTCAGGCTTTTCCGGGTCAGGGGATTGCGGCCGAGATTCAAGGAAAAGAGGTCATTCTCGGTAATGCTCACTTTATGGCGTCAAAAGGGATTGCGCTCAAGGGTATGCAAACAAAATCCGAGCTTCTCTCCGGCGAGGGAAAAACCCCGATGTTCATCGTTGTACAGGGTAAAATCGCCGGAATCATCGTCGTTGCCGATATTGTGAAGCCAGAATCCCAAAAAGTTATTGCCGCTCTGCGCGACCAGGGTCATGAGGTAATTATGATAACCGGGGATAGCCGAAGGACTGCAGAGGCAATCGCTCATGAAGTCACAATAGATCGGGTTTTAGCAGAGGTGTTACCCAAAGACAAAGCCAATGAAGTAAAAAAGCTTCAAGCTGAGGGAAAAATCGTGGGCATGGTCGGTGATGGCATTAATGATGCGCCCGCCTTAGCGCAGGCGGATATCGGCATTGCTCTTGGCACAGGAACTGACGTGGCCATTGAGTCGGCCGATATTACCCTGATAAGCGGTGACTTGAGGGGAGTGGTAACCGCTATTGCGTTAAGCAAAGCGACCATCCGAAATATTAAACAAAACCTCTTTTGGGCTTTTGCGTATAACAGTATCTTGATACCGGTTGCCGCCGGTGCGCTTTTCCCCTTTTTCAAAATACTCTTAAGTCCAATTTTTGCGGCAGCAGCCATGGCCCTTTCTTCAGTTACCGTGGTAAGCAATGCCTTGCGGTTAAGAAAATTCAGGGCATCCTTATGATCTGTTTAACTGTCGTAATCCTTTGTGTTTGGCATAAAATCCTTTGCATTCTGTCATTCCGCACTTGATGCGGAATCCAGAAAACTACCTGGATTCCCGCTTGCGAGACTGTGTCAAAATTCAAGATAGGTTGGGTAGCCGCAGCCTTTAGGCTGCGTTGAAATCACATGTCCGAGAAACGCAAGCTAAAGCTTGCGGCTACCAAGATACGTATTACGACACAGTCTCTGCGCCGGAATGACATCTAAAAGCTATTAGAATATAAAACCACATAACTATTCCGTGTTCGATTACTATCAAACCAAGGAGGTGTAATGAGATGAGTTACTATTTCACCAAAGAGATTAATATTTCTTTTGATGCCGCCATTACCAAAGTTACTGAAGCACTCAAAAAAGAGGGGTTCGGTATCCTTACTGATATTGACGTGAAAGCTACCTTAAAGAAAAAAACTGGATGTGGACTTCCGTCCTTACCGGATTCTGGGCGCCTGTAATCCGCCCTTTGCTTTTCAGGCGTTACAAGCTGAGGATAAAATCGGCACTATGCTCCCCTGTAATGTAGTAGTGCAGGAAAAGGCGTCAGGAAAAGTTGAAGTAACGGCCATTGACCCCGTTGCTTCTATGGCCGCAGTAGATAATCCCAGGCTGAGAACTGTGGGGGAAGAGGTCCGGGCAAGGCTAAAGAAGGTTATTGATAATTTGTAACATCCAAGACGCACCGGAATCCTACTTCTTCAAACGCTTCCCAGGAATGTCGAGGAATACCCTGAATTAATTTTTTCTCCTTTGTCAAATCCGTCCTCAATCCGCCCAAGACGACATATTGCGTTCCTGTCCTCTCCGGTAAGGGTGACTTTTGAAATCCCATCCCCCATTCGCTTACATTTTCATCTATGCCCCTAATCCCATAAGAATTAGGTTTAGAGTCGAGCACTGAAGCGGGAAATTGCTGAAGGCTCGGCGCGGTAGTTGAAGGTGGGGAGACCTGCTTATCTATCCTGTCTCCCATGTGGGAGTGCATTTCATCCATGTTCATCATTGTTCCTGAGGCGTCCGATGTATTCACCGCTGGTGGGTCTGACTGTTTGATCTTGCCTTTGTTCGCATAGAACCACTCTAACTCATTGGGCAGACGTCTTCCGTAAAAACGGGCATACGCTTCCGCTCCGTAGGCGGTAATCCGCACTACGGGATTATAATCATACTTTGAGTCAGTAACAAAGAATCTCCCATTATGAAACATGATGGGATCGTATCCCTCTGTAATTTTCCCCAAAAGAAGCCAGATATTCCCATTACTCTTTACCACACCATCCTCTACTCGGATGGTGTGGAGTACTTGATTTAAAAAGTTCATATACTGGCGATTGGTAACCTCGGTCTCATCCATGTAAAAAGCAGGGACTTCAAATGTTCCCGCTTGTGATCCGAAACTCTCTGGGAGGGTTACCTTGCCTTGAGGGACCAGATGTAAAATCATTCCATCTTTCCCTTTAAGGGTAGAGGGAAAAGAAGCATTGAGGCGAGAGGAGATAATTTTTTCTTTTTGGGGGGCTGAACCTTGAGCAACCTCGGAACGCGAAGACAACACCGCCCCTTTAGAGGGCTGAGAGGATTTTGCCCGGTGATAGAGAATGTGAAAACCTATGGATGCGGCCACAAGAAGTACTACTGTTACTACAGCAAGACGAGCCTTCTTGGTTCGAGGCCTCGTGGATGAAAGCAAAGGTTCTTCGGTTTCCTCCAAAATATCTAAGAGGGCTTTCCTCAAGACATTTACCGAAGAAATCCGTTTTCTCTTGTCCTCTGCCGTGGCCTGCTGAATAATACGATCCAATCGTTTCAGAAAAGGGGTATCAGGATTCGAGAGGTGGGCGGCTTTGAGGGGAAAAGCGGTATCCTTGCCCATCTTTCCGATGAGGGCTTCATAAAGAATTTTTCCCAATGCATAGATGTCACCTCGAAAATCGGTTCCCCCCAAATCCATTATCTGTTCCGACGGCATGTACGGCAGGGTTCCTTCCATGTGATGACTTCGGGTAACCCCCTGCCAGCGGGGACCTCCGGCAAGACCAAAATCTGCAATTTTAGGGGTAAATTCGTCTAAAAGTATATTCTCTGGCTTTAAGTCTCTATGAATGATTCCGAGTTTATGGATTGTCTCCACTCCATCCAAAACCGGCAAAAATAATTCTCTTATCCACTTCCGGATCTTTTTCTCATTGCCCCGTAACCCTTCTGAAGGAAGAGTAGATCGAAGGGTTGGTCCGGGAATGTACTCCATCACGAGATAGTCAATGGTCGACGACTCGCCACCCCTTTGAATAACTGCTTGATCCTGGTCGTAAACCTGAAGAATATTGGGATGACGCACCTGAGCCATGGTGAGAACTTCGCGTCGGAATCGCTCCATTGTGGCTTGAATCTCCTCTTCGTCACCATCAAATGAGGAGAGCAAGTCTTCGGAGATGATCTTGACCGCCACCTCCCGCTCCAGGTTGATCTGTCGAGCCCGATAGACTTCCCCCTTTCCACCGGTATGGATATGTTCGACTATTTTCCATTTTCCGTTAAGAATGGTACCTTTTTCTAAAAGAGGTTCCTTTTTATCATTTGTCACGTGAAGTTTTCCTCATTGCTCTTGCCGGTTATTAACCAAGCATAAATATGACCACATAATGCCCCCTCACCTTAATCCTCTCCCCACCGAGGCTGTGTCGTAATACATTTTTTGGTAGTCGCAAGCTTTAGCTTGCGTTTCTCGGATATGTGATTTCAATATGTTACACAGCCTAAAGGCTACGGCTACCCCACCCATCTTGAATTGTGGCACAGCCTCACCGGGGAGAGGAAGTTGAAGTAAAAAATTCTCCCCGCTGGGGAGAGGAAATAATAAGGCTATGCCCAGCCAATCTATTTTTTCAACTCTACGATGTCATTTAGTTTAGCTTCGCCGGAAATTATCTTAGCGTTAGCCATATGTTCGTCAACTATTTCCAAAATTTTTACCTTGCCGACTTCTTTCCTTTCGAACACGGGATATCCTTTCGGATTAAAATTTCCCGTGTTTACAACTCGTATAACCGTAAGCTCCTGTCCTGCCTTTGCTCCATCACTGGAACCCACGCAGAGATATATTGTGCCATCAACAACTTCCAATACTGTTCCCCTCATGAAGTATTTATGATGGTGAAAAAAAACATAACTTATAGCAACAACCAATATAACCAATAGTACCGTATAAATAAAAGATTTCGTTTTCATTTTTCCTCCCTCTTTTTAATGTCCTCTTTTATAACGAAAATTTATTGTGATGAAATTGTTTACTCCCTCCGGAACCGAATTCCCGCATGATCCAGGAGTCGATCGAATCTGATTTTTACAAAGTCGTTGAGAATAAAAAAGGCAAAAGCGTATATCCATACAAAACCCGCAAGCCCCCATCCTATTGGTTCCATAAATATTCCGTAGACTGCAAAAAAGGTAGCTATAACTTGTGTTGTTTCAGCGGTCCAGAATAAGGCGGCTGCGGGATATGGCCGGGTCCAGAAAGGCTCCTCACCGGTTCTTGCAAGATATATCGTCATATGACCAGCTACGGTCAGTTTAAGGAAGATTAACGTCTGTATAGTAATACGATCAAGGTGGAGAATTCTTTCACCAACCCAAAGTAGTAAAAAACTAGCAAAGACACCCATAACACCCAAGACGGTGGCAAGACTCAAAACCCTGCGCATATTCCAGCTCACCGGATCTTGATAAATCTTAGTGTTATCGTAGGCGATCATCATAATGGGAATATCATTCAGTAACGCCAGGATTACGATCATGACAGCGGTTACCGGATAAAAATTAAACACCAGAATCGCTGCCGTCATAAACAGTAATACCCTAATCGTCTCTGCCATGCGGTAAATGGTGTAGCTATTCATTCGCTTGAATATTTTGCGGCTTTCCTTTATGGCGTCAATAATTACCGATAGACCGGGCTTGGTAAGCACAATGGCAGCTGCTGATTTTGCTGCATCAGTCGCTCCGGAGACCGCGATTCCGGCATCCGCTTTTTTCAGGGCAGGAGCATCATTGACGCCATCTCCGGTCATTCCCACAATATGACGGCCGTTCTGAAGCAATTCCACAATATGATATTTATGCTCGGGAAAGACCTGGGCAAATCCATCGGCGTTTTCAACCAGCATCCTGGCTTCCCGGTCTGGTTTATCCAGGAAAGATAAAGCCGGCAAGATGTTTGTGTTCAATCCGACCTCTTGGGCAATTTCCTTGGCGACAGCAATATGGTCACCGGTTACCATCTTTACTTTTATGCCCATGGAGTGCGCAGTCTGTATGGTCTCAGCAGAATCTTCCCTGGGTGCATCGTAAATTGCGAAAAGTCCTACCACCTTCCAGTTTCCTGTAACATCGGTTTTAGCTACAGCAAGGGCGCGCGCGCCTTCCCTGGCAAAGGCATTTATTTGTTCATTTACGTCCGGGGTAATCACATCTTTGTCAGAAGCCAGGGCTAAGATTACCTGCGGTGCGCCTTTAGTTATTTTAAAAGACTTACCATCTTTATACTCAACGCTGGCTTCGGTCCGTTTCGCAACCGGATCAAACGGCTTAAAGGACGTTTGTTTGTAGCTGCTGAGGGCATCCATAATTTCTTTTGCCGCCTTAGCCCTGACAATTATGGTATCATCAATAGGGTCCTGGTTTTCTTCTCTTGAAGCCAGCACCCCCATCATTATAACATCATTTTCCGTAAACCCGTTTAGAGGCCTTATCTCTTTAACGCTTAGCTCTCCCTTGGTAATTGTGCCGGTTTTATCCGAGCATAAAATATCGACCCCCGCCATCTCTTCTATTGCGACTAATTTACTCACGATAGCTTCTTTTCTGGCAAGCGCAGATGCGCCCACAGCCATGGTAACTGTTAATACGGCCGGGAGGGCAACCGGGATTGAGGCGACCATGAGAATGAGCGCAAACTGAAGAATTTCCAGAAGCTTTTCATGACGAAAGAGGGCGACGATAAAAATAATCGACACCAGAAAAACCGCAAGTACAATTAAATAATTGCCTATCTTGATAACTGCTTTCTGGAAATGGCTGCGGGTCTTGGCTTCTTCGACCAGCTTGGCGGTCTTTCCGAAATAGGTATTCATTCCCGTGCTGACGACAATCGCATCCATTTCGCCCTGTTTAACCACTGAGCCTGAATAGCCTACGTCCGAAACTTTTTTTTCTATCGGCAGTGACTCTCCGGTGAGAGCCGATTCATCTACCTGCAGATAATCTCCGTCAATAAGTTTAATGTCAGCGGGGATAATTTCCCCGAGACGCACCCTCACCAAATCTCCGGGAACAATCCCTTCCGCAGCTAACAAAATCCATTTTCCGTCACGTTTTACCCGCGCCTTAAGCGCTAACTTTTTCTTTAATAATTCAATCGCATTATCTGCCTTGTATTCCTGCCAGAAACCGACTCCGGCATTTATGAGCAACATCGTCATGATAATCCAAAAATCCTCCCAGTGATGAACTATTGCGGACAAGATCGCTGCGATTTCAATCATCCAGGGAATCGGGCCCCAGAAATAAGTGAAAAATTTTAGGATAGGATTAATTTTCTTTTCGAGAATTGCATTGGGACCGAATTCCTGCAGCCGCTTTTGGGCTTCCTGCGAAGTAAGGCCGCCCTTGTTAGATGAAAGCTTCCCTATCAGTTCATCTACCGAAAGTTTTTTCGCTTCATCCGCGTTTATCGATGCTCTCCCTGGATCGGGCACCTGAGGGGCCGATATGGATATGCTCCTGGTTTCTCACAGGATATCCTAACCTGGTTCCTTTTTCAGCCGATAAATCGTTTCAAAGGAATTAAATAAATCAAGATACTGCTCAATGTAACGGGTGAGCAAAAAATTCTTTCTCACCGTCTCTTTTGCCTTCTTACCCATCCGCTGCCGGAGTTTCCCATGCTTAATCAATCTGACAATTCTCTCAGCTGCCTCTTCGATGGAAGAAACTAAAAACCCATTTTCTCCATCTCTGATCTGGTAGCGAATTCCACCCACGTTTCCTCCAATGACGGGTGTCCCCTTCCACATAGCTTCGGCAACTGTCAGACCAAAGTCCTCACGGATTGATTTTTGAAGCACGACGGCTGCTTTTCTTTGCAAGGCATTCACCAGGGCGGTGTCCTGATGGCTAAGGATGATGATCCGTTCTTCACGGCAGTCAAGAAGGGATTTGTAGACCTCTGTTCCTTCCGGATCGTCAGTAGCAACATTTCCGAGAAGAACCAAAGTGGCATCTACTTCCTTCCTTGCTATTTTGAAAGCCTTGATTACACCCTGCGGATCTTTCCAGCGATCGAACCGTGAGATTTGAGCGATAAGGGGAAGGTCGGTAGGAATTTTATAATGATCGAGGCGCTCTTTGATCTCCTTCTCGGTCATCTCCCGGTTCAAGATGGAGAAGGGATCGATGGCAGGCATGAAGAAAACTTGCGGAGTTTTGAGTTTCTGTTTGTAATTTTTGATGCTGAAGATGACGACATCGTATTTCTCAATAAATGGCGTGAGGTAATTCCACAATCCCTTATTGGGATTGGAAATATCCACATGACATCTCCAGATCCAGGGACCATTCTTTTTGTAGTAACTGATCATTGGGAGGGGTTGGGGGTCATGAATGATGACCATGTTGTGGTTATCCAGATGGTTTCTGATCGCATTCTCATAGATGACTTCCTCATAGATTTCCATCTTTCGATCACTGAGATTGATCTCCCCGCCCTGCAGAGCATTATGCATCTTCTTGGTAATACTGAAAAAATCCGGTGCGCCTTGAATAACCCTCCACCCCGTTTTGATGCCCACACTGTTCATTAAAAGGGTGAGTGATGTCAAAAGTTCTGCCACCCCGCCGCCATAATAGGTTGAATTCACATTGGCCACATGGAGGTGCTGGAGGGGTCTGGCTTTTTTCCTAATTCGTTCAACGGTCTCTGGTCCGATGAATTTCTCGTAATCATCGATCCGTGTGATTTTAGGGCTTTTCAGCATTTTCAAGCTCCTTTTAATGCCTCATGTGTTTTTTATCTTTACTTGCTGGTTTAGTTGCTCTGTGCCATTTTGACCGAACAATTCTACGCCGGGGGGCATGACGGATGCAACTCCAACAGCCATGCCAACCATGCAGGACCGAAATGATCAATTCACCTTGGATCAATAACGCAATATAGCAGCCAGAGGTGATTCATCCGGCATCTCTCCTGGCTTCAAAGCATAGACCGTTCCTCCATTTAAATAGGTATGAACAGCTGCACAATCGAGAAGGTCTTCATCTCCAAGTTTAGGTTCCAAATGGAGATGAACCGTATGGTTATTTTGATCGAAAACACCCCATTGCTGAACACCCACAGCTACAAATAGGGTATCAATCCGTCCGTCATAAGCGTTTGGAACTATTTCTTTTACCTGGTTTGAAGCTCGCTCATTTCCTGCAATTTGCCTATACTGGGAGATCGCATCCTCCTGAGCCTTGAGATTAATCGGCTCCATAATCCTCAATGCCTGCTCGTGCAATTCTTCCCCTCTCAGACCCTCGGGGTTGCCAGAAATTCCGTTTTCCATCAAATGAGGGTACCGGGATGCTTCTTTATAAATTGGAAAAAGGTAATCCACGCCTGCAAGAATAAGAGGTGCGTTCTCCTTGCCCAATAAGGTATATAATCCCTGATCCAGCAAATGAAAAAATCTCAGGATATTATTTTTCGTATCATTCTTTCCTGCTCCATGGCCGTGAAACATCGCAGCCCGTTCTCCACCCGCCGCCGGAGCCCGGGTATGAAACTGGAGTTGTTTCTCGGAGTCATCATAGTTTAGGGCCTGGTTCAAACTCCGGGGAACATTTTCCAGTTCCAGCTCCTTCGCGCTATACCGGGTGCACTGAAAGAGCCTCACTTGGTTCTGACTGAGGGCTAAAATGTAAAACCGTCCTTCATAGGTGAAGAGAGGAAGTAGAGGTTTAATGTGAAATCTGTCAGTGACTACCAATAATTCATCGAATTTTAGGGGTAGACGATAATGATAAAATAAATCCGAAGAGATGAAGGTAGCCAATCCATCAGCCTGATATTGCCAAAAAAGTCCGTCCTTGACCAGGGTCTTGGCCGGCCTAATTAATTTTTTCGCAGCCGGGGAGCGAAGCCACCCGGTTTTCAAGCGCTCCTCCGCCTCTCGTAAAAGATTCTTGAATCGAATCGGATCTTGCTTGGTTTCCGGAGAGGTCCGGTGAGTGGGCATATAAACGGAGATGCATGGCCCAACAGGGGTCTGTATCAACTTTTTCAGTTCGTTTCTTCGAGGCAAATCCATATCTTTTATTCCTTCACCAAAGGCTATTTCAAAAATTTGCTTCTATTCTGTCGCTCCGGGTAGCGTACAATATGGCTTAAAGATCGGATCACTTGAAACATTCGGTAAGTTGCCCGGGTCGAAAAGCTTGTCGTCAAGAATGCCGTAATATTGCAGCTCTTGTAGATCTAATTCAGTACTTGTCCCTAACATAATGTCCTTTATGGTTCGCCGCATCGCCGTGGGCACTCCATCAATAACCGTAATATCTTCAAAGAGCTCCACTTTCCAGAGCTCACCCGAAGGAGCGTAGTACTCGCGTTTAAGCGGAAGCATGAAATCTTTGGCTACCCAGGTTATGATTTTGGAGTAGTAGGGCATTAGCTTTAACGAAATTTTTTTTTCGATTTTGTACGCATTCGTGTTTTCAAATTTTTCTTCTTCCAGAATCCGGTAATCTCCTTTTAAATCAATAAAACCAAGATCCGAATATGTATAGTCAGTACCCAAAAAAGATTCGTATCGGTCCACAAGTCCAACTATCTTCTTTGTCCTTCGTATCGAAGGCAAATACGTAAACATAGTATCGGCCTCATTCTGACGTTCCATAATTAAAAATGCTACTCCTTTAACATCGGCTGGTTCGAGCATTACCAGAAGCATTCCTTTCCCGTCAGAAAACTCCTTATATGCCTGGGCCATGACTTTTTGTACGCTTATCTTGTTTTTATTCGTTATAGTCATAAGCACCTTCCGTATACTTGGTCGTGTAGGCTCGAGTAGTTCCTTCGTTTTTTTTAAGATGGTCATGGCAATCGGGGACTTTTCCTCGGCCCCCAGAGCGATCCGGTGAATAAAAGACCTTAAACGACCAAAACTGCTATCAAACTGGCCGCAATGTTTTTTTTCATAATAACTACCTCCTTATTGTTTTCTGTGCTTCCCAGAAACAGTGCATCATTCTGTGGTTAATCAGTTCAAAAATTTTGACAAGTTTTGGATAATAAACCTATTTCAGTACTAACTCCATCGTCATCCATCATCTTTATTAGGGAATGAGTTTTCACCTCCTTTCAGGGTAACCGGAGTTCTGGCTTTTTAAAGGTCATAGTAGAATCCCGTCTTTTGTTTCTTTTCACCCACCTTAAAAAGGATAAGGATTTGATATTTTCCTTTTTGATTCATTTTAAAATCAGTTCCATAGTGATCCATCCCTTTCATCCAGGAAGCCATCTTGATCTGATCAGAGCCGTCGGGCCGGATAATCTTGAGATTGATTGCGGCATCGGTGATAGGTTTTTGGGTTGCCTCATCAATAAGGGAAACCGAAATCTCATGAGTGGAGTCAGCATCCATGTTCATTCCTTCCATGGGCACACCCATCTTCTCCATCATTTGATGATGCTCCATCATCGTCTCTACCCAAAACATCACCTTGATTCCGTCAACCGTAATTTCTTTGGTTGGCGGGCTCATCATGTGTTCGGGTTGCATTTGACCATGTTCCATTTGACTAAAACAAGGTGATGGAATTATGATCAGACCAATAAACATGAGTAGGGAAATAAAATGTGAGGTTGTGTTTTTGATCATGGTAAGCTCCTTTCCGCTCTATTGTAGTTTTTTCATTTTTTTATACTTTTATTTGGTTATCCCTTGCTTGCCGCTTAATTTCCCAACCCTTGACTAAAGCGTAAATGACCGGTATGACAATAAGAGTGAGGATGGTGGAGGAAATCATTCCTCCTACCATAGGAGCGGCAATCCTTTTCATCACCTGCGCGCCGGTCCCGTGTCCCCACAGGATGGGGAGAAGGCCGCCCATGATCGCGGCTACGGTCATCATTTTAGGCCTCACTCGCTCCACCGCTCCGATAATGATGGCTTCATACAGATCCGGGATGGTTAGTGTGCCCTTTCTTCTCTTAATTTCTGCATAGGCCTGATCCAGGTAAATAAGCATTACCACCCCTGTTTCCGCCGCCACCCCCGCAAGAGCAATAAATCCGACACCAACGGCAACACTAAAGTGATAATGGAGAAGATACATAATCCAGATACCACCCACAATGGAAAAAGGGAGGGAAAGCATCACAATCAGACATTCGGTTATATTTTTAAAATTCAAATAAAGCAGAAGAAAAATAATCACCAACGTCAACGGAATGACCATTTTCAGCCGGGCTTTGGCTCGTTCCATGTACTCGTACTGACCGCTCCACTTTATGTTGTACCCCGGAGGAAAAGTAATTGATTTTTCCACGATCTTCTTGGCATTGCTCACATACGTTCCCACATCAATATCTTTTATGTCCACATAGATCCAGGCATTCAGCCGGGAATTTTCGCTTTTGATGCTGGGAGGGCCTTTTTTTATGTCTATATCAGCCAGTTGATCGAGAGGGATATGTTCTCCCCGGGGTGTGGGTACTAAGACTCGTTTTAAACTTTCGATGTCCCCACGTAATTCCCGCTCATAGCGGAGGTTTACCGGATAGCGCTCAAGCCCCTCAACCGTTTTGGTGATATTCATGCCCCCAATGGCCGACATGATTACCTCCTGCACATCCATAACGGTGAGTCCGTACCGTGCCGCCTCCCTCCGGCGTATGGTGAAATCAACATAATTACCACCAACCACTCGCTCGGCATAAACGCTCAGAGTGCCGGGTATGATCCGCACGATAGCCTCAATCTTTTTTCCCAGATCCTGGAGAACTTCCAGCTTTGGTCCCGCAACTTTTATGCCCACCGGGGTTTTAATGCCGGTGCTGAGCATGTCAACCCGGGTCTTGATCGGCATGGTCCAGGCATTGGTAAGTCCCGGAAACTTGATCGCCTGGTCAAGCGCCTGGGTCAGTTTTTCCGGAGTACGAGAAATATCCTCCGGCCATACCCAACTCAAGGCTTTTTTCAAAAAGCCAGGAATTCGATAGTTGGAATACCAGCGGTCTTTCTTTTCCTTTGCCCACTCCTCTTCGGGCTTCAGCATTATCGTTGTCTCGATCATGCTCAACGGGGCCGGGTCGGTAGCGGTTTCCGCGCGTCCTATTTTGCCGAAGACGTGATGGGTTTCAGGAAATGTCTTAATGATTTTATCGGTCTGCTGGAGAAGCTCCCTGGCTTTAGTTATTGAGATTCCCGGCAAGGTGGTGGGCATATAAAGAAAATCTCCTTCATAGAGGGGGGGCATAAATTCTGACCCCAGCTTTCTCAGAGGATAAAGTGTGGCTACAAGAATGGTCAGGGCAACGAGGATCGTGGAAATTTTGAAGCGAAGTACGAACTGTATCACGGGACGATAAATTCGTATAAGAAATTTGTTTATCGGGTTCCGTTCTTCCGGGAGGACTTTTCCTCTTACAAACAACCCCATAAGTACCGGAACAACGGTAATGGAAAGAAAAGCTGCTGCCGCCATGGCATACGTTTTGGTAAAGGCCAGGGGTTTGAACAGCCTCCCTTCCTGGGCCTGGAGGGTAAATATGGGGAGGAAAGAAAGGGTGATGATGAGCAAAGAATAAAAAAGGGCTGGCCCCACTTCTTTAGATGCATCCACGACAAGCTGCAAACGATCCTTGGTATCGCCTTCCCTTTCGATGTGTTTGTGCATATTTTCTATCATGACAATGGCAGCATCAACCATGGCGCCGATGGCGATGGCGATCCCCCCTAATGACATGATGTTTGCATTGATGCCCTGATAAAACATGATAATAAAGGCGACAAGGATACCGACCGGAAGGGTAAAAATAGCAACAAAGGCGCTTTGGAAATGAAGCAAAAACACTATACACACCAAGGCAACAATAATACTTTCTTCGATGAGCTTTTCCCGCAGGAAAGCGATCGCCCGGTAAATCAGGGCAGACCTATCGTAGACCGTGGTAATTTTCACGTCAGCGGGAAGCCCTACTTTTAGTTCTTCGAGTTTTTTCTTCACATTATTAATCACCTGGAGGGCATTCTCCCCATAGCGCATAACGATGATCCCTCCGACCACCTCACCCTCGCCATTGAGCTCAGCCAGCCCCCGGCGAAGTTCAGGACCAATCTGTACTCTGCCGATATTTCTGAGAAGGACCGGGGTCCCATACCGATCAACACCCACCGGGATATTTTCAATGTCCTCCACACTTTTGATGTAGCCCAGCCCTCTGACCATAAACTCCGTCTCCGCCATTTCAATTACCCGGCCGCCTACATCCATGTTGCTTCGCTGTATTGCCATCTTAACTTTATTTAACGGTATATCGTAGGCAAGCAGCTTATTGGGGTCCACGATTACCTGGTACTGCTTCACAAATCCCCCTATACCTGCCACTTCAGAGACCCCGGGGACACTTGTTAGCTCATAGCGAAGATACCAGTCTTGGATAGACCGAAGTTGGCTCAAATCTCGGTTCTTGCTCTCCAACGCATATTCATAGACCCACCCTACCCCGGTAGCATCCGGACCCAATGAAGGCGTTACCCCCGCAGGAAGACGGCCTGAGACAAAATTCAGATATTCTAACACGCGGCTACGAGCCCAATAAAGATCGGTCCCGTCTTCGAAGATGACATAGACAAAAGAAAAGCCAAAAAAAGAATATCCTCGTACTGTTTTAGAGTAGGGAACCGAGAGCATGGCAGTAGTCAAAGGATAGGTAACCTGGTCTTCCACGACCTGGGGAGCCTGACCGGGATATTCGGTATAGATAATCACCTGCACATCACTTAAATCAGGAATAGCGTCAAGGGGGGTATGCACCATGATATAGATTCCCCACCCGCTTACCAGGACTGTAAAAAGGATGATGAGGAACTTGTTCTTTACCGAGAGTTCTATTATTTTTTTTAACATAGTTCTTTTATTCCTCTGGAGATCGAACAGGCTGCAGGAAACTCACTTATTCATTTCTTTCATGGACATTCCGTTCATGTCCTTTTTGCTTCCCGCCTCGATATCCTTCATGCTCAGGTCACTCATATCTAAATCAGTATCAAGGTTACTTCCTTTTTTAGGCTCCTGCATCATGGCGATAGCTGCTTTCAAATTGCTCTCGGAATCAATGAGAAACTGGGCGGAGGTAACCACTTTTTCTCCTTCCTTAACGCCTTCCAGGATCTGATAGTAACCCTCTGCCTCAGCACCGACTTTGACTTCTCGGGGCTCAAACCGGCCTTCACCCCGGTCAATCACCACCAGGTTCCTTTTTCCGGAAAAGATGACTGCCTGGGTCGGCACTCCTATCCCCTCCCTGGTTATATCAGAAGAAAGCATCACATCGACGTACATGTCCGGCTTGAGCTCAAAGTCCGGATTATCAAATTCTAACCGCACTTTTATGGTACGGGTTTTTTCTTCCAGGAAAGGATTTATAAAAGTGATCTTCCCCGCATATTCCTTACCGGGATAGTAGGAGAGGGTCATGAAGGCTTTTTGCCCGAGGTGAATCCACGGTAGTTCATATTCGTAGATGGCGCCTTCAACCCACACCCGCGAGATATCGGCAATAGTATAGAGATTCATTCCTGGTTGGACATACATCCCCTCCCGGGCACTCTCCATCTTCACCACGATCCCACGGATAGGGGAATACAGAGTCATGTTCTTGCGAATGTTCCGGGTTTCTTCTAATGTTTTGATTTGCTGAGGAGTGATATCCCAGAGTTCCAACCGTCTTCGAGTGGCATCCACGAGCGACTCTCCGCTTTCTCTTATGGTTTCGAAGCTACTCTCCTTGATACTCTTGCGGTAATCTAATGCCTGAAGGTATTCTTTCTGTGTAGAAACCAGGTCAGGACTGTAAATGGAAATAAGCGGTTGCCCCTGGTGCACACTCTCACCGGTAAAGTTCACATAGAGTTTATCTATCCATCCGGTAATTTTGGTGTGGACGTGGAAAATCCTCTTCTCATCATAGGTGATCCTCCCAACGGCTCGAACATTCCGGTGGAGCGGCCTTTTTTTAACTATCTCAGTTCTCACCCCGATATTCTGAATTGTCACCGGATCAATCTTAACTAATCCTTCCTCTTCACCCTCATCTTCGTACACCGGGATGAGGTCCATCCCCATAGGGGATTTACCAGGTTTGTCGGATATATAAGTAGGATCCATCGGGGCTCGCCAGTACTTAATCTTCCGTTCTCCTTTTTTCTTCTGAGTATCCTGCTTAACCGGAGTCAATTTCATCCCGCAAATTGGACAGTTACCCGGACCCTTTTGCACATAAAAAGGGTGCATCCCGCAGGTGTAATCCTGTTCTTCGCCGGGCTTTTCCCCGCCAACCAAAGTGGTAGGTTCCTTTACTATCTTTTTTTGGGTTATCTCCCCAGTAAAATAA
>Ga0068714_10003234_pt1 | contig 19581 bp, 19 predicted proteins | sample MTBNYHSulfiMetaG_FD_62988 | JGI IMG/M metagenome (GOLD analysis project Ga0068714, IMG submission 62988) | Enrichment culture microbial communities from rom New York Harbor, USA that are MTBE-degrading - MTBE-NYH (New York Harbor Sulfidogenic)... | ecosystem: Environmental > Aquatic > Marine >... | reverse complement strand
CTTCAGCGGCGTGATTCGCCTTTTCGTCAAGGCTTTGGACGGCGGCATGGAGAGTCTGCTGATTATCCGAAAGGGCTTCCATCCGGCCGCTCAGCTTCTCGTTTGTACTTCTTATCGCTTCATTCAGGGCAGCCTGTTCGGCGGCGACGACGGTGAGCGAAGCGACGGTCCGCTGTCCGGCTTCGGCCACCTTACCGGCCTCCGTCTGAAGGACCTGTTGACAGTTCGCGACACTTCTCAAGCTGTCTGTCAAAACCTGGGTATTATCTCGCAGCGTGTGATGGAATGCGGACTGCTCATCAATGATATGTGTGAAGTTGCTGTTAAGCTGCTCCTGGGCGCCGATAAGTGACGCCATCTGAGTGGCAAGCGCTTCGGCATGGGCGCCTAGCGCCTCGGTCAGCGTAGCCTGTCCATCGGCCACACGGGTGATATTGCCCGCAACGTTCTCGACGAGATCTCGTAGACTAGCCGCCTTGCTGTCAAGCTGTCCCTGCACAACTGCCAGGGCCGACATACTCCCTACTACCCGCTTACCCTCCGCGTCGACGGCCTGTTGCTGCGCGTCCTGCTTCTCGATAAGGGTCCCGATTTTCTCAGAGGTCTGCTGATTTGTCTTCCGGAGGTCGCCGAAGTTGGCTTCCATTCTGCGCTGGGTCTCCTCCATGACGACAAAGCGGTCGGCCAGCTTCTCACCGCTGTTGAGTAGCGCCTCCTGGAGTCTGGACTGCTCGCTCCGAACACTGAACACATCCGCGGCTATCCGCTCGGTGTCCCCCATCAGTGTTGTGAAGTACTCTTTGAAGCCTGCCAGTGTGATGGATGCCGCCACAAGATTGCAGAGAAGGGCGCTCAAGATGAACACGACAATCTCAGCCCTGCCGAAGCCAATTGGCAATAAACTCGAAGAAGCTGCCACCGCCCCAAACACGAGCACCAGAACCAGGAGAATCAGTGGCACAATCCATCGGATTGCGCTGCCCTTCTTGACCTTCTGGACATTTGTCTCGACGCTGTTATCGGTTTCTCCGAAACCTACGATGTCGTTCAGGAAGTCGTCTTCGTTCATAACGTACCTCACTTCAGATTAACGTTGGACCAGGATGCGGCTTTCGCGCCTGTCACATTTTCGTGCTCTGTGTTCTATCGTCTGGAATTCAACGTAAGGTTACTGCTTTGTCTGCATCAGCGGTGAGAAAGGACATCCGCAAGGTCGTGACCGGCGAGAAGGCCGGCGCGTGCGGTGGCATTGACCGCGTCTCCCATCCACGGAAGCGTGCGACGTTGTCTTCCCCTCGACCGCCTGGCCTTTCTAGGACCTTAGTCCGTCATTGGACTCACGGCCTCTGACCGCGTGTCCTGAAGATCTTCGAGCGATCCGGTCTATACCGCGGGCAAGGCTGGCAGGCTCATGTCAAAGGCCGTTCTGTTCATTACCTCTTGCCTTATAAACAGCTAGACCTGACGCAGGAAACAGCCCCGTATGAGGCGTGAAATATCCGGGCTATCCAGAGAGACTTGAGGTCTGAATGATTGGCGATGACGGCATGGCCTCTATCCGGATACGCAGCTATCTTCTGCTCAATGACTTCGCTGGGGGAAGGTTTTGCTAAACCCTATGCCTGATTCCACCGATACAGGCCATACAGTCGTTGACGTTGCCGCTCTATGTTTTGCCAGGTCGCGGGTGGGTACGTAACCTGCCGAGAACCATAGAGGGCAAAGCGACAAGGGAAACCACTTGGTAAAGGAGAAAAGCATGGCTGTCTGTGCGCAACGCCGTATTGTGATGGATCAATTCGGTTCATGCCCGAAAGAGATTCGTACCTACTTTTCGGACCTGCCAAGACTTCTGGATAGCTTCCCTTTGGAAGTCTCGATCAGTTATCTGTTCACCCAAATCCAACAGGTGCACAACGCAACGCTTTGCACTGGCGCGGTGAAAGTCCACAAGGCTGATCGAAACGTAGCCAGAGCCGCCGTTGGAGCACAACATATGAGGAGAGAGGGTTTTCAAAAGCAGTTCGAAACGGTCTTCGGCAAACCAATTCCCGAGGAAGTGATACAGGAGCTTGAGGCGGCAGAGATCGTTCATGACAAGATTCTTAGCGGACAGCGTACGTCAGAAAAAGAGAAACGCGAGAGCATTGGCCATATTCTTGACTACGCGCAGGCTTTGAACCGATTCGTGAACGGCCTCGCGAAGTTCAAGCCGTTTGTCGACCAGAAGCGTTCCAATGGCCGCGCAGAATCATTAGGCAAATCCACGACACGCTGGATGCTGAAGGGCATGGGATTCAGCCTATCGTGAATTGGTCCAGCACCCTCTGTGTCAGACCGAGTGAGACAATTCCTTGGCAGTAACTTCACAGCGCCGTCTTGCGCGTCGTGCTGAGCCCGAGTTGGCGGATCTTGCCACGTACAGCAGCGTGAGATCTCCCGATCTCCTCCGCGATTTGACGGACTGTATCCGAGGAAAGGAGACTGCGGAGCTTACCGATTTCCGCCTTTGACCATCGACGCTTCTGGACGATTCTCTCCCGATAGGCTTTCCCAAGGACAGCAAGGCGTGTTCGTCCCAAGTCAGCAGCCATCACTTCGGTGCTAACCTTACCGTAGTCCTGCGCCAGAGCGCGGACTTCTCCTGTTACCCAAGCATGGACCTTTGGCTCAAGCCCCAGAGTAGTAACTCTGGCGTTTACTGCTCCCGCGGTGCGTCCGAGAGTCTCTGCGAGTTGGCTATAGGCACGCGTGGACTGCTGCTCCCGCAGGAGCTTATCTTCGTCTTCGCTCCAAAACTTCATCTTTTGCAGGCCCAGCTTCCTCGCCTTCAGGTGCACAGCGTTCCGCGTTCTGCCGAGTTTTTCGGCAATCTCTTCGTAGGGCGTGGTCAGGTGTAGTTCGCAAAGTAGACCTACATCTTCCGGCGACCAGGCTCTGCTGTTGCGAAGAACGGATCCACCAGGATGTGTACGGTGATTCCTGGCCAATCCCAGATTCCGCGCCTTGCCCCTTATGGCCCATTCAGATCGACCGAGCATTCGAGCCAACTCGGCATCGGTGTGATCGGCATATAGTCCCATAAGAACATCAACTTCCTTCCAGTCCCAGGGTAAGCCTGCTCGATGCCTTCTTCTCGTCCGCGAGGTTCTTCTGAGTCGCATCCTATGTCTCCTTGCCGGTTATCGTCATTGTACCTCTCATAGAATCGGCCTAGAACTCGGAATACTGCAGTAATTCTCGGAAGCCATGTCAAGCCCGGTAACCACAGTATCGCGGTGCCGGTGTGCTTGTTCTTCATAGCGGAGGCCTCTTGAAATCTCATGCTGCTATCTCTAAACGCCCGATGATCGCCCCCACTGTAATCCGCCCTCACCCCAAGCTGGGGTGCCGAGAGAAAGGTGAAGGCAGGAACTTGCTGGGCCCGCGTCGCGCCGATCCTCCTACCGTTCAGAGTGACCGTCCGACCAGGTGCATGTCGGCATATTTAGAAGAGGATCTTCATGCGATCGGCCCGTCGATTGACGAAGACGAACAAGTGGCCTCTGAACGGGTCCTGGCCCAGGAACTGCTCGACCATCGCCGCCAGACGATCGAAGCTGCGACGCATGTCCGTCGGCGCGGTGTACACGAAGACGCGAACCGCCGGCGGCCAGATCAACACGGCCCCTCCAGCACCGACAGCAATGTGCGCACCGCGTCGGCCTCGAAGCGACCGGAGAGACGAAGACGCCACCGATTGGGCAGAAGGATCTCATAGACACTGGAGGACTCTGGGGCTGATGACATCGCGGCCACCATCTCGACGAATCCAGGATGACTCCTGCGCCGACAATCCGCCGTGTCATCGTCTCGCGCCACCAGCCTGCCCTCGCCCAGGAACTTTCGCCGCCACCAGCGAAACGCCGCCACCGACAATCCATGCCGGCGGCAATACTCGGCTTGCGTAGTGCCGGCTTGTTCCCACCGCCGCAGATGCCCCTGCCAGTATTCACCCCGCTCGCTCAACGTCGGTGTCGATCCATGTGCCATCGTCAATCTCCTTCCGACGGCACATTATCCCCGCCTCAACCCTCAAGAAAAGATACACTTCGCCGTACGGTTACCGTTCAGATGCACAGCACGCTAGCGACTCGTCATCGCTTGGGGCCTGCGGCCTAACCCATCGCGGGCCTTTTTTGACCTGCCCTACGGATGGTGGTTGCGGTTCCCGCGCCCACCATCCGTAGGGCAGGTCATTTCGTTGGGGGCAGAGAGGACGGACCCCTCCTCCGAAAGGGCCCGACTTTGGAGGGATGCTGTCTTCATCGGCGTAATCGAGGAGGGACTTCAATCGAGTCGAAGAGTCCGTGAGCGGGGAGGCATGCGGGCAGCGAGGACCTGGGCCACAGCAGAGTATGGATAGACCCCGAGCCACGGGGGGCGAGGCATGGGGCCTTGAGGCTGGAAAGGTACCGCTGTCATCGGCAGAATGCGGTCGGGGCTTTAGCCCAACTGAGACCTGTGGACTCGATAAGCCGGAGGGGGCTTCGTTGAGGGAGGCCCGAAGGAAGAAGGTCCTGAGTGCTCCGGGAAATCGATATTTCGGACCTTCCATCCCACCATTCGATCGGCTCCGAATGGGGGGACTTCTGGGGAATTCCCTTCCAACGTTACAGTCCGAGAAGTAGCGCATACCTGTGTCGGCAGAAGCAGAAAAGCGGCATTCATCCGGATCGGAGAGTCTGGGCGACGGCGAGTGGAGAAGGGTAGAAGCCTCCTTGGCAGGGGCAAATGCGAAATCCATGATAGCAGTGTATCCGCCAAGCGTCCCGATGCCCCTGTTGCGATGGAGGCAACTACATACTCTTGTGTATTGGGGGCCCGAGGAGACACCTTTCGCCGGCTTTTGAGAAGTCGCGTGCGGTTCTAGCCGATAAGAGGTATAGGTCTGTAGGTCCATGGAACGGCGGCCCATATGTCACTATATTGTCTTTGGAGACAACGCGATGCGAGACAGGACTGAGAGTTGCGAGGGACTGAGAACTGCGATCTCCACGATGCGGTCCCCTGAGTCGCTGGAGTTCCGAGAGACCGAAGTGATGGTTGAAGACATTATGACGGAAGCCATCATTTCGGCCGCTTCGGAGGAGACCGTCTTGTCGGCGGCCCAGAGAATGTCCGAGCACAACATCTCCTGCATCGCCGTCACGAACGGGGAGCGGGCGGTGGGCATCCTGACCGAGCGAGATGTACTCAAGGGTGTGGCGGCCGGATACGAAGAGTTCCTCGGGGCGACCGTGGCAGCGAAGATGTCTCATCCCGTGATCTCTGTTCCTCCTGATCTGCGGGCGCTGGAAGCCAGCGCGCTGATGGAGTCGAGAGGCATCAAGCGATTGCTGGTCGTCCTGGGAGAGCGCCTCATCGGAGTCGTCACACAGACCAACATCACCCAGAGTCTGATTTCCATGTGCCGGTTCAAAAACATCTCGGAACTCATGACCAGCGACGTCGTGACGGTCAGCCCGACCACCCCCGTCACAGAAGCAGCTCAGCTCATGGCCTCACGCAATATCTCATGCCTAATAATCTTGCACCGCAGGGAAGCTGCCGGCATAGTGACAGAGAGAGATATCCTCCAGAGAGTCGTGACCTGTGGTGAGAACCCCGCGACCACCCCCATAGCCGAGATCATGTCCTTTCCCGTGGTGGCGGTGCCATTGACCTACTCGGTAATGAGCGCCAGTCGGAAGATGCAGGAGATGCATATTCACCGACTCCTGGTGGGCAGCGCTCAGCAGGTGGAGGGGATCGTCACTCAGACAGATATCATCGCAGCGGTACGCAGAAATCTGGAAGAAACGCGAGAGGCACGTGTGGGTCGCCAGCGGGAAATGAGCCAGTTGGTCGACCTGGCTAGCAGGAAGCTGTGGTCGATTCAAGATTTGGCCGGAGGATCAAGGCCTCCCGCAGACTCTTTGTGCCAGCGTCCTTCTACCCCGGACCGCGACCCTGATCGCGAGGAGCTCCAGAGCCTGATGTCGGAGCTTCAGGACAGCCTGGAGAAGCTCAAGGCGATGATCCAGGATTGAGATTGGCCCGCATCCGACTTGACAGCTACCGTCGTGGATGACCGGCACGGCCTGATCGTACACAGCGAGGTGGTCAACGACAACAACGACCTGGGCCAGTTCGCCGAGCAGATGGACCAGGCGAATACGACGCTGGAGCAGCCCTGTCAGGCGGCCTGTGCGGACGCCGGTTTTGCCAATGCCAAGGAACTGGAGAAGACCGACGCGCAAGACATCGAGGCGATCATTCCATCGGCCAAGCATGCGCAAGGCCAAACGCCAGGGCCTTTTGACAAGAGCCGGTTTCGCTACGACGGCGAGGCCGATGTGTGTCTCTGTCCGGATGGGCATCCTCTGTCATTTCGCTACATCCATGAGGGCAAAGGCAAACGCGGGTATTATACCGGCTCGACGGTCTGTAGAAACTGCCGGCAGTACGGGGTCTGCACGAGGAACGCCACGACTGGGCGTCAGATTATCCACTATGAGAATGAGGCCGTGCGTGAGCGGTTAGCGACCCACTAGCAAGAGCCAGGGCCCAGGTGATCTACGCCCGTCGCAAGGAGAAAATGGAGTTGCCCTTCGGCCACCTCAAGCGGAACCTGGGCGTGGACAGTTTTCTTCTGGGTGGTCTGGCTGGTGTCCGCGCAGAGATGTCGCTGTTGAGCAGTTACCTCAACCTGGCCCGGCTGATTGGGCTGCTGGGGGTCTCTGGACTCATCGCGAGACTGTCGAGTCTGTAAGAGGATGTTCCGGGGCCTGCTGAGCCGCACCCGGCACCGCAACGAGGACGGACCGCCACGGACTACACTCTGCCTGACGGACCCTTCAAGATGGTTGGCATTTTCCCGGCGGGCTTCTGAAACCCAGACGGCAAGGTCTCAAGGACGGTACACGCTGTGCTATTGTGACACAGCCTGAAGGCGGAGGCCACGCCAGTCGCTATCGCACACGGCACTTGACGAATGCCGTACGCCAGTCGATAATCCACACGTCAACCGAGACAGCGACTCATTGGGCTAATGATAGCAGTTGTCCAATTCCAGCTGATCCAACACGGTCGTCAAGCTCTCTGGACTTGACGTGCTGGTCGAGGATTTCGTCTTCTCTGGCCGGAATGGGGCTTTCGGCGGACGGTTCATACCACGGCCGCTCGAAATACCGGCTACGTTCTTTTCCCGCAATCACTTAAGGTGCGATTGCCCTGCCCTGATGGTGGAAAGTGTTGAGATTTGGCTGTCTGTTGTTGTATCATGGAGAGCCTATCGTGATGGAGTAAAGTTTATGGACCCACCTGAAAAGCGGCGAAGAAGTCAACCCGCAAAGGAGAGAGAAGGCGGTAGAGAAGGTCAGAAACGCCAGGTACAGAGGAGGCGGGGCGAGAGGAGGCAGTTCTTCAGGATCGTCTATCCGCTGACGCTAATTCCAAAGACCCTCAATAGCAACTTCCAAGTCATCAACCTCTCTCAGCAAGGGGTATTGCTCAGATGGGAAGGCAAACAGGATGAGTGTCCGGTGAACCTGACTATAGGGAGCATTATCAATCTGCAAGTCCAGCTTCACGATGGAGAAATACTGGACCTCGAGGTCAAGATTACAAGGTGCCAAAGTGAGCTACACTCCCATCAGGCTATTTATGCAGGCACACTCGAACCGGCTCTCTCTGCGGCAAGGCTACGCAAGGAGGAAGCCTATCTCTTAAGGCACGTTCCCGATTTTTGCCGGGTGGCTTGGTATTCGGCCGACCCCCTGCGGGACGACTGATCTGGTTGGGTGTGCCTTGCGAAGGCACGTTGAATCCTCAGGTGGAAATCCCGACCGGCGATGCTCGTCCCAGCCGGAAGCACTTGGGGGGCAGCTGAGGAGGTGACAAATGGGCGGAAGCACTCCAAGAGAAGGCTCCGTTACGGAGTTAGCAGACCATGCGGGCCATAACGCGCAGTGAACACCGAGCAGGCCCCGAAAACGACACCGTGGAAGCTGACCGCCTCGACCACGTCCAGTTCGACCAGGGTATCGGGCAATAATTTGAGCGTCCAACGGTCCCGGCCTTCCGGCGGTGGACTGCAGGCCAGGGCAATCAACTTCGCTTCTCCTTGGCCATCCAGCTTCCGTTGGCGGGAGGGGCGAACCTGTTTCTTGCATTCGAGGGCCGCGTCCAAGCCCTCCAGGACGAGCCGCCGGCGTCCACTACGGGCGCGTGCATGAGGTTCACCAACAGCGGCAAGCGGCTCTGTCGCCGCAGGCCGTCTGGATCAACCCGCCCAAGAACCCCCAAAACCAAACCATGAATTAGAGCTTAATTCCAAAAAGGGATTGTCTCATTCGACTTGACAACTACCGCAAGTACGTTCTGCCATTGTGAGCCGAACCACAGACTTCTTCTGCATAACCGTTCTCCTTCAAATCATCCTTGATCCAATGGAGATGTCGGCTCACAGAAACAGATTCCTAAAGGCAATTGTCATGAACCGCTAGACCTCGACCGGAAGCATCCTACCGGCGCCTTGCAGAACTTCGGCGATGACTTCCTCACCGCCACGGTTGATGATGTGCTGGAGTGCTTCGACGGCTTTCGGATCGAACTTGCCCCCGGAAGAGTGCACGATGTTGTCCAGCGCGTTGAAGACGCCGATACTTTTGCGGTACGGCCGATCAGAAAGCAAGGCGTCAAAGACATCGGCCACGGCGATGATCCGCGCCGCAAGCGGTATCGCTTCGCCCTTCAATCCCGCGTTTCCCGTGCCGTCGTAGTTTTCGTGGTGTGCTTCGATGATATCGGCAATATTGGCCAGCATCCCACCTATCGGGCGAACCAAAGAGGCGCCGCCAGTGGTATGTTCCTGTATGATCTGACGCTCATCGGTGGACAGTGCCGCCGCTTTTCGGAGTATACCGACGCTGATATTGACCTTGCCGACATCATGGAGGAGTGCGGCGATTCTCAATTCCTCGATCGAGACACCCTTCAAGCCGAGTTCCCGACCAATGCTGATGGACCACGCCGCCACCCGAACGCAATGCGCCTCGGTATCGGCATCGATCGTCTCGATGAACTTCGAGAGAATCGCGAGGACGCCGCTGTAGGCGCGCTCGAGGCTGCGCATGGCCTCTTCGGTCCAGGTCCGCAGGGTGGATACTACGTAGGCCGTCACCACGAGGATGCCGCCCCAAATCAGCAACTCGGCCCAGAGCAGAGAAACGCTCCCGGAGTAGACCAGAGATTGGGGAATAAAGAAGGCAAATGCGGCGACCAGCACGGCCGCCAGAATGGCGACGCTGACCGCATGCCGTTTGCGGAGTGTCCAGGCCGCCACGATAACCGGCAGATAGAACACGTAAAGAACGACCTTCTGGTTGACCAGCAGGATGTTCATCACACCCAGCAACACCGTGAAGACCATGAGCGGAACAAGACCCGGCCGGACTTTTGACAATTCGCGCCATGCGGAATAGGAAATTACTCTGTTGCTGCCTTTCATGATTGAACACCTCCCAAAGTCTCTTTTGTCTAATTCGAACCTCTCGACCATTCGCCCCTGAACCTAGGGCCCACAAACATGGTTTCAATGGCTTCCTACCTTCACAGAAACCTCATCGGCACACGCCGAGTGCACATTGACAGAAAAGGTGGAGGTCGCGGCAAATCCTGGGCTCGTTCTTCTGCGGCGGAAGAAGTCCGTCTCTTGAGGTACGTTGCCGATCTCTACCGCGTGGCTGGGCATTCGACCGACCTCTTGCAGGACAACTGATCTAGCAGGACAATATCGGACGGGCCTATCCTGCCAATATGCACGCACGTAGAAACACGTATTTCCTGGAGATATTTCAGTCTACGAGGGATTCTCCTGATTGGGTCGCGGCAAGACACCGATATTCCGGATTGAAGGAGCATGATTCTCCAAGCGGACAGCATATACGTGAATGAGCAAGAAAACCTGGCGAGAGGGTGTTGTGCTGCTGGAGCTGCCGAGTGAGCCGGAGACGAGCGGCAAACTCAACAGCGTCATTCGCTATGTCCACGGGCAAGATGACTGTGATATAGCGACCGGTTTCAGTAGCGTGGCGATCCAGGCGGCCAGATCGCTGGCTTCGCTGCTGGATCCAAGAGATACGCTAGGCTCCTGCGGGCGGCGATCATTGCTGAGCCGTGTGGACCAGGTAACCAGAGGTATCCTCTCGGTCACGGCGCTGGATAGTGTCTCTGAGATTGTAAGTGATAGGCTCGATGTTCTGGCCACAGTATAGGCTCTACCCAACAGCCCGACGGCCGTGCGGAATGAACGTGCAGATTAGTATCTGATTACTAAGGAATTACTCAATGCTGGACCTCAACGAGATTGACGACGGTACAGGAGCGACGCCAGCTGCCACCGAAACAGGGCTGTCGCTGGAATTTAGCGACACGGAACTGAACGTCGGAGATATGATGACCGAAACCATCATCTCCGTGGGCCCCCACGGGACCGTCGGATTGGCGATCCAGGAGATGGCCAGGTACAAGATCTCCTGCATCCTCGTGGTCACCGCCGGAAGAGCGGTGGGCATCCTTACGGAAAGAGACGTACTCCGAGGCATCGCGACACGCTACAGCGACTTCGTCCGCGCGACCATTGCAGAGGAGATGTCGCAACCCGTGATTTCCGTCGATCCCAACACGACCGTATTGGCGGCCAGCAAGCTAATGGCGTGCAAAAAGATCAAGCGGTTACTGGTCATCCGGGAACAGCGTCCGGTCGGGGTGGTCACGCAGACGGACATCACCAGTGCCCTGACTTCCATGTCGCCCTTTAGAGATATTGCCAGTTTGATGACGCGCGATGTGGTAACCGTCAGCGAAACCGCTACGATGACCGAAGCGGCTCAACTCATGGCGACGGGCAACATCTCGTGTGTCGTGATCGTGCGGGGACACAAAGCCGTAGGCATCGCCACGGAAAGGGATATTCTCCAGCGTGTCGCCCTGTCCCGCGAAGATCCGAGGACCACCCCGATAACCGAGATCATGTCCTCTCCCGTCGTGACCGTCCCGCCCACTCTTTCGGTAATGAGTACCAGCCGGATGATGGATCAAATGCGTATCCACAGACTACTCGTGGGAAGTACCACCGATATCCAGGGCATCGTCACCCAGACAGATATCATCGCGGCGGTGCAGCGTAAGCTGGAGGAAGCACGCCAGGCCCGGTTGCAGACGAAATCGGACGTGGGGCGGTTGGCCAACTCCGCGATGACGAATTTGTCATCGATTCAGGACCTCTTCCAGGAAGTCCTTTGTCATCGCAGGTTTATCGGCGAGTGTCCGAAGACGGCAGAGTCCCGAGAGAATGCTGCATCCCATCGCTCGGCCATCTGCGACTGCGATCAGGACGAGGCCACGCTACATGACCGTATCCTCAAGGAACTAGAGACTCAGATTTTCCAAACGCAAGACAGCCTGGCGAGACTGGCAAGCATGGTCGGAGTTCCGACACCCCGAAATCTACCCTGACCATAGCAGACTATCCACTGGGATTGTCTGAGGTAGGCGCCTGATGCTGGCCCGAAATGGGATCAACACCGTATGTTGGGAATTGTGAAACAGGCTGCATGCCCTGCAGAGAGTGAGTCAATACCTCCGGCAAAGCCGGAGGCTTGGAATGTGAACCGCTCAAAGCGGGTTGTTTGGGAGCCGCCTGCGGCGGCGGTCAATCGAATATCTGCATCTGATCCAAGCGGCGATTGTCAAGGATCGGGTAAACCCAGCCACTCGGATCGCGTTCAAAACCAGCCACTTTGAGGAGCAGTCGGTTTGTCGTAGAGGCTTCTCGAAATCGATCATGTTGCGATTTCGGGAGGTTCGGCATGCCAAACCAACTCAAAGTGACTATGATGAACGCGATAGTGACACTGACGTAGTTAGGCTGGTCACAGCGGCGGGTCGCTCAAGTGCTGGGCATCGACCGCGAGACGGTCGCTCGGTACGTGCATGCGCCACGGACGGAGGCAAAACCAGCCACGAACCCGATCCCCGGGTCCGAACCGATCCCGAACCCGATCTCCGGCCCGCCAAGCCTCTGTGAGCCGTTTCGTGCGGTCATTGAGGAGAAGTTCCAGCAGGGACTGACGGGCCAACGGATCTATCAGGACCTGGTGGACGGGCACAGCTTCACCGCCAGTTACTCCAGCGTTCGCCGATTCCTTCAGCGTCTGGATCAGAGTCGGCCGCTGCCGTTTCGGCGGCTGGAAGTGCTGCCGGGCGAGCAGGCGCAGGTGGACTTCGGCGCCGGCGCCCCGATCGTGCGTCCGGAGGGCCAACGCCGACGGCCGCATGTCTTTCGGGTGGTGCTGAGCTTCTCGCGGAAGGCCTACAGCGAGGTCGTCTACCATCAGACGACGGAGAACTTTCTGCGGTGCCTGGAGAACGCCTTCTGGTACTTTGGCGGCGTTCCACAGACCACAATTATTGATTATGTGTCCGGACACATAATCATAGTTATGTGCCCCGTCGTGTTATGTGGCCGATTGCTTTCGGATGGAGATGTGGCGGCCTCAATACGGAAAAACTGGGCACATAACGGTAGCACTCAGGGCATGATGATCTCATTTTCAGAAAGGAGATTGTCATGCTGGAACAATACTATGTCCGACCGGAGACGGTCGATCGGGTCCGAGCCTCGTGGATTGGAGAGGCCGTCGAGAACTGCCGCGGCCCACATTGCATCATCCAAGATGTAGGCCTGTCTTTTCTGCGAGGTCCTCCGCGTAGCCTGAATACCATTGTTCTCGGCATCCATCCTCTATTGTTGACCATCAACATCCAGACATGGCTCTTTCGCAGCAGGAATGCCTATAGGCAGTGCGAGCCAGAATATGCTGCCCTCGCCGCAACGACTTCGCACGCCGATCATGCCACCGTGAGCGACCACCGCCAGTCTGCAAAATGTCAATCCGAGCCCCGTCGAGTGTTCGTGCCCGTGGTGGCCGGCCTCAATCTGACCGAACTTCTCAAAGACCCGCTCGTGGCATTCCTCTGGAATGCCCATTCCGGTATCGCGCACTTCCGCCCTGGCCGAGCCGTCTGATGCCGAGACCATGACCATGACTTCGCCACCTTCAAGAGTGAACTTGAGCGCATTACCGATGAGGTTTACGAAGACTCGGCGGATAAGGTCTCTGTCGGCGCGGAGGGGCACCTGCGGGCCCTGCACGGTGAGGCGGATGTTCTTTGCACCGGATAGCAGATGCATCGTCTCGGCAGCCTCCTCGGCAAGATGCCGCAGGTCAACATCAGTCAGATGCAAAGGCATCCGACCGGCCTCCATCCGGCTGATATCCAGCAGGGAATTGACCATCTCGATCAGGTTCCGCGATGCGTCAGACGCCCGCAACAGTACGTCGACATTCTCAGGGCCCAGACCCGTCTCGCCACTCAGGACCAAGTCGACCGCTATGCCAATCGTCTGGATCGGCGAAGCCATATCGTGGACGATCATATGGGTCAGATTGTCTTTCAACTCCTCCAGTGCTTTGATCGCGGTACATTGCTGCTCGAGTTGCTTCTGCATGCGGTATATGCGTAGATGGGTCCGGACCCGAGCCTTCACCTCCTCAAACTGGAACGGTTTCGCAATGTAGTCCACCGCCCCGGCGTCGAAAGCCAGGACCTTGTCCGTGGTGTCGCGGAGGGCACTGATGAAGACGACGGGGATGTCCTTGAGGTTTTCGTCGGCCTTGAGGTGTTTGCATACTTCGTAGCCATTCATCTCCGGCATGTTGATGTCGAGCAAAATGAGGTCGGGTGGCTGGACCCGCGCGGACTGAAGTGCCAAGAAGCCCGACGGGACCGGACGTGCGCTATATCCCTGCTCCTCAAGCATTTCCACAAGGACGTCAAGGTTCGCTGGTGTGTCATCTACAATCAGGATGTCTGCAACAGCTGCATGATCTGCAATCACTTTACACATAGCTCCCCCTTTAGAAGTCTGCTCAGCACAACGTACTCGTAACGATTCGCCAATTCCAAGAGGTGAGCGGCAGCCTGTGGGGATCGTTTCTCCACTTCTCGGATCAGGCCACGCAAGTGACGGAGGTCGGCACGGATCGTGGCCTGGTGCATCGCCTCCACCAAGTCGGGCGGCAGGGCTGCAATGCTTGTAACCACGCTGTCAGGCCCTAACGTCTCATCGCCTGCAGGGACGACAACAGGCGGTGCCGCATTTCCCTCATACATGTATTGGACCGGCAGGCAAGTGCGGATCACCTTAAACAGATCGTGCTCCGAGAATGGCTTGCTGATGTACGCGTTCACGCCGGCGTCGAACACCTGTTGCCGCACATCGTCAAAGGCACTAGCCGTGACGGCCACGATGGCCGTCTTGCGTCCTTCATCGGTTGCCTTGATGTCCCGACAGGCCTCGTACCCATTCATTACAGGCATGCGCATATCCATCAGGATGAGGTGAGGTTTCCATCGTTCAAAGCACGCAAGCGTCTCTCGACCGTCGCGGACTTCCAGAACATCGAACCCAACGGCTTTCAGCATCTCCGATAACAGGATACGGCTCTCTTGCTGGTCATCGGCCACGAGCACTCGATAGGGCTCCTGCCCCGGCTTGAGTCCAATCACACGGCGTTGAGCATGCCGCTCCATTGCCGCCGGTCCCTGTGCTTCCTGGATGGCGACCTCTACCCGGAAGCAACTACCTTTGCCCACTTCACTCGTTACCGTGATCTGGCCGCCCATCAAGCGGGCGAATCGCTGGCTGATTGCCAGACCCAATCCGGCACCGCCGGCCATTCGCGCACCCACCTGTGTCTGTTCGAACGCTTCAAACAGCCTGTCGAAATCGTCAGCCGCGATGCCAGGTCCCGTATCCTCCACTTCCGCCATGAGACGCAGTCCTTTCTGTTGGTCGGCGTTTAGTCGGAGACGCCAGACAATCCGGCCCTGGCGGGTGAACTTGACGGCATTGCCGAGCAGGTTGATGAACATTTGGCGTAGCTTGGTCTCGTCGCCCACTACGAAACGTGGCAGATCAGAGGCAATGTCCATGATGAACTTCAGATTCCCGGCCTCGATGCGCGCGCGGAACATCGTCTCCACATCGTGTATCAGGGCTTGGAGGTCGAAAGTCGTCGGGTTCAGTGCCGCCCGGCCGGCCTCAATCTTTGCCATTTCCAGGGTATCATTGATGATTGCCAGAAGAAACTCGCCGCTGCGATTGATAGTATCCAAGCACTGCTTCTGATGCGGCGTGAGGGCCGGGTCGCGTTGCATCAACTGCGAGAAGCCGAGAATGGCGTTCATCGGGGTGCGAATCTCGTGCGACATGGTGGCAAGGAATGTACCTTTGGCCCGGCTGGCCGCCTCGGCCTGTATTTTGGCCTGCGCCAGAGCCTGGGTCCGCTCCTCGACCAACTCCTCCAGATGGTCGCGATGCCTGCGAAGTTCCTCGTCCGTCCGCTTCCTTTCGCTGATATCCCTGACCGTTGCCTGGAGGAACACCTTTCCGGCTGACTGCATCCTGCTTAATAGCACGGTGACGAAAAACTCCTCGCCGTCGAGCCGCCGGTGCTTCCACTCGAAGAAGTGGGAGCCTTCGTGCATGGCCGTCTCAATCATCTCCTTGGCTTTCTCGAGAGAAGCGCTCCCGTCCGGCTGCCGTTCGGGAGACAGTTCCCATGGCCCATGAGAAATGAACTCCTCCTCGTTCTTTGCCTTGAACATCTTCACGGTGGCCGGGTTTCCGGAGGTGAACCGCCAGGCAGGAGGCTCAAGGGTCATGATGGCATCACGGGAACTCTCGAAGAGGCACCGGTATTTATCTTCACTTGCCCGTAGCATCTCTTCGGCCAGCTTGCGGTCTGTGACATTGTGAAGTACTCCCTGAGTTCCATTGATTTGACCATGAATGTCTCTGGCAAAGGTGGAGAAGAGAGTGACATATATCTTCCTGCCTGTGGCCGTTTGGAGGGCCAACTCTCTCATTTCAACATCCCCTTTTTTCATTTCCTCCAAATACTGTGTTCTCTGTTTCGGATTGACCCAGAACCGTTCGGGCAAAAAGAGCTGGCCGGTCAATTCCGCGGGGCCCGAAACCTCCAGCAGTCTTCTGAATGCCGCGTTGACATAGGTTATCCTCCCATTCGGGTCGAGCGTATAGATGTTGCTTGCAGAATGTTCCAGCAACTGGAGGTGTGCCTCCTCATCCTTTTGCAGATTTTTCTTCATCGCTCGAAAGATGTCTGTTTGAGTTACAATCGCGCATAACCGCTCGTCCTCCATGACGACCAGTCTGCGAACATGCATCTTATCCATAGTCTTGAAGGCGCCGAAAATGGAGTAAGCGGGGTGTATCGCGATCACTGGACATGACATGGCGTCCTCCACCCTGACAGAACCGGCGTCCTTCTGAGGCACAACAACTCTCTTGAGAAGATCTCTTTCCGTCAGGACCCCCCTCACCCGATTTCCCTCCAGAGCCACAATACACGAGAGACTGCGGGCGTGCATGATCTCCGCAGCTTCTTCAATGGTCGCTCGGCTCTGGATTGTAGCCACATCCCGACTCATTATCTCTGAAACGTCTTTCCACACGAAATAGGATGTGAGAGCTCGTGTCAGGTCAGTTTGTGTTACGATGCCAACCAGTCGCTTCCCGGCCAAGATTGGCAGTCGTTTGATGTGTGTGGCCTCCATAATGGCGCTGGCATCAAAAATGGACATATCAGGGGGTACACTCTTCACGGGGCAAGACATGATCTCCGCCACCGTTGTCCTGCTCAGATCCGCATCCTTGTCAGAGACTCTGGCGAGGAAGTCTCTTTCCGTGGCTATGCCCACTACACTGTCGTTGTCCACAACGACGATACCGGAAACGTTATTCACAGACATTGCCTTCGCCGCTGAGACCACAGTTTCATCGGGAGTGATCGTAATCACGTCTGTGCTCATCACGTCCTTCACTCTCAGCCACAGGTGAGAGGAGGTGATCAAGCGACCAGAGCGAATGTCCATCACCTTCGGTACACCTGACTCGTAAAACAGTCTTCTGCTGTCCATCAGTTCTCCCTTCACTGGCCTTCTTTCCAACTCTGACCCGCTCGATCCTGCCAACGATCGTTCTCTCAAGGGAGCGATTAGGATTGCGGTCGTGAGTCTCTGTTCATGGTCAGTCTCCAACACTCTGCTCTGAATAATAGGGTCGGGAAATATCAAGGGCATCTTGATATAGAACTGGAGGGCGGCGGAAAGTCCGTGTATTGCTGGTTTATTGCTGCAAGGTGGGCCACTCGCAGCCTGTGCCTTCCAGGACGCGTCCGATAATCAACCTGGGCTACTGAGTCTATGATAGCAATACAGACATTCTCTCATCTCTTCCGACCGGATGGAGGGATGTTTGCGGAGGATATCACGATACTTAGACCAGGACGTTATGAGCCGGACAGGACCCAAGGCATCCTCCGCACAAAAGGCTAGCCCAAGACCATTTGCGGTTCGCAGGAACCACGCTGCGGACTCCATCCGTATCCCGTGTGCAGCTATGGGGCCTCCTAATTGCGAACCCTGGAGCAAGCGCGGCACGATCCGGGGGATCCCAGCTCGGGTCACCCTTGAGACATACTGGTCCGTTACTCCCAACACCCTTGCAGCCACTGCGATGGCTACTTCAACGATGATCGACTGTTCAATGCAGGAGCCCTGACTGGTCGTCCACGAAATGGCATATCAGCCGTGGAACCTGTACACTTCTGCCGCCAAGCCACGCTTTTCTCGAAACATCAAGTTAATCGCATCGTGACTCTGACCGATAAGGGAAACAGGTCTCTATCCAGGGAATGATCGTGGGAATACCGGCATACTCTTCAGAGGAGTTACGCTATGAAGGATAGGATGGATGCGCGCGACTTCGCGGCCACCGCCGATCCGGGCATGCGCTCACCCGTGTTGCTGGGATTCAGAGACGCCGACTTGAAGGTCAAGGATATCATGACCGATAATGTCGTGTGTGCGGTTCCAAGTGAAACCGTATTGTCTTCAGTCAGAAGGATGGCCGAGCAGAAGGTCTCTTGTGTGATCGTCGTCGACGACAACACGGTCGTCGGAATCCTGACAGAACGCGATGTGCTAAGGGGTGTCGCCGCTGGAGGTAGAGACCGCACCCGACCGAAGGTAGCGGAGAGAATGTCCAGCCCGGTGGTCTCGATAACCCCTGAGGCCCCTATTCTGGAAGCCAGCGAGATCATGCGGTCGAGAGGAATCAGGCGGCTCGCCGTCGGCGACGGAAAACGACTTCTCGGACTTGTCACACAGACAGACATCACCCGCGGTTTGGTTTCTCTGTGGCCCTCCAAGGAGGTTGCCGATATCATGAGTAGCAATGTCGTGGTGGTGAATGCTTCAGCCACCGTGGCCCAGGCCGCCCGTCTTATGTCCTCTTCGAATATCTCGTGTCTCGTGGTAATGCAACGAAGAGAGGCGGTTGGCATCATAACGGAAAAGGATGTCCTCAAGCGGGTCGTAGCGCTCCATCGAGACCCCGGCACGACGTCCGTGGCAGAAATAATGTCCCGTCCACTAGTGACTTCGTCGCCAGACCACTCGGTCATGTGCGTCAGCCGGATGATGGACCGGATGCATTTTCACAGGCTGGCGGTCAAGGACAAGAGGCAGGTGTGTGGGATCATCAGCCAGACTGACATATTGGACGCCCTGCGGGATGAACTGCAGAGAATACGAGAGGCGCAATTGCGCCATCAATTGCAGGTGAGCCAGCTGACCGAGTCCACAAGCAAGAACCTGTCTTTGATCGAGAGCCTTGTCAGAGAAGCTCTGGCCACTCCCGAGAAACCTGCGGAGCCATCCGCGTGGGCTCGGACGTGGGAGAACGCTCCGCACGGCAGCCCCGCGTGTCTCAATCATGAACACCGTCCAACCACGGTGGGGGAGCCGATTCTGACCTCATTGCAGGACCTGATCTGGGAGTCCAGGAGTAACATCGAGCGAATCTCCGCGGTCGTTCAGGGTGTCCCTCTTATTGCGAGTCTTGAGAGTGACTGCCGGTCCACACAGACTCCCGCTCGGCACTGAGCGAATTCCTGGGCCCCCGCCATGTCCCCGTTGCTCGTTCCGGGCGTCCTCTGTCGCCGACCTGCTGCAGCATGACGCGAAGGAGTAGTCTCCAGCCTCGGCCACTACTCCGTCGCTCGCCCCGGGCAGCCATCGCTTTGACCCTTCACCCGGGATTAATGCCATTGACGGTGTTACGATTTCTCTGTAGAGGTGGCTTTTCTTACAGGAGAAATCAGGATGAAAAACGATTCGGCGAAGAACAGATCGTGCGGATTCTGCGTCAGGGGGAGACGGCGGGCCACGGTGGCCGAAGTGTGCAAGCGGGAGGGGATCGCCGAGCTGACTTGGTATCGGTGGAAGAAGAAGTCCGGGCAGATGGGTGTGCCAGACGTGCTTCGGCGGCCGGTTCATGAGCCAGCTCGAATGGGGCAGCGACCGACGCGGCCTCCCCCTGCCGGTGGCCGACGTGATGGAGTC
>Ga0068714_10003232_pt1 | contig 19590 bp, 16 predicted proteins | sample MTBNYHSulfiMetaG_FD_62988 | JGI IMG/M metagenome (GOLD analysis project Ga0068714, IMG submission 62988) | Enrichment culture microbial communities from rom New York Harbor, USA that are MTBE-degrading - MTBE-NYH (New York Harbor Sulfidogenic)... | ecosystem: Environmental > Aquatic > Marine >... | reverse complement strand
AGCTTAGCACAACAATGACACCACCCTCCTCGACCGTCAGAACCACCCGGTCTTTGCCGCCGCAATACTTCCACAAAAAGGCCCCCAGCAGGCCCAGGGCGAACGAAGGTAATACAAAGCCGGGCAACGCCAATCTCCATTCCTGATGCCAAAAGATCAGCATGACCAGGGGTGAAAGCATGAGCCCCGCACCCATCAGGAGAATCGCGCCGGTATAAGAGAGGATCGCCTGATAACGTTTTCTAAGATAGGGTGTTTGCCTCAAATCTGCTTCCTTCTCATCCGATTCAGCCGCCCGTCAGCCTTTTCAGCACGGATCCATGGCTTTTCGGCAGTGTAATCAGAATCAGGCGGTCTCCCGCGAGCAGCTCGGTCGGCCCGCGCGGCACGATCGGCTCGCCGTTGCGCATGATGCTTGCGATCAGGGAGCTTTCAGGCAAAGCGATCTCCATCAGGGTTTTTCCCGCAACGGGTGATGTCTCTTTCAAAGAGACCTGGGTGATATTGAGCTTGCCCTCCCCCGCGGGAAACAGGTTGATGACGTCGTCAAATTCGGTTGTCTGCTCGATAAGGCCGGCAAGGAGCCTGGTAACGGAGAGGGCGCTGGTGATTTGCAGCTTCTGAAACACCTCTTCATTGTCAGGGTCGTTGACCAGGGCCAAAGTGCGTGGCACGGCAAAATGGAGCGAAGCCAGCTGACAGATGACCAAATTGTCTTCGTCATTGGGAGTGGCGGCCAGCACTGCGTCGGCGCTGCGCGCCCCGGCTTCCTCCAGAGCGATCAGGTCACTGCCGTCGCCGTGGACAATGGTGCCTTTCAGGCGACGGGCAAGGCGAGTGCACTCCCGCCGGTCACGGTTGATGACAGTCACCGTGTGGCCTTTGGAGAAGAACAGGCGCGATAGGAAATAGACCAGCTTTTCGCCCCCTACGATCAATATGTTCACGGCACACCCTCTTCAGTCAAAATGACACTTTCTTTGAGGTACGAGCTCAGAAAGGCGTCTCCGGCAATGGTTATGGGGCAAATGCCTTCGATCCCGAAGTCCCGGTAAACCTGGGCACGCTTCGGGTCGAAGACTCTCGCCATCACCTGCGGCACCTTGAAGATCTTTTTTGCGATCTGGGCGACCATCAAGTTGACATTGTCCCGCTCCGTTGTGGCGATGACCAGATCGGCATTCTCTAGTTTGGCCCGCTTCAGGACCGCATATTCAGTGGCATCCCCTTCAATCTGAAAGCCGCTGAATTGGCTGGAGAGCACATCGAAAGCAGATGCATTGATGTCGATAACTACCAGATAGTGGCCATAGAAGCTTAAGCGATCGACGATATAGGAGCCCAGCCTGCCGCATCCCACAACTACTATGAAAAGGCTCTGTTGAGGGCTCACTTGTCCTTTTCCTTTCTGCTGTCGCGAGCTTCCAGCTTCTTCTCTTTTCGCGCTTTAGGCTGGGCTACCTCGCCTAAGACCACCTCTCCTCTGGTCCGCCAGTCGGTCGCGCGGTCCAGGTTCTTACCGGCCGGCTCGTAAGTCGGGTCGAGAGCCAGGGCGGCACGGTAGTTTTTCAAGGCGTTAAGCCGGTCTCCACGGATTTCCAGCAGGGCGCCGAGCAGGTTGAAGGCCTCGGCACGGGCAGGATCGAGAGAAATTGCCTCATGCAGATGTTCTATAGCCGCATCGAAACGAAGAGCGCCAACGGCTTTCTTGGCAAGCTCGAAGTGGGAGGCGTAGTCTTTGGCCTTGTGCTCATCAAGTTTTTCCCGGTCCAGGACCCGGGTCACCAGTTCTCTGATTTCTGCGGGTGCAAAAGGCTTCTGGATAAAGTCCACGGCCCCCAGCTTCATAGCCTCAATCGCCGACTCAATCGTCCCGTAGGCGGTGATGATGATGACGCGGATATCGGGGCGTATTTCGCGCACATTTCTCAAGACATCCATACCGTCCATGCCCGGCATCTTGAGATCCAACATCATCAGGCCGAAATCCCTCTCCCCCAACTTCGTCAGGGCTTCTTCCCCGTTGGCCGCCGTATCCGTCTCTACCTCCAGAGCCTCAAGACTTTGAGACAAAGTCAGACGGATATTTCTTTCGTCATCCACGATCAAAACAGCTTTGCTCTTCATTTTTTCCTTTTCCTCCTCCTATGCGAAAGCGGTCTCGTTGTCATTCGCCGGTAAAGGGCTTTCCCACAGCGGGCAGTGTAAAGGTGAAGGTGCTCCCCTTCCCTGGAGTTGATTCCACCCAGATCGTTCCGCCGTGAGCGCGAACGATTTCTTTGCTGATCGCCAGACCGAGCCCACTTCCGCCCACAGTCTTATCCGTTTTTATTTGCACGAATTTGTCGAAAATCTTCGACTGAAACTCGTACGGTATGCCGGCTCCATTATCGCGAACGGAAAGATGAAGCTGCGCTCCAGCCTGTTCCACCATTACCTTGATATAGCCGCCGCCGGCGGTGTACCGCAGGGCGTTGGAAATCAAATTGATCAACACCCAGGTGATCCTGTTGGCGTCGGCTCGCACATCCGGCAACCCATCAGGCAGCTTAACGGAAAGCTCGATGTTTTTTTCGTCCGCCTGGAGCTTCATGACTGCTACAGCTTTTTGACAAAGGGTTTGTGCAGAAACGAGCTGCATGTCCAGTTCCAGCTTCCCACTCTCGATTTTGGAAAGATCGAGCAAGTTGCTGATCAGGGCTTTAAGTCGTTCCACCTCTTCATGAGCCACCCAAAGGAGTTGCTGCTCTTTTTCGTTCAGCTTATTCTTGGCATTTTCTATGAGCAGATCCAGACTCATGCCCATGCTTGTCAGCGGAGTTCGCAGCTCGTGGGAAGCCGCCATTACGAATTCGCTTTTGAGGCGATCCAACTGCTTGAGCTTGGTCACATCACGCAGAACAAGAACCACCGCCGACATGGAATCGGCCCCGACGTGCACGGGTGTTATGGAAAACTGGTAATAGCGCTCCGCTTCTTGCTCCTGGATAAAAAGAATATTCGAGGAATCCTGGATTGCGGGTGGCTTTCCAAAGTCTATGCACTGTCTGATCTGATCAAACAGCAGTTCATTCTTGACGACTTCCAGGAAATGCCTGGCCTGTGCTTTGTCAATTTCAACTTCGAGCATCCTGGAGGCAGCCGGATTAATGTTGATGATCTTCAACTCGGAATCGACCACGATGATCCCGTCGTCGATGCTCCGAATGATGGCGGCATTCTTGCGCTTTTCCGCGACTATCTCTCCTATGTTCAGGTCGTGAAAGGCTTTGAGCTTTCTGGTCATGGCATTGAATTCAGCGGCAAGATGACCCAGCTCATCAGTGGAGCTCGTTTCAACCTGGACGTCGTATCTTCCTTCGGCAAGCTTTTGCGTCGCCTTCATCATCGATCTGAGCGGTCTTACCAGGACAGTGGAGAGCAGCAAGCTGAATCCGAGCCCGATAGCCACCGCCAGGAGTCCAAAGATACTCATGGAAAATGTTGCTTTTTGGGCGATATTGTTGGCATGTGCACTGGCCCTAAACATAGTGTCGCTGTTTATTTCGCGCAGACTGACGCAGGCATCCCGAACAGACTTGAAATTGGGCAGGGCCGTTTCATGATAGAATGACGCAGCTTCGCGATGAGACCGATTATGGATGGATCGCAGCTCGGAAAAATAGATCAGGTAAGACTTATAGCCTTGATCGATGCTTTCAATGACTTTTTCTTCTCCCTCGATGGTGATGTTGTCTTTGGCTCTGGCAAGCCACTGTAGAAAATGGCCTTCATTTTCATGGAACTGATTCAAGCCCTCTTCCTCATAGCCGAGCAGTACCAGCAAGGTTGCACTGTCCTGCCGCTCTATTGAATCGATCATATTTTCTGCTGCCAGAATACTTTTGTAGTTCTCACTCAGAATCGCATCGCTGGCGCGCCCGAGGCGGCGCAAGTCGTTTATTGCCCAGACAATGACCAACACCATGAGTGCCATGAACAGCCCGTAGCCAAACAGGATTTTTCTGCGCAAGGACCAAGCCATCTGATTTCTTTCCGGGACTATCTCAAACCGGTTCGCTGAAGTGGCAACATTTTCTGATCCAACTTGAAATCCGACCTTGATGAAGATCTGCTCCAGCTGATTCCGCGACCTTGACCGCTTAATAAAGCCATCCATCGCCTGCTGCGGCGACACGGCATAGAGCGGCAAGCCATTCAATCTTCCTGGATGAAAATCACCATTTTCGAAATGAAGAATAAGGCATGTTTAATGCCATCTTGGGAATGTTAATTCATTTCAATGGGATAGAGGATAGAGGCAAGAATCAGTCGGGATTCGACCGTGAAAGATCCTGTATTTTGCAGGAAATTCGCCCTGCAAAATGCAGCGAATGCTCTTTCTCAAATAAACCTGATGGAATGATTTGTCCGAAGTTGAAGTTTATGGGACGGAAGACGGCGACGGCACACGTCCGGATTAGAGTCTTTTTTCGGTTTCGTCGAAGGATCGTATGATATGGATGCGCTCGTCTCTTTCGTCTACTCCCAGCGCACTTTCTTCCATAGGCACGATGATGTCGTCGGGCATGGCGGCTTCGTGCTCAACAGATGCAGATCGGTCCGGCTCAGGTTGCAGCTCGGAAGGGTTTTCCATGCGGCAAAAGCCGTCCAGCATGCCGCCTTTCACAATGACAACGGAGGGCGCCTGCACATCGCCGTGCACCTTGCCGGTCTCACTGATCTCCAGTTGCCTCTGTGCGCTGATGTTGCCCACTACTCTTCCGTGCACCACGACATATTCGGCAATGATATCAGCTTCTATCAACCCGTCGCGGTTGATCAGCACGCCGCCCTTGCTCGCCAGCTGGCCGCGGAATTCACCTTCCACACAGACGCTGTTTTCGGCTTGCAGAGAGCCACTGAATATCGTGTGCGGGCCAATTACCGTATCGACGCTTTTGATGCTCGACCCCTCGCCTTTTTGTGAAACCGATTTGAATAATTTCATCACCCTAATCACTTGACGCCGACGCAAGAACCGGCGGTATGTTTAGATCCCAGACGTAGTCCAGAGGATCCACGTACTTGTCATCCTTCATGATCGAGTAATGCAAGTGAACTCCCGTACTTCGACCGGTATTTCCCATGTAGCCGAGGACATCTCCTCTCTCGACCTTATCACCCTTGGAAACTGCCACAGAGTTCAAATGACCATATATGCTTATCAAGTCCTTCTTGTGCAGAACGCGCACTGAATTGCCCAGAAACCGGTCCTGCGCCACTTCAATCACTTCTCCGTCCGCGGACGCTATAATTGGACTCTTCCACGGCCCTGCAATATCCAGCCCGGCATGGAACTCCCTGCCCCTGCCGGTGTATGGATTACTCCGCCACCCGAATTTGGAGGATATCCACAGTTGATTGCCGACAGCTGGCAAGATAGTGGGCAATTTGCGCGCTTCGCTTTGTTTCTGCTCAATGTAATCGAGCAATTCTTGAACGCTGCTTTTTAGAGATTTTGAATAGGTAATCGGGTCGATACCGAGCGATTCGTGGATGTGGCCGGGGGCAACCGGATTTTCCAAGGAGGCCAGAGCATGACGATCGAAACTGGTCCCACCCTGGTTCGGGTGCTTGGCCTCCAGGCCCTTGGCATCAAGCCCGAGAAAATGGCGGATCTTCACCTCATTGGAGCGTATCTTCTCAAGCTCGACCAGTACGCCGCTCATTTCCAGGCGAAGCGACTCCAGGGATTTTTCCTTTTCGGAAAGCACTACTGTCTGCTCCCGGATGAGGCTTGCACTGCGAGAGTGTTGTGCTTGATATAATTGTTTTTTTTGTGCGATTGTGTTTTTCAGGCTCTGATTTTCTTGTTGAATAGCCAGCTGCCGCTCGACAAAGCCTCTAGTGAGGGAAAAAAGCAGCAAAGAGATCAGAAAGAGCAGGCAACATCCCCCAATAAGCAGATATATCAAACGCTTGGGGATAGAAATGATTTTAAAGGGCTTCTCTGGTTTTGACACCCAGATCAAAGTCACTTTTGTCAAGATCATCCCACCTGTATTTAGGTTACTGCATCAAAAGGCGTTTCCTCGGACATCGCGGCAATCAAGGCGCCGCGCACTGTGGCTGTCAGAGGATCGTTCGCAAGCCGGACCCCCGAAACAGGGATAGGGAAGGAGAATTCCGCCAGAATTTTCTCAAAACGAGACAAGAAGCCCTTTGGCATGGCCGTTCCACCTGCAAGAACGATGGGAATGGGATCATGCAGTTGCGGGAGCTTGGCGCTTCTCGAGAATTCTTTGTTGAGCGCGCTCAGCACACTGTAGATCACGTCGTCATAGAAAATCTGCAAGGCATTCTGCACCCGGTTCCGAGGTCCGGAGCTGAAATCAAGCTCGTTTTCTTTAACCAGCTTCACTTCGGTAGGGAGCATGTTCATGACGGAAGCAACGGAGCGGTCGATGTAGTCCCCGGCTTTGGGTATGCTGAAGGAGAGCACCGGTATGGACATGTAAGAAAAGCAGACATTGCACATCCCGCCACCGAAGCTGATGCCTATCCCGCTGAAATAGTTTTCGGCGAGCTCGGTCAAGATCACCGCCAATCCTTCGGTTATGGTCTTGACCCGATAGCCGAGCGACATGAAGTAGTTCTTCAGGATGGCCTCATGATACAGCAAGCGGGCTTCCCAGCCGGCCGGTACTGCCGGCAGACTGATACAGACGGATTCCCCCAAGGTCTCCGGCCGCTCGATAAGGTTCTCCAAAATTTTCTGGATGACCTTCTGACCTTCCACTTCCAGGGCGTTCAAGAGTCCTTCCTGCATTGGACGGCGAATCTCGGCATTGAAGATGACGGACAGCTTTTCAGCCCCGTCGCCGATAATCACCAGGGAATTGCCGTTTACGAAGTATTTGACTTGATTCTTTTCCAGAATATCCTGTGTGAATTTAAAATAAGGGACCGAGAAGAAGGCGTTCAATTGGCTCCTGGTGGCAACCATACGCCCCTTTTTCTGGGAAATGACGATTCGACATGTGCCCACGTCAACTCCGAGAGGGCCCTCGCCGACCTCCATTTTGCCACCTTGCTCTTCATCGGAATCTACAATTTCGGCTTTTGAAACATCTTGAGCCGCTTCAATGAATTCTTCTGGCATCGGCTTCTCCTTACCCGAAAGCAAAAGGGGACCTACCTGTACTTTTTAACTGAAACTGCCCACCGGCTATGGCATCAAAGACAATGTTGCTGCAGAGACAACTAAGATTCGCCGCTCTGATCCAGTTTCGCTTTCCACTGATTCTGCATCCAGAGAAGTTTCCGCGCAAGCTCGTCTCTTTCCTGCTGCAAACGATTGCAGAGAGCCTCCTGAACTTCCGATTTGTGCCTGAGCTCCTTAACCCGCTCCTTTAATTCCCTCGCCTCTCTTGCCAACCGCCACTGCTCTCCCTCAAATCTGCTGCGCCAGCCACTCCCTTCTTCGTGTAGCCGTGCGACCTCAGCTTCACTGGTCCTCAGTTTGAGATCGAGCACTCCGTTGAGCCTCTGCAACTGGAAGACCTGCGTGCGCCATTCCGCCGCTTTGGTGTAAATCTCCATGGGATCGACACTCTGTTGCAGCTCCGCAGGGGTCACGGGACCGGTCGGCGCTAATGTTTTCAACATGCCCAGGCTCTTCATCTGTTCCCGCATATTCTCCAATTCGCCCTGCATTTTCTCCGCGTCCTTTTGCAGGGATTCCAGTTGAACTTTCAACTGCTCATTCCCCTCCTCCAGCAACGAAGCCCCGGTTCTGAGACGATCCGCTTCTTCTCTCAGCGCGGCATTTTCCTGCCGCAACACCACCAGGGCGGCGTTTTCCTTCTGAAGTTGGGCCATTTTCACAAGGAGCTGCTCTCTATCTTCCGCCAACTGTTTCTGCACCGCTTCCAATTGTTCGATGCGCTCCTGCTTTTCCTCAATTTGATCGAGAAGGTGTTGCATTTCACGCTGTTTCTGGTTGACGGCTTCGTAGCTGAGGCTGGCGCTTTCCAGCGCTTCCGCTTCGCTCACGGCGGAGGCGGCTGGTATTTGTGTTTCATCGATCGGTTCACTGACGGCTTCTTCAACAAAGGTGCCCTGTTCGGCCGCCTTGTCCGGTATGATGAAAATCGCAGCTTTCAAGCCTGGCTCCGGTGCTTGGGAAGACCCTGCGGAATCAGTCCGTCCGCTGTATAGCTCAACGCCTTTCCTGACAGTTTCAAGAAAGTGGGAAGTTCGCAAAGGCTCGGTAAGATATCGGTGGATAACTTGAGTTGTGATGGCCTCCTCCAGATTGAGGCGATCCCTGTCCGCCTCCGGGATAAGTAGGAGGCGAACAACTTCCGGATGAGACCGGCGCAAGTCTGAAAACAATCCCAAGCCGGTGCTGTCCGGCAATTGCTGACTGGCCAAAACGAGCTGAATCTTGTTGCTGACTATCAGTTCCGAAACATTCGATGTCAACTGGGCGATATAGACGTTGTATTGCTTGGCGAGCAAGGTGGCCAGGGTCTTGGCCATATTCACGTTCTGATGAATAATCAGCAAACTCGGTGTCTCAACCGCCATTATCAGCCCCCCCAAGTCTATGGCCATTTGCATTAAGTAGCTATTTTTACCTCAACTTTAGAAAAAATGGAAAGAAAAAAGAACATTAACCTCTGATCGGATATCCGCAAACAACACTTTAACTGTTTCTGAGAGACCGAGCACTGCTTCACTGAAGAAAGTATCCAATATCCCTGAAAGCCATTCCCCTGCACGTTTATGGTCGGCCTGCATTCAATTCAGTCCAACTGATATTTCTTGCGCTTGCGCCAAAGGGTGGTCGGATCGATGCCGAGCACCTGAGCCGCCTCATCCAGAGAGCCGGTGTGCAGAAGGACTTCCTTGATATGAGCCTTTTCCATTTCTGCAAGGCTTCTGAGCTGTTCGGAATTTGCCGAGCCAAGCCTGTAATCGACGAGGTGAGGGGGGAGATCATCGTGGGTCAATACGTTCCTGCGAGCCAGAATCGTTCCCCGTTGGATGACGTTAATCAACTCCCTGATATTGCCGGGCCAGGGGTAAACTCGCAGACTTTCCATCGCCTGCTCTGCAATCCTGCCAATGTTCTTCTTATTTTCTTTCGCAAAGGCTCGCAGATAATGCTCGGCCAGTAGCGGGATATCCTCAGGCCTCTCACGCAGGGGCAGCATGAATATTTCAACCACGTTCAGCCGGTAGAAGAGATCCTGCCTGAAGGATTTTTCCTGGACCAATTCATCCAGATCCATGTTTGTCGCTGCGATGACGCGTACATTCACTTTCACTGTTTCGGTGTCGCCCAGCCTGGCAAATTCCTTGTGCTGTAGAAAATGCAAGAACTTCGCCTGGATCGCCGGAGTCAACTCCGAGACTTCGTCGAGAAACACGGTTCCGCCGCCGGCCAGCTCGAGTTTTCCCACTTTGTCCCGTATGGCGCCGGTAAAGGAGCCCTTCAGGTGACCGAACAGATCGCTCTCCAATAGATTCTCCTGCAAGGCGGCACAATCCACGGTTATGAAGGGACCTTCCCTCCTGGGGCTCCAGTCGTGGATCAGGTTGGCGAGAACCCCTTTGCCGGTTCCACTCTCGCCGCTTATCAAGATACTGGCGTCAGAGTCGGCTACCTGCCTGGCGGTCTTCAAGATAGCCCGAACTTTCCTGTTGGCGGTTATGAAGTCCCCCTCCCGGAAGACGCCTTTTAGCTTTTCCTTGAGCGAGGCAACCTCCGATTCCAGACTTTGAATTCTTTTTATCATGTCGATCAGGTGAGTCACTTGAGCGGAGGTGAAGGGTTTCGGCAGATACTCGAAGGCGCCCATCTTGATCGCCTGGACGGCTGTATCGATGGTCGCGTAGGCGGTGATTATGACCACATAAGTTCTGACGTCGGCGGCGACGATCTCCTTGAGCACATCCAGTCCGCTCATGTCCGGCAGCTTAAGATCCAGCAGCACAATCTCGGGTTTTGCCTGCCGGAAGATATTGATCCCCTGCTCGCCACTCCTGGCGGTGAACGTATCAAAGCCGAGATCTTCCAGGTGAATCTGCAGGGTGGTCAGGATATTTTTGTCGTCATCCACAAGAAGAGCGGTTCTCATCAGCTTTCCTCTTCGTCTATCGGAAGCCAGAAGGTAAATGAGGTTCCCTCGCCAATCTTACTGGTCACAGTTATATCGCCCCCGTGCTCCTCAATGATCTCTTTGGCAATAGCCAATCCCAAGCCAATCGTCCCTTTTTCCTTGCGTTCCGAGAATTGAGTGAAGCGGTCGAAAATCCGCGGCAGGAATTCCGACTGCATACCGATTCCCGTATCGATACATTGAAAGTAACATCGGTTCCCCCTCCTGGTGGCACGCAGGGTAACTCGGCCGCCCTTCTCCGTGTAACGAATTGCATTACCCAATAAATTGGTTATGACCCATGGGAACCTGAGAGAATCAATCGCAATGGAAGGCACATCAGGTTCAATTTCCGTCACGATCTCAACGCCTTTTTCATCAGCTTGACACAAAAGCGGTTTGACACATTCGGTCACAATCGTCCGAATGCCGAGCGACTCCTTGGCACGCGGCTTCAACATGGCGTCGAGCCTGGCAATGTCGACCAGCTCGTTGGTCAATGTGGAAAGCCTGCTGCAGTCCTCCCTGGCTGTCTGGAGCAATTTGCCGTATTTTCCTTCAAGTCGTCCACTCAGCTTGTCAGAAATGATGCCGACACTCATGCCGAGAGATGTCATCGGCGTCTTCAGCTGGTGAGAAAGATCGGCGATGAACTGTGCTTTAGCCTCCTCCGTGCGGCGTACTTTGAGTTTTTCAGCCATGAGCTTGTCGGCGCTAAGCTGGTCATACAATTTAAGCCGGTCCAAAAGACGGTTGAATTCAGCGGTCAAAAAACCAATCTCGTCTCGGGTGGTGATAGGAAACTGCGGATACTCGCCGCTTCCCTCTTTGATATCGGCAATATCTCTTGCCAAGTCGGTCAAGGGACGTGAAATTCTTGATGAGAAGATGAAGCTGAAAATTAGCGTGAAGAGGATTGCAGAAACAAGCAACCCAATGGAATATCGCAAAGCCCGCCGCGCGATCTCCTGGGTGGCTTCATCTGCTGCTTCCATCGCCCCTTCGTTGATCCCGATGAGGTGATTCAAGTCCTGGCTCATGGATGCTGTCAGAGCTGCAAATTCATAATAGACACCGCGAACCGATCTATTGGTTTCAGCACCGGACCTATCAGACAAAAACCGGAACAGATATTCGTATTGCGCATTTTTATCAAAAAGACGCTTTATGATCTTCTCCTCGCCAGCTTCGGTAATATTATCTTCACAGGTTTGGATAAGGCGCAGTATTGAATCTTCTCCGTTGCTCTCGTCACTATCCGGCTCGCGGTCGAAAAAGAGCACTCCAATGATCGCATTTTGATTCGCGCTCAGGTGCCGTCCTATTTTATGTGCGGATTTTATGCTCCTGTAGTTCTTCGATAGGATGCGGTCCGCACTCCTGCCGAGGGAGCTCAAGTGCATATAATCCAGATATACTGCAAACAGCAGGATCAAGCCCGGGATAAGAATAATGAAGAATATCTTGGTCTTGATCGAATATTTCACATCAACCATGGCAATCTATCCTCAGCTTAACGGGGCACCTGCCCATTGGTCGTATTTCTTTGTCGCTTAGATCAATTCTCGTGTAGGAAATGAGCTCTTAGTATATCAATATCTTACGATCTTACGCAAATTGTGCCGCAATTTCGCAACTCCCGTGAGCTCTGCTGCAGTTTTTCAATGGGACATGATCAGTGAGCAGGACCATATTGAAAAAGAAGCGAATATTTGTTTCGATAAAACGAACAACGAATATAAGCTGATTGTTCGGTCCGGTGCTGGTTCTGGAGCTTGAGAGAAATCTTCAAAGCTCACTGCTGATCACGGTGCGGTATTCAAACTCAAATTAACTTTTCAAAGTGGACATCATGAAAGAGGGACCTACCCCTAAAATAGACCCGTCGAAGAATCTTCAGCAGGCAAGCTTCAATCGCCGCGAATCCTTATTGGAAGCAGTCGCTTTTGCGGCTGAGCGTTTTCTGAAAGCAACTCCCTGGCAAACCAGCATTGCCGGAATTTTGGAAAGGCTGGGAAATGCGGCGGAAGCTAACAGCGTCTCTATGTATCAAAAGGATCACGGCCAAGACAGCTCGACCTCAATCCGCAAGCTCTGTCAATGGATGCCGAGCCGGGGCGCTCTTCAAAACGACAGCCCGAGCGAGCGCATTTGCCCGGCCCAGGTCATGCGCACGCACGGCTGGATCGAGGCTATGAAAGCGAACGGGGCGGTGCAGGGGCCGGTAAAGGATGATCGAGGTACAGGATGGTTCGCAGCAGTACCTATTCATGTCGAAGACGAATGGTGGGGGTTTATCGAACTGGACAAATGTCTCTTCGAGCCTCCCTGGTCGGAAGCTGAACTGGGTGTATTTCAAACGGCGGCGAGGGTCATAGGCGCGGCCATCCAACGCCAGCACTCGGAGAATCGTTTGCGGGAGAGCGAACGCAGGTACAAAGAGCTGGCCGACTTCCTGCCTCAGTCTGTTTTTGAAATCGACTTGAACGGCAAACTGACCTTTGCCAATCGCAGCGCCTCCGAGTTTTTCGGCTATACCGAGGAAGATTTCAAGAAGGGACTGAATGCCCTCGATATGTTCACAACAGAAGATCGAAAGCGCGTCTGTGAAGCTGTCCGGAAGCGGATGGCCGGTAAGAGCTGGGGAAGTTATGAGTTTAATGCAAGGCGAAAAGACGGCGTCATTTTTCCCGTCCTTGTAGAAGCTGCTCCCATAGAAAAAGACGGAAAGCCGGTCGGCCACAGGGGTATTCTGGTCGACATCACGGCGCGCAAACAAATTGAGGAGAAGTTAGCCAGGAGCGAAAAGCTTTATCGAGCAATCGTGCACCATTCGCCGCTGGGAATCATGCATTTCGACCAAGATGGGGTCGTGGTCGATTGCAACGAAAAATTCCTGTGTATTTTCGGATCGTGTCGGGAAGAAATGATCGGATTCAGAATGCTCGAATCGTTGCACGATGAAGCAATGCAGACAGCTGTGCAAGCGGCACTGGCAGGAAAGATCGGCCGCTTCGAAGGCGACTATTTTTCTCTGACCGGTGAAAAGCCCGTATCCGCTGACATCGTTTTCAGCCGGATCAACTCGGAAGAAGGCGAATTCCTTTGCGGGCTTTGCATAGCCGAAGACGCCAGCGAGCGCAAACGAACCGAGCAAGCACTTCGACAAAGCGAAGCGCGGTATCGGGCTATTGTCGAAGATCAAACGGAGTTGATTTCGCGCTTCGCGCCCGATGGAACACTTACGTTCGTCAACGACGCTTACTGCCGTTATTTTGGTGAAACGGCGGACCAACTCATCGGCCATCAATTCTGGCATCATGTGCCGGCCGAAGATCAGGAGAAATTTAAGCGGCATCTGGTCAAGCTTAACCGAGATAATCAGGTGGCCACCATTGAGCACCAGGTCTACACCTCCACCGGCGAGGTGCGCTGGCAACAATGGACGGATCGGGCCATATGCGACGATCGAGGCAGGGTTGTGGAGTTCCAGGCGGTGGGCAGAGATATCACCGAACGCAGAAAGGCCGAAGAAGCTCTGCGAGAATCAGAAGAACAGCTGAGATATCTCTCTTCCCAGATTTTGCAGGCACAGGAAAAAGAGCGTCAACGAATCGCCCGGGATCTCCATGACAGCATCATCCAATCGCTGGCCACCATAAAGATCAATCTGAGGATCAACGTAAAGCATCTGGTTCAGAATCGGTCGGAACAAGCACGCCAGTCTTTCGAATCCGTCATTTCAATGATTCAGGAGACCATCGAGGAAGTGCGCAGAGTCTACACCGACTTGCGTCCGTCGATGCTCGACAATCTGGGAATACTGACAACCATGTCGTGGGCCTGCCGGGAATTCGAACAGACTTACAGGCAGGTACGGGTTCTGACGAAAATGGATGTCGAAGAGAATGAAATATCGGAAACACTGAAAATAGTCATCTACCGGATCATGCAGGAAGCTCTCAATAACATTGCCAAACACAGCAAAGCGGATCGGGTGGATATTTCGTTGAGCAAAGATGACGGTAGAATCCAGTTGACTATTGAGGATAACGGCTGCGGTTTCGATGTGGCAAGAATGCTATCCGGCCATAACAATCGACACGGACTGGGCTTGGTGAGCATGAAAGAAAGGACCGAGCTGTCAGGCGGAACCTTTGCCATAGAGTCCGCCGAACAAAAAGGAACAACCATTCGGTCTTCCTGGCAATGCGACCATCTGGAGCACAAATGATGTTTCATCTGGCAAATCCTGCTCCTGCGGGATCTGCATATACGAAAGCCGGAACTTCCGCTCCGGCTTTTGTTCGATACGGTTGGCTCTTTTGATGTCTCAGCACCCCACCGATACCAGATCTTCTTTGTTCACCCATTTGCCGTCAATACAAAGCAAAGATGCTTCCTCCTGGTTTATCTCTGCTCCGTGGGGAAGCAGCTGATCATCCAACGTGCAAGGCTTCTTATATTCTGAGGTCTCCATCGGTTCCTCCCTGCATACCGAAGTACCATACGGTTTCAGGCTCCGTTATATCAATGCCTACTAAACGTTTATAAGCATTTCCTTCGGCAGCCGCCAGCTGGTTGAAATCTCTAGGGTCTCCGGAAATTCGGAAGAAGGAAGCCGAGCACAAGGCTGAATAGAGCGGCTGCTGCTGAAACCCAGAAAACCATATCGAGGCCTTGATCCACGGCTTCCTGCAACGCTTTTTGCAGGCCTGCTGAGAGCATTGCCTGCAACTCCGGCCGGAAAAGATTTTGGATGTTTTCGCCAGGACCTGAAAAAAGAGCGAGAGGGACTTCCTCATGAGGAACCCCGGCCATCATGCCCTCGAGACTTTTGGTCAGATAAACCGTTACCAATCCCCCCGATGCGCCAATGCCGATGGTGCCCCCGAGTGTTCTGGAAAATTGGTGGGAAGAAGTAGCAACACCAAGATTTGAAGGGCTGAGACTGTCTTGCACCATGAGCAGGGTCCCTATCGAAACAAAGCCCATGCCGAGGCCTGCCACCGCTAATACTGCCGAGCACACAAAAAGCGAAGTAGCTGTATCGAAGGTCAGCAGAGCGGCAGAACCGCCTAAAAGAAGAAGAGCTCCAAACAGACTGAAGGGCTTCTCCCGCGACCTGTCGATCAGCTGTCCGCACAGCAGTGCCCCCACGGACCAGCCCAGGCTGAGTGGAATCATTGCAACTCCGAGCTGCGCGGGTGTTCTGCCCAACGCCCCTTGAATGAAAAGAGGCACATATGCAGAGAGGGAGAAGATCGCAAAACTGCTAAAAAACGCCGCTCCGTTTGCCATGCTGAATCCTCGCAAACGGAAAAAATCCAGATTAATGATCGGTTCCTTGGCTCGCTTCTCCACATGGTAGAATAAAAACCCGGAAACCGCCGCACCGATCAGCAGAATCAATATCTGGGGGGACATCCAATTGTAGCTGCGTCCGCCAACCATGAATATGATCAGCACGGCAAAGATACATAAAGACAGGGTCGCTGCTCCCCAGTAGTCTATCCACACTTCCTGTTTCTTTTCTCGCAAATCGATCAGGTAAACCGCTATGCCATACAGTGCCAGACTCCCCAGCGGAATGTTAATGTAAAAAATCCAGCGCCACGAAAAATAAGCAACGATGAACCCTCCTATTGCCGGTCCAGTAACGCTGGCAATGCCCCACACAAAGCTTATCAAACCCATCATTTTTCCTCGCTGCCAGGGAGCGGAGATGTCGGCAACGACAATGTAGGCAAGGGCGAAATTGCCGCCTGCACCTATCCCCTGCAGAGCCCGAAAAATGATAAGCTGCTCCATGCTTTGGGCGGCTCCCGCCAGCACCGAGCTCAATAGAAAAACAGTTATAGCAACCAGGTAGAGTTTTTTGCTGCTGATCAGGTCACAGAGCTTTCCGAAGATGGGAAGAGAGATGGCACGGGTAAGGAGGTAGGCCGAAAAAACCCAACTGTAGAGGTGCAGCCCTCCGAGCTCTGCGACTACGGTGGGCATCGCCGCGCCAACTACAAGAGCATCCATCGCACCAAGAAACAACGCCAGCAGCGCGGCTCCAATCACCATCCAACGGGTTTTGCGAGCGGTAATCGAGGCGAGGCCTTTTGCATCGTCGCTGCTTGACAGTTCCTGACTAACGGAATTCCGCGACAATTCTTTGGACCTTCTGAACATAAGCACCTATATCGCACTTCCGCTCCAATCCGGAAGCGGACATGTAGCGAATCTTGCCGAAAACCGCACGCTCCTTCCAGGGGCGATCATGGAGTCCGAAAATCCAGCCGACATTGCCGTAGGCGTTGGGATCGCGGCCGTCCAGAAAATACTTGTTATTCAGGGCCAGGACTGTTTCATAAGCCTGCTCCGGAGCTTGGGACCATTCCAGAATCTTTTTCCCCCAATACATTCGCATGTGATTGTGCAGATACCCGGTGAAGCACATCTCGTTCATTGCCGCGTTCCAGTATGGGTCGTGGGTTTCGGCATTTTCGAGTTGCTCGGGGCTATATGCATGCTCGCGCCTGTCCATGCGGTGTTCGTTTAGAGTTCGCTGTGCCCACCCGGGCAGTCCTGCAAACGAGGCATATGGCTTTGTGTAATGGACGAAGTTACAGCAGAGCTCTCGGCGAATCACGAGCTCTTCCAAAAAACTGTCCCGAACCTCCTCCGGACAGGCCTCTGCGCCTCTGATCCGCAAAGCGAGATAAAGAGGTGAAATGTGACCGAAATGGAGATACATCGACATATGAGAGACGTCGTCGGTGTGCGGTTGATTGCGATTTTCCGAGTAATGCGAGAGCCTGTTATTCAGGAAATATTCGAATCGCCTCTTCGCTTCAGTTGTGCCCCCACGAAAGAGCAGGCTCACCGGCTTTACGCTTCGGTCAATGCTAAGATCCGCCAGCACTTCGTCAATCCGATCAAGCCTCACACCCGGCTCCGAAATAACCGTCTTCTTTTCGGGGGAAAGATGCTCCAGCTCTTTTATCCATCGCTCCCAATGTTTTTTAATCTTGGGGCGGATCGTCCGCGCGGCATATTCCGCCTTGTCTGAGGTCACTTCCAGCGGCACAACGACATCGGATTCCACCTGCACTACTCGACACGAGGCTTCTTCGGCTACTTTCTCGCGCCAGGCTTTCTGGTACCGCAAGTAGCCACGATCGCAAACAATCAGAGCCGCTTGGTCCCCGGCAGCTAAAGCAACATTTGGCGGTTCGCCGCGCTCTACCAGCAGTTGGATTCCCCGTTCGGCCAACCTTTGCTGCACATCCTTCAGGCCTTCCAGCAGAAAGGTATAGTGGCGCAGGTTGGCTTCGGGAAAATCATCCGTCAGCCCGAACACCACCAGAACGGGTAAATCCGCATCATTGGCACGCTCTATCGCATACTCCAACGCATGATTGTATTCAGCACGCTGCGACTGCTGCATCCAATAAAGGACGTATCTTCCCGCTCTGATTGGGCGATCATTCAGCTGCTGCACGCGCTCGGCTTGAACATTTTCGATCTTCACACCCCCTCGGAATATTCTATTCCGGCCTGGAAATCATGACTATTTTGGTTCAGGGCCGATTATGTCGCTCGCCCAGCTGAGCGCGGCAGAAACATTGGGAAATCCGATGGTACTGGTCAGGAGCATGATTGCATGATAGATTTCCTCGGATTTCGCTCCGACTTCAAGAGCCCTTTTCACATGGCTGTGCACAGCCCCCTCGGAGCGGATAGCTGCCGCGGCTGCCAGCTGGATAAGCTGAGAGCTCTTTTCATCAAGGGGACCCGCCTGTCGTACAGCTCTTCCAAGCTCCTCAACCGCTTCAATAAATTCCTTGTGCTTGCTTTTCAGCGTGGCAAACCATTCGGGATATTTCCTCTCTACCATGGCACCCTCCCTGCAAAAGGTTAAGATAAGACATATCCAATCAGTCACATTGAAAAACGGATCATCACAATCAGATAGGCGATCGGAATGAAGTAAAGGATAGGAAGGAAGCGTACAAATCCCTCCCGCTCCTTGAAAAATACGGCAATGCAGAGCCCGGCGAAAACGGCCGACCCTCTCAAGCCCATGGAGAGATAGCTCCATTTGAGTATTGCGGAATGAAGCCCGCTTGCAGCCAGAGCCAGCGAAAGAAGCAGTACCAGCAAGCTGCAAACCCGAATTCGAGTGAGCTCTGAGCCGAAGCACGCCAGGCACCCGACTTTTTGCATGCAATCGACATAAATATTGATTGTAACACCAAGCAGCAGCCCTGAGCCCGTTCCCAGCACGATGAGAAGCAACCCGGCAGAGAAGAATGCTGCCAGAGCAGGGGGAAAAGAGCTATTCAAAAAGTAGGGCAGAGCTTGCGCCGTGTTTGCTTCGAGCTCCGGCACATAAGCACGCAGATAAAGACCGATGACGATTCCAAACAGGCCTACCGGCGGAATGATGGCAGCACTGAGAAATGCCCCGTTTCTCGCAGCGCGTACATCCTTGGCTGAAAAAATAGCCTGCAAATAAATTTGGGTGGATATAACGCCTACGACCATGGAGGATATATCTACCAATCCCTCAAACCGCGAATGACCCAACAGGCTCAACATGCCCGCATCTTTCGGCAGCCTTTCCAATATAGCATGAATCCCCCCGCCTTTATAGTACGCAAAGCCCGCACAAAGAACCATTATGGCATACAGCAAATAAAACTTCAGTTTCCCCACCAGACCGGCACCGACCATGCCCCCGGCAACAACGAAAACCGCGATGAGTACAAAGGTCAGCAAGAAAGAAACCGCATCGGAGAATCCGAATACGGAGCGCAAAATGGCCATGGAGGCCAGAAATTGAGCGACAACATGCACGAACATACCGATTGAGGTGAGAATGCTGCAGTAGGACTGAAAGTTGCACCCAAAATAACGGCCGAGATATTCGGCCACCGTCACCACTTCTTCTTCCCGCAAGGGCTTAGCGAAAAAAAGCCCCAAGCCAAGGCAGGCGATACCGCTGCCAAGGGTGAAAAGCCAGGCCGAAACCCCCTGGCTATAAGCCATCTGAACGGTTCCGATGGTGGAAGCTCCTCCAACCAGAGTACCGATGATGACCCACGAAACACCGGAAGAATCGAGGCTTCGGCCCGCCAGTGAAAAATCGGTGCTTTCCCTGAGGCCGCGCCCGCTTCTCAAGGCAGCGACCGTAATGCAGCCGAAAGCAATCAAAAAAACTGTAATATAAAGAGGACCCTGCATACTCACCATTTGTCGATTGTTCAAAGTCTACGGCAAAAATCACCAGCACAGTACAATTTCTTGATTTTCATTTCATTTTCCGTAACTATACCAATTAAGGGTTAAAAGTTACATTTTTGAATGACTGAAAATTTGGCCGCAAGAGAGTATCGAGTTCGTCTCGGTACACCGTATGAGTCTTGTTGAGGCAATCCGTGATTGC
>Ga0068714_10003226_pt1 | contig 19613 bp, 17 predicted proteins | sample MTBNYHSulfiMetaG_FD_62988 | JGI IMG/M metagenome (GOLD analysis project Ga0068714, IMG submission 62988) | Enrichment culture microbial communities from rom New York Harbor, USA that are MTBE-degrading - MTBE-NYH (New York Harbor Sulfidogenic)... | ecosystem: Environmental > Aquatic > Marine >... | reverse complement strand
CTTAGCGAAGGCGCTGAAGGGACCTTCTGGGACGGCTTCCTCGGTCTGGGCGACAATGAAACAGTCGACGCGTTGAACGTGTCGACCGATCGCGAGGGCCAGTTGTTCATCCAGTCGACCGGGGCCTTCTTCCACGAGCCGTGGTCGCCCATCGGACCGTTCCTGTACAAGATGGTCGAGGGCAACTTCATCGCGACGGTGAAGGTCACCGATTACGCCGGAACTGCCGAAGCGCCGGTCTATCACAACACCTGCGGCCTGATGGCCAGGGCTTTGCCCGACGACGCCGGGCCGGGGGAGGACTGGGTCTCGCTGGATTACTTCCCCATCTGGAACTGCGGCAACTTCGTCCGCAGCGCCAACGACAACGTCCGCACGGAGAACGGGCACAACGGCAAGGCGTTCGCTTCCGACCGCTACCTTCAGATCGAGCGCATCGGCAACGTGTTCCACTTCCGTACGAGTGCGGACGGCGTCTCCTGGACGGCCATGGCGGTCTCGCCGCTGACGCGGGACGACCTGGATGGCGTGGCGCTGCAAGTGGGCCTGTTCCAGGCGACGTATTCGAGCGATCCGGGCTACGCGGCGTTCGACGACTTCATCCTGGAGACGCCCAATTAGACCGCCAGACCCGGCCGAGGGGTCCAGCAAGTTCCCTCGAGCCGGTTGTTCCATAGTCGCGGGGCCTGTGTCCATTCGGCACAGGCCCTCCTTTTTGCGCCGACGCACGCCTGGCAGATATCGCCTTGATGTTTGGCAGGCGTTGGGCTATATTCGCACCCGGTCGACGCATAAGCTGATAACCTTTCGTTTTTGGAGAACGCAAAGCGAGATGGGACTGACACAGGAAGGCCGGGCAGCGTTGGAGAAGATCCGACAGTGGGGCAAGCAGCACAAGCTGAACATCGCAGGCGGTAAGGTCCGGCGGACCTCGTCCCGGTTCTGCCTCGGGGTCGAGCACGGCGACTACAACGGCACTGAGCTGTTCGGCGTGGGCACCGACCGCTTCATCTGGATGGCGTACAAACCCAACGGCACCAACAAGGTCCGGCTCTTCAGCGGCAACTTCCCTGACGACGGCGTGATCGAGTACACCATCGGCCATGTCCCGGAGCCCAAGTCGGCGGCCATCGCCCAGACGTGGGGCCGCTTCCCCTACGGCGTCGACCACATCCTGCGGCGCGAGGGGCTTCAGCTCAAACAGGGGATCGACGCGGTCCTCTACGGCAACATCCCCGGCGGCGGCATGAGCCGCTCGGCGTCGCTGTGCATCAACCTGATCCTCTCGCTGTTCGATGCGAACAAGATCAAGGTCGCCAAGGACATTCAGATCGTCGATCTGGCCCAGGCGGTCGAGAACGATTACATCGGCTCACCGTGCGGCAAGCTCGACCAGACGATGGTCCTCTTCGCCCGGGAAGGGATGGGCACGTACTACAATCCGTCCGACCGCTCGATCGAGTACGTGCCGATGGGCGCGGGCGCAACGGACTTCCGGATCATGGTTCTCGACACAGGTACCGACCGCCCCGGCCTGGAGAAATCGACCTACGCCGTGCGACGCCGAGAGTGCGAAGAGCTGGTCGCCATCCTGCAAAAGGCCGGATTCCAGATCTCCTGCCTGGCCGACATCAAGGACGAGGCGGTCTATCGCAAGATCATGACGCAGTTCAGTCCCAAATCCCCCGACCTCTGCGCACGACTGACGTACATCTTCGGCGCTCAGCAGCGTTTCTACAGGATGATGGACGCGTGGAAGGCGGGAGACATCGAGACCGTCGGCGCGATCTTCCGCAAAGACGGAATCGGCCTGCGCGACGACTACAGAATCTCGGGGCCGGAACTGGAGACGATGTGCGATATCGTGCGGACCGTGCCGGGCGTGCTGGGCGAGCGGATGCTGGGCGGTGGTGACAAAGGCGCCTCCGGCGCGCTGGTGCGAGCCGAGAGCGTCGAGGCGGTGAGAGAGGCGGTCCAGACCGCGTATCCACGCAGCCGGCCCGACTTCGCCGACAAGTTCGCGGTGCACACGTGCAAGGTCGTCGACGGCGTCAAGGTCTTCGAAGGCGAGATCTGACGCACCAGGAAGCAATCCCGCATGACGCAACGAGATGAATCACGGAAGAAGGGACGTCATACCGCGACGGTTCTGTCCAACGTCCGGGCGGGCGAATGCTTCTGGAAGATGCGGCTTCGCTTCGCGGGCGAGGCGGCCGGCGCGTTCGCAAGGTTCAAGCCGGGCCAGTTCATCGAGTTCGATGCGTCGGACCTGGCAATCCCCACGACCGAAGACATCCCGAAGGCACTGCTGGACGGCGCACGACGCAGTGTTCTGCTGCGCCGCCCGTTCAGCTTCTCGGACGTCACGGTCCAGGGCGACGCGACGATCGCCGACCTGCTCTACTGCGTCGTCGGTCCGGCCAGCCTGCGCATGACGACCCTTCGCGCCGGCGATATCGCCAGCCTCCTCGGGCCACTGGGCAACGGTTTTACCGTCCCGCACGGCAAGCGGACCGCCCTGCTGGTCGTTGGAGGCATGGGCCTTCCGCCGATCCGCTGTCTGGCCAAATTGCTGAGTACCGAGCACAAGGAGGTCGAGACGATCGCCTTCATCGGCGCTCGGACGATGGCCGCCCTGCCTCTGGAGGAACGCCCCGCCGCGTTCGAGGAAGGTCTGAGTCTGTCGGTCCCGACGTTCGCGACGCTGAACGTCCCATCGATGGTGGCCACCGACGATGGTTCGGCCGGCCGCCGGGGACCTGTCACCGAGTGTCTGGCACGGTGGCTACAAGAGAATGCGGATCGGGACCGGGAGAAGCTGATCGTCTACGCCTGCGGACCCGAGCGGATGCTGGAAGCGGTGGCGCGAATCGCGAAGGCGAAGAACGTCGGCTGCCAGGTCAGCATGGAACGCCACATGGCCTGCGGGATCGGCCTGTGCCAGAGCTGCGCGATCGAGTGCCGCGTCGAAGGATCGAGCGAGACCGTCTACAAGCTCTGCTGCCAGGATGGGCCGGTCTTCGACGCCAGAGAAATCGTCTTTGGCGAGTAGAATCGCGACAGCCGATGGAGTAACGAGATGGAATACGAGGACATTCTGCGAGAGCTGGCGCCGTGCGGGCTGAACTGCCGCAAGTGCATGGCCTTTCGCGAGGGCGATATCCGGCGCACCAGCGAGGAGCTTGTGCACCTGCTTGGCTCATTCGACCGCTACGCCGAGCGGTTCTCCGGATTCCTGCCGGTCTTCAAAAACTACCCGGCGTTCAAGGAACTGCTGGCCCATTTCACGCAGGCCGACTGCGCGGGATGCCGCAGCGGCCAGTGCAAGTACCCGAACTGCACGGTCATGAAGTGCCACCAGGAAAAGGGCGTCGATTTCTGCGGCCAGTGCGATGAGTTCCCCTGCGACAAGACGACTTTCGACCCCGACCTGAAACGACGCTGGATGGAGATGGGCACGCGCATCCGCCAGATCGGAGTCGAAGGCTACTACGAAGAGACGAAGAACGCACCACGCTATCGATAACAATGATCGATCGGCGAGCGACGCGAAAGGACATGCAGATGATAACGACAGGCATCGCAGTTCGACGGATCGGTGTGGCGTGCGTACTGGCCGGCCTCTGCCTGATGCGGCCTTTGGCGGCGGCTGGACCCGAAGACGTCGGACTCTCGACGGAGCGGCTGGACCGGATCGACAAGGTCATCCGGCAGTACGTCGACGAAGGCAAGGTCGCCGGCGCGGTGACACTGGTTTCGCGAAATGGCCGAACTGTTTACCACAAGGCCTTCGGGATGCGGGATATCGAAGCCAAATCGCCGATGACGACCGACGCGATGTTCCGGATCGCCTCGATGAGCAAACCGATCACGTGCACGGCGGTAATGGTCCTCTACGAGCGCGGCTGTTTCCTTCTGAACGATCCGGTCTCGAAGTACATCCCGGAATTCGCCGATCCCGAGGTGCTGGTGCGCTCGCCCGATGGCACCTACGTCCGCCGGCCCGCCAGGCGGGAGATCACCATTCGCCACCTGCTTAACCACACCTCCGGCATCACCTACGGCGAGGACGCCCAGGGACCGTTCTACAAGGAAGCCCGCATTACTACGGGCCTTACGCCGACGGACGACACCCTCGGTGAAATGGTCAGGAGACTGGCGAAGTTGCCGCTGATCTCGCAGCCGGGCGAAGAAGAGCACTACGGGCTATCGATCGACGTGCTCGGGTATCTGGTCGAAGTCCTCTCCGGCCAAGACTTCAATGCGTTCTGTACGGAAGAGATCTTCAAACCGCTCGGGATGAAGGACACGCATTTCGCGCTGCCCGAGAAGAAGCTGTCCCGGCTGGCGAAGCTGTACTCTCTGACGCCGGCCGGCACGCTGGAGCAGGACGCGACCGACCCCGAGTTTCTGGTCCGCCAGCGCCTCTTCTCCGGCGGCGCCGGCGTCATCACGACGGCGTCGGACTACGCACGCTTCGCCCAGATGATTCTCAACAATGGCGAGCTGGACGGGGTTCGCATCCTCAGCCGCAAGACCGTCGAACTGATGACGTCGAATTCCATCGGCGGCCTATACGCTCCGTTTCGCTACAACTCGGGCGACAAGATGGGCTACGGCTTCGGCATCCGCACCGAGCGAGGCGAGTTCGATGAGCTCGAATCGATCGGCATCATCGGCTGGGACGGCGCCTACTTCACCCGATTCTGGATCGACCCGAAAGAGAAGCTCGTCGGCATCTTCCTGACGCAGATGAAGGACTACTGGCAAACCGACCTGGCAACCAAGTATCGCGTGCTGGTCTATCAGGCTATCGTGGATTGAGACAAGCCCTATGAGCAGGATGGCATGAGTAACGGCATCGACATTTCGGTGGAGTTTGCGGGGCTGAAGCTGGCCAATCCGGTGTTCACCGCGTCGGGCACGTGCGGGTACGCCGACGAGCTGGCCGACTTCATGGACGTCAATGCCCTGGGAGGCTTCATCACCAAGAGCATCACGCTCAAGCCGCGCAAGGGCAACCCCACGCCGCGAATCGTCGAGACCGATGCCGGCATGCTCAACGCCATCGGCCTGGCCAACGTGGGTCTGGACCGCTTCATCGCGCAGAAGCTGCCCGTGATCGCGAAGATGAAGCCGGCGGTCTTCGTGAATGTCGCCGGGACGACGATCGAGGAATACGTCGCCGTCGTCGAGCGGCTGGCTGGCGAGAAGGCGCTGGCCGGCTTCGAGCTGAACATCAGTTGCCCGAACGTCAAGAAAGGCGGTATCAGCTTCGGGACCGATCCAGCCCAGGTCGAGGAGATCACTCTGGCGGTCAAGAAGGCGTGCGGCTCGAAGACGCTGATCGTCAAGCTCACGCCGACGGTGACGGACATCAGCATCACTGCCCGGGCCGCCATCGCCGGCGGCGCCGACGCGCTGAGCCTGATCAACACCTTCACGGCGATGGTGATCGACATCGAGACGCGCTGGCCGGTGCTGGCCAATCGCACCGGAGGCCTGTCGGGCCCGGCCGTCAAGCCGATCGCAGTCTACCTTGTCAACAAGGTCTACCGCGAGGTGGCCCGCGAGGCAGGAATACCCATTCTGGGCCTGGGGGGCATTCGCACCGCCTCCGACGCGATCGAGTTCCTGATCGCCGGCGCGACGGCTGTTGCGGTCGGGACCGCCAGCTTCATCGAGCCGGAATGCGCCGCGCAGGTCGTTTCCGGCCTGTGCGACTACTGCGTGCGAAAGAAGATCGCCTCGCTCGCCGAACTGACCGGCTCGCTTGTCGAACCGGCCTGAGGCGAGTTCGATTTCGGCATACACTCGTTCCATGCAAGAGAAGGGAGACTCGAAGATGAAACGACGCGAGTTCCTCAAGGCCGTCGGCTGCGGCGTCGCCGCGACGGTTCTGCCGGGCTGTAGCACCAACACACCCAAGACCGCCACCGCGCCACGCACGCAACGGCCGAACATTCTGTGGCTGATCTCGGAAGACACCTCGCCCGACTTCGCCTGCTATGGCCATCCGCTCGTCAAGACGCCGAACCTCGACAAGCTGGCGAGCCAGGGCGCCCGCTTTACCAACGCCTTCGTGACGGGCCCGGTCTGCTCGGCGTCGCGCTCCGCCTTCATGACGGGCATGTACCAGACCAGCATCGGCGCCCACAACCACCGCAGCCATCGCGACGACGGCTACACGCTGCCGGCGCCGGTGAACGTGATCACCGAGTGCTTCCGCCAAGCGGGCTACTTCACCAGCAACGCCTCCGGCCTGAACTACAAGAAGGCCGGTAAGACCGACTGGAACTTTACCCCGAAGAGCCTGCCCTTCGACGGCACCGACTGGTCACAGCGCAAACCCAACCAGCCCTTCTTCGCCCAGGTCAACCTCAGCCTGACCCACCGGGACTTCAAGCGGGACCAGAAGAACCCGATCGATCCGACGGCGGTGAAGCTGCCGCCCTGCTATCCGGATCATCCGGTGGCCCGGCGCGACTGGGCCGACTATCTCGAATCCATCCAGAACCTCGACACCGAGGTCGGCGTGGCGCTCGCCTGGCTCGAAAAGGAAGGCCTCGCAGACAACACCATCGTTATGTACTTCGGCGACCATGGCCGCCCCCACGTGTGGGGCAAACAGTGGCTCTACGACGAGGGCATCCGCATCCCGGCAATCGTCCGCTGGCCCGGGCACATCGAGCCAAGCACCGTCATCGATGATCTGGTCAGCAGCATCGATTTCGCGCCGACCTTCCTGTCGCTGGCGGGGATCACAGTACCCAAGCACCTTCAGGGCTATCCGTTCCTCGTCCGCGGCAAGAAGGCCCGCAAGTACATCTTCGCCGCCCGCGACCGATGCGACGGCACGGTCGACCGAATCCGCTGCATCCGCTCGAAGCGGTACAAGTACATCCGCAACTTCTACCCCGAGCGGCCATACACGCAGTTCAACGCGTACAAGAAATTGCAGTACCCCGTCCTGACCCTGCTGCACGTACTGCACAAACGCGGGCAGTTGACGCCGGAGCAGGCACGGTTCATGGTGCCGTCCCGGCCGCAGGAGGAGTTCTACGACCTCGAAACGGACCCCTTCGAGACCCACAACCTCGTCGACGACCGTGCCTACGCCAAAGCCCTCAAGGAGCATCGCGTTAAACTCGACGAATGGATCAGGGCCACCAAAGATCAGGGGCAAACCCCGGAGCCCGAGAATGTGGTCGCCTATTGGCAGAAAGACATGGCCGAATCGTACGAGCGGCAGATGAAGAGCCGGGAGTTGTCTCCCGACGTTTCGGATGAGGATTATCTGAGTTGGTGGGTCAAGAAGCTGCTCGTCTGAGCCAGGCCCACCCTTTCAACGTCTCGGAGGTGAGCATGAACCAGATCGCACCACGTGTATTGTGCACCGTGGTCCTTGCCATTCTCATTGGCCGGCCGTTCAGCAACTCGGTCCAGGCCGCCGACAGCGCGGATCGCATGACCTACGCCCAGGCCAAAGCGAGAATTCCTCAGCGGCAACTGCCCGAGTTCTGGGTCGGCGACGTCAAGGGGCTGGCGGACCGTTTCGAGAAGCTGGCGCGCGGGACCGCCCGCGTCATCACGGTTTCGCCCGGCGGCAGACCGATCCACCTCGTCACATACGGCGTCAAAGAGCCGCTCCAGCAGAAGGCCAATTTCAACTCCGCCATCGGAGGCCGTCTGCCCAGCGCCTATATGGATAAGGACGCTCGCAAGAAGCCCGTGGTCTTCTTCGTCGGTCCCGTGCACGGCCACGAGGTCGAAGCACTGACCGGTCTGGTGAATCTCATCGAGATCATGGAAGCGGGCAAGGACCTGCGAGGCCGCGACCAGAGGCCCTTGCAGGAACTCGGCTCACAGTGCCGTCTGCTGATCGTTCCGGCGGGCAACCCCGACGGGACGGCGCGGTTCGAGCCCCGCTCGCTCCAGGGGTTCGAGCAGAACGACCTGCGGTTCTGGGGCCAGGGCACCTGGAGCGACGACGGGCTGTGCGGTTGGCCTCAGGTCAAGAGGCAGCACCCGCTCGTGGGCGACAATGTCGGCTTCGTGGGCTGCTACTTCGACGATGCGGGCATCAATCCGATGCACGATGAGTTCTTCGCGCCCATGGGGCCAGAGGCGCCCGCGATCCTCAAAATCGCCCGCGAAGAAGGGCCCGATCTGGCGGTCTCGCTGCACAGCCACGAGCCGGCGCCGGCGCTGCTGCGACCAGCGTACCTGCCAAAGGCCGTTCAGCAGGACGTTCGCACGCTGGCGGAGAGATGCTTCGCCCTGCTGGAGCAGCGGAACCTGCCGCACAACGGCCTGCCCGAAGTGGGCGCCGAGGACCAGGAGATGCCCAGCGCCTTCAATCTGACCAGCGCACTGTACCACATCAGCGGCACGACCTCGTTCACGTTCGAGTGCCCGCACGGCCTGAAGGGCTCCTGCGAGGTGACACACGAGCAAATCCTCGACATCCAACTGACCCTCTATGAGGCCATGCTGCGCCATGAGTTGGACAAGAAGAAGTGACATCGCTATCCGGACAGCCCGGCGGATTCCGCTGTGCGTGGCTCTGCTGTGCACCGTTGCCTGCGCCGAGACGTTGAAGCTTGACGAGAAGCCGGCCCAGCCGGGCGAATGGGGCTATCGCCCTGCCGAGGCGAGCGTCTCGGCGACCGATCCGCCGGCCTTCAGTTGGCGGCCCACCGGCGGCCTGACATGGGAGATCGAGTGCGTTCGCGAGGGAGGCTCTGCGGACAGCACGTACCGCGCCAGCGACATCGAGTTCAACGTGCACTGCCCGCCGGAGGTCTTCGGGCCGGGGCAGTACACGTGGCGATATCGAGGCGCAGACAAAGACGGCAACTATACGAACTGGAGTCAGTCGCGAACGTTCACTATCTCGCCTGATGCGGCGAAGATGCCGCTGCCAGCGCGGGAGGAGCTGCTGGCTCGCATTCCCACGACCCATCCGCGCCTGTTCCTGCGGCCAGAGAACCTGCCAAAACTCCGGGCCCTGGCCCGCGGCGAGATGAAGGCGCAGTACGAGGCCCTCGTCAAACAGTGCGATCGCATCCTGACCGAGCCGCCGCCCACCGCCGAGCCGCCGACGTATCCGCCGGACATGGAGCGTAAGAGCGAGGAATGGCGGGTGATGTGGTGGGGCAATCGAACCTATACGATCAAGGCCCTCAACAGCGCCGCGACGCTGGCCTTCACCCGCCTGCTGGGCGGACCGGAGAAATACGGGCAGGAGGCCAAACGCATCCTGCTCGAATGCGCCAAGTGGGACCCCAAGGGCAGCACGGGCTACCGCTACAACGACGAGGCGGGCATGCCGTACAACTACTACTTCTCGCGGACCTACAGCTTCGTCAACGACCTGCTGAGCGACGACGAGAAGGAAGTCTGCCGCAAGGTGATGAAGGTCCGCGGCGACGAGATGTACCAGCATCTGTGCCCGCGCCACCTCTGGCAGCCGTACGCCAGCCACTCCAACCGGGCCTGGCACTTCCTGGGCGAGGTGGGCATCGCCTTCCTCGGCGAGATCGACGGCGCCGACGACTGGGTATGGTTCGCGACGAACGTATTCTTCAATGTCTATCCCGTCTGGAGCGACGACGACGGCGGCTGGCATGAGGGCTCGTCGTACTGGTCGAGCTACATCGACCGCTTCACGTGGTGGGCCGACATCATGCGCGAGGCGATGGGGATCGACGCATACGACAAGCCGTACTTCTCGAAGCTCGGCTACTATGCGATGTACCTGCTGCCGCCGGACAAGGCGGGCGGCGGCTTCGGCGACCTGACGGCGAACAAGCGGGCCCGCAACTACATGCCGTTGATGAGCATCCTGGCGAGCCAGGCGCAGAATCCGCACTGGCAGTGGTACGTCGAGCAGCTTGGCGGGCCGGTTCCGACCGAGGGCTATATCGGCTTCATTCGAGGCCAGTTGCCCAGGGTCGAGGCGAAGAAGCCGGACGATCTGCCCGCTTCCCGTCTGTTCGCGGGCACGGGACAGGCCTATCTCAACACCGACATCACCGATGCGAACAACGATGTGCAGGTGGTCCTCAAATCGAGCCCCTTCGGCACGCAGTCGCACGGCTACGAGTCGAACAATTCGTTCCTGCTGTGGGCCTATGGCCGGCGGCTGCTGATCCGCTCGGGCTACCGTGACATTTACGGCAGCGACCACCATCAGAACTGGATGTGGACCACCCGTTCGACCAACTGCATCACCGTGGGCGGGCAGGGCCAGCGAAAGCACACCGCGATGGCCCAAGGCAAGATCACCGCCTTCGCGACCACGCCGGAAATCGACGTCGTGGTGGGCGACGCCAGCGAATCATACGAGGCGCCGGTCGAGCTGTTCAAACGGGCGATCCTTTTCATCAAGCCGGACCTGATCGTCGTCTACGACCGCCTCAGGGCGAGCGAGCCGGCAACGTACGAGTACTGGCTCCACGCGATCAACGAGTTCAAGATCGGCAGCGGAAACACGGTCACCGTCCGCAACGGCGACGTCGGCTGCCATGTCAACTTCCACTGCCGGGCGCCGCTATCGTTCGAACAGACCAGCCAATATGATCCCAACCCGCGTCCGAGGATCACGCTGCGCGAGTGGCATCTGACCGCCAGGACCACGCAAAAGGAGAGGGACATGGAGTTCCTCACCGTCTACCGTCCCTACAAGCTCAGGGACGGTTTCATGGGCACATCGGGGTTCCAGACGATCCCGGGGGGCTACCTCTTCACTGCCGGCTCGGCTACTGGACAACTCACCGCCCTGCTGCCCACCGACGAGACCGCAACGCTGGAATACAAAGACCTCCAGACAATCGGCGCGATCAAACTCCGACTCGACCGCCCCGGCCGCGAGCCCCAAATCCTCGAAGTCCCGGAGAGCAACCCGGATTGATCCCCAGCCGAGCAGACCGGGTGCGCATGGTGACTATGCGCGCACTCTGGCTGGGCCGGTTCGTCAGGAGTATGTTTGATCGTCAAGGCATCAGACGAACGAACGCCCCTGAAGTAATGCCGGTACCGGGGATGACCACGCCAAAGTTCCCCGGCCATACAGAGACATAGGGGAAGACGAGTTGGCTATTGCATTCCACTTGAACCTCGTAGGCAAAACCTTCCGGATACTCGTTGGCGTTGTGGCTGCTTCCGCCGGGATCAAGGGTCACCACAAGAGGCCCCGGCGCTACCGGCGTCTTGACCGTTCCGACCGGGCACTTGAACACCGTAACGCGCACCTTCTGTTGACTGGTATCGTTGTTGAGAAGTGTCCAATCCAGGGAACCTGAGCTCTGTGGAAGAAGAAATGGGCCGGTCGTGTAGCGATATTTGTACCCGAAGAAAGGCTGCTTCTCGACGACAGACTGCTCAGGAAGCACATTGACGCCGGTCAGTTCCAACATCCCGACCTCGAGTTTGCCTGCCGTCTTTACGTTACGTTTGCGAGTCGCCATCTTGGTCACCTCTCTTTCTGTATTTGTTCGACGGAGGGCACGCCGGACAATCGTGATATGGTTTCCTCGTAGCGCCCTTGTACCGCGAGGCTACGGCATAACGCCCCATTGCTCTGTTCGGTATGAACTTTGTGAGTCAGGCCCCGGTGGAGCAAGTGCGTACGGACCATCGTGGTTCTCACGTCCTTGTGGCCAGGGAGCTTCCGAATCATTCGGACGTCGCGGCGCTATGGAACCAGATGAATCGCCGGACCAAGTGGAGCAGGTTTGTTTCGTCCGCTGGCTGCCATATCTGGATGGTAGTCGCTCATGCAGCGGATGCCGCAGCCTTGACCTGCTTGCTGCAAGGCTCTCCATGGCCGCCTGTGGGATCACCGCCTGCGGTGTAGGTGCTCCGATCGGACCGTCTGTCTCATGGACTCGCCACATCCGAGTCTCCTTCTCGTGCCGACAGGAGTATAGCGTGGTTCCTCACGAGGAGCAATAGGATCGCCACGAGAATCTGCTCGGCCGAGAATCGGTCGTCAGGCGGCTTGCCTGTTGCCACGCCGCCTATCCCGACGGACAGTCGGCTCTTCACGCGCGGTGCACACGATCTCTGTGCATGATGCGGTCGAGCAGATGACAACGGGCGCGAGAGTTCGAGGCGAATGGTCTGCGATTCATCGAAGTCCGCGAGAATGATCTGCCCTGACGGCCGGCGTCAGGCACTGGAGTTGCCGAAGGTCGTGAGAATCATGACGATGACTTCGACGAGGGCAAGGCCGATGACGAGCGCTTTGTTCCGGGCCATTTGCCTGCGGACGAACCAGAGGGGGAAGAAGGTCAGCGGCGTGTAGACGGCAATCGCCACCGGGATTCCGAACACCAGTGCAGGAAAGGTCATCAACAACGGATTCTTCGTGAAGACGACCTCGACCAGGAAGATGGCAACGAGCATAGCGACGAAAAGGCGGCGGTCGCTCCAATGCCACCGGAAGATGAGAATGGTGAATATCAGCGGATGCCCCACGTAGAAGAGCAGGAGAGTCGGGCCGTACTTCTGGAAATACGCGAGCCGAAACCCACCCGCCGTCCCGAAATCCACAACGGCCCAGAGAAGTACGCCCAGAAGGAAATACACGCTGGCTGCGTGCCTCACGATGTCATGCGATGCGTCATTCTTCTCCATCCGAGCCCGGCTCCACCTTCTCTGGGGGATCATTGAGCCAGAATAACAGGCCGCACTCGGAGCACCTCAGCATGGTCATCTGCGGGTCGAGCCAATCGAGGCCGAAGAACGACATGAATCTGGTATTCGCCTGGCCCTTGCTCTTGAAGAACAACTCATTGCCACAATGGGAGCAGGAGAAGCCCTTGCCCCTGAGAGCATACCTGAACGGCGCGAACCATCTGCTGGTCGTCCGCCTGGCACTGCGGCGAACGGATTTCAGTACATCCCGAATCGGGTTCAAATCTTCCGGTTTCACGTTTGAGGCTCTCCCACAGTACCAACGCCAGATTCCCACCGCCCGCGTGAGGTCCCCCGTAAAGTCCCTCAATCGCACACCAGATCATAGCACACTGCCAGGGGAGAAGCGACACCAAAACACAGACGTCGTCGCCCGAAGGACGGAAGGTGGCGAGAAGGAGATTGGAGTTGCTGCAAGAGGGGATTTGGGGTAGTCTTGAGACGTATGGGACCTGTTAGAGGAGATTCTCAGGCGTGCTCGTCTTGTCGTCTTGAGCCAAACGCGAAGGATCCGGCCGACGAACGAACCCATCGTCGGCTCTCAGCCGAGATCCATCACTCCGCATCACTCTGCTCAGGAAAACAGACGCGGCCGAACCACCAAAAAGGCGCGGAACCAAGGAACCGTAAGGGGAGATAGCACATGGCCAGGGATATGGAGACGCTTTACCAGCAGCGACTGAACCGGTACGTGACGGCGATGCGGAACGAGAAGCCGGACATGATCCCGATCCGGCCGTTTGTGGCTGAGTTCACCGCCAAGTACGCCGGCATGACCTGCCAGGACGTGGCCCACGACTACACCAAGGCGTTCGAGGCCGCCGTCCAGTGCGCCAGAGACTTCGACTGGGACGCGGTCGTCGCCAACATGGTCTACGTCTGGACGGGCCTGGCCCAGGCGGCGGGCTTGCGGTACTACGGCATCCCCGGGGTCGGCATCCCGCACACGGTCGGCTTCAACTATATCGAGCCGCCGGAAGAGAAGGCCTTCATGAAGGAGGACGAGTACGACGAGCTGATCGACGATCCGACGGCGTTCCTCTACAACACGTGGCTTCCGCGCGTCTCGACGGAGATCAGCAAAATCGGCGAATCTTCGACCTATCGCAACAACATCGCGCTGACCAAGAGCGCGATGGCGATGATGCAGTACTTCTATGCGTTCGGGCCGCAGATCGGCCGGCTGCGGAGCGAGTGCGGCACGGCCTCGGCCATCGCGGGCATCTTCAAGTCGCCGTTCGACATCATCGCCGACAAGCTGCGTGGCTACGTCGGCCTGACAATGGACATGCAGAAGCAGCCCCAGAAGGTGCTCAAGGCCGCCGAGGCGATCATCCCGCACATGGTCCACGTGGGCCTGACCACCGCCGACCCGAACAAGCAGGTGCCCATCGGCTACTGGATGCACCGAGGCTGTGTTCCGTTCGTCACGCCGCAGCAGTTCGACTCGCACTACTGGCCTACGCTGAAGCCCTGCATCGAGGAGTTCTGGAAACACGGGCACCAGACGCTCTTCTACGCCGAGGGCAAGTGGCGGCACCACTTCGACACCTTCCGCAGGCTGCCCGAGCGCAGCATTGTCTTCCACTGCGACCAGGACGATATCTTCGAGGTCCATCGCAAGCTGCACGACAGGTTCGCCATCAGTGGCGGGGTCCCGAACATGCTGCTGAGCTACGGCACGCCCGAGGAGGTCAAGCAGTTCGTCCTGCGTGTGATCAAGGAGGTCGCCAAAGACGGCGGCTACATCCTGGACGCCGGCGCGATCATGCAGGACGACACGAGCATCGAGAACATGAAGACGATGACGCAGGTCTGCCGCGAGCACGGCGCCTACGCCTCCGGCACGTACAAGACCCCTGTCGCGACGCCTCCGTGCGATCTGCCTTCGTCGCTCGAGTCCCGGAAGAAGGTCACGGGCCTGGCCGGCCGACCGGCGCCGCGCGTCAAACCCGGCACGTGCTTCCCGTGGGAGCAGCGCGTCAAGGAGCTGCCCGAGATCACCGGCGACAAGGCCCTCGTGCAGAAGGTCTGGGAAGACATTGACGCGCTGGGCAACATGTACATCTGGCAAATGCTACTGTCGTTCTAAAACAAGAGGTACCTATGAACCGTCGCCGCTTTCTGAAACAGACCGGCTGCGTCGCTGTCGGCGGACTCAGTCTTCCGTATCTCGTCTCTTCTTCGGCGCTGGGCAAGGCCGGGACCGTCGCCGCCAGCGAACGCATCACAGTGGGTTTCATCGGGACCGGCGGGCACGGCATCGACATGAACCTCAAGACCTTCCTGGCCCAGCCCGATGCGCAGGCGGTGGCAGTGTGCGACGTCGATCCGGTCAACCTCCACAAGGCCGGCGACCTGGTCAACGCCAGGTACGGCAACACCGACTGCATAACGACGCAGGACTTCCGCGAGATTCTCGCTCGTGCGGACATCGACGCGGTGATGATCTCGACGCCGGATCATTGGCACGTGCCGATCTCCATCGCCGCCGCCAAGGCGGGCAAGGACGTCGAGTGCGAGAAGCCGACCCTGACGGTCGAGGAGGGCCGCAGACTGGTCCAGACGATGGAGCGGTACGGCCGCGTCTTCCAGTGGTCCACTGAAGACCGGTCTGTCGACGTGTACCATCGCATGTGCGAACTGGTCCGCAACGGACGGATCGGCAAGGTCCAGACGATCAAGGTCGAACTGCCGGTAGGACCCGATACGCCGGGCAATCCCGAGCCGATGCCCGTGCCCGAGGGGTTCGACTACGATATGTGGCTCGGGCCGGCCCCCTGGGCCCCCTACACCAAGGACCGTTGCCATTGGAACTTCCGCTGGATATTCGACTACTCCGGCGGCATGCTCACCGACTGGGGCGCGCACCTGCTCGACGGAGCCCAGTGGGGTAACGACACCGAGCACACCGGACCGGTTGAGGTCGAGGGCCAGGGCGTCTTCTGCAAAGGTGGACTCTACGACACCGCGCGCGAGTATCACCTCCAGTACACCTATGCCGACGGCGTCAAGCTCTTCGTCGACTCGGGAGAGCCCAGCCTGCGATTCGAGGGCACCGAAGGCTGGGTCGGCAATCGCGGCTGGCGCGGCAAGCTCGAAGCGAGCCAGCCGGCGATCCTCGATTCAGCGATCGGGCCCAACGAGATCCATCTGTACACCTGTCCTGGCGGCGAGCAGCGCAACTTCCTGGACTGCGTCAAGTCGCGCCAGGCGTGCTACTTCCCGCCCGAGATCGGCCAGCGATGCTTCACGATCGCCCACATCGGGAATATCGCGATGCGCCTGGGCCGCAAGCTCTGCTGGAACCCACAAGAAGAACGCTTCATCAACGACGACGAGGCCAATCGCATGCTCCGCCGCACCGCCCGCAGCCCATGGGACCTTCTCTGAGCGTGCGCCGGGACGAGGACTTCACTATGAAGACCCACGCGCTCATCGCTATCCTGCTTCCAGTCATGATTGCAGGCAATCTGCCCGCGGTCACCTGTAGCGACTGTCACGCGCTCGAACTGACAGGCCAGGACCTCTCCGCCTGGGACGGCGACACCGGACAGTGGGAGAACGTCAGGGACGCGCATCTGCATCCGGACGATCCGAAGCGGCTGGTCAGCGAACCGGGCGCGGACGCGGTCCTCAACGGCCCGGACGGACGGACGAAGCACCTGCTCAGCAAACAGCAATTCGGCGACGTCAGCGCGCATATCGAGTTCATGGTCGCGAAGGACTCCAATTCCGGCGTCTATTTCATGGGCCGCTACGAGGTGCAGATCTTCGATAGTTGGCAGAAGGAGTCCGAGTACCCGGGTATCGAGTGCGGCGGAATCTATCAGCGATGGGACGAGAAGCGAACGCCGCCGGGGTTCGAGGGGCACTCGCCTCGCGTCAACGCCTCGCGGGCGCCGGGGCAGTGGCAGAGCTTCGACGTGGTGTTTCGCGCGCCGCGTTTCGACGCTGCCGGCCGCAAGGTCGCTGACGCCCGCTTCGAGAAGATCACTCACAACGGCGTCGTCGTCCATGAGGACGTCGAGGTGACCGGGCCCACGCGAGCGGCCGCCTTCAACGACGAGAAGCCGCTCGGTCCGCTCATGTTGCAGGGCGACCACGGTCCGGTCGCGTATCGGAACATCCGCTTGGCGCCGGCCGGCGCCAATCCGTTCTTCGCGCTGGACAACGGCGTCGTGGACGCCAGGCACGAGACGCCGCAGGCCCAGGCCGAAATGCTCGCGGAACTCGGCTATGCCGGCATCAGCGTGGGACTCGACAGTTGCCCTTCTCTGTCCGAGCTACTCGATGAATTGGATAAACGCAACCTGCGGCTGTTCACAGTCTACGCGGGCGTCAACATCGACCCCGGGCAGGAGCCGTACAGCCCGGCGTTGACAAAGGCCATCGAGACGCTCGACGGACGCAATACGATCCTCTGGTTGTTCATGCAGAGCCGGCAGCACGGGCCGTCGTCGGTGGTCGGAGACGAGCGAGCCGTGGCGATCCTCCGCGAACTGGCGGACTTGGCCGCGAAGCACAAGCTGCGCATCGCGCTCTACCCGCACCATGCGTTCTGGCTCGAACGCATCGAGGACGCGGTCCGCCTCGCGGACAAGGTCGACCGGTCCAACGTCGGCGTCACGTTCAACCTGTGCCACTGGCTCCGCGTCAGTCCCGACCAGAGCGCCGAGAGCCTTATCGAGGCGGCCATGCCCAGACTCTTCGCTGTTTCCATCAACGGCGCCGATTCCGGCGGTCAGGACTGGAAAACCCTGATTCAGACGCTCGACCGGGGCACGTTTGACATGACCGCCTTCTTGAAAACGCTGGCGGGGGCTGGGTATACTGGCCCCATCGGGCTGCAAGCCTACGGCATCGGCGGCGATGCGTACGACAACCTGAAACGGTCGATGCAGGCCTGGGAGAAATACCGCCGGGTGCTGTATGGAGACGTATCGCCGTTCGGGCAGCCGAAAGGGCAATAGGTCCTATTGGACCTATAGGACCAATGAATAACCATAGAGCCGATCATGCAAACGCTTAGATTGCTGTGCGACTACTTCCCGACCGCCATCTTCACAGGCCGGTGTCTGGTGTTCATCAGCGAGGACTGGCGGGTCGAACTGACCGAACACAAGGACAGCGACTTCAGTCGGGGCTCGACGCAGCCCTCGCTGATCCGCGTGCGTATCTTCAAGAAGGCCCTGAACGGCGAATTCGTCCCGCACTTCTATGAAGATTTCCAACTGCCTGTGCTGGGCGAACTGGCCGAACAGATCGAGAAGTACGTCCAGTCGGCCATCGGCACGAACCTGAGGGAGAACGTCGAGTAGCGTGCCGGAGCTTCCGGCTCGACCCATCGCCACACCGCTGACCGCTATGCCTCAACCGGAAATCCAAGAAGACGAAGAGGGTGTGGTGCTGGTCGCCAAGATCGTGCCGGGCAGCAGCAAGACCGCCCTGGCAGGTCTGCTCGACCGGATGGTGAAGGTCAAAGTCGCGGCGCCGCCGGAGAGAGGCAAGGCCAACGAGTGCCTGATCGCCTTCCTCGCCAGGCAGCTCGGCGTCAGGAAGAACGCCGTCCACATCGTCGCCGGACAGACCAACCCCATCAAACACGTGCGAATCGACGGGATCTCCGCGCAAATGTGCCTGGAGAAACTGGGTCTGGGCTGATCGGCCGAAGCCGAGCGTCCCTCGCTCAAAAGATCGGATCGGGCAGCTTCGTCACAAAAATGCTTCGAAGCGCGCCGGTTGTGACCCAGGTCGCAATACCCAGCGGCTGGCACAGATCCATCTCGGCCCGGATGTCGATCTTGCGGCCGGTCGTATCGATGTCCACGAGTTGTTCGCCGTCCAGCCAGGCGGTGATGCGATTGGGGACGACGCGCAGACGCACGTGATACCACGTCTGTTTCTTGAACGAGTAGAACGTCGTCGTCGGGTTCTCGGAGGCGTCGTAGTAGTCGATGTTGGACAGGCCGCAGAGCGTGCCCCCCCACCCGCCAAGCACCAGCGTGCACGGCTTGTCCGCCACGGGAAACGTCAACGCGCAGAAGAAATCGTTCCCCTCGACACGCATCGCTTCGAGCGTGATCTCGTAGTTCATGCGGATGACCGGGCCGGTCCAGGTGATCCCGGTAGCGTAGCTGCCCATTTCGAGGTAGATGGCCCCATCCTTGACATAGACGTCGCCCTGCCCGCCGAAATCCGTCACCTTCCATTGCCCGAGGCTCTGTCCGTCGAAGAGGCGTATCTGCTCACCCGGTCCCAGGTCACCGATTCCCTTCGCCGGCTTCTCGGCCTCCTCGCCGGCGGCAGCGGCGGCCTCTTCCACGGCGGGAGCCGCCGCCTGTTCCGGGGCTGCCTGCATCGCCGTTTCCGCCTCCTCAGCAGCCGGTTCGGACGCCGGCTTCGAAACGCCACAGGTCCCCCGGCAACCGGACAGCAGCCACACCACCGTCAACAAGGTCAGAAGCCGGGCGATACCCCCCCGGTGTCGACGGAAAGATTCGGTCCGAGAAGGTCTTCCGTGTCTACGAGCCTGACGTTTGGCCATCATATTGTCCTCCTGACAGTTCAAAATCGTGTTGGATTAGCGTAAACGGGCCGTTACAATTATGCAAGCGGCAATCGACTGGCGGAACGATTTCTCCGGTGGGGAGAACCTCTCAAGGCCGGAGAACTCCCGGCCGATAGAAGACGTATGAATAGACACTTGGAGAAGGCTGGACGCGATTGGCAGATTCCCGCCTCTCACAGGCAATGGGGTGTCGTGGTTTTACCTGCAAGCTACCGAGAAGGGCCCATGAAGAATATCCTCTGGACGGCAGCAGTTTGTCTGATGGTCATCCAGGCCGGTGCCCTGGCGCAGAGCAGCCGGCTGGCCAACGCCGGCAAGGCTGGACTCTACGTACGTTCGC
>Ga0068714_10003225_pt1 | contig 19616 bp, 15 predicted proteins | sample MTBNYHSulfiMetaG_FD_62988 | JGI IMG/M metagenome (GOLD analysis project Ga0068714, IMG submission 62988) | Enrichment culture microbial communities from rom New York Harbor, USA that are MTBE-degrading - MTBE-NYH (New York Harbor Sulfidogenic)... | ecosystem: Environmental > Aquatic > Marine >... | reverse complement strand
CTGTTTCGTGGCGACCTCGGCCCCGCGGAGGGAGTCGGCCCGAGCCGGGGAGATCGAAAGCCCGGGCCGCGGGCTCAGCGCCACCGCGAGCGCGAGGGCGCAGGTCGCGATCGAGAAGCGAGGTGCCATGGCGTGGTCCTCCTGGGCGGGTTAGGGCGAGGTCCAGCGCTCGAGGATGTCGACCACCTGCGCCTGCTCGGCGGCGGTGAGGGAGGTGATGCCGACGCCGTCGTTGCCGTCCGGGATGACGAAGCGGTACGAGTCCACCGCGTCGCCGAGGTCGACCGCGCCCGCCGTCACCGGGTCGTCCTCGCCGTAGAGGAACAGGAGGCGGCTGCCCTGGGTCGCCACCCAGCCGGCGAGGTCGGTCATGGCCGCCGGGTCGTGGGCGGCCGTCACCCCGTCGGGGAGCAGGCCCGCCTCGAGGGTGACGGTCCCGGTCCGGAGGAGGTCGGCGAGGTGCGCGGTGGGCAGCGCCGGGTAGCCGAGCTCCGTGCGGGCCTGGTAGTAGTAGGGCTCGAGAAAGCCGAGGTAGGGGTCGGCGGCGGTGGCGAAGCCGACGTGGGCGTCCAGCGTCTCGAACAGCGCCTGGTCGCCGTCGGTGACCTCCGGGAGGTCCGCGCAGGACGGCCCGCCGAAGAACTGCCAGAAGCTGAACGGCAGCTCGAGCACCACCGCCTCGAGGGCGCTGTCCGCACCGCCGATGCGGGCGAACGAGAGCGTGCGGGTGCGCGGCGACGTGGCCATGAGGTCGAGCATCGCCTGGCGCCTCGCCAGGGCCTCGTGCTGGAGCGCGAGCAGCCGCTCGCGGCAGGCGGTGGTGCCGATGCCTGCGAGGAAGCCGAGGTAGCGCTCGTCCGGGGCTCCGAGAGAGATCGCTGTCGAGTACGCCAGCGTCCCGTCGACGTCGCCGGGGTGGTGGCGGCGGTGGCAGACCGCGGTCAGGCCCCCCTTGCCGTGGCCGGTGGAGATCCAGGCGCCGGTGAGGATGGGCCGCAGCGCCGAGACAATGCGGTGGAGGTCGCTCGCGGCCTGTTCGAGGGTGAGCAGGCTCCAGTCCGCCGGGTCGGGGGTCGAGCCGCCGAAGAAGCGGTGCTCGACCTTGAGCTGGTTCCCCTCCAGGAACGTGGTCAGCTCCACCAGCTGGTCGGGGTTGGCGTTGGTGAAGCCCTCGACCTCGAGGACCACCGGCGCCTCGTCAGAGCGAACGTGCAGCGTGAGGAGCTGGGAGAGCTGCCCGGCTGCCGGGTTGCCGTGGTCCGAGGGCTGCACGAAACCGAGGCGGAACTGGCGGTACCCCGGGTTGCCGGTCGAAAGCTCGGTCACCGACATCCCCTCGACCGCGGCCAGGCGGTCCCTGATGTCGAGCGGCGCGTCGCAGTCCGGGGCTGCCCGCATGGTGACCGTGGTCGGGTCGTGGGTCGCGTTGTCCACCACCGACGCGTACGCGTAGATGCCGCCGCCGATGACGACCGTCACCCGTGCATACCCTCCGGCGATGTCGGACCGCCCGAAGCGGCTGGCGAACGGGCGGAGGTCCTGGGTGGACCGGCCGGCGTTGACCGGCAGCCGGTAGGTGCCCACGACGCCGCCGAGACCGTCGAACAGGCTCACCTCGACCAGCGCCATGCTCAGGCTCATGTTGAGGAGCCCGATGTTGGTGCGGAACGACCCGTTCTCCTCGAGCTGGTGCAGAAAGGCCGACTCGCCGCGGTCGAGGCCGTCCTCGACCGCCACCCCGTCCAGGGACTGGCCGAAGGTGCCGCCGGCGGCGAGGGTGTAGGTCCGCGAGGACACCAGAAGCGGGCGGTCGGAGCGTACCTCGAGGGCGCCGGAGGCGTCGCCGCTGGTGAGCATGCCGACCACGTCCCGGAGCACCTGGTCGGCGCTGCCCTCAACGGTGCAGGTGGCGGTCACTGCCCCGGCCAGGGAGTGCAGGGTGAGCTCGACGGTCGCGGTTTCGGGGCAGAGGTTGAGGAGCGAGAGGTCGGACCGCCAGACGCTGTCACCGGATCCGGGGTTGTGGGCCACGGTCGGGATCCAGGCGCTCGCGGCACGAGCCCCCGGCGCGACGACGACGCACAGCAACACCCCAAGTGCCAGGCTCCTCATGGCGGTCCGGGTCATGCTCCACCTCCTCGTTCCGTGTTCAGCCCGGGGGCTCGGATCATTCACGACCCGCCCGCCCGGGCGATCACCACGCCTGCCGTCAACCACGTTCCAGTCGGCAGTCGTCATCGTGCGCGACCTCGCGGTCGTCGCCTCGAGGAGGCGCGAGCGGGGGTCCGCCGTGTACGCGTGGCCCCCCGGTGCCCGCCGTCGACCCGTACCGGGTCGCCCGCCTTCACCGCCTCGTGGATCTCGGCCGCGCCGCCGGGCCCTCCCGCGAGGACGACGACCACCAGAGCGCAGACCTTCGCCTTCCACACACCCCCTCCCGGTGATCGATCGGGGTGTCAGCTCTGGCCGGGGCTCGCCGGTGTCGGGTGCGCGACCCCGCTTTGGATCTGCTCGAGCATCCGCGTGCCGTTGGCGTTGTCCGGGTTCAGCTCGAGGGAGCGCGTGTAGTTGGCGACGGCGCCCTCCCGGTCCCCGGCCCGCAGGAGCCCCTCCGCGAGGCTGTCGTAGGCGTTCCACGACTCCGGGAAGAGGTCGACGACGAGCCGGAAGGCCTCGACCGCCTGGGGGACCTTGCCGATCTCCAGCAGCCAGTAGCCGAGCCCGTTCAGGGACGGCTCGTCGAAGTAGTAGGACGGTGATCCGCCGCGGATCCGGGCGATGGCCTCGGTGAAGGCGGCGGCGTCCCCCTGCAGGCCGCTCAGCACGTCGGCGGCGTTCTGCTGGCCGGTGACCACGCCCCACATCTCGCGGATCGTCATCTCGTTGAGACGCGGCTCGAATCCGCGGCTGCCGACCAGCTCGGGGAAGCGCGTTTCGAGCGCGTACTCCGTCCGGATGTCGGCCAGGGTCCTGCCCTCGGCCGCCATGCGCCGGACCCCCTCCCAGAGCTCGTCGACGTAGGCCACACGCGCCTCGAAACCGGGCCAGGTCATCTCGCCGTTCCAGTGGCCGGTGACGATCGTCCCCACGTCGGCCTTGCGGTCGAGCAGCGCCTCCCAGTTCTTGAGCAGGAGGGGGAAATCGTGCGGGATCCCGGGGCGTGCCGCGAAGGCGGCGAGGCAGCCGGGGGTTTCGGTCAGCCAGACGTCGGCCATGGTGTCGCCGGTCATCAGCAACCGGTGCTCCGGCACCAAGATCGCGATGTCGCTGGCCGAGTGCATCCCGCCGATGTAGGAGAGCTCGAGCTTCGTGTCCCCCAGGTCCAGCGTCAGCCGGTCGTTGAACGTCTGGGTCGGGGGCACGACGCGGCTGCCCGCCCGCGCGGCCGCGAGGTTCAGCTTCGTGACCGCGAGCTGCTCGCGCATCACGGCGGCTTCGGGCGCGTCGGCCGCGAGGCCGGCGATCTGCTCCTCGAGCTGGGCCATCCGCCGCTCGCCCCACTCGATCGTCCGCTGTCGGTTGGCGATGTGCTCCGCCATCGCCGGGGCCACCAGCTCGTGGCCGACGATCTCGCAGTCGGCGTAGACCTCGTTGCCGCCGGTGTGGTCGGCGTGGTCGTGGGTGTTGACGAGCATGACGAAGTCGTCGCGGCCGAGCTCGCGGGCGATGACGCGCCGCAGCTCGCGGTCCACCTCGGGGATCCCGGTTGTGTCAACCACGACGACGCCCTTCGCGGTCGGAATCGCGACGGTGGCGGTCGAAGAAACGTGGTCCCCGACCCAGACGCGGATTGCCCCCGAGTCGAAGCGATTGATGTGGACGGGCAGGCCGGCGACGCTTTCGGCGGCCGCTGCCGCGGCGACAATCAGCAACCCGACCCCGATCAGCAGAGTAACGGACCTGTTCATGACGACCCCTCCTGTGGCTGTGGCTGAGCTCACCAGGGAGGCATACGGCGCGCCGAGCCGCCCGGTTTCCGGTTCCGTGCGGGGAAGCCGACGTTTTACAAGTCGTTACAACTCCCTCACGACGGGTGCCGTCGGGGACTGGAGCCCGATCGGCGTGACTGAGCCGTTCCCGACCCCTGACACCCGACCTGCCGAGATCGGTGTATGTTGGTCCTCGATCGGAGGATGCCATGGGTCTGGCCACCGTTCGTCCGCTCTTCGCCATCGCCACGGTTGCGGTCCTCGTGCTGCCGGCCACGCTGGTCGCGATCGAGGCCGGTTCCACCGACCGGCGCCCGATCACTCCGGGGCCGGGGGACTACCGCGAGGCGCCGAGCGACCCCTACGTCGCGGTCCCCGCCGAGCTGCGGGTGACCGGGCCTGCCGGACGGTGGGGCGTCGACAACCACGTGAGCGTGCAGGTCAACGTCACCGCTGGCGGACAGAACATCGTCGGCGATGCGGCCAACGAGCCGTCGATCGCGGTCGACCCCACCGACCCGTCGCGCATCGCCATCGGGTGGCGGCAGTTCGACACCGTCACCAGCAACTTCCGCCAGGCCGGCCGGGGGTTCTCCACCGACGGGGGGCAGACCTGGACCTTCCCCGGGGTGCTCGCGCCCGGGGTCTTCCGCTCCGACCCGGTACTCGGGTTCACCGCCGAGGGGACGTTCTACTACGACAGCCTGGCCGGGAACTTCGACTGCTTCGTCCACACCTCGTCCGACGGCGGCGCCACCTGGGGCACCGGGGTGTACGCCTACGGTTCGGACAAGCAGTGGCTGACGGTCGACCGGACCGACGGCCCCGGCCAGGGGCACCTCTACCAGAATTGGAGCCCGTTCACCACCGGGACCTTCAACCGCTCGGTGGACGGCGGCGCCAGCTTCGAGGCCCCGGTGGCGGTTCCCGAGGCGCCGTACTACGGCACCAGCACGGTGGCGCCCGACGGGGCGGTCTTCTTTGCCGGCCTGGCGTCCTCCTCGTCCGGCATCGCGGTGCTGCGCTCGACCAACGCTCAGCAGTCGGGGACCACGGTCGTCTTCGACCAGACGGTGGTGGTCGACCTCGGGGGGGACGTCCAGGGGTGGGGCGGCCCCAACCCCGGCGGCCTCCTCGGCCAGGTGTGGATCGCATCGGACCACTCCGACGGCCCCTCGCGGGGTCACCTCTACCTGCTCGCCTCGGTCGACCCCCCCGGGACCGACCCGCTCGACGTCCACTTCTCGCGCAGCACCGACGGCGGCGCCACCTGGAGCGCGCCGGTCCGGGTCAACGACGACCCGGCCGGGAGCAACGCCTGGCAGTGGTTCGGGACCATGGCGGTGGCCCCGGACGGGCGCGTCGACGTGGTCTGGAACGACACCCGCGACGACCCGGGTGGGTACGACTCCGAGCTGACCTACGCCTACTCCCTCGACGGCGGCGTGACCTGGTCGGCCAACGAGGCGCTGTCGCCCCCCTTCGACCCCCACCTCGGCTGGCCCCAGCAGGACAAGATCGGCGACTACTCCGACATGGTCTCGGACGCGACCGGGGCCCACGTCGCCTACGCCGCGACCTTCAACGGCGAGCAGGACGTCTACTACCTCCACCTCGACCCGCCGTCCCTGTTCTCGGACGGTTTCGAGTCGGGCACGACGAACGCCTGGTCGACGGTGGTGCCGGAGTAGGCGCTCGCTGGGCGGGGGGTCGGCGAGCGCGTTCTCGACGACGTCGGAGCAGCTTTCGAGGGGTTTTCACGGGCGAAGCAGGGTCGACCCGCGCAACACCGGGCGGACGCGGGCGTAGAAACCGCCAGTGCCCGCGCGAGAGGAGGTCCCCTTCGATGAAACGCTCGTTCCTGCTCCTGGCCCTGGCGGCGCTCGCGGCCACGCCGGTCACCGCCGGTGAGGGCGACGGCCTGTTCCGCATTACCCGGCTCTCCGACCGCCTGGTCGTCTTCACCGACGTGACCCCGTGGGAGTGCAACCACGTGGTGATCGTGACGGCGAGGGGCCTGGTGATCGTCGACCCCGGACACACGCCGCTGATGGGAAGGTTGATCCGGGAGGCGGTGGCGCGCGAGCTCGGCCGCGACCGCTTCGCCTACGTCGTCGACACCCACGAGCACTGGGGTCACACCTGGGGCAGCGCGGCGTTCCCCGAGGCCGTCGTGGTCGGCCACGAGCTGGTCGTGCCGGCCATGAAGGCCGACGCCGCCAACGTCGCGGCCCGGGCGCAGCGCATCCGCGACCTGGCCGACAGCACGAAGCAGACGATGGCGTCGCTCGACCCCGCGGGCGAGGAGGGCCGCGCCGCGAAGCTCCAGCTCGAGCACCTCGACCGCATCGCCCGAGGCCTCGTCGAGCCGGGCATGGCCGTCCGCCTCCCCGACCTGACCTTTTCGGACCGCCTGGAGCTCGACCTCGGCGACGTCACCCTGCGGATGCACTACCTGGGGCGCGGTCACTCACCGTCGGACATCGCCGTGGTGGTGCCGGAGGAAAGGGCGGTCCTGATGGGTTGCTTTTTCTTCGAGCAGGGCGGGCTGCCCACGTTCGGCGCCGAGCCGAAGCTCGACCCCGACCGCTGGCTGGCGGTCCTGTCGGCCGTGCTCGACGGGGGGACGCCCGTGGAGCACGTGATCCTCGGCCAGCACTCCATCTGGCCGCGCGCGAAGCTCGAGGACATGCGGGACGCGATCGCCGCGATGTGGTCGTCGGTCAAGGCGTCCGACGCCGAGGGCGTTGGCCTCGAGGCGGCGCTCGAGCGGCTGCCGGCGGACGCCACGCCGGCGTTCGTCCGCGACGCCGGCTCGAACGGCGACACGATCGCGAGCTACATGCGCACCGAGGCGACGGCGCTGTGGCGGCAGCTCAAGCGCTCGGCTGCGGACGAGGTCCGGCGCACCCTCGACGCCTCGGGCGTCGCGGCCGCCGCGGCCCGCTTCGAGGCGCTCGAGGCCGGCGGCGCGTACTTCGTCGACGAGACCGAGATGAACGCGCTCGGCTACGCCTATCTCCAGGCCGGGGCGACGGACGCGGCGATCGCCGTGCTCGAGATGAACGTGGCGCACTTCCCCGAGTCGTGGAACGTCTACGACAGCCTCGGCGAGGCGTGTGCGGCCAAGGGCGACCGCGACCGGGCCGTCGAGCTCTACCGCCGTTCCGTGGAAATCAACCCGGGCAACACCAACGGGACCGCCGCCCTCGCGCGTCTGACGGGGACCTCCGGGACGTGATGATCAGGGATTGCCGAAGGGCACCGGGTCAAGCGTCCCCGCCTTCGCCTCCGCGGCCGGGTATGATGTCGCTGGCCGGTCGCCTCGAGAAGTGGCGACCGGTCCGAGGGAGCCGACCATGAAACGACGGCGTGCCGCTCTGAGCCTGGTTCTCGTGCTGACGTCGGTCCCCTGCCTCGCCGAGGTCACCGACGTCGACAGCGCACGGCTCGAGAAGCTCCTCGCAGAGGGCGTGACCGTCGTCGACGTGAGAACGCCTCGTGAGCTGAAGGCGACCGGAGTCGTCAAGGGCTCGCACGTGGTCACTTTCTACCAGCGTTCGGGACGCTACGACATGGACGCGTGGGTGGGCAAGCTGCGCGAGATCACCGGCCCGGACAAGCCGGTGATTCTCATCTGCGGCACGGGGAGCCTGAGCGTCGGCCTTGCGGAGTACCTGGACAAGCGAGCCGGCTACACGGCGGTCTACAACGTCCGTGACGGCATCAAGCGCTGGATCGCCGACGGCCATCCGACAGTGCCGCCGCCCAGCGACCCCTGATCATCGTCACGGGTGGCGAACCCCCGCCGCCAGGTTTTCTGCCTCAGCGTGGAGCCCATACCCCGGCGGACACCCTTGTCGAAGCGCTGGACCGGAGACGCTGGACCGGGCTCGTCTGCGGAGTCGCGACAGGCTGCTGTGGAGAGCGACAACGCCCGCAGGGCCTGGCTCGTGGCGCGCCGCCACCGATATGCCCGCCAGGGCCGGGTCATGATGTCCGCCATCGACAGGCGCTCGAGAGCCTCGGTGAGGCGCTCGGCGACTTGGCGGTTGGTGATCAGGGGAAAGTCGACCGCGGTATGACGGATGATGGAGTCGCAGGTGACCTCCTCGCGGCGGAAGTCCGCAGGTGTGTTGACCGCGAGGTCTTTCTTCCGCTCGCGGATCGCGTCGACGGCGTTGGGGGAGGCGTCGTCGAGCGGCAAGCGCAGGACTTGAGAGGGGACGTCGTGGCCGGCCAGGAGCTTCGCGGTGCCCTCGGCGCGTGGTTCGGGTAGACTCGAGCAACACGAGGAGGTAACCATGGGCGTGACCAATCAGCAGACCGGGACGCGGGTCGACGAGATCGCCGAACGGATCTTCCGCATCAGTACGCCTGTAGCCGAGATCCCCGGCGGTTTCTCCTTCAACCAGTTCCTGCTGGCAGGCGATCAGCCGCTGCTCTTCCACACCGGTCCTCGGAGGATGCACGCGCTGGTTCGGGAGGCGATCTCCAGCGTCCTGGATGTCCGCGAGCTGCGGTTCATCGGCTTCTCGCACTTCGAGTCGGACGAGTGCGGCTCGCTCAACGAGCTCCTCGCCCTCGCCCCGCACGCGGTCCCCCTGTGCGGCCGGGTCAACGCGATGATCAACGGCGACTTCTTCGACCGGCCGGCGCGCGTGCTGGCCGACGGCGAGTCGTTCGCCCTCGGTTCGCACCGCCTGCGCTGGTTCGACGCGGCCCATCTGCCCCATGCCTGGGAATGCGGATATCTCATGGAGGAGGCGACAGGGACGCTGCTGTGCGGGGATCTGTTCACACAGGGGGGGAGCGACCTGCCCCCGCTGACGACGTCGGACATCCTCGAGTCGAGCGAGGCGTTCCGCACGCCGCTGGACTACTTCTCACACACGCGTCATGTCCGCGCGCTGATCGCCCCCCTGGCGGCGGCGTGCCCGACGACGCTCGCCTGCATGCACGGCAGCGCCTGGCAGGGGGACGGCGGCCGGCTCCTCCTCGCGCTGGGTGACGCCCTCGACGGGTGAGGGAGGACCCGGCGCCGCCAGAAACGTGCCCCAGGTTCATACACTCGGTCTCTTTCCACTCGAGCCGTCCGGCGCGACTTCGGTTGCCCTCCTGCGGTCCAGCAGCGTGTCCCCATTCAGTCGAGCTACCGGATCGACGACCTTGGCACGGTCTCTGGCACGGTTCAGATCTTGGCGGACTCCCCAAGGCCATGGGGTCGGCACGACTTCATGATTCTTGGTTGCCAGTTCATGAGCCGGGACCTACGATGAAGTGAGAGCCGGCATGGCCGGCTCCGGGAGGTGCTCATGGCGACACTCCAGGTCAAGGGGATGAACGACTCCCTCTACCGGGCGCTGGCTGCACGGGCTGCCCGTGAAGGTCGCTCGATCAGCCAGCAGGTGACCCGCATCCTCCAGGACCACCTCGCCAGCAACCGGGGGACCGCCGAGGAAACGACCGCGGAGCTCCTCGAGCTGTGCGGGAGCTGGGCGGATGAGCGCCCTGAGGAGGAGATCGCCGCCGACCTGCGACGGGCGCGGGAGAGCGGCGGAAGGCGGGTCGATGTACTTGATTGACACCGACATCCTGGTGTACTCCCTGAAGGGCCACGAGCGGGTGGTGGAGCACCTGCGGCGGACCGCGACCGTGCCCAAGGCGATCTCGGTGGTCAGCTACGGCGAGCTGCTGTACGGTGCTCAGAAGTCGCAACGCAGCGACGAGAACCTCGCCCGGGTGCGACGCCTCGGCGAGATTCTCCCGGTGGTCGAGGTCAGCCCGGCGATCATGGAGGCCTTCGCCTCGCTCAAAGCACGTCTCGAGAAGGCTGGCCGCCGACTCGACGACTTCGACCTCGTGATCGCCGCCACCGCGATCGCGCTCGGCTACTGCCTCGTGACCAGCAAGGATCGGCACTTCGCCCGCATCGAGGGCCTCCCCCTCGAGAACTGGGCGACCGGCCGCGCCTGAGGCTCCGGCACCGAGGTCGTCACGGTGCCCTAGAACCCTGACTGGGTACCGGGTTCAGCGTTTCGACAACACACCGCACACCAACCTGCACCAGGTGTGGTGACGGTACCGTCGAGCGTCTCGAGGCGGGTCCCGAAGGCGGCGTCGTCGACTCGACGGTGCCGCACGCGACCGATGACAAGGCTGACCTGGTTGCCGGTCCCCGGCTCCCTCCCGGCAATCTACCGCCTCGGTCCCGACAATGTCATCAACGCTGGACCCGGTACCTGTGCAGGGTCGACATCACCGTCAGCGTCCAGTAGAGGCCCGTGAGCCACGAGTGCTCCTGACCCTCGTACTCCATGAGGAGGTGGAAGACCACCGCGAAGACCACGACCACCACCCCGAGGAAGACGAGGTACTTCGCCAGGGCGCGCAGGTTGCGCCGCGCCTGCCGCTTCTCGAGGAGGTAGCTGAGCTGACTCCCGAGCAGCTTCACCGCTCCCCCCACCGTTTGGCCACGGCCGGAGTCTACCACCCGTTCGGAGGGTGGCCGGGAGGCCGGGGCAGAGCGCCCGCAAGCCCTGGGCCTTTGCGACGCGGGGAGCGGTCGGGTGCCGTCGGGGTCGTTCGGTGCCAGGCCCAACGCTTTCCACACTGCGAGCTCGGATGTCGAAGCTCGTGCCACCGTGTCCCAGCCTTCTCGCCGACCTCCACCCACAGAGCCCGAAAGCCCAGGTGCGCGGATCAGAGCTCGAGGTGCTGCAGGTCCAGCTCGTCGCCCATGATCCGGATCACGCCGGCGATGTCGCGAAGGTGGGTGTCCGAGCGTACCCTCGTGTCCTCTGGCGCTGCGGCGCTACCGGTACGCCCGCCAGGGCCGGACCTTGAGGTCAGCCATCGACAGGCGCTCGAGGGCTTCGGTGAGGCGCTCGGCGAGCTGGCGGTTGGTGATCAGGGGGACCCCGAAATCCACCGCGGTGCGGCGGATGATGTAGTCGTTGGTCAGCTCCTCGCGGCGGAAGTCCTTGGGGATGTTGACGACGAGGTCGATCTTCCGCTCGCGGATGGCGTCGACGGCGTTGGGGGAGCCGCCGTCTAAGGGCCAGCGCAGCGTGGTTGAGGGGACGTCGTGGCCCGCGAGGAAGCGGGCGGTGCCCTCGGTGGCGTAAAGGGTGACCCCGAGGCGGTGGAGGCGGCGGGCGCTGTCTAAGAACGCGGCCTTGGACTCGATCGGGCCGGTGGAGAGCAGGACCCGCCGGAGGGGGAAACGGAAGCCGACCGCGGAGAGGGCCTTGAGAAACGCCTCGTCGAAGTCCCAGCCGAAGCAGGCCACCTCGCCGGTGGAGGCCATTTCCACGCCGAGGGTGGGGTCGGCCCCCTCGAGGCGGGTGAACGAGAACTGCGGTGCCTTGACCCCGACGTAGTCGAGCTCCATGAAGGAGCGCTCCGGGGCCTTGGCGGGGCGGCCAACCATGACCCTGACCGCGGCGTCGATGAAGTTGTGCTTCAACACCTTCGAGACGAAGGGGAAGCTGCGCGAGGCGCGCAAGTTGCACTCGATGACCATGACCCGGTTGTCCTTGGCCAGGAACTGGATGTTGAACGGGCCGCTGATGGACAGGCTCTCGGCCACCTTGGTGGTGATCTGCCGGATCCGGCGCATGGTCTCGAGGTAGGTGCGCTGCGGCGGCAGCACCAGCGTCGCGTCGCCGGAGTGGACGCCGGCGTTCTCCACGTGCTCCGACACCGCCCAGCACACCAGCTTGCCGTCGCGGGCCACGGCGTCGACGTCGATCTCCTTGGCGTTCTCGACGAACGAGCTCACCACCACCGGGTGGTCGGGGGAGACCTCCACCGCCTTGTCGAGGAACGCCTCGAGCTCCTCGTCGTTGCCGGCCACCGCCATGGCCGCGCCGGAGAGCACGTACGACGGCCGGATGATCACCGGGTAGCCGTGCTCGGCCGCGAAGCGGCGGGTCTCCTCCACCGAGGTCAGCTCCTGCCACGGCGGCTGCGGCACGTCGAGGGACTCCAGCAGCTTCGAGAAGGTGTGGCGGTTCTCGGCCCGGTCGATGTCGCGGGGTGAGGTGCCGAGCACTCGCATGCCGGCCTTGGCGCAGCGCACCGCCAGGTTGTTGGGGATCTGCCCCCCCATGGCCAGCAGCAGGCCGAGGGGTCTTTCCCGCTCGTAGACGTCGGCCACGGCCTCGAAGGAGAGCTCGTCGAAGTAGAGGCGGTCGCACTCGTCGTAGTCGGTGCTGACCGTCTCCGGGTTGTGGTTGAGCATCAGGGTGCGGTAGCCGAGCTCGCGCAGGGTGCGCGCCGCGTTGACGCAGCACCAGTCGAACTCCACCGAGGAGCCGATCCGGTACGCGCCCGGCCCGAGGATCAGCACCGACCCCTCGGCGCCGAAGTCGACGTCGTCGGTCGAGCCGTTGTACGTCAGGTAGAGGTAGTTGGTGGCGGCCGGGTACTCCGCCGCCAGGGTGTCGATCTGCTTGACGTGGGGCTCGAGCTCGAGCTCGTGGCGGAGGGCGCGGATGTCGTCCTCGGTGCTGCTCACGGCGCGGGCAACCTGGCGGTCGGAGAAGCCGTGCTGCTTGGCGGTCACCAGCAGCTCCCGGTCGAGGCCGTCGCGACCGGACGCGCGGAGCCGCTCCTCGATCGTGACCAGGTTGGCGATCTTGTGCAGGAACCAGGGGTCGACGTGGGTGGCGGCGTGGACCGCTTCTACCGGCATGCCTCGCTTCAGCGCCTCGGCCAGCACCAGGACCCGGCGCTCGGTGGGCTCGGCCAGGGCGCGGTCGAGGTCGCCAACCTCCCGGCGCTCGTTGAGCACCACCCCGTCGGCACCGGTGTCGGTCATCCGCACCGCCTTCTGCAGCGCCTCCTCGAACCGCCGGCCGATGGCCATCACCTCGCCCACCGACTTCATCGCCGAGCCGAGTCGCGACGACGCCCCCGGGAACTTGCGGAAGTCCCACCGCGGGGCCTTGACCACCACGTAGTCGAGCGCCGGCTCGAAGCAGGCGCAGGTGGTGCGGGTGACCGAGTTCGGGACCTCGGTCAGCGACAGGCCGAGGGCGAGCTTGGCGGCGACGAAGGCGAGGGGGTAGCCGGTGGCCTTGGACGCCAGCGCCGAGGAGCGGGACAGCCGGGCGTTGACCTCGATCACCCGCAAGCCGGAGCCGGTCGGCGACAGCGCGTACTGGATGTTGCACTCGCCGACGATGCCGAGGTGGCGCACGACCCGGATCGCCACCTCCCGCAGGTGGTGGTACTCGGCGTTGTCCAGGGTCTGGCTCGGCGCCACCACGATGCTCTCGCCGGTGTGGATCCCCATCGGGTCGAGGTTCTCCATGTTGCAGACCGTGACGCAGTTGTCGTGGGCGTCGCGGACGACCTCGTACTCGATCTCCTTCCACCCCTCGAGGTACTCCTCCACCAGGACCTGGTCGGCGTGGGCGAAGGCGCGCGTGGTCAACGCCTCCAGCTCCCTCTCGTCGCGGCAGATGCCGGAGCCGAGGCCGCCGAGGGCGAAGGCAATGCGGGCCATACAGGGGAAGCCGATCTCCCGGCCGGCGGCCACCGCCTCGGCCACGCTGGCGGTCGGGCGGCTGCGGGGGGTCGGTACGTCCACCTCGGCCAGGCGGGACACGAAGCGGCTGCGGTCCTCGGTGTCGAGGATCGCCTCGATGGGGGTGCCGAGCACCTCCACGCCGTACCGCTCGAGCACCCCGCGCCGGTAGAGCTCGACCCCGCAGTTGAGGGCGGTCTGGCCGCCGAAGCCGAGCAGGATCCCGTCGGGATTCTCGGCCGCGATCACCTTCTCCACGAACTCCGGGGTCACCGGCACGAAGTAGACCTCGTCGGCAAGGTGCTCGGAGGTCTGGATGGTGGCCACGTTGGGGTTGACCAGGAGGGTCCGGACCCCCTCCTCCTTGAGGGCCTTGATGGCCTGGCTGCCGGAGTAGTCGAACTCGCCGGCCTCGCCGATCTTCAGCGCCGCGCTGCCGAGGACCAGCACGGTGTGGGGCCGCGACCTGCTGGAAACGTTCATGAGCGACGCTCCCTCACCGCCCGGACGAAGTCGTTGAAAATCCAGGCGGCGTCAACCGGCCCGGGGTTCGCCTCCGGGTGGAACTGAACCGACCACATCGGCTTGCTCGCGTGGCGGATCCCCTCCACCGAGCCGTCGTTGGCGTTCGTCCACCACACCCCCCAGTCGTCGGGCAGGCTCTCGGCGCGGACCGCGAAGCCGTGGTTCTGGGAGGTGATCACGCAGCGGGAGGTCCGCTTCCCGTCGCGGTCCACCTCGACGCAGGGCTGGTTCTGGCTGCGGTGGCCGAAGGGGAGCTTGGAGGTGGTCGCGCCGGCGGCCAGGGCCAGGAGCTGGTTGCCCAGGCAGATGCCGAGGATCGGCCGGCCCAGGGCCAGCGCGCGCTCGACGTTGCGGATGGCCGGCACGCACACCTGGGGGTCGCCGGGGCCGTTGGAGAGGACGAGACCGTCGAAGTCGAGGTCGAGGAAGTAGTGGTCGTAGGGGACCCGCACCACCTCGCAGCCGCGCTCCAGGAGGCTGCGCAGGATGCTCGCCTTGGCGCCGCAGTCGACCAGCACCAGGCGGGGTGGGCGCTCGGCGCCGCCGGTCGCCGGGCGGTAGGTCGTCACCCCGCTGCAGGTGACGGTGGCGACGACGTCGACCGCGTTGGGGTCGAACGGGGCGGCGGTCTGCCCGCCGATTTCGAGGGCGCCGAGCATGGTCCCCCGCGAGCGCAGCTGGGTGGTCAGCGCCCGGGTGTCGACGCCGGCGAGGCCGGGGACCCCCTCCTCCCTCAGCCAGGCGTCGAGGCTGCGGGCCGCGCCGCGGTGGGAGTGGCCCAGGCAGTGCTCCCACACCACCAGCCCGGCGGCCTGGATCCGCTCCGACTCGAAGCCCGTGGGCAAGCCGTAGGTGTCCCGGCCCTTCGCGGGAACTCCGTAGTTGCCCACCAGGGGGTAGGTGAGGACCAGGATCTGGCCGGCGTAGGAGGGGTCGGTGAGGGACTCGGGGTAGCCCACCATGCCGGTGTTGAACACCACCTCGCCGGCGGCCGCGACCGGGGCGCCGAACGGCTGCCCCTCCAGCACGGTCCCGTCCTCCAGCACCAGGCGTCCGTCAGGTCTCATGCGTCGTCACCTCGTCGATTCGGCCACAGTGTACGCCGTCACGAGCATCCCTCGGTCGGTGGCACGGCCGTCGTGACGGTCCTGAAGCGCCTCGCGACAACCCGTCATCGCGAGCCCCGGAGGGGCGAAGCAATCCCCCACGGTGTGCCTTCGCTGGGGGGATCGCGTCGTCGCTTCGCTCCTCGCGATGACGTGTTGGGGAAGGCGTTTCATGAGAAGGAGCGCAGCAGAGCCTGTCCCGAGCGTACGCGAGGGAAGAGCTCGGTCCCAACGGAAGATCTCCCTTGGCTGCGGGAGATCCCTTCGCTCGCTCCGCTCGCGTTCGGGATGACAGGGAGCGTGGGGCTCGCGCTCGGGATGACAGGGAGCGTGGGGCTCGCGTTCGGGATGACACGTGGTGTGGGGCTCGTGCTCGGGATGACGGGTCTGTTTCGCGGCCCGGCACATGCTCACTCCCCTCCCGGCCCCGCTTTGAACAGCTCGGCGGCGAGGCGTCGGAAGAACGCCACACCGGCTTCGAGCTCTTCGCGGGTGACGTACTCGCCGGCGGTGTGGGAGCGTTCGCTCTGTCCGGGTCCCACCTTGACCGTCGGACGGTGCCGCGTCCAGACCGCGTCCGACAGGGTGGCCGACCCGACGACTTTCGCCTCGGGCCGGACCCGCAGCGCCGCCTGGACGATCGCGGCCGAGGGGTCGGTGGAGACCGGCTTGAGCCGGTCGGACAGCACCCGCACCTCGCCGCCGGAGACCCGGTGGACGACGGCGACGACCTCCTCGGTGGCGTCCGCGGTCACGGTGCGCACGTCGAGGGTGAAGACGCAGCGGTCCGGGATCACGTTGCGACGGCTTCCGCCCGAGATGGTGGTGACGTGGCAGGTGGTGGGGCCGAGCAGCGGGTCGCTGGGCCCCGGCGTCAGACCTTCGAGCCGGGCGATGGCGTGGGCAGCCTCCACCACCGCGTTGGCGCCGGGAAGGCGATGGGCGTGGGCCGCGTGGCGGGCCACCCCCGAGGTCTCCACCTCGAGGATCAGGAGCCCCTTCTGGGCGCAGCAGAGGTCGAGCCCGGTCGGCTCGCCGATCACCGCCGCCGCGAACGGTTCGAGGTCGTGCACGATCGCCTGCAGCCCCTCGCCGCCCCCCACCTCCTCGTCCACGGTGAGCGCCAGCACCACCTCGCCGCCCACGGGACGCCGGGACAGCGCGACCACGGCGCAGAGCATGGCCGCCACGCAGCCCTTGGCGTCGTTGGCGCCGAGGCCCGACAGGCGGTCGCCGTCGACCCGCGGGGTGAAGGGGTCGTGGGGCCAGTCGGCCACCGGCGCCACGGTGTCGAGGTGGGAGTTGTAGAGGAGGCGTGGCCCGCCGCGGCGGCCGGCGCGCACCACCACGTTGCGCCCCACCGGCTCGGCATCGAGCCCGTGGGAGCGCGCCCACGCCAGCACGAAGGCGGCGAGCCGGGCCTCGGTGCCGCTCGGGCTCGGGATGGCCACCAGCTGCCGCAGCAGCTCGAACGGGTCGGGCCCGCTCACGGGGCGTCTTCCGGGGCCCGCGCCGGGTCGTTCTCGATCAGGGTGCCGCACCCCTCGTTGGTGAAAACCTCGGTCAGGAGGCTGTCGTCGCGCAGGCCGGAGATGACGTGGGTGCGGGGGACGCCGCCGTCGAGCGCCTCGCGGCAGGCCATCAGTTTGGCGTGCATGCCGCCGCGGGCGCCGTGAGCCAGGAGCTCCTCGAGCCGCGACCGGTCCATGTGGGAGATCAGGCTCGCCGGCTTGGCGGCGTCGGCAAGGACCCCGTCGGTGGAGGTCAGCAGGATGAGCTTGACCGCCTTCAACGCCACCGCCAGCCGGGCTGCGATGGTGTCGGCGTTGACGTTGAGCACCGCGCCATCCTCCCCCCCGGCGAGGGAGCAGACCGCCGGCACGAAGCCCCCGTCGAGGAGGTGAACGAGCAGCCGTGGGTTGACCGACTCGACGTCGCCGACCCAGCCGAAGTCCACGTCGCGGCGGTCGCCGGAGTCGGGGTCGGTCACCTCCACTCGCGGTCGCCGGCGGGCGTGGACGAGGCCCGCGTCCACCCCTGACAGTCCGACCCCCGGCACGTGGGCGCGGCGCAGGGCGGCGAGGAGGTCAGTGTTGAGCTTGCCGGCGAAGACCATCTTCGCCACCTCCAGGGTCTCGTCCGAGGTGACCCTCCGCCCGGCCACGGTCTCCACCGGGATGCCCAGCCGCGACGCCAGGTCGCTCGCCTGGTGGCCGCCGCCGTGGACGATCACCACCCGGATGCCGACCTGGTGGAGCAGCGACACCTGGTCGGCGACCCCGTCCAGGGCGTGGGGGTTGGCCAGGATCTCGCCGCCGAGCTTGAGCACGAAGGTGGTGCCCTTGAACAGGCGCAGGTAGGGCACCGCCGATCGGAGCCCGCGGACCCGTCCGTTGCCGGTCATGCGCCGCCTCCACCGGACAGGAGCTCGAGCATCAGCGCCTTCTGGCTGTGGAGGCGGTTCTCCGCCTGGTCCACCACCACGCTCGCCGGCGAGTCGAGGACCGCGTCCGCCACCACCACGTTGCGCCGCACCGGCAGGCAGTGCATGAAGCGGCCGTGGTCGGTGCGCGCCATCCACGCCGGGGTCACCTGCCAGTGCCTGAACGGCGCCCGCAGCTCGGCCTCGCGAGCGGCGTCGTCGGTTGCGAGCAGGCTGCCCCAGGACTTGGCGTAGACCACCCGCGCCCCGTCCAGGGCGGCGAGGTCGTCGGTCTCGGAAACCCTGCCGCCGGCGGCCGCCGCCACCTCGCGCGCCCGCGCCATGAGCTGCGGGTCGAGAGCGTAGCCCGGCGGCCGCAGCACGGTCAGGTCGAGGCCACGCTGGGCGGCGACCGCGACCACCGAGTTCGGCACCGCCATGGGCAGCGCCTTGGGGTGGAAGGCCCAGGTGAGCACCACCCGATCCCCTCTCCCCAGGCCGAGCTCGTTCCAGGTCAGGGCGTCGGCCAGCGCCTGGCACGGGTGCCAGCGCGCCGACTCGAGGTTCACCACCGGCACCTCGGCGAAGCGGGCGAAGGCCGAGAGCACCGGGTCTGTCCGCTGGGTCTCGAGGCCCGCGCCGTGGGGGAATGCCCGCACGCCGAGTGCGTTGGCGTAGCGGGACAGCACCGGCGCCGCCTCTCGCACGTGCTCGGCGGCGGCGCCGTCCATGACCACGCCGTCCGCGGTTTCCATGCCCCACACCCCTTGACCGACGGTCAGGGTCACCGCGTGGCCACCGAGCTGGAGCATCGCCACCTCGCACGAGGTGCGGGTGCGCAGGCTGGGGTCGAAGAACAGGAGCGCCATCACCCGGCCGTCGAGGCGGCGGCGGTCGCGACCGGCCTTGAGCGCCGCGGCGGCCTGCAGGACGCGGTCGAGCCGCTCCGGCGACCAGTCGAGGGTGGACAGGAAGTGCTCGGTCATGGGGTTCCTCCGGGTAGCTCAGCCAGGGCCTCGGCCAGGCGGTCGAGCTCAGCCTCGGTGATGGTGAGCGGGGGCATCAGCCGCAGCACGTGGGGGTCCGAGGAGGTGCCGGCCAGGATGCTGCGGTCGAGCAGGTGCGCGGCCACGTCGCGGGCAGGGGAAGCCGTCTCGATCCCGAGCAGGAGCCCGCGGCCCCGCACTGCCGTGACCGGGCCGACCCCGGGGAGGCGCCGCACGACGTGCTCCATGGCGGCGGCGCGGGCGACGAGCCCCTCCTCCTCCACCACCTCGAGGACGGCGAGGCCGGCCGCGCAGGGGACCGGTCCGCCGCCGAAGGTGGTGCCCTGGTCGCCGACGGCCACGGTGGCGGCGACCGCGGCGGTGGTCAGCACCGCCGCCAGCGGCAGGCCGTTGCCGAGCCCCTTGGCGCTGGTGACCAGGTCGGCGGGCGCCGACCAGGCGTCGGCGGCGAAGCTCGCGCCGAGGCGCCCGACCCCGGTCTGGACCTCGTCGAAGATCACCAGGGTGCCGTTGGCGTGACAGCGCCGCACCAGCTCGGGGTAGTAGTCGTCTGAGGCCACCCTCGCCCCGGCCATGCTCTGGATCGGCTCCAGGATCACCGCCGCGGTGTCTGGCCCGAGGAGGGCCGAGAGGGCGTCGACGTCCCCGAAGGGGGCCGCTGGAACGTCGCGGACCACCGCCGGGAATCGCTCCCGGTAGTGGCCGAGGTGGGTCATGGACAGGGCGCCGGCGGTGCGGCCGTGGAAGCTGCCCGCCATGGCCACCACCTGGCTGCGGCCGGTGGCGCCCATGGCGAGCTTGACCGCGGTCTCGTTGGCCTCGGTCCCGGAGCTGCACAGGAAAGCCCGTTCCAGGTGTGGCGGCGCGAAGGCCACCAGGCGCTCGACGTAGCGGGCGCGGACGTCGTTCGCGGCAACGTTGGAGTAGAAGCCGAGGCGCGCCGCCTGGTCGGCGATCGCGCGGACCCAGCGTGGGTGGCAGTGGCCGATGAGGCAGGTGCAGTGGCCGCCGTAGAGGTCGAGGTACTCCCGGCCGTCCGCGTCCCACAGCCGCGCGCCCTCGCCGCGAACGAAGGCCACCGGCCAGCGGGCG
>Ga0068714_10003224_pt1 | contig 19625 bp, 16 predicted proteins | sample MTBNYHSulfiMetaG_FD_62988 | JGI IMG/M metagenome (GOLD analysis project Ga0068714, IMG submission 62988) | Enrichment culture microbial communities from rom New York Harbor, USA that are MTBE-degrading - MTBE-NYH (New York Harbor Sulfidogenic)... | ecosystem: Environmental > Aquatic > Marine >... | reverse complement strand
CACGCCTCACGCCTCACGCCTCACGCCTCACGCCTCACGCCTCACGCCCTCACGATCTCGCGATCTCGAGATCTACCGATCTCACGCCCCCCCTTGTCCCCCGAGCAGATACAGTTACCATGTAATCAATAACGACAAACAACAAGGATAGGGATGGCACACTCCTCCACTATCGCCGATCTGGTCGGCAGCGTCATCGCGCTTCTGCTGCTCGCGGTTGCGACCCTCGCCTTTACCAAAAAGACCCGGCTGCCCTTTACCGTCGTGCTGGTGGTGGTAGGCATGGGACTTGCTGCCGTGGCCGGAGAGACGGCATTCGCCGGGTTGCCACTGCCGGAACTCTCGCCCGAACTCATCCTCTATGTCTTTCTCCCTACCCTGATCTTCGAGTCGACCCTCAACCTCGACACGCGCCAGCTGCGGCACAATCTCGGCGCGATTCTCACCCTGGCGGTGCCCGGCCTGCTGCTCTCGACCGCGATTATCGGGCTCATCGTCTGGCTGGCGACCCCGATCCCGCTGGCCGCGGCCATGCTGCTCGGCGCGATCCTCAGCGCCACCGACCCGGTCGCCGTAGTGGCCCTGTTCCGCCAGCTCGGCGCCCCGGAGCGCCTCACTGTGCTGGTCGAGGGGGAGAGCCTGTTCAACGACGCCACCTCTATCGTTTTGGCCGGCATCCTCATCGGCGTGGTCGCCGCCGGCAGCGTCTCGGCAGAAGTGATCACCGGCGGCATCGCAGATTTTCTTGTCCTCTTCTTCGGCGGCCTGCTGACCGGGGTCCTGCTCGGCTATCTCATCTCCTTCGTCCTCGGCCTCATCGAATCGGATCCCATCATCGAGATCACCCTCACCACCGTGCTGGCCTACCTCTCCTTCCTGCTGGCCGAAGAGGCGCTGCACGTCAGCGGGGTAATGGCCACGGTGGGCGCCGGTCTCACCCTCGGTGGCTGGGGACGGGCGAAGATATCGCCCTCGGTGCGCGTCTACCTGGAACACTTCTGGGAACAGATGGCCTTTATCGCCACCGCCCTGCTGTTCCTCATGCTCGGTCTGCGGGTCGAACTGGGCACCCTGTGGGCATCGCTGGACCTGATCCTCTGGGTCATCCTGGCGATGCTGCTTGCCCGTGCGGGAGCCATCTACGGCCTGGTGCCGCTGGTCGGGCGCATCCCCGGCGCCAAGCCGGTCAACCTCGCCTACCAGACGGTGATGTTCTGGGGCGGGCTGCGCGGTGCCATTGCCATCGCCATCGTCCTCAGCCTGCCCGGGTTCCCCTACGCCGACACCTTCGTGGTTCTGGTGATGGGCGCGGTGCTGTTCAGCCTGCTGGCGCAGGCCCTCACAATCGAATCCCTGGTCAGGCGTCTTGGCCTCGACAAACTGCCCCTGATCGACAGGCTCTCGCTGTTCGAGCGGGACCTCCATGCCGGCCAGCGCGCCCTGCAGCGTATCCCCCAACTGCAGGCAGGCGGACTCTTTTCCGCCCCCATCGCCCAGCGCATGTTGCAGCAGTGCGAAAAATCGATGGCCGAGGCCAAACACCGGATCAACCGCCTGCGCCAGCAGGAGATGCGGCAGAGCCAGGAGATCGCACTGCTCTACCTGCGCGCCCTCTCCGAGGAGAAACAGTTCTACCAGGAGATGTACGCCAGGGGCCACCTGACCGAAGGGGCGTTTCGCGAACTGGTGCTGGTGCTGATCCTGCAGATCGATGCCATCCGCTTCCACGGGGAGTTCGAGCATATCCACTCCCACCGCATTCGCCGTATGCTCGAGCGCCTGCTGTACCGTTTCCTGGAGCGTTTTCAGACCCTGCTCCCGATCGCAGAACGCCTGCGCGTGGCCCGCCTGATCCGCAACTACGAAGAGGTGTGGGGCCACTACCAGAGCAGCGGCCGGGTGCTGGAATACCTGAGCGAGATCGACGCCCTCGAATCGATCCCTGCCGAGGTCATGGAAGAGGTGCGCGGTCACTACCGGCACTGGCACGAGCTTGCCCGCAGCCAGATCGACGAGGTCAGCGAACAGTTTCCCGAATTCGTCAGCTCGATGCAGGAGCGGCTGGGTCAACGCCTGTGGCTCCAGGCCGTCTCCGAGGCGACCCGCGAGCAGGAAGAGCGCGGACTGCTGCCTCACGGGCTGAGCGACTCACTGCTTAGCGAGATCGAGCACAAGCTCAACCGCCTGCGCGGCCACTCCGAGACAAGGCTGGACATCGACGCCGGCGGACTGTTGCGCAAGGTGCCGCTGTTTCGGGGTGTTCCGCCGGAATTGATGCAGCACCTCATCGACAGGCTGCAGCCGCACACGCGGGAGAGCAATGAAACGATCCTGGAACAGGGCGCGCTCGGTGGCTCGCTGTTCCTCATCGCCCGGGGAGTGGTGCGCGTCTCCCGCGAAGAGGGAGGCGAACTGCGCGACCTCGGCACCCTGATGGCTGGCGACTTCTTCGGCGAGATGGCGCTGATGCACCATGAATCGCGCAACGCCTCGGTACGCACCATCACCCCGTGCCAGTTCTACGAATTGCAGCAGAGCGATCTGCAAGAGCTCATGCAGCGTTATCCGGAATTGCGCAAGCGCATCGAACAGGTCGATGCCGAAAGGCAGCGGGAGCTGCATCCGCGCTGAACGGCGTTACAGCACCGAGCGTTCATGGCGGCTTGGCGAGAAAAACGAATCACCACGAAGGGCACGAAGAACACGAAGTACTTAGGGGCCCGCTGAACCAATCCTGCTCATCGTTCGCGCCATTTCACAAACACCATTCTCCGATCCTGCAACACGCGACAGATGCGGTTCGTTCCTCACCACATCCTACAAGTCTTTTCACGAAGACACTTAAGGGGCTAGCGGAACAGATATCTACCCTGCCGGGATTGGTATCTCTGTGCCCTCAGCGTCTCCATGGTGATTCCATTTTCACACTTCGCAATCTTCGTGACTCGTGGTGATGAGTTGCAGGCTTTAGCTACCCTGCGGGCTTCGTCGTTTCAATTCACAAGAGAAAGATAACGCTCGCCAAGCCGCCAAGGACGCCAGGAAATCGATGTCTAACCTTCTTCTCTTGGCGATCATGGCGACCTTGGCGGCTTGGCGAGAGAACAATGTTATTTTGTATCTAAATTCACCGCAGAGACGCAGGTCCCGTAGGATGCGGTAAGCCGTGCGAACCGCATCGTTCGCGCCATTCCGCAAACACCATTGTCTAATTCTGCAACACGCGACATCGCCATTCCAATTAACTAGAAAAAGATAACGCTCAACAAGCCGCCAAGGACGCAGGGGAAATCGATGCGCTAACCTTCTTCTCTTGGCGACCTTGGCGACCTTGGCGTCTTGGCGAGAGAACAATGTTTTATTTTTTTCGGGGTCGGTTACGAGCCTGTAGGATACGGTGAGCCTTGCGAAGGACAGCGTTCACGCCAGACCGACAAAAGCAATCCATTGCCAATCCTTTTGACTCGCGACAGGTGCGACTAATGCTCTCATTTCAAGAGGCTTAAAGACTCGAAAAATGCCGCACTCGCAAACAAATTTGATCTGGATCAAATTATGCAACAGCGGCGCAAGCGTAAATGTAGACAACCCTGCAGACAATACCTTTAAGAGCCGGTTTTTTCAGGGTTTTTCGCGCACTATTCACGACAAAAAGGGTATGGATTATCCGCTAATTTTGTTATTGAAATGTGACAGAGTTTGTAGAACAATCGAGACGTGGTTTCAATTTCTTCCTGATGAGGAGTTCCTCAATGATTCGGAAAAACACCCTCCCCTCCAAATCCCGCCAGAAGGGTGCCAGCATGATCGAGTACGCCCTGGTCCTGGCTGCCGTGGTTGCCATTGCGATCTACTTCTTTGGTGACGATGGCAAAAGCGGCACCATCGGAACGGCAATAACCGAGAAAGCATCAGGTATAGCGGACAAGCTGGAGTAATCCCCCTGCGACTCAGGGATCGGCGACTCAATCGCCGATCCCGCACGTTCCGCTTGCTCCCCCCACTGTCAAGCCGGAGTGCCGTTATGTATTCCGTCCCATGCGGACGGCTCCCGATCGCGAAAGCACGGGGCGCCGCCATGATCGAGTTTGCGCTCACGCTGCCGCTATACGTTGCGGTGCTGCTGGCGATCATCGACTTCAGCAACTATCTCAATGACCGTTCGGTGCTGACCGCCGCCGCCTATAACGGCGCCAAGGCGGGAGCCAGAGTGAACCCCTGCGGTAACCAAAGCCGAGCGCAGCAAGCGGTTAGGGACACCCTGCAAAACGGCGACATGCTCTCGGTGGACGGCAACTGGAGTATCACAAACTCATCACTCGCCGGTCCTGCAAGCGTGCGCCGCTATGTGGTCACCGTGCAGTTTGAGCGCGAACCCGAAATGATGTCTCTCTTTACCGCAAATCTCGACACCTTCAAGACGCTGAGCGCGCGCGGCGTGGCCGTGTGCCAGGAGTGATCATGATCAGTAAAAAGAAGAAGTCCGAACGCAATGCGTTGCTCCTCGCGGCGCTGGCGCTGCTGTCGGGCATCGCCGCCGCGATGCTCGGTTACGCCTATATCGAAAAGCGCGTAGCCGAAAAGAGCGAGGCGCTGGCGGTGGATCGGGTGCGCGTCGTCGAAGCCCCCGAGCTGCTGTCGGTGGTGGTAGTGCAACGCGACCTTTTCCGCGGCGAGCGACTGGAGGCCACCGACCTAACCGTGCTGCGGGTACCGACCGAAGGGGTAAGCGCCAGCGGGGTTCTCAGCAGCCCCGAGCAGGCGGTGGGACGCGTGGCCCTGCAGAACCTCTACGCCGGGGAGTGGTTGATCGACCGCAAGATTGCCGACAGCGAACAGGGCGGTGACCGCTGGAACCAATTACTGGGGCCTGGGATGCGCGCGATCCGTGTACCGGTCGATCAGGTCACCGGCCTGCTCGGACTGCTGCAGCCGGACGACCGGGTCGATCTCATCGCGGTTTTTCCCGGCAGCGACGGCAAATCGGTAATAAGCCGTGCGCTGGAGCAGAATATCGCGGTACTGGCGGTGGGCCAGCGCCGGCTGCCGCAGGAGGATGAGAACAAGAAGGTCGACGAGGCGGGCGAAAAGAGCTCTTCGGTAACGCTGGAGGTCACCCAGGAGCAGGCGGAACGCATCGCCCTGGCCCTGGAGCTCGGCAAGGTGCGCCTGGTGCTGCGCAACCGCTCCGATACCCAGCTTCTCAGCAGCAACGGCACCCGGCTTTCCGAGCTTACCCGCAGCGCCGCCGCCCCCACGGCAAAACCGCGACCGCGCCATACGGTACAGCTCATCACCGGCGGCAAGATTTCGACAGAGGAAGTGAGACGATGAAACGTATCCTGAACCTTGTTTGCCTGATACTGATGCTCGGTGCACTGCCCGCCGTCGCGCAGGACAGCTATCAGCTCGGGATCGCAGACAGCCGCGTACTCTCGTTTTCCCGCCTCATCGATCGCGCACTGATACGGCAACCGGATATCGTCACGATCAAGGTGCTCAGCAGCCGCGAGCTGTTGATCACCGGCCAGCGCGCGGGCCGCACGATGCTGGAGATCTGGCATCGGGATGGTGTGAAGCAGAACATCACCATCGAGGTGGAGGGCGAGATCATCAGCGCGGCCCACCGTCGCGAAAGCCTGCAGGCGCTGGTGCGGCGGCTCGATCCGGAGGACCGCGTGACGGTAGAGGTACAGGATAAACGGGCGATCCTCACCGGTGCGGTCTCCAATGCCGATCGCCGCCAACGCTTGCAGGATATGGTGACGGCGATGGGCTACCAGGCGGTGAACCTGATCACCCTGGAGGGGAGCCAGCAGGTACAGCTCTCGGTGCGGGTGGCGGAACTGGTAAAGGGCAATCCGCTGCGCAGCGGCGCCTCCTTTGCCGACAAGCGCGACCGCCTGATGGTTTTGCCGCCGGGAAGCGGCTCGTCGGCAAATTTCCTGCTCGAACTGCAGCAGGCGGCCGGCTCGGCCACCCTGCCGGTGCCGCACAGTGATGCCTTCCAGATCCATATCAACCCGGCCAAGGCATCGCTGTTCGGCCTGCTCAACCTGATGGAAGGGCACAATCTTGCCCGGGTGCTGGCGCAGCCGACCCTGGTGGTGGAGTCGGGCAAGACGGCGAAGTTCCTTGCCGGCGGCGAGGTGCCGATCCCGATCGCGCAGGACGAGAACACCATATCGGTCGACTACAAGGAGTTCGGGGTGATGGTGGAGTTTACCCCGCGCATCCTCGACGACGGCATCATCTCGATCGATGTGACGCCGGAGGTGAGCAACATCGATGAAGCGGCAGGAATCACGCTGGGCTCTATCCGTATCCCGGGATTCCGCACGCGCAGGACCCAGACCACCGTCAGCGTCAAGGAGGGCGAGAGTTTTATGGTAGGGGGACTGCTGCAGGATGAGATCCGCAGCGTGGTGCAGAAGGTGCCGCTGTTCGGCGATATCCCGATCCTCGGTGCCCTGTTCCGCTCCAGCGCCTACGACAAGGACCAGTCCGAGCTGGCCATTATCGTGACGCCGCGCATCGTCACCCCGACCCCAGCCGGCGAGACAATCCCCCTGCCGGGAGAAGGGCTGGACCGCCCCTCCACCGCCGAGGCGATCCTCCTTGGCAAGGTGGTCAGTGACGGGGGCAGGCGCTCGGTACTCGAGCCGGGCCTGGAGGTGCCGAGATGAGCCAGTTGGACAAAACACTCTCCGGCCACCGTCGACGCGCACTCTATGTCGGCAATGACTGGGTACTGTTTCAGCAGATCGAGGACGGCATCAAGCCCGCCTTCGAGATCGTCATGGAGCAGGAGGTTCCCCATATCTGGCCGGACGATCTCGAGCTGGTGCTGCTGGAGGCCGGGCGGGACATGGCCGCCACGCTCGACACGATCACGCGCATTACCGCGCACTCCAAGGGGGTGGCGCCGTTTCTGTTGATCCGCGATCGCAACGTCGAGTTGCTGCTGCAGGCGAGTCGACTGGGGGTGCGCTCCTTTATCGAGGTGCCGGACGATCTGCCCGATGTCCTGACCATCGTGCAAAAGGTCAACCGCCACTCGCTGGGGCAAGGCGGCGTGATCTCCACCTTCTTCAGCCTCAAGGGCGGCGTGGGCTGCACCACCCTGGCGGTCAATGTTAGTCACCATCTATCCGAGATCACCGCGGGCAGAACCGTGCTGGTGGATCTGAATGTGCCCCTCGGCGATACCGCCCTCTACATGGGACTGGAGGAGGATGGCCACTACTCCATTGCCGATTTCATCTACAACATGGGGCGGTTTGACGAAAAGCTGGTCTATGAATCCCTGACCCGGCACGACAGCGATGTCTACCTGCTCGGCCTGCCCAAGCGGCTGGAGGAGCTGGAGAGCCTGACACCGGAGGCGATACAGGCGACCCTCGAGACGCTACGGCGCTACTTCGACCACATCGTTGTGGATTGCGCCAGCGATCTCTCCGCCGCCACCCTGAGCTGCTTCGACGAGTCGGACTATATCGTGCTGGTCACCGAGCCCTCGCTCGCCTCGCTGCGCGCTTCGCGTACCGTCTATGAACTGAGCCAGGAGCTGGGATACGCCACCGAAAAGCTGCGGCTGATCCTCAACCGCCACACCGCGGTGGGCGAGGAGATGATCGAGGAGCTCATCACCGCGATGGCCCTGCCGGTGTCGGCGCGCATCGTCAACGATTACCTGACCTTCCTCGAATGCATCAAGGAGGGTGAGCTGCTGCACGACTACGCCCCCGGCAGCCTGCCCGACCGTCAGATCCACAGTGTGGCCGAAATGCTCCATCAGGGAACCCAAGGGGTAAGTGAACCGGCCGCGACACGCGCATTACCGGTGCTGCAACGCCTGTTCAGAAAGGTCCGGATTGCGCAATGAGCAGGATAAGACCATGAAGCTTAGTGAACGTCTCCGTCTCTCGGCAAAACAGCACGCTGCCTCCCCGGCGCGCCAGGAGATGTCGGCGCACACCATCAGCGTCTCCAACCCCGCCTTTGGCGAGATCAAGCGGCGCTGCCAGCGTCTTGCCGCCGAGGACGAGGCCTTCTATCGACCGGACAGCAGCGAGACCCGGGCGGAGCTCACCCCGCGCATCAATGAACTGGTACGCGAGATCGCCACCGAGATGGGCTATCCCCTCTCCAGCACCGAAGTGCGCCAGCTGGGGATGGAGCTGCTGGACGAGATCTATGGCCTCGGTCCGCTGGAGAGCCTGATGGCCGATCCGGCGGTGACCGATATCCTGGTCAACAGTTATGACCGGATCTGGGTGGAACGTTATGGCCGCCTGGAGAAGAGCACGGTGCGCTTTATCAGTGAAGAGCACCTGCGCAACAAGGTCGAGCGCATGCTCTTTACCACCGGGCGCCGGCTGGATGAGTCCTCGCCGCTGGTCGATACCCGCCTGCCGGACGGCTCGCGCGTCAATATCATCATCCCGCCGCTGGCGGTGGACGGCATCATGGTTTCGATCCGTCGTTTCCCCAACCAGCACCTGCGCGCCAAGGACATGATCGAACTGGGTACGCTGACCGAGGAGATCTACCAGTTCTTGCGCTGCGCGGTACTCTCAGGCATGAACCTGATCGTCAGTGGCGGCACCGGTTCGGGCAAAACCACCACGCTAAACATGCTCTCCGGCCTGATTCCGGAAGACGAGCGCATCGTCACCATCGAGGACAGCGCCGAGCTGCGCATGCAGCAGGAGCACGTGGTACGGCTGGAGACGCGCCCGCCCAATGCCGAGGGACGCGGCGAGGTCAACCAGCGCGAGCTGCTGCGCAACGCGCTGCGCATGCGCCCGGATCGCATCATCCTCGGCGAGGTGCGCGGCAAGGAGGTGCTGGACATGCTGCAGGCGATGAACACCGGGCACGACGGCTCGATGGCCACAGTGCATGCCAACAGTCCCCGTGACGCCATCACCCGTCTGGAACTGATGGTCACGCTGAGTGGCGCCAACCTGACCGACCATGCGATTCGCCGCCAGATCGTGAGCGCTATCGATCTGATCATCCATGTGGAGCGTTGCCGCGACGGCACCCGGCGGCTGGTCAGCATTGCCGAGGTGGCGGGCATCGAGCAGGAGAACGTGGTGCTGCAGGAGCTGTTCGCCTTCGAGTCGCAGCCCAAGGGCGGCACCTTCCGGGCGACAGGGGTGCGCCCGGTGAAAAGCAAAAGGCTGGAAGATGCCGGCTGCAAGCTCGGGCCGGAAATCTTCAGTTTCACCCGGAGGGTTTGATGGATAGCGCCGCGCTGGCCACCATGCTGTTTATTGCCCTGCCCTTCTGGATCACGGCAGGATGGCTGCTGCTGAGGCAGCGCCAGGCGGCGGCCGAGCAGCGGCAACGGCTGTTGCGCCGCATCGGGCTGGAGTCGGGGGCGAAGGGGGAAGGCGGGACGAAGAGACGTGAGTCGTTTACCCAGAACCTGGAGCTGCGCCTGCAGCAGGCAGGTCTCGCCGGACGGGGAAATCGCGTCAAACAGTGGATGCTGGCAGGCGCCGGCGTGGTCGGCCTGCTCGGCGTAGTGATGGCCACCCTGTTCGGGGCGAAGGTTGCCCTGCTCTCCGCCGCCGCTGTCGCCTTTGCACCGCTCTATGTCTTCTATCAAATCATTACCCGGCGCCGCCATTTCGCCGAGCAGTTTCCCGATGCCCTCGAAGCGATGGTGCGCTCGCTGCAGGCGGGGATGAGCATGGATGCGGCGATGCGCTCGGTGGCGGAGGACTTCTCCGCACCGCTGGCCGATGAGTTTCGCCGCATGAACCGTCAGGTGCAACTGGGCGTCCCCTTCTCCACCACGCTGCGTGATTTCCAGCGCCGTGTCGGGATCCCCGAGGCGCAATATTTTGCCGCCACGGTGATCGTGCAGCGGGAGACCGGCGGGGCGCTCGCCGATATCCTGGCGCAACTGGCCAGGATCATGCGCCGGCGCGCCATGTTCCAGGGAAAGCTCAAGGCGATGACCTCGGAGTCGCGCTTTACCGCCTGGTTCATCGGTGCCGCGCCGCTCGCCTTCATCCTGTGGAAGTATCTTACGGACCGGCCGTTTCTCGACTTTTTCCTCGACGACCCGACCGGCCAGAGCATGTTCCGCTTCTCCATCGGGATGATTCTGGTTGGCGCCGTCCTGTTGCGGCAAATGATGCGGATACGTTTCTGATGGAGATGCACTTTATCCTCACCATGCTCCTGCTGATGCTCAGCATCGCCAGCGCGGTAGGTTTCGCAGGCTACTTCCTCTATACCCGGGCCCGTGAACTGGAGCAGCATCGCCGCCTGCTGCGCCGTACCGGTTTCGCCCAGGAGGAGACATCCCCCGACACGCAGAGTGACCGCTACTCCGGCATTATCAGCCTGGGCATGGCGCTGGCGCCGAAGAAACCGGAGGAGCTTCAACGCCTGCGCAACCGCCTCACCATGGGCGGCTTCCGCCAGGATCTCCACCTGGCGCTCTATCTGCTGCTGAAGTATGCGGTCGGTGCCCTGGCCTGGTGCATCGGCGCGGTGCTGTGGCTGTTCGGCCATATCGAGCTGCCGCTTTTCCTCAGCGTGCCCTTTGCCATCTATTACACACCCGACTGGTTGCTGCACGTCATGCGCCAGCGGCGTCTGGCACGCATTGGCGAGGGGCTGCCGGAATTCATCGACATGTGTTACGTCTGCATCAGCGCCGGTATGGGCTGGCTTGCGGCAATACAGCGCGTTGCCGGCGAGATGGCGCATGTTCACCCCTGCATCAGCCGTGAATTCGCCTTTACCGTGGAACAGATCAAGGCGGGACTCTCCCGTGCCGAGGCGCTGCAGCAACTGGCCGAGCGCAATCCTACCCGCGAAATGCGCCACCTGGTGCAGGTGCTGATCCAGAATGAGCGTCAGGGCAGCCCGGTCGCCGACTCGCTGAATGCCTTTACCGCGCGAATCTACCAGGAGCGGGAACAGTATATGGAGGAGAAGGCGGGCAAGATATCGGCCAAGATGGCGCTGATTATCGCCCCCTTCATGCTCCTGCCTTTTACCTTGATCCTGGTGGGCGAGAAGATCGTCAATCTGATGAGGACGCTGTGATGCGCCATGCACTCTTGCTGTTGGCCGTGACCCTGGCGCTGGGCGGCTGCGCCATGCAGCCGGCATCTTCCTCAGGCGAGGAAAAGCAACTGCAGACCCGGCTGGAGGGGGATGAACAGAAGTCCTTCCTGCGGGACTACGCCAGGCTGCTGAGCGAATCGGGCAACCATGCCGAAGCGGCGCGCATCCTCGAAGAGCTGAGGCGGGAAGATCCGGCCAATCTGGCGATCACGCGGCAGATCGCCGATGTGTATGAGCGCGCCGGTCAGCTGGAACTGGCGCTGCTCGCCTGGGAGGGGATCTACCGGGGCAAAGGGGATCCGCTGCAGGATGGTGCCGAGTATGCCCGTGTTGCCCTGCTCAACCGGCGCTATGGGCTGGCGCGCGAGGTCTACCACGACTGGCTGGACGCGGCCCAGGAGAACAGCTCACTGCGCATCACCGCGATGAATAACCTGGGTTACAGCTACCTGCTGGAGCGCGACATGAGCAACGCCCGCTACTGGTTTGAACAGGCGCTGGCCATCGATCCGCTGCACGGGCGTTCACGGGCCAACCTCGAACTGCTCAGGCGGCTGCAGGCAGAGGAACGATAGGGGGCCACCATGGGCAACGGCAAGCAAACGGCAATCAGCGAACGGGGCAACAGGCGCACCGGCTACGCCGACATTGCCGGGCAGCGCCAACGGGGCAGCATGCTGGTGCTTGGCATCAGCACCCTGTTCATCGCCATCCTGTTACTGGGCTTTGTCGTCAACTATGGCTACTGGAACTTCAAAAAATCGCTGATAGCTGATGTTGCGAGCGCTGTAGCCGAAGCCGGGATCAGAAACCAGCTGACCTATCGCGCCGCCTCTGCGCCCCCTACCAAAGTGATGGTGGACGAGATCGTCGCTGAACAGGAGTTGATCGAGCAGCTCAATGACCTGGGTATTGGCTATGAGTTCGGACTGACAGAAGATGGCGTTTACACCTCCCGGGGGGGCGATCCCGATCCGACCATACAGCCCTTCAATACCATGCGGGTCCAGGTATGCACACCGCTGGACGATATCACCGGTAGCTTCGTGTTGCTCGACAGGGAGACCTGTGTCTATGCCGAGGCCCAGTTTGAGGTGAACAATGACTGCTACTGCAATCACGTCGTCTGCCCGAACAGTAAATATTCAGGGCCACTCGCTGGGCTCAACAAGGGCTTGTGCATGCTTGGCTGCACGGTCGGGAGCCTGCTGGGTGCAGTACTGAACCTCCTGTTCACCCTGAGCCTGAGCGACCTGGTTATTGCACTCGACTGTATCCTCGATACCCTCGTAATCTCCGTTAACACCGTAGTTGAATGGGTGCTCGGCACCAATGCGATCAAACTGACCTACACCCGTTACACCTGACAGCTGCACAGCCATTCCCATTCAGGGCGATAGTAAAGTCCTTGTGCCGTTGGGATCACCGCCGTGCTCCTGCAACATAGAGGCAGACCAATTTCATTCCCGACAGTCCCTGCCCCGATCCCCTACTGACATCCCGTCCGTCCGGCGTTTTCTCAACGCACGGTGCCAATTCCGGCACGAGAGCAGCAACACGCTATCGGTATGATACTATCCTCGTAACAGAATACTGGCGAACGATGTCACGACAAGACAGAGGTAACGTGAAACCGACGGCGTCCCGCGATCCCGCCCTGGTGATTGGCCACCTCAAGCGCTACTACCTGCTCGGCCTGATCGGCCTGGCCAGTATGGCGATGGCGGCCTTCGGCCTGGCGCTGCTGGCGCTGGTGGCACAGGCCGGCTTCGAGCGGGGTGTGGTGGATGCCACCCAGATCCTGCAGCAGGCCAGCCAGAGTGAGGGCGATCCGGCCCTGCGCGCCACGGTCAAGGCGCTGACGGTGGCCAACGAGCAGTACCGCGTGTTGCACGACCGGTTTCGCTACCTGCTGGTGGTGATCTTTGTCATGACCCTGGCGCTGCTGGGGATCGGGCTGTGGCATGTGGTACCGGTGCACGTCGGTCAGGTGATTGCGGTGGTGCGCAATCTGGAAGAGTCGCAAAGCCGTTGGCGAACGATCTACACCTCGATCCGCGACGCCCTGATTATCCTCAGTCCAAAGGGCAACATTATCGACGTGAACCCCGGTGCCGAGCAGCTCTTTGGCTATCGCAGCTATGAGCTGAAAGGGCGCGGCATCCAGCTGCTGCTGGCCGAGCCGGATCGCAGCCAGTATCAGGCGGTATTGGCGAGGCTGTTGCAGGAAGAGGCTGTGACCCAGATAGAGCTGCCGATGCTGGCACACGACGGTTCGGTGCTCTCCACGGAGCTCGACAGCAACCCGATGTGGTGGCATGGCGAGCGCCAGTACCTGTGGATTGTGCGCGACCTGAGCGGCCGCAAACAGCTGGAAGAGAAACGCAACGAGTCGCTGTTTCTCGATCTGCTGCAGAACCTGAGCGCCAAGGATGAATTTGCCCAGGAGATGGCACGGCGCGCGGTAACCGATCCCCTGACCGGCGCCTATAACCGCGCGCGCTTCGATGAGCGCCTCGCCGAGGAGCTCGATCGTGTTGACCGGCACAAAACCTCTCTGACGCTGATCCTGCTCGATATCGATCACTTCAAGAAGGTCAACGATACCTACGGCCACCCGGCAGGCGATCACGTGCTGACGGAACTGGCAACGATTGTGCGCGAAAGACTGCGCAGTATCGACCTGTTTGCCCGCTGGGGCGGCGAGGAGTTTGCGGTCCTGGCCCCGGACACCGACGACGAGGGGGCGAATCACCTGGCGGAGAAGATCCGCTTTGCCGTCGAGCAGCACGACTTTGGCGAAGTCGGGCGGGTTACGGTCAGCATGGGTGTCGCGGGCTACCGCTCCGGGGAGAGTGCCGGGCAGCTGTTGCGCCGGGTGGATATCGCCCTCTACCAGGCCAAGGAGGCAGGACGGAACCGCGTCGTGCACGCCAACATAGAGAGTGTGTAGACCGCATCCTGCAACACTGCCCCAAAGAAAGCAGGTAGGAGCCCACTCCCTGGGCGAATGTTTGCCGAGAGGACTCGGCTCCTACCGGTTGGCAATTTCACCCGCCATCCCACACACGTACGCAACGATTCAGCAGCTGACCAGAAATGCAAAAAGGCCGTTCAAGCGAACGGCCTTTTTCGTCGAGAGGTGAGCCCCGCAACTACAGGAAGTTCAGGATCTCCTGCTCGATCTCCGCTTTATCGATAATGGTGCCCTGCGCGATCGGCTTGCTGAAGAGGCCACTGATAATCGCCGGGATCGTGATATTGGCCGCCCTGGCGATGGATTGCAGCGCATCGATATCGTTGGCATCGACCTCGCCGGTGAGGGCGTTGGCGATCACCGGGGAGAACTTGGTCCACTCGGCGGTGGAGTAGACGATGGTCTTCAGCGACTCGTCGCGGCAGGTGTCGTAGGCCTTGAAGCAGGTGGCGGTGTGCGGGTCCATCAGGTAGCCGCCGGCGAAGGTCTCCTTGATGTAGCGCTTGCCCTCCTCGTCGTCGCAGAAATCGGCGGCGAAGATCGCCTGCAGCTGCGCCAGCTCATCGGCGCTCAGCGCATAGTGCCTCTCGCTGTCGAGCTGCAGCATCAGCTCTTTGGTGCGCCCGGCGCCAAACAGGTCGAACAGCACCCGCTCGATGTTGGAGGACTTGAGGATGTCCATCGCCGGCGAGGTGGTGGGGATCACCGCGCGCTCGCGCAGGTCGTAGCGGCCGGTCTTGATCAGCTGGGTCAGCACGTTGTTGTTGTTGGAGGCGATGAGGATCTTCGCCACCGGCAGGCCCATCTTCATCGCGTAGTAACCGCCGAGGGCGTTGCCGAAGTTGCCGCTCGGCACGTCGAGGTAGACCTTGTCGCCCAGCTCAATGGCCCCCTGGCGCACCAGCTCCAGGTAGGAGTGGACGTGGTAGATGGTCTGGAAGATGATGCGGCCGAAATTCACCGAGTTGGCGGCGGAGAGATGGATCTGCTTCTGCTTCAGCTTCGCCTTGAAGGCGTCTGAGCCAAGCAACTGCTTGAGCGCCCCCTGGGCGTCATCAAAATCACCATGAATGCCGATTACCTTCAGGTTGGCCGCATCCTCGGTCACCATCTGCAGGCGCTGCACATCGGAGGTGCCGCCGTCCGGGTACAGGCAGGCCACCTGCACGTTGGCGCGGTTCTTGAAGGTCTCCAGCGCCGCCGGGCCGGTGTCGCCGGAGGTGGCGGCCAGGATCAGGTAGTTCTCGCCGCGCGCCTGCGCCAGCGCCGAGAGCACCACGCCGAAGGGCTGCAGCGCCATGTCCTTGAAGGCGCGGGTCGGCCCGTGGTAGAGCTCGCTGACATAGAGGTCGTCCTTCACCCGGACCACCGGCACCGGGTTGGCCGGGTCGTCGAACCCGTCGTACAGTGCCAGGGCCTGCTCGATCACCCCCTGCTCGATGTCGATCTCGAAGGCGGCGAGGATGTCCCGCGCCAGGCTCTTGTAGTCCGCGTCGAGATGGTCGGCGAGGAAGGAGGCGCCCAGCGCCGGCAGCGACTCGGGCGAGTAGATGCCGCCAAAGGAGGACATGGGATCGAGGATCGCCTCTGAAAAGGTGACCTTCAGCGGGTGCTGGCCGTCGTTGCCACGGGTTTCGATAAAATTCACGTTAGTACCTGGTTGCTAGCATGACGTTGGACAATGGCCCGGCATTATAGCGAAATCGCCGGCCGGCTTCCTCACCTCTTTATTTCCGCCACAGAGGTCAAAGAGTATCCACTCTCTGTGGCCCCTGTGGCTATATTCTATCGCGGCAGGATGCCGCTCCTACTCCGCCGCCACGATGGTGTCGATGACGAGCTGCAGGCTCCGGTTGCCCCGCCATTCGTTGATATCGAGCCCGTAGGATGCGGTGAGGAACGAACCGCATCACATCACCGATGCGAACGGTGCGGTTCGCATAGCTCACCGCACCCTACATCCGGCACTGCCCAACCTTGGCATTTTATCTGCCACAGAGGTCACAGAGTATCCACTCTCTGTGTCCTCTGTGACCTCTGTGGCACTATTTATTCTATCGCGGCAGGATGCCGCTCCTACTCCGCCGCCACGATGGTGTCGATGACGAGCTGCAGGCTCCGGTTGCCCCGCCACTCGTTGATATCGAGCCGGTAGGCGATCTGCACCTGCCGCAGTTTCATCTCCAGCAGCGCCTCGTCCACATGAAAGGCGATGGCGTCGACCAGCCTGCCCGAGTCGGGCCAGCACAGCTGCAGCTTGAGGTGGCGCTCGCCGACGATGCGCGAGCTCTCCACCTTGAACCAGCCGTCGAACAGCGGCTCGGCAAAGCACTGGCCCCACGGCGTCTCACTGCGCAGGCGTGCCGCCAGCTCCAGGGTCGCCTCCTCGGCGGTCAGTTCGCCGTCGCTCAACAGGGTGCCGCGCAGGTCCTCCTCAGCCAGGTGACGCCGCACCTCCGCATCGAAGGCCTGCCGGAACGGTTCCAACGCATCGGCGTGGATGGTCAGCCCCGCGGCCATGGCGTGGCCGCCGAACTTCTTCAGCAGCTCCGGGTTGGCTGCGGCGACCGCATCGAGGGCATCGCGGATATGCACCCCCTTGACCGAGCGGGCCGAGCCCTTGATGTCACCATTTGATGCATCGGTAAAGACGATCACCGGGCGGTGCAGCCGGTCCTTTATGCGCGAGGCGAGGATGCCGATCACCCCCTCATGCCAGGAGGGGTTGTAGAGGCAGAAGCCGAACGGCAGCGAGGCGTCCTCTTCCCCCTCCTGATCAAGGTACAGGCGCTCGACCTCGGCCAGCGCCTCGTCGCGCATCTCCCCCTCCACCGCGCGCCGCTCGTGGTTGAGCGCTTCCAGCCGCACCGCCAGCCGCCGCGCCTCATCGAGGCTGTCGCTGAGCAGGCAGTCGATGCCGATGCTCATGTCCTCCATGCGCCCGGCGGCGTTGAGGCGCGGGCCGAGACCGAAGCCGAGATCACTGGCCACCAGACGCGAGGGCTCGCGCTTGGACGCCTCGCACAGTGCCTGTATTCCGGGCGAGGCGTGGCCGGCGCGGACGCGCGCCAGCCCCTGCGCCACCAGGATGCGGTTGTTGTGGTCCAGCGGCACCACATCGGCCACGGTGCCGAGCGCCACCAAATCCAGCAGGGTGGCGAGGTTGGGCTCCGCCAGCCCCTGGTGGGCGAACCAGCCCTGCTCGCGCAGGCGCGCGCGCAACGCCAGCAGGGTGTAGAAGATCACCCCCACCCCCGCCAGGTTCTTGCAGGGGAAGGTGTCCCCCGGCTGGTTGGGATTGACGATGGCATCGGCCGCAGGCAGCGCCTCCCCCGGCAGGTGGTGATCGGTAACCAGCACCCTGATCCCCGCCCGCTTCGCCGCGGCGACGCCGTTGATGCTGGAGATGCCGTTATCGACGGTAACGATGAGGTCCGGCTTGCGTTCGGCGGCCACAGCGACGATCTCGGGGGTCAGGCCGTAACCGTACTCGAAGCGGTTGGGCACCAGAAAATCGACCTCGGCAGCCCCCAGCATGCGCAGCGCCTTCACCGCCACCGCGGTGCTGGTGGCGCCGTCGGCATCGAAGTCCCCCACCACCATGATGCGCCAGCGCTTCTCCAGCGCCTCGGCGAGCAAGGAGATCGCCTCATCGATGCCCTTCAGCCGGTGAAACGGCAGCAGGTGCTCCAGTGCGTGGTTCAACTCATTGGCGGAGGTCACCCCACGGCAGGCATAGATGCGCGACAGCAGTGGCGGAAAGTCGGCAGGAAACCCATCGGGGATCGCAACCGCTTCGCGACGGATAATGTGGTGGGTGCTGGAATAGCTCATGGCTGCCGGATTATTCCACGATTGTTGGCCGGCGTCACCGTAGGGGAAGGAGGGGTTTAGGGGAATGAGGGCTGGGGGCATCCCGGTTACTCATCATCACTCTTTGGCTTTTGCAGGCCGCCCTCGCCTCGCCTGCCCCACCTTGCATTTCAGCTTGTCCTCAATCTTCTGCCGGAAATAGTCGTTACCCAGCGGGGTTCCCGTCTGCCATGCGGCACGGATGTCATCCAATACCCCTTTATCCAGATGTGCCTTAAAGAGCGCCTTGTACGCCTCCAGACGGCTGGGTTTGGTTCTTCCCAAGGCCAGATACATGGCGTGAGGAGTGACCAGTTCGTCCTCCTTGCCCTGGCCGTTGTACCGGTAGCTCGACCAGCGATAGTGCGCCGGTGACCGGACAATGTCGGCCCTGACGGGATTGAGCTCGATGTAACGAACGCAAACAGTCGCCGAGCGTGCCATCGAGGCCAAGATGGAATTCCATGTTGGCTACTCCAAGGATGACCTACCCCGCAAATATACTGACAACTCCCGCAACGGCGAGAGCCGCAAGTCGGTTACCACCAATCATTCCCTGGCATCAGGAATAATTATTCGATACCCAATCTATCAATATCCTCTTTCACTTTATTCATTGCGATGATTTTGAGGCGGTTTATCTCTTGCGTCCTTGCATCATATTTCAATTGATACTCAATTTCTTGCTTAACCTCTTCGAATCCCCTTTTTTCGATATCCGGGTTTTCAAGAAGCTTTAGAATATGAAATCCTCTCTCGGTCTGAACAGGATCTGAAATCCCACCTACCGACAGAACAAGAAGCGATTCAACCAATATTTTTCGTGCACCATCTTCGCTAGAAATCCACCCCAAATCACCGCCAGAGGCCGCAGCTTTTTTATCGTCAGAGTACCGCTCAGCAAGAAGCGCAAAATCATTTTCTTTACGGGCTTTTTCAGCGATCTTGACGGCCACTTCATATTTTGCAACCACTTCCTGCTCTGTGAGACCTGCTGTTGAAATCAATATTTCTGCCGCCTTGAACTTCTTTTTTGAATATTTATCGACATTGTCGTTGTAATATTTCAAGACAGCCTCATCACCAATTACGCGTAACACATAATCGTCAAGATAGGATTTAATTAATGCATTGTTACGGGCATCCTTGACCTCAAACAAAACCTCAGGCGTTAGCCCCGAACCCTGCATCATTATGGCTTGCGCCAAAGCATTTCTTTCAACGTAAGAGTTAGCAACCCGCTTATAACGATTATCTTCTCGGGTAACTTTATTTTTTTTAAGCAGAAGAGATAAAGATTGCTCACTAACCGCAAAATCTGACAGCACAGACTGAGTGTTTGAGACAACATCTATTTCTCCAGCTTCATCGGAACAACCTGCCCCAACCACAGACAGCGCAACAATAATTACCCCATTAATTAGAGCACTGGCAAAAACCCTATTCTTCATTACATTTCCCTTCCCAAGCAAAAATATTCAACCAAACAACAATGCATGCCCAATTTATTCGAAGTTGTTCTCATTTACCTACAGAGAGGTCAACGACTCGATCTTCGCCGAAGTCCACATCGGCTCCGCTGAGTATCTGCACCGTCTCGAAGGTATGCACACCCACCAGTTCATTACCCAGCACACCGGTCAGATCGTCCGTGGTATAAAGAGTAAGAGTGTTGGTGGCGTTTCGGGCAATGGTGTAA
>Ga0068714_10003222_pt1 | contig 19630 bp, 19 predicted proteins | sample MTBNYHSulfiMetaG_FD_62988 | JGI IMG/M metagenome (GOLD analysis project Ga0068714, IMG submission 62988) | Enrichment culture microbial communities from rom New York Harbor, USA that are MTBE-degrading - MTBE-NYH (New York Harbor Sulfidogenic)... | ecosystem: Environmental > Aquatic > Marine >... | reverse complement strand
GCTGGCCGGGTGCCCCTCCGCCGCCGCCAGATTGATTAACCTACCCTCACCCAGCAGGTACAGGTGGCGCCCGTCAGCGAGTGTATACTCATCAACAAAGGAGCGTATCCTCCGCTTGCTCTTAGCCATCTTTTCCAGAGCCGGGATATTAATCTCGACGTTGAAATGGCCGCTATTGGCCAGAATAGCCCCATCTTTCATCACTCTGAAATGAGCTTCATCAACGACATGTTTATCGCCAGAGAGGGTAATAATAATATCCCCCTCCTTAGACGCCTCTATCAGCGGCATCACCAGAAAACCGTCCATGGCTGCCTCCAGCGCACGGACTGGCTCTACCTCAACAACAACCACCTGAGCACCCAGCCCCTTGGCTCTTAAAGCTACACCCCGCCCGCACCAGCCATAACCACAAATGACCACCTTTTTGCCTGCCCACAGAATATTGGTGGCCCGGGTGATACCATCAATGGTGCTCTGACCGGTACCGTAGCGGTTATCAAAGAGATACTTGGTCTGAGCATCATTCACGGCAATGATGGGATACCTCAGACCACCTGATTTCGCCAGGCTCCGCAGTCTGATAACGCCGGTGGTGGTCTCCTCGGTGCCACCGATGACCTCTTTAATCAAATCGCTCCGCTTGGTATGGAGGGTGGTCACCAGGTCGGCTCCATCATCCACGGTAAGGTGAGGCTTGTTATCCAGGGCAGTATTGATGTGCTTATAGTAGGTAACATCATCCTCCCCCTTGATGGCACTGGTGGGAATGCCGTATTCTACTAGGGCAGCCGCCACGTCGTCCTGGGTGCTGAGGGGATTAGAGGCACAGAGGATGAGGTCAGCGCCCCCTTCTTTCAGAGCCAGACCCAGATTGCCCGTTTCCGTGGTAATGTGCAGGCAGCCAGAAATACGAACACCGGTGAAGGGCTTTTCCTTCGAGAACCTCTCCGTGATTTGCCTGACCACCGGCATCTCACGGGAAGCCCACTCAATCCTCTGCCTACCACCTTCAGCCAGAGAAGGGTCTTTAACATCATAGTTTTTGCTTGAGGTCATTATCCACTCCTTAACTTATCCATAATCCAGCTAATACACGAACTGCCCGGCTACAAGGTCGGGTATATCCAGCATTCCCATAATAACCGGTTTCTGATGGCAATCACTACCCCCGGTCATGAGCAGACGGTGTTCCCTGGCAAACGCCACATAATGTGCCACGGTCTTGGCATCGTGCCTTGAATGCCAGCACTCAACACCGTCAATATAGTTTAGCATAAATTCCTCGATAATTTTCGTCTGTTCGTCCAGACTTGACGTTATGCTTGCCAGGGAAGTCCCGTGCGGGTCACCGGGATGAGCGTGTACCAGCACACCACCAGCGTTTCTGATTAGCCGTGATGCCTCGTCCAGCAAAAGAGGGTACTTGGGCACATCACACCTTACCAGGTACTTATCGAAGGCCTCCTGTCTACTGGCCACAATTCCCCTGTCTACTAAATAATTGGCGATGTGAGGACGGCCAAAAGTGCCATCGACGCTATCCTGTATTTTCTTAAGGTCTTTCCCGGTAAACCTCTCGATGTTCTCCTTCTCAAACTCAATATTCAATTTGTCCAGAATCTGACGAGCCCTGTTCTCCCGGTGTTCCTTCATCAATTTAAGCTTGCTTTTTAGCTCCTGATTATTAACATCATACCTGTATCCCAGAAAATCGAGGGAAACAGATTTATCAGACTGAGGGGGATAGTTGAAGGTTACGTTTAATTCTACACCAGTAACGTAATTTATGCCATACCTTTCAGTCAGAGCTATGGCCCTTTCCTGACCATCTATGGAGTCGTGGTCAGTTATCGATAGCAGGTCTATGTTCCTTTTTTTAGCTTCCTGAAAGATTTCCTCGATAGAGTAGGCACCATCCGAGCAGGTGCTGTGAACGTGCAGGTCTATTTTCATCTCATCTCTTTTCCAGGCCGATAATGTACCAGTTTTCCGGCTCATCCTCAGTGGTATCGACCGTCAGGTGTATAACATTCAGGGTGGGATACAGTTTCTTGAGGTCATCCATATCCACCGCCTCAAACCTCTTCTTGTTATTCAGGTAGGCCTGTTCGGTCAGGGCATTCGATTCATAGTTTTCTCTGGTGCGGTTCAATATCCGCCTGATGGAGACCTCCTGCGGGCAGTCGGTTTGCAGGATTATAAAGGCCTTACCATGCTTAAGGGCAATTTCAGCAGCACGTCTCCGCAACTCCTGCGTCACAAAGGTGGCATCGAGTATGACACCGCCACTCTTCTTCAAGGCTTCATCTGCCTGGCGAAACATCTCGTCATAAACCGAGGTACGTTTCTGCATATCAGAGGCCACTTTTTCATCGAAGATGTCGTCGTTTTTCAGCACCTCCAGCCTGATAAGGTCGCTTCTCAGGAGGGGATAGCCCTTAATCCTGGCCACCTCCTCGGTGGTCTCGGTCTTCCAGGTACCGGGCAGGCCACAGGCAATGAGCAAGAAATCGCTACCCAGCTTATTTTCTACGAATTTCACAAACGGCTCTCTCACTTTACCGCCTCCTCTTATCATTCTTCTAGTAGCTTCCAATTATCTCTGTATCTTGATAAACTCTCTGGATAAACTGCACAATGCATAGATTTAGGATTTCTTGGTCTTTTCCCTCCATATTTATCTAGGCAATTCTTATGGTTTCTGAAAATAATATTTTGTAAATCTTTCAATCTGAAAATATAGAATGCGTCTTTGCCTTGCGAAATAAGTTTAATAAAAATACAAATCAAATCTGGATTTGGAAGATGTTTTCTTGATTCTATTGTTTGTACGCCGCCAGTTGAAATCGAAATATACAAAAACTTACCGGCATTAAATTGCCAACTACTGCTCCTTATAGCCTTTACTTGTATTGGTTTTGTTTCATTCTTGCCATTTATCGCTAATACATCAAAGTCAGGCACATTCCCTGCAAATGCAGTAGCAATGAATCCTCTCCTGCTCAGTTCCGCACAGGCTAAGTATTCCCCAACTTGTTTTGTTAATTGCATTTCTCTTCCGGTTGCCATTTTGGTCGCCCTCTTTCATTTTAAACAACTATATATACGACTCGGCAAGCTCAAAATAGTGCCTGGCCACGGTCAGAGTCCTCGTCTTTTCTTCTGCTGAGATATGGGGGTCATCGAGTTTAAAGCCCTCAACCTTTCCCCGCACGTAGGCCCGGTAGCACTTGTAGAAATTAAGCAGGTGCAGTAGCTCACTGTCATGGCTGAAACCGACATAGGCATCAACAAAGCTCCGGGAGAGGTCAGCCCGCCCGTAGTTGTCCAGGTCCATGGCCAGGAAAGCAATCTCCGAAGCCACATCGCAGTACCGGAAACGGTCATTAAACTCGATGCAGTCGTAGATGCAGATACCGTTGGTGAAGCAGATATGGGCAGCGTGAAGGTCTCCATGACAGTCCCTGATTTTGCCCCCGACTATCCGCTGGCGAAACAGAGCGACGTTATTCTGAATAAAGCTCTCGGTGTAATCCTTGATACGCCGGTACCTTTCCTGAGAGAGGGTACGGCCAATATAGCTTTCGGTCTGGTCAAAGTTCTCCTTAGTATTTTCGGTGATAGTGGGCAGGTCGCCAAAGGCGCTGATGGTGGCACTGGTCTCCGCCTTCTGGTGGAAGCCGGCCAGCTTTTGTGCCACACGGGTTGCCATCTCCGCCGTCACCTGTTTCTTGGCCAGCAGCACATCCATCATCTTTTCCTGAGGAAGGTAGCGCATCTTCACCGCATACTCCACAACCTCGCCCTGGCCTTCTACAGAGAAACGACCCCCATCCTGAGCAATCGGAACCACGCCCAGATAGGCCTCGGGACAGAGACGCTGGTTAAGCTCAACCTCCTTCTGGCAGTAGAAGTGGCGCTGGTCCAGCGTGGTGTAGTCGAGGTAGCCCAGATTCACCGGCTTCTTCACCTTATAAACATAATCGCCGGTCAGAAAAACAAAGGACATCTGGGTCTGCATCATCTCTATCCGCGGTGGAATGTCAGGATAAGCCTGAGGACTGAGTAATGCTTGAATCATTTCAGGTAGCCGGGACATAAAAATATTCCCCCTCGGAAATTAGCTTCGAGGCATTATACCATATTTTGAAGGATTCTGTGGCTTACAGCCAGCGCAATAACTCTTCCAGCACCGGCTGGTAACTGTCGCGGGTTACGATGATTAGATTCACCCCGGGTCGGCGCTTGACAGCATCCGCCCAGGGGTTGGGGTTAAGCATAATGGTGCCGAGGACTCTCTTTCCGCTGTCAACTATCCGGAAGACGGTTTCCCTGAACCTGGCCGAGAATAGCTCCATCTTCCCGATTTCGTCAATGACCACCAAATCGCACTGCTCGGTTGCCTTTTCAAGGGCAGGAACACCAACCCGCTCCAGGCCATCAATATCAACTCCATACTTACTGACCCGGTAAGGGCTGTGAATACTGACATGGGCCAGCACGACTTCCTCACCGTCCAGCGTAACCAGCCGGAAGCCTTCCCTCACCCCGTGAGTCCGTATCTCCTCGGTATAGAAACCGCCAGCCACGCCCTTCATACGGGCGACGGCTTCCTTAATCAGGCTGGTCTTCCCCGTCCCCGGCCGGCCGGTAAGCAGATAGACCTGTTTCATTGGCCCTCGCCACCATCGCCCAGTGGTTAAGCCGGAACTTTCCCAGCCTTCCTTCTGGCTTCAAGCTTCTTTTTCTTGCGCCGATGTTTATTAACTGCTACTCTTCTAGCTTTATTCATCCTAAATAATGTAACCCAAATTAGCTTTTTCTGCCACCCCTGGCGTTATATACTTCAACAAAACGACGAAAAGAGCGGTCGTAAGTCTTCTCCACATCAGGAGGAAAGGCACAGGCAGGAAGCTCGTCCGCCTTAAGATGATAGGACAGGCACTCACAGCACTTGCCCTTCCGGGAACAGGGCTCATAGGTGCAGTTACATCTGGCAAGATTAGCTTCGATATTGCATTCCATTTAATCCCCTCTTAAAGGTAGCGTTTTCTTATTTCCGTTGATAGTCCGGTAAGCAGTTCCAGGGCCCGGGCGGATGCCTCCTCCGTAGCCAGAGAGGCCAGTGTGCAGCTAGGAGTAAGCAGCCCCTGCTCAATCAACTGCTGGAAGGACACGCCATTTCGGGTGAAAGGTGCTATGGCCTCTTCCAGGCGGTCTTTGAGACTGGCCACCGATTCTTTAACCAGCGGTTCAACTTCGTTAGGCACAATCCCCCAGGCAATGGCTCCTCCCCTCCCCAGGAAGCCCTTTACCTCGGCCGGATAGAGACTGAGCGACTGAGCATAGTTGTAGGCATCAAAACTCAGTATATCAAGACCGGTCTTTAAAATAATCGACCAGTCAGTATTACCACAGCAGTGGACTCCCTTTAAGCCGCTGATACCCCCGAAGACCTCCTCCAGCAGGCTGATAACCCTTTCGCGGGACAGCATAACACCCACCGAGCCGAAGGCAGCCATATACGGCTCGTCGATGAAGATAATGGTGTTCTTCGATATCCTGCGCAGTTCCTTTTCCTGCCAGGCTGCCTTGAGCCGGAGCAATTTAGGCACGGCGTCGCCCAGAACATCGTCATAGATGATGGCCTTTTTATCCTCATCGGTGACGGTCAACCCCCAGGTAACCGGACCGGTCACCTGCCCCTTAACGGCACGGGGCGACAGGCCTTCCAGGTTGAGGAAAGCGCGAAGTCCAGCCGCATATTCAGGGCTGATGGGATACCTGTCAGCATCATCCTCTAAATAGGCGGCGTAGAGATTCTCCAGCGGTCGGCTCAAGTCCTGAGAGCGCTTGACATAGATGCTGTCCGCGCTGACCACCACCCCGGGAAAGCCCTCACTGTACTGTACGTACATATTCTCCGCAAAAGACCGCCCGGGCAACTGGGGCCAGGCCGGGATATCCCTGAGATAACGGACAACCTGAGAGCACGCCGCCTGAGGGTCGGTATGAGGCATGCTGCCAATAGCCGTGGGCAAGCAACCAAACTTGGTATCAGGCATCGCGTCGTTAACTATCCCCCTTACTTCACATACTTGTCGATGAGCAAGCCGAGTTTCTGTTTCTGCTCCGGCGGTATCATTTCCGGTGAAGTTACAATAGCCATCTCCAGGGCTGTAGCACAGGCACACTGGCGCGTTTCCGGTATCCGTCCGACGGCCAGCTTGATAATCTTTTTAGCCATTTCTGCATTCTGGTGCAGGATGGTTAGAATTATGTCCACCGTCACCGGCTCGCCCGGCTCCCACCAGCTATCGTAATCGGTGACACAGCCGATAACAGCGTAGCAGATTTCGGCCTCCCGTGCCAGCTTGGCTTCAGGCAGGGCGGTCATACCGATGAGGTCCGCTCCCCAGGAGCGGTAAAGCCTGGACTCCGCCCGGGTGGAGAAGGCCGGCCCTTCCATAACGACAAAGGTGCCCTTCGGGTGGACGGTGGCCCCGGCCTCCCCGGCCGACTCATATAGAACCTGGCTTAATACCGGACAGAAAGGCTCAGCGAAGGCAATGTGGGCCACGATGCCACCGCCGAAGAAGGTATTGACGCGGTTACGGGTACGGTCAATAAGCTGGTCGGGGATGAGCAGGTGGCCGGGCGCTATTTCTTTCTTGAAGCTGCCCGCCGAGCAGATGGCAATGATTTGCTCCACGCCCAGCGACTTGAGAGCGTAGATATTGGCCCGGGAGGGTAGCTCGGTGGGGGAGATACGATGTCCCTTACCGTGGCGGGGCAGGAAGGCAACACCCACCCCCTCCAGCCTGCCGATGGTAATAATATCACTCGGCCTGCCGAACGGTGTATTTATGTCAACTTCCTCAATATCCGTTATCCCCTCAATATCATAAAGCCCCGTCCCCCCGATAACCCCGATTTTCGCCTGCGGCATGAAAGACCTCCTTGTTTGTTGGTAAAATCAATAATTAATTTCAGAACCTATTTCCAGAATAACTTTATCCCCTCACCTTCATATGTGAAAGGTAACTCTTTTGCCATTCTCTTATCAGTTTCATTTGCTGATATTTTCCCTAACATATAATCCTTCTGGATTAGCAAACATAATTTTATCCCCTGTAAGTGATCCCTATATAGTCTTATTAAGTCTAATCTTTTTTCAGTCGAAACTCCTGAGTTATTTACCAAATTCCTAAATTTTTCTTTCTGTCTATACATCCCCTGAGTATATCTCACGCCAAAAGACGTAAAATATTTAGGAAGTAATTGCGAATTTACGATATTATATACACTTAAAATATCACTCTCATAATTGTCAATCATTACTTGCTCAGCCCTATTTAGGTCAACTGCTGTTAATTCATTATAATACAAATCCATAGCTGCGACTTCGTCGTTTAGCTCTGGGACAGTTCTATCTATATGACCAAGCAAATCTTTCTTTTCTTGATTTTCCACTTGTACGCCATTGAGATAAAAGCTTAAGTAGGCTCCAACAAATACTGCTATGAGACCGATAAAAAAATTGAATAACAGGCCATATGGTTCGAATTTCTTTTTTTTACGTAATATGGTCCCGTATGTCACACTCATAACGATACCTGCTGTAACTGCTATCCACACCCAAATGCTTAGCATATGTTATTACTCCTATTTTCTTGATATGTTTTAATAATTATTTGCAAAGGGGGACATAAAAGGATTTCTTCCCTCCCCATAACCCCAGTTAATGGTATCCAAAGTATAGGAGAGATTTGAGAGGATTTTACCCCTCTCATCTACGTTCCCCCTTCCCTTAGTAATTGGTTAAGGGAAGGGGGTTAGGGGGATAGCTTCTAAAAAATCTTCCTAATCCCCTCCCCAAATGGCTCTCTAATTATACCACGCTCGGTGATGATGGCCATGATGTACTGGTGGGGGGTAACGTCAAAGGCGGGGTTGGCCACTTCAATGCCATCAGGGGCAGTGCGCACCCCCTGGAAGTGGGTTACCTCTTCAGCCTTACGCTGCTCAATGGGGATTTCCTCCCCTGAGGCCAGGGAGGAGTCTATGGTACTGGTGGGCGCCGCCACGTAGAATGGGATGCCGTTCTCTTTAGCCAGCACGGCCAGGGTATAGGTGCCGATTTTATTGGCCGTATCGCCGTTGGCGGCAATGCGGTCGGCACCAACAATGACACAGTCAATCTCACCCCTTTTCATAAAATATCCCGCCATGGAGTCGGTAATCAGGGTAACCGGGAGGCCCGCCCTCTGGCACTCCCAGGTGGTCAGGCGCGCCCCCTGGAGGAGGGGACGGGTCTCGTCGGCGAAGACCTTTACCCTCTTGCCCTGCTCTTTAGCCTGGATAATCACGCCCAGCGCCGTACCGTAGCCCGCCGTGGCCAGCGGCCCGGTGTTACAGTGGGTCAGGATGGTAAAACCGTCCTTAATCAGCTCAGCACCAAACCGGCTCAACTTCAGGGTAGCCTCAGCCTCTTCAGCGTGTATCCTGACCGCTTCCTCAACCAGCGCCTTTTTAGTTTCCGCTACCTTCCTGCCAGCTTCGGCAATACGTTCCATACGCTCAATAGCGCGGAAAAGATTGCGGGCGGTGGGGCGGGTGGCCGCGATAGTCTGAATCACCGACTCAAGCTTCTTCAGGAAATCCACCCCTGAGCCAGACTGGATTTCTAAGGCACCCAGCGCTATGGCATAAGCTGCAGCTACCCCGATGGCCGGCGCGCCCCTGATTTTCAATTCTGCGATGGCTGAGGCCATATCCTGATAGCGGCTCAGCTCCAGATAGACTTCCTCCTGTGGCAGCCTGGTCTGGTCGAGGAGCTTCACTCTGTTGCCAAGCCACTCTATAGCCAGATTCTCCATCTTCATCAACCTTCAGTTATACCTGTTCATGGCAGCTCTCACGCCCTCGGTGAGGAAACAGAGGACGGCTTCGCTCACCACAGGTATGACCTGCTCAATGATTTTCTTTTCCTCCGCGGTGAAATTACTGAGCACATAGGCAATAATATCGCCCTCGTCGATTTCATCAAGAAGTGGCCGCCCGATACCTACCTTAAGGCGTGAGAAGTTCTGGCTACCCAGTTCACCAATGATGGACTGGACTCCCTTGTGTCCCCCGGCCCCGCCACCGGGACGAAGCCGCATCTTGCCCGGAGGCAGGTCAAGGTCGTCGTGGATAACAAGCAGGTCACCAAGGTTAACATCAAACTTCTTTACCAGATGGCTAACCGCCTGCCCGCTCTGGTTCATATAGGTTTGAGGCCTGGCCACAACCACCTTATTGCCAGCAACCTCACCTGAGCCAGTCCGGGCTTTCCCCTGCTTCTTATCAAAATGGATGCCGTGCTGCCTGGCAAAATGGTTGAGACACATATAGCCAAGGTTATGGCGGTTACTGGTATAACTCCGCCCGGGATTACCCAGGCCAACAATCAACTTCATATCAGATTTTCCGCTCCAGGAGACGCAGGAATTCTTCTTCAGTAAGCTGCCGGGTACCCAGTTCCTGGGCACGAGCCAGCTTGGAGCCCGGCTCAGCACCGACAACCACATAGCTGGTCTTACGGGTAACATTGTCTTTGGCCGTGCCACCAAGAGCTTTTACCCTCTCCTCAGCTTCCTGTCTGCTGAAGGTTTCCAGCCTGCCGGTGATAACAAACTCAAGTCCAGCCAGGGGTAGTTCTTCAGGACTGGCTACCTCCTCCTCCAGCCTGACCCCGGCCGCCCTTAATCTATCGATAATGTCACGATTTTCCGCCTGTCGGAAGAAGGCAACCACACTCTCGGCAATCTTTGGCCCAACAGCAGGAATGGACATCAGTTCCTCTTCCGAGGCATCAGCCAGCTTATCCATTCTGCCAAAGTAATCCGCCAGGACCTGTGCCATCTCCCCACCAACGTGGCGTACGCCCAGGGCAAGGATAAGCCTAGCCAGTGGCCTGTCTTTACTCCGCTCGATGGCACTCAGTATATTGCTCACGCTCTTCTCGCCCAACTTCTCCAGGGTGACTAACTGCTCCTTCCTGTCTTTAAGAGAGTAAAGGTCAGCCACATCACTGACCAGACCCTCCCTGAAAAGCGTGATACCCAGCGATTCGCCGATGCCCCTGATATCCATGGCCCCCCGGGAGACAAAGTACTGAATCCGTTGTTGAGCCTGAGCGGGGCAGGCAGCATTGGAGCAGTAATACATGGCCTCACCTTCAGGCCTGATTACCTCAGCCCCGCATACGGGGCAGGCCGGGCGACCCTTCTGGCTATCGTATATCTTCTCCAGCAGGTTGTATTCCTTTTCCTGACCGGTGCGCCGGCTCACAATCGGCCCGACTACTTCAGGAATCACCTCACCAGCCCGCTGCACATAGACCCAGTCACCCTCACGGATATCTTTGCGCCTGATGTCATCTTCGTTGTGCAGGGCTGCCTGTCTGATAGTTACTCCCCCCACCGAGACCGGCTCCAGGACAGCGTAGGGATTAAGCGTGCCGGTCCGCCCAACACTGATTCTGATTTCTTTTAGCCGGGAAGTACCCTGAATGGCCGGGAACTTGTAGGCTATCGCCCATCTGGGCTCATGCCCGACATTACCCAGCTGCCCCTGGAGGGGTAGGGCATCTACCTTGACCACGATACCATCGGCTTCATAGGGCAGACTTTCCCGTCTCTCCACCCAGGTGCGGTAGTATTCTTCAACTTCCTCAATATCATGCCGCAAAGCATTATTGGGATTTACTTTAAAACCAAGAGACTTCAGGTACTGTAAACGCTCCCAGTGGCTTCCCGGGGTTGCTTTACCTTCAGCATAGCCCAGAGCATAAACATAGATATCAAGCGGGCGACCGGCCGTGATACGGGGGTCAAGCTGCCGCACCGAACCAGCCGCCGCATTTCTGGGGTTAGCAAACAATGGTAAGCCCTCTGCCTCCCGCTTCTGGTTCAATTTCTTGAAGCCAGCTTTGGGTAGAAAGACCTCACCCCGAACCTCAAACCTGGGCGGTGCTTCCCGGGGTACGGAGAGGGGAACACTTCTGATTGTCCTCAGGTTCTGGGTGATATTCTCGCCATGAAAGCCATCACCACGGGTAGCCCCGGTCTCCAGCCGACCATCGACGTAGGTCAGGGCCACGGCCAGCCCGTCAATCTTGTGCTCACAGGCAAGGTCAAAATGCTGTCCGGCTACCATCCTTGAAGTCCGGGTATACCAGGCCAGCAGCTCATCCTGAGAAAAAGCATTCCCCAGTGACAATAAAGGCAGGGGGTGTTCCACCACACCGAAGGCTTCTACCGGAGCTGCCCCTACCCTCTGGGTAGGCGAGTCAGGAGTCAGGAACTGCGGGTATTTCTCTTCCAGTTGCTTCAGCTCCCGCATTAACTCATCGTATTCGGCGTCGCTAATCTCAGGACTGTCCAGCACGTAATAGCGGTAGTTATGGAAGTTTATCCGCGACCTTAACTGTTCTACCTGTTCCTTTACCTTATCAAGTTCCTCCATACAACACTACCCCGGATAAAAATTGTGAAGCTATGTTGAAATAAGTATAGCACAGTGAATACGGAGCAAAAAGATAAAACCTTACATCACACTACCGTAATGGTTCTATCTGGCTATAGTTGATAAAACTGTCATTGTGAGGAGTGTAGCGACGAAGCAATCTCAAACAACTGATATACTAAGGAATGAGATTGCTTCGCCGCCTGCCTGCCAAGGCCCGGCAGGCGGGTCGGCTCGCAATGACATCACCAGCCAAAACCGAATAGCACCTAATAATCATAGTTGCGTCTTTTCTGTGTCATAGGCTAAACTACAGTATTGAAAATCATGTTGCAGGTACCACCTAGAAAGGGATATAACAACCTTGGCTGAGATTCGCCCCTTCCGGGGTGTACACTACAATCAATCGCTAATTAATGACCCGACCGCGGTTATCTGCCCGCCGTACGACATCATTACCCCCCAGCGACAGCAGGAACTCTACCTACGCAACGAATATAATTTTGTTCGTGTAGAATTTGGGCGGGAGTCGCTCCAGGACGGGGTAACAGATAACAAATACACCCGTGCCAGAGCTACCATGGAGCAATGGCTCAAGCAGGGCGTTCTTGAGATTGACAAAAGGCCAGCTCTTTATCTCCACGACCAGTATTTCACGCATCAGGGAAAAGAATATAGACGCCGTGGCCTGATTGCCCGTGTCAGGCTGGAAGAATGGGACAAGATGGTTATCCGCCCTCACGAAGGCACCATCGCTGAACCGAGAAGTGACCGATTAAGCCTGCTCTGGACGCTCCAGGCCAATACCAGCCCGATTCTGTCACTCTTTGAAGACCCGGAAAAGCAAATCTCATCCCTGCTAGCCGAACAGGAACGGAACCAGCCTCTACTTAACCTGAAGAAAGTTGACGGCGAAGCTCATACTGTCCGGGCCATTACGGAGCCTGAGATTGTCACGCAGATAAGCAATTGCTTGGTGGGGCAGCCGCTTTATATTGCCGACGGGCACCACCGCTATGAGAGTGCCCTCGCCTATCAGCGCGAATGGCATACCTCTTCTCCGGCAGCACCGGGAGATGAAGCGTTTAACTTCGTCATGATGACGCTGGTAGATTTCGCCGACCCCGGGCTTGTTATTCTACCTCCGCACCGGCTGGTACGCGGCATCGCCAAATCCACCCTCCACGAACTGATGGCCAAGCTAAACGTGTTTTTCGACATCAGGGAGCTACCACTGAATATGCCCGACCTCTGGGAGCAGGTTGATAGCCTGCTCGCTAAGACAGATAAGGTTAGCCTCAGTATCTTCGGGCTGGCTGCCGGATCCCTTTTCGTGCTGGCCTTGCGTGACCTGGCCGCCGTCAGCCAGATGATGCCTTACTTCCATTCTGAGCTTTACAATAGGTTAGATGTTAGCATTGTTGACCACGTGATACTTGAGAAGCTGCTCATGCTGGAACATGATAAGGATAACACACTGCTTGACTACAGCTACGATAGAGTGGATGCCATAAAAAGGGTATTAGCTCAGGAATATCAGATGGCCTTTCTGCTCAGCCCGGTCAAGACTGAAGTGATTAAAGCCATCGCCGATGCCGGTGACAAGATGCCCAAGAAATCGACCTACTTTTACCCCAAGCTGCCATCCGGTCTGATTTTCAATATATTAGAATAGCCTGCCTACTTCCCCTTATACGGAGCTGGAGGCCGTTTCTCCAGGAAGGAAAGTACCGCTTCCCGGTGGTCTTCCGTATGAAAGCATATCGCCTGAGCCCATGTTTCCAGGTCAAGATCACGGTGGATATCGTCCATCATCGTCCGATATACAATGCGCTTGGTCAACTCCACGGGAATGGGAGGGTTCTTCGCGATTTTACCAGCTATTTCTTCAGCCACGTTCATCAGGTCATCAGGAGGAACGACACGACTGACAATACCCCATTTTTCGGCTTCAGCAGCACCGATTATCTCACCGGTGAACATCAGTTCCAGGGCTTTTGACGCACCCACGGCCAGAGGCAGATAATACGTCATACCGGAATCAGGGACCAGTCCGCGTGCTGTCTGAGCAGCCCCAAACCTGGCTGTCTCCGAGGCTATCCTGATATCACAACTCAAAGCTATGGAAAGACCCATACCGGCACAGGGACCATTGACGGCGGCAATGACGGGCTTATCCAGCCTGGGAAAGAGGTCAGCAATGGGCATAGCCAGCACTCCAAGTCGTGCGTGCCTGGGTATCTCGGTTGTCCCCCTGGCCGTCATCGCCGTTACATCCGCTCCGGCACAAAAGCCCCGCCCGGCACCGGTAACAATAACCACCCTTACTTCATCATCTCTGGCTATTTCGTCCACCGCTAAGGGTAAGCTATCCCTTATGCCCGCGGTGATGGCATTTAGCTTATCCGGGGCGTTCAGAGTGATGAGAGCAATACCATCCTTTTTGTCCAGCAATAAATCTTCATACTCTGCCATAAATGACCTCCTTACCTAATTAAAACACCAGCAACACTCAAAATCAGAATCAGGTTTGAAACCACTGGCTATCGTTACCTGCCCTTAAATGGCGCCGGTGGTCGCTTCTGCAAGAAAGCGAGTATCGCTTCCCGGGAATCCTCACTCCCGGAACACAGTGACTGCGCCCAGGTCTCCAGGTCAAGGTGACGGGAAAAATCGTCTATCATCGTCCGATATACAATGCGCTTGGTCAACTCCACGGGAACGGGAGGGTTCTTCGCAATTTTACCGGCTAACTCCTCAGCCACCTTAATCAGGTCACCCTCGGGGACAACCTGGCTGACAATGCCCAGCCGAAGTGCCTCTTCAGCACCAATCATCTCGCCGGTGAGCATAAGCTCCATTGCTTTAGCTGTACCTACAGTTCGGGGCAGCCAGTAGGTTATGCCACAATCAGGAACCAGACCGCGCAGAATAAAGGCGCAGCCAAACCTTGCCTTTTCCGAGGCTATCCTGATATCCATGCTCAGTGCCAGCGAAAAACCAGCGCCAGCCGCAGCCCCGTTTACCGCGGCAATGACGGGCTTATCCATCTTAAAGAAGGCATCCGCACCATAGTTCGGCCCCAGGACCTCAAGGCGCTGCCGGCGGGTAATCTCACCACCAGCACCGGCACCACTGAGGTCAGCTCCAGCACAGAAGCCACGCCCGGCACCGGTAACAATCAACACCTTCACCCCATCATCCTTGGCTAACTCGGCCGTCACGGCCAGTATGCTCTTCCTTATACCTGTGGTGAGAGCATTCATCTTATCCGGAGCATTAAGGGTTATGATGGCAATACCGTCTTTCTTTTCCAGTATCAGGTCTTCATATTCCATTCAAAATCACCTCCTCTTTAATAGCTAGACAATTGTATCCCTGAGCAAAGTCAGGGTCAATAGAGAGCTTTAGAATTACAATCTTACCACTCTGGCGGTATCAACACCGGGAAGGGCCAGTATTTGCTTCCGTTCCTTTTCATCCAGAGGCTCATCCAGAGCGAGTACCATGAGTGCCTGTCCCCTTGGCTTGAGACGGCCGAGGTGCATAAAACTAATGTTAATGTTAGCATCACCGGTTATCTTACCCACCGCACCAATAAGTCCGGGACGGTCAAGGTGTTCACTGAACAGGAAGTAACCACCATCAGGTACAATGTCAATCCAGTAATTATTTACCCTGACAATATGAGTCTCACCACGCAGCACGGTTGCCGCCACAGTAGTTGCGCCCGTACTGGTGGCAACTTCTGCGGTAATGAGGCTGGCATAATTCTCACAGACAACTTCCTTCTTCTCCATTACCGTCAAACCGCGCCGGGCAGCTATGATATTAGCATTGACCAGGTTCACCCTTTCCTCGCTGACATCCGCGAGTAATCCCCCGAGGACAGCCGCCTTGAGAACGTTGGTGTCATAATTGGCAATCTCGCCATCATATTCAATCTTGATAGAACTCATTTGCCCTTCGATTAGCTGGCTGAGCAGCTTGCCCGCAGTCGAGGCTGCCTTGATAAAGGGAGTCAGCACCGAAATAGTCTCCACCGAGATGAAGGGGGCGTTAACCGCCGACCTGGCTGGTTGTCCGCCAAATACGGCAATAATCTGCTCGGCAATATCCCTGGCGACCATCGCTTGAGCTTCGGCAGTAGAAGCACCCAGATGTGGAGTAACAATAATATTGTCCTCTGCAAAGAGAATGCTGCTGGTCACCGGCTCGTTAAGGAAGACATCAAAGGCAGCGCCAGCTATTCTTTTCTCTCTCACCGCCTTAACCAGTGCCTCTTCATTAATCAACCCGCCCCTGGCGGTATTAACGATACGGACGGCAGGTTTGACCAGGGCCAGCTCCTTAGCCCCGATTAATCCCCTGGTTGACTCCGTTAGCGGAACATGGAGAGTGATAAAATCGGATTCCCTGAGTAATTGTTTGAGAGGCACCAGCTCGACCTGAAGGTTACGGGCATGGTCAGCAGAGATAAAGGGGTCATAAGCAATAATTCTCATCTCCAGACCCCTGGCCCTTCTGGCCACCTCCGCGCCAACATTACCCAGGCCAATGATACCCAGGGTCTTGTTTCTGAGCTCGGTGCCCATAAAATCAGCTCTCCGCCATGCTCCACCTTTGAGCACAGCATTAGCCTGTGGAATATTACGCGCCAGGGCAAACATCAGGGCAACGGTATGCTCAGCGGCTGAGGTGGTATTGCCGGTGGCAGCATTAACCACCAGCACGCCCCGGCGTGTCGCTTCCTCGACATCAATATTGTCGATGCCAACACCGGCCCGGGCGATGACCAGCAGCTTCTTACCGGCGGTAATCACTTCGGCGGAGACCCTGGTCTGGCTACGCACCACCAGAGCTTCGTAGTCGCCAATAATGGCCAGCAGCTCCTCAGGCTTCAGGCCCGGCCTGATATCAACCTCGGCATGACTGCGGAGGGCTTCTACCCCTTCTTCTCCCAAAGGCTCAGCAACCAGAACCTTCATAACCTAACTCCCCACAACTTTTTCGTTCAAGAAATCATTAATAACTGTTTTAACCTCTTCCTTCGAGCACCTCACCCGCCACATTTCTTCCGGAAAATTAAACAGCAGCCATTTCCTCTGGACACCCTTGCTCATGAATAGCACATAATCGGTACTTTTCTGGTCCTGTGTAATCTCGATATAACCCTTGTTTTTCAGCCCCCTGGCCTTTACTCTACCCCAGACCCCGATTTGCTCCCTTTCCATAACTCTCCTCCCGCCAAAAGACTACCTCCCCGTACTAAAGCCAGCCTGTGGCAAAACCACTTTCAGGGCTGATATTACCTTTTCAATGTCATACTCTATTATCCAGCCCAGGTGCCCGATACGGAATATCTTACCATCTAAGGACTGCTGTCCACCACTAAGCACCATCTGATGCTCCTCTCTGAGTATACGGAGCATCTTTTTAGTATCAAGCCCATTGGAGGCGCTGACAGCGGTAACCGTATTAGAGGCATGGGCTTCGTCAGCGAACAGGGATAGCCCCAGCGATTTGACCCCCTCACGGGCGGCCTTACCCACACGGGCATGCCGGGCGATAATATTGGACAGGCCTTCCTTCAGCATCATCCCCAGCGCTACGGAGAGAGCATAGACTACCGATACCGCCGGTGTCCAGGGTGTCTGCCCTTTTTCCTGATAGTTCTTGGCCTGGGCGAAGTCCCAGTAGAAGCGGGGCATCTTAGCCTTAGCGTGCGCCTGCCACGCTTCCTGGCTCACGCTGACCATAGCCAGACCCGGCGGCACCATCCACCCCTTCTGAGAGCCGGTAACGGCAACATCGCAGTGCCAGTCATCTACCGGCAGGTTGATTGAGCCCAGACTGCTGATGGCATCAACCAGCAGCAGCTTGTCAAATTCCTTGACCGTTGAGCTTATGGCCGCCAGGTCATTGGTCACGCCGGTAGAGGTCTCATTATGGGTAACCAGTACCGCTTTAATTTCCGGTTCACTCCGGAGAGCCTGGCGGATAGCGTCAACATCGGCCGCCTTGCCCCATTCAAAGCGCAGGGGGATGACTTCAACCCCGAAGCGCTGGGCGATAGTACTAAAACGCTCCCCGAAGACGCCAATCGAGACACACAATACCTTATCACCAGGCGAGAGGGTATTGACGATAGCTGCCTCCAGGCCACCCGTCCCCGAACCGGTAAGTACAAAAACATCGCTTTTGGTCTGGAACAACTGCTTTAGCTTATCGGTGATATCATTCAGCATCCGCCCGAACTCCGGACCCCGGTGATTTATCATCTGCTTGGTCATTGCCTGTAGGACTTCCGGTGGACAGGGCGTTGGTCCTGGAATACGTAACTCTTCCATTTTTTCTCCTATGTCTATGTTATTTAACTTATTCTATCAGTGTTAATCACTTTAGCAAAGCGCCGTTTGCCGACCTTGATAATGCTGCCATCTTCGATTCTCGGGATTACATAATTATCTATCTTCACACCACCTATGTTTACCGCCCCTTGTTGAATCAACCTGTCAGCTTCACTGCGGCTTTTCGCCAGACCTATATCGGTGAGCAGTCGGCCAACGTTAATACTTCCGTCGGGATAAGTTAGTTTCTGAAAAGAAACGGGTTTATCCTCTATGTCTTCCGGTATTTCGCCTGCCTGAAACACCCTTTCAAAGTGCCCTTCAGCTTCGGTGGCTGCCTTCCGGTCGTAAAGCTGGCCGACAATCTCCCTGGCCAGCCGCTTCTTGAGTTCCATGGGATTAACCCTGTCATGAGTCATGGCCTGCCTGAATTTTTCCAGTTCCTCTTCAGGGACATCGGTCAACAGTTCAAAATACTGCAGGATGAGTATGTCAGTAATAGACATCACCTTGCCGTATATCTCATCAGGCGGCTCAGCCACACCAATGTAGTTGCCCAGGCTCTTGCTCATCTTATGGCTGCCGTCTGTCCCCACCAGCAAGGGTGTCATGAAGCACTGCTGGGGATGCTGCCCGACCATTGACTGAAGCTCGCGGCCGACCAGCAAATTAAACTTCTGGTCTGTACCACCAAACTCAACATCAGCCTGTATCGCCACCGAATCATAGGCCTGGAGTAACGGGTAGAGTAGTTCCGTGACCGCAATCGGCTTGCCGGCACTATATCTGGCACTGAAATCCTCACGGGCCAAGAGCTGCGCCACGGTAAACTTGCTGGTCAGCCGGATGACATGAGCCAGGTTAAAATTGCCAAACCACTCGCTCTGCCACCTTACCTCTGTCTTTTCCTTATCAACCACCCTGAAGAACTGCTCCATATAGGTACGAGCATTTTTCTTCACCTCTTCCATCGAGAGCATGGGGCGGGTAACAGAGGCACCGCTGGGGTCACCAATCTGTGCCGTCCAGTCACCAACAATGAGGATTACCTGATGACCCAGCTCCTGAAGCTGGCGCAACTTTCTGAGGGCGACCATATGCCCCAGGTGAATATCGGGAAAACTGGGGTCGAAGCCCTCTTTCAGCCGCAGCTTTTTACCGGAACGGAGCAGTTCCTCCATCTCCTGCTCAACGATGATTTCGGCTGCCCCTCGCCTGAGCAAATAGCTAATATCCTGTTCTTTACTGGTATCCATAACTACGTTATCTCTTGAGACTCCAGAATCTCTATTCCCTTTTTAATATCCTCGGCTATCTGTTTCTTTAGCTCCTCAACACTATCAAACCGCTTCTCACCACGAAGCCGCTCGACGATGTCAATCCTCAACTCCTGCCCATAGAGGTTACCCTGATAGTTAAGAATAAACGTTTCCACAGTACGCCCGTCGCCACCAAAAGTAGGCCGCACGCCAATATTGGTTACTGAGTGATAGGCCCTGTCATTAATATAGGCCCGAGTAGCATAGACACCATCTGCGGGCAGGGCCTGTTTCGGCGCTACGTCCAGGTTCACCGTAGGAAAACCCAGCTTGGTGCCCCGTCCCACACCGGTAATTACCTGACCAGTAAGACTGAAAAAACGGCCAATCAGATTATTTACTTTTCTCACATCGCCTTCAGCCAGGGCATCCCGTATCACCGTGCTTCTTACCACATCACCATTTACCATTATCGGGGGTATTACGGTCACGCTAAATCCCATCTTT
>Ga0068714_10003217_pt1 | contig 19643 bp, 18 predicted proteins | sample MTBNYHSulfiMetaG_FD_62988 | JGI IMG/M metagenome (GOLD analysis project Ga0068714, IMG submission 62988) | Enrichment culture microbial communities from rom New York Harbor, USA that are MTBE-degrading - MTBE-NYH (New York Harbor Sulfidogenic)... | ecosystem: Environmental > Aquatic > Marine >... | reverse complement strand
CGCTGCAAGCAGAAAACTCCTCACCTGCATCTGGCATATGCTCATGAAGAATGAAACGTTTAAGTACAGCAACGACGATTAGGATTGAGAAGTATTTTCATAGGTTTTTTTTAAAATTTAGTACGGATAAAACTAACCTTGTCTCATTAGAACTACTATATTTAGTACAATTATAATGAACCTACGTGGTTTTCAAGACTCTATTACAATAGTACGGTAAGTCAGTTTTTAGAAGATGTATACAGGAATGCTTTAGGAGAAGATGAAAAAGCAAGACTGTGTTTCATAGTCGGGTCTTGATATCTTCATCGAATACAGTCAATAGAACATCTCACCGTCCTTCTTCTCCGTGTGTAATTACCGAACCACTATTCTTAGAAATAAGTTTTTAAATAAGAACGGAATAAACAGAATCCTCCTTGGGACGACTGCGAGGGACTATGCTATGAAAAAACAACTCGTTGTCACTGCGCTGGTGGCACTTCTTGTCTCTGTAGTGTTGAGCGGATGCAATCAGGCTGATTGTACGCTTACCCCTGAAGAACGCAAGTTTGTTGGGACCTGGGTGACCGATGAGCAGACCGCACGGGAGGACCTTGGGGAAACACTTGTGTTTTTTTCAGATGGGACGGTTACGTTTCAATCTGATGTCCGAGGGACGTTTGAGGTCGATGCCGGGAACTATCTAATTGTCCGTATGCCCCTGGATGGTACGCAGACACAGCATCTGTTTGATTATGAGTTTACTGAGAACAACACCACCCTTCGATTGCTATATCAGACCACAGGCAGGCTCTACAGATACACACGAGAATAACACCCCGTGGTCGTCTAGGTTGTGCTATTGTCCCTCTGACTTTTTTTCATTTTTTTATTTCTGGTAGTGTTACCACGAGAACCGTATACATCCGCTGCTCGCATATGTCGTAGTGTCATTGGAATTGATGCTGTGCTATGGCATATGAACATTTGGGATGTTCATATGTCAGCAGTGCCTTTGCTGTCTCTTTTCTACAGTTAACAGAGTTTGTGAAAAAAGTATATATAGGGACGGTTATTATATGGATGAATAATAAAAAAACATGTCTTTAAAGGGGATTCCTATGAAAAAGAATTCTGTACTTATACCATGTACGATTGTCCTGTTGCTGCTTCTGGTCAGCCCGATTGCTGTTCTTGCACAGCAGCCTCAACTACCATTCTCTACGGTTCCGTCAGCGCAGACGGTCAACCCTGGGATACCACACACCCTTTGTACACCCGCAGGCGTGACAGATTTTGATCCACTGGTTGATGAGATTGTTGTCACGGTAGCGGTCCATGAGATCCGTGCGTTGAAAACCATTGATGTGCTTTCAGACCCTGATTTCTATGTACAAGTCACGATCAACGATAAGGAGTTTACCAGCCCTGTGTGGCAAAATATGAAGTATGTGGAGCATCCGAACTGGTCTGCTGCTGTGCAGGTTCCTAAGGATACGGAGTTTGTTGATATCACGATTGCGCTGTGGGACAAGAATCTGATCATCGATCGTCTCTGTGACATCAGCCCGAAAATCACAGGGGATCAGGCACATCAGTATATCGCCACGCTTACCTACAGCATCGCCACCGGCGTTTGGTGGGGGGATGATTGTCTGGGGGACGCGAGTGGATACGGCCGGTTGAATGGATGTGATGACACCACCATCTATCCGGAGGATAGGGATTGTGAGATGTGGTTTGATATCACCCAGAACGATTTTGATGGAGATGGGTTCCCCTTCTGGCTTGAGACGAATATGTATAACACCAGTCCGACGGTTGATAATCGCGGTGAGGATGCAGACGACGACGGGATTCCCATCGAATGGGAATACACTTTTGGGCTCACCTACATCGACTGGGGCTATGATTCAGGATACCACATGGTCTATGACCCGTTCACCTGGGAGAATCATTCCGATATGGATGACGATGTGGATGGATTAACCAATGTTGAGGAATACAAGACCTGGCAGTGGGGCTCAGACCCGTTTCGGCAGGATATTTTCATTGAGCTTGATCAGATGGAGGCAGGGCCCAACGGCGAAGGAAGTTTCGTCCCGGTTGGAGCGTTCGATATGATCCGCGACTCCCATGCGAAGCAGAACATCGTCTGGCATGTCGATGACGGTCGCCTTGGTGGTGGTGAGACGATACCCTACAAGGAGGTTATCGCTGAAGAGGATCACGCTGAATGGTATTGGAAATACTTCATGCATGAAGATGAGAACAATTGGCGGCGCGGGGTCTTTCGCTGGGGGCTGATCGCGTATAATTGGTCATGGGCGAAAGGGTTCTGTTTTTCTTCACGTATCAACAACTCCTCTGCCCTGGATTGTTTTTTCCTTTCGACAAAGTATCATGACTCACGGGTGAAAAACGTCCCGTTAATCGACAGCCTCATCAGAAAAACCTTCGATAGCGAGAAACAGCGGGCGTTCATCTATGCTGGAGCGATCATGCATGAGACCGGCCATACGCTTGCCATCTGGAATCGGGGCGTTGATAACCGTCGTGCGGTGTGGCCCTGGCAGTTGGGGTTCTATCGATTCGCATCATATAAAAGCGTCATGAACTACCGGTACATCTACACGGATCTGGTGGATTATTCCGATGGGTCCCATGGGCGTAATGATTTTAATGACTGGGCGGACATGGACCTTACCCGTTTTAACCCACGGGCTGCACCGGTAGAAGCAGTCTTTGCAGAGTTACTGTAACATTCATTGAACATCAAGTCCCTCTTTCTGTTCTATGAACAGTAATTAGATGCTTTTGTGTTCTCTTGTAGTACAAAAAACGGGTCTGAATTTTATATCTACCTAAACTTAGTACCCGAAAAGCGAAAGTGAGGATGTTTACAAAGAAGGGGGCATCGTAAGAAAAGAATTTAAAAGCGTAGAGAATCCATATAGGTAGTAGTACATGCTGCTACAGGACAATAGGGAATAACAACACAGAAAAAGAACAAAGCGGTGAGAGGAACAGAAAAGAATACCACTCTGCTCCGTGAGCATGTAAGAGCAGGTAAAAAAAGATATCTATGAGGTGAGTATCGTGGAAGTGAGTTTGTTGATTGATGGGAAACTAATTGAGTTAAATGAATTTGCTCAAGAGTTTTTAGGAGGGACACTGCAGGGTGCAATTTCTCCTTTGCGAGGAATACAGAGGGATTGGGAGAAACTCCAGATAACAATCAAAAGATAGAACATCATTTAATACTTGAAAAAGTAACTGGGAATGTAATGCATCAGAACTATTCATATCAAGTAAAAACGTATCTACTAATTGCACATGTTGCACTGTGGGGGAGTCTATTTGACCGGTAAGTCACTCACGAACATACTCGCTTTCTTTTGGTTTGTTTGCTTGTAGATTAGTTTTGGGTTCCTTCTTGATTTTGTTAACTCTTGAAGTTTCTGAGTTATCTCTTCCATTCTGTATCACCTCCGATTAAAATGAATGTTTTTCACTTTTGATTCCGCGTATTTTTTTTTTTTATTTCTTTAGATTTGTTGCTCTTTGTCCACGTTCTGAGTCTTCAATCTGATATTCAACGTGGTCGCCCTCATGGAGATTCGTTCCCGTTGGTATCGATGTCCTATGGACAAACGTCTCTTTTCCGTCTTCACCGGTCAGAAAGCCAAATCCTTTCATATCATTGTACCATTTTACAGTTCCTTTCATATTCTTTATCACCGCCTCAGATTTCTTTTATCTGGGTTTTTAAAAGATCGAAAATAAAAAAATCGCAAACATTCGATTATCCGAAAATATGTGAGTCTTCTTTCTCTTTCTTTCTATGTTCTATAAGCCGTACTCATTTATATAGATATCTACTGCGAGGACGCAATCGTATTTTTTAGAGCAATTCACGTCTCAAATCTTGTTTTGTAGTAATCTTCGTCAAATGCATGATGTCGTTTTCCCCATTTTTTATTCCTTAGGTTCTCAACGTTTGAAAATTCTCTATTCATAATCATTGATTTCACCAGTTCTTCTGAAATTAGTCGGCAATAATGATAAGGACTGGGGAGTATATATTGTTGTGTAGAAAGGCATATAAGTATGTAATATTATCATATATTTGTGTTAAGTATGACAAAAAGGATACGGATGAACATCTCTTTGACAAAGGAAGAAAATCTACTCATAAAAAAACTTGCGAAAGAAGAAGAACGACCCTATAGCAGACAAATAGTGTACATGACGAATTTCTACGTTGAAAACAAAAAACTAAAAGGGAGAATGAGGTGAACTACATGAAATATGTATGTAATAGATGTACTAAAGTATTTCAGGCAGATGATATAACCATTCATTATATAAAAGACGTTAATGGATTCGAAATTATTGCTATTTGCCCATCATGTTTAGAGGGATACCTAGGGAAGGTAAACGAAGACACGAAACAGGAAGAAAACGAAGTTGAAAGAAATAAAATACCGAGGAAATGGTAGCTAATTTTTCGCTTTTTAAACCTTTTTCCGCTTCGGATGCACATCCAAATTCATTATAAAATATTGCACCCACCAAGAGATTTATTCTCTTCTTTTTTTTATCTGATTGAACGTTCTGATCGTCAAATCACATGACACTAGTATCTCAAGGTCGTCTTGCTACATCGACTCTGATTTCCATACTCTACCGAGGTTGACAGATTTCAACGTTTCCAATTTCTTCTGCGAATCAGACACATACTTGGTCCTTCTCTCGTTGGTTTTTCCTTGTTGGAGGGGATACTATGGGACACAAGGGACATCTCTTAGCTGATTCTGTAGAACGGGTACCACCTGTTCAATTACATAGAAAACGTTCGATAGATGTCCGGTCCTCTCAAAAACCAGTTAGGCAGTCTCTTTTATGCAGCTGCTTTGGTCTGTTTCCTAAGGGATGGTCATCTCAGATTCCGAAGGTACGGTCTCTCTCCAAACCTTATGTGCTTTTTTCTTGTAGATGTCTTCGATCTCGACAGTTTCGTTTACCAGTTTCTCCCCGGCTCTGATGAAATGATCAACGCCCATCCTGCTGTGTTTCAGCCGTCCGAGCTGGTTACCCTGCGAGGTGGTATAGTCAAGCGCATAGTCAGGGATTTCGATATTAAATTTACCAGACTCATCCTCCCAACAGTTCTTCACGTACACCTTGAAATGGTCTGCGATCCGGGATTTTTGGCTTCGGCACAGCATTAAAATGACGTACGCGAGAGGTGTCTCCCAGTCTTGGGTCTTGCTTTCGTACAGGACCGTCATGTCATCGACAGCTTTGGACACGCGCAGGACTGCCTCAGGGTTCGCAAGCCCGATGTCCTCATAGGCAAGGAGCTTTAACCGATTCCGTAACCACCAAAACGAGGATTCACTCTCATGGGCAAGTTCCAATGCAAAGAACATCGCCCCGGTCTCATCCCCCCGTCGTATCGTCTTCTGGATCACACTTTTGACTTCATCATCATTATACTGGTGAGCTTTTGTTTTATATGCTGTCATTTCTCTACACCTCATTTCAACAAACCAAAAAGTACTTTAAAACTTTATGCCAAAGGCTTAAATTTCAGAAAACACAGAAAACATGATGCTGTGGATGCTCAGTCTTCATACTAGAATAGGGTATGCGCAGTGGTTTTTTTTGTCCACCCGTTCCCTCAAGATTCATACAGCGCGGTATTTTTGATGCTGCCTCATTTCTCCAATGTGCAAAAATACCACCATATGTTTAAATAGCGTCACCGTCACATAAAAACACAGAGGTGGGACCTTATGGAGAACCAACCTTGCCCCTATACGAAAAAAAAGCAAAAACAAAACAAAGTCATTCAGAAACTTGTTCGGCTGTGGAGATTTCCCGAGGACGAGGAGTACTATCATCTGTAACGCACAGCCCCGACATTCTTTTTTTTTCTTCTCCAGTTTTGTGAACCGCAGGGTGTTGTGGCTTACAAGAGCTCTTTTAACCTCCCAATGTTTGGACTGACGATATAATTTTTTCGTATAAACAACAACGTTTGGAGAATCGCGATTTTTTCGATTAAACCAGGATAGAGTCTTACCAATGAATCGGAGAATCTTTTTGCGTGTGAAATGTCTTGTGCGGTAAACGTCACTATCCAGTCGTACTCGCCATGGACATAGGCGCTGCTTTCAATAGTGGCTTCGTATTCCTTGCCTCGCTCTAAGAATTGTCTTGAGATGATCCGTTCCGCTGTTGCATCTTCTACTTCTTTGGCGGTTCTTTTTATCATCAACGTGAAATGTTGCAGTCCTATCTGTGTTTCATCAAACACCGCGGTATATCCCCAGATCACCTGTTTCTCTTCTAATTCTTTTATAATTCTGCATACTTTCTGCCGAGAGAACCCACAATGTGCCGCTATCGTATCCATCTGCTGGTTTGAGTTTTTCCTCAGCTCCGCAAGGACTTTTCGTTCATCTTCCTTTTTCTGTTGGATCGCGTGTTTTGCCATACCGTGCTCACTCCCAAGCTTTGCTATGTTTATAACCATTCTTTGCTTAAAAACATATCTTCAGAATCCAGGGGTGCATTGAAACAGGTTTTTTCATAATGAATGTTGTGATGCATAATCAAAATGTTAAAAAGAAAAAACAATGAATCGTCCACCATGGCGATTGCTTCTCGGTTCTCAGGATATATTCTTAAAGGGGGACAGGATAATAACATGGTACGTAGGGGGATATCGTCTCTGAATCAGAAAGGATTGACCGCTGGAGTGGTTCTTTTAGTCCTTGGAGCAGGTGTTATTCCTCTGGCTGCACACGAGGGAGCAACACCATCTCAGCTCGCATCACAAGGGGACTGGTTGTATGTGGGTGGTTCTGGGCCAGGGAATTTTTCAGGGATTCAGCAGGCGATTGACAATGCAAGTGATGGGGATACCGTGTTTGTGTTTACTGGAACATATGTCGGTCATCTCAATATTAATAAATCCATCACCCTACTTGGTGAGGATAAAAATACAACCGTTATCCTTGGATATGTTGCGTTTACCATTTCATTTATTTCTGATTGGGTGACGATGGGGAGGTTCACCATTCAAAACAGCGGGCGTCTCGGTGAGGGGATTCGAATCGACTCCTCCTATAACTTGTTTTTTGATACCATCATTGAATTCCCCGATGACAACATACGGATCGCTGGTGATCATAACACCATCGCAGCAAACATCATTTCTTGCGACACGATCTATCTAGGGGGAACTAACAATATCATCACTGGGAACTACATCAATAATGCCGTCCATGGGATCTACCTCACAGATGCAGGGGACAACATCATTTCTAATAACACGTTTCTTTCCTGTGGTTTATTTCTTTCCGACAACTCACCGTGTAATACTCTTGTGACAAACAACACAGTGAACGGCAAACCTCTTGTCTATCTCTCCAACACATCCGATATGGTTCTTCCTGCCGATGCAGGTCAAATAATTCTAATCGAGTGCATCAACATCACCATGCACAACCACGCACTCTTCAACACGACGGTTGGTATCCAGCTGTTACGGTCCACAGCCTGTCTCGTCTCTGGGAACATCATCGGAGACAGCCTGTATGGTGTTTGGCTGAACGGGTGGAACAACACCCTCTATGGGAACACCATCAGGGACAACGAGTACGGCATATTGCTCAAAGACTCCATTGGCAATCGTCTATACCATAACAATCTTCTCCACAACACCCTTAATGCATTTGACTCGCTGAGTAACACCTGGGATGATTCATCACGTCATGAAGGGAATTGTTGGTCGGATTATACCGGAGGAGATACTGATGGTGATGGCATCGGGGACACGCCTTATGATATTCCTGGTGGGGGTAATCAAGACCGTTATCCGTTCATGGAACCGAATGGATGGATACACCCGCCATACCCACCATCCATTAACGGACCACATTGTGGGAAAAGAAACACAGTGTACACGTTCTCACTTGATAGGGCTACTTGCCCGGAGGAGGACCACCTTTATTGTGTATGGGACTGGGGTGATGGGGCTCAGAGCGATTGGCTTGGTCCCTTTGAACCCGGGGATGTCATGAACGCGTCCCATGCATGGAGCAACCAAGGATCCTATGTGATAACCGTGAAACTGAAGAACAGTACCGGTACGGAGGGGAACTGGTCAGAGCCGTTTCATATGGATATCACGTCAAAGGTATTGCTTGGTGGAATCATACAGAGTGTCGTAAGCCAAAGCGGAGCATGCAGTATCTTTGAGATGTCTCGTGTATTGCTTATCAGCGGAAACCCCTTTGCTCTGAAGAGGTACTCTTCGGTGCAGCTCCTCATTGTTTTTGATGAATTCAAAGGGATGATGGGACCACGGTTTATCGCTGGAGTGATGTATGCATTGGTTCCAAACAAAGAATAAGGTTTTTTTTTTGTCATGTGTGCGATGAGACATGCCCTTCCCTGTCTTTTACCAGGACCTAGAAACGCCAGTGAAACAATCGTATCTTTTTTCTCTCTCGTTATCTTTGAACGCCGCGGCAGAGGGTCGCGTACGAAACACCAGCGTTTTTCCCGTCTAGTTTCCATTACGTTTATCATTTCACTCACATGAGGCGTTAATAGCATGATGGCCCAAGAGTGAAACACCGAAGGTGGCTTTGGTAGTCTGTAACGGTTTTCTTCGTAGGGGGGATAGACGGACGTATCGGAGATCTGCTGCTTCCTGTCCGTGGCATGCTTTCGTCAATGAGAGTGATGACTCCAGGTCTCTTCGATAAAGCTCCAAGAACCTATAAAAGGGAAAACGGACCATAAGATATAGATAAGGAGATGATCTATGAAAAGGAAAACCATGATAGTAGCCGTATGTGTGATCGTAGGACTTGTCGGTATCGCTGGCACCGCGATCGCATCAAATAGTATGGGACCTGCCCCTAACTCAGGTGACGGAGATCCTGACGGCAGCGGGTTTGACGTCCGCCCTGGTCCTAATGGGGAGCTTAACGGATACGGACATCTTGGCCCGGCCCCTAACTCAGGTGACGGAATCCCTGATGGACCTGGGTGGGACGAGGAAGAGTAAATAACAGCACCCTTTCTATTTTTTTTCTCTCTTTTAACCCTAGGTAGAAAGAGGCGTTTGTATTGATTTTTTGTAAGATACATGTTGTCTGCATAGGGAACACTCTGTTGATGATTGCCTTTTTTTATGAGTCGGTATCGTTTTTGTTTGTGCTATTCTGTATTTTTTCAACCCAAAACATTTATATGGATTCATAGGATAATTAATCATACTCTGGTTGGAAAACGGAGGATTCTTTCCTATGAGCATCATCAAACTCACCGATGTCGTTGTGGTATTGCTCCTGCTTAGCAGTGTCTCGGTGCTGGCAGCAGGCGCTGAGAAGAGTGGTTATAGGGGTAGCGCAGAGGAGACTGCAGAGGTCTTCCCAGACGAAGAGTTGTATAAGCGGATGTTTCTGCTTGGTCGAGTTCACACGCTGATGGCTGATGAGACGTACTCGACAGTTATAGCGGTGAACCTGTACATCGTGTTCTTCAAACCCATTCACTTCCTTCACTACACCAACGAGGAACAGATCACATTTCTAAATCAAGATAGAGGAATTATCCTTAGGGATGTATTTCTCCTTGGTGGTTTTACGGTGGTTCTGCCGTGTAACAAAAATAGCATCGCAGTGATGAATACGACGATGGGAACGATGGTTGTGGAGCTGTTTGAGGATAAGATGCCGAACACCACTGCAAACTTCATCCGGCTTGCAACGGATGGATTTTACGATGGACTGGTGTTTCATCGGGTGATCGATAACTTTGTTATTCAGGGTGGCGGGTATCACCCGAACGGAACGCTAAAGGAAAGCCCATATGGCCCGATTGATCTGGAGGTTCATCCTGAGGTGCGTCATCTTGATGGCACAATTGGGATGGCGCGGACCAGTGACCCGAACAGTGCGACCAGTCAGTTTTTTATCGATGATGGCAGGCAGCGGCAGCTGGAACCTGGTGGGGTGGATCCCTATGGGTATGCTGCGTTTGGAAGAGTGATCAACGGCATTGAGGTGGTGCGTGCCATCGCCAAGGTTCAGACGACAACAAAATATGGATCTATGGAGAACTGGCCGGTTGAGGACGTAATCATACAGCAGATTCGCATTCTCCGTCCTGCTACGGTTACCATCACTGATTATGTTGGGGATGTCTGTACCATTGATTATCTGACTGGTGAGACGACGATTGTGACCAATTCCACAGAGATTTGTGTGGAGAATCTTGATATCGAACAGGCAACCTACATCCAACAAGGAATGGTGTGTACCGTTTGTTTACATGTTGTGGGCAATATTGAAAACAGGGGGACATTCATAAATGACTCTAATTTTACTTGGTATATAGACATGGTCGAATATGGATTCCAGATGTCAACCTCCGAACAAGATTATATGGTGAGTTACTGCAATAGGACCGGTACGCTGTGCTATGGCGCTGTGGAACGAAACCTCACCTCAGAGGATTTCATGGTTGTTGCCGAGACCCTTTCCTTTACGTTTTATTTGCAACGTCCTACGGAACAATATGAATCGCTCAGCGTCTACGCTACCTATATAAAAATTAATTTTTCCCATCCTTTTTCAACGTTTCTGTATTTTATGGATATCGCTCCAAACCCCCCGCTTGAGATTATTGAAATCTGGGCGCCACACGTCGGGTACGTGGGTGAGACCATTCAGTTTAACGCAAGCGTGCAGCCGCTCACTGGGCTACCACCCTACAGTTATCTGTGGGAGTTTGGGGATCAGGGAACCTCAACAAAGTTAAACCCAACACATGTGTACACAAACCCAGGCGTCTATATCTACACCTTTACCGTCACTGATGCTACGGGGGACACTGCTAATGCGTCTGGTACAATTACGATTCTTGTTCCCGATGAGGCGATGGGGGTGTTTGTATCTGAGGTGAGTTCCTCTCGGGTGCAAAAAAGCGATTTGCGGTATGCTGGTGCGATGAGACGACTGATGTGGTGGTATCCCTCTTGGTGTCATCATGTCTTTCTCTGATACGCTATCGTGCTACCGTAGGTGATGTTTTTGTTTCGTGGGCTGTGCTATGAAACGATGTTCCTTAAAACAGCGTAAAACCTAGAGTAAACGGAATTATGTTGACTGATCAGACATCAATGAAAAAGAAAATCCGACAGAGTTTCGTTGATTGCATTTTTTTTCTCGTCTTTACGATGTTTCGTTGAATGGTGGAAGGATTCTTGGGAAATTTATATATATGATGTTCTTATTATAACAAGATGATAGGGGGTACATTATGAAAGTAGGTAAAAAATCATTCATAGGCTTGGCATCATTCATCTGCGTTGTGTTGCTGCTGTCACCTGCTTGGGCTACAGCAGTCAATCCCGGGCAACATAATAAAGAAAGCGAAGCGTCCCAGGGGACGTCGCAATCCAATTATTGGGCGCTGCTATTTGCGGTGGGAGTGTATCTGAATGATCCTGATCAGAATCGGCCTTCCATGCTTGAAGCATGCGATAACCTGACTGCGTGTCTTCTTGACTCGCCTCAGTATTGGAACGAAGAAAATATTCGGGTGGTGAAGGGGAGTGATGCAACGCTTCAGAACCTGATTAAAGGGCTTCTTTGGTTACGGAAGAATTCACAAAGTGAGGATCACGTTGTCGTCTACATCACGACGCATGGGAATCATCTCTACAGCCCCTTTAATGGTCAACCATGGGATCTGCCTCCAAAGGACGAGGCTGATGGCTCAGACGAGGTTCTGATTATGTATAACGGGTTTGACAAATGGTATGGGTTTATCACGGATGATTTGCTGAATTTCTTCTTAAGCATGATTCGTTGCCAGGGTCTGTGTCTTATCGTTGACTCCTGCTACAGTGGTGGGTTTAATGACCCCCCGATGTTTGGTACCACACGTCAGAATCAACAGGTGACGTACACTGCAGAGAGTTATAGCGAGGGGTTTGTGCAAAGCGTCGCAGGTCAGGGCCGAGTGGTCCTTATGTCCTCTCAGGAGAATCAGGTGTCGTTTGGTTCGTTCTTCTCAGAGTTTCTTATCAGCGGATTTGAGGGAAGGGCAGATTCCAATGGCAATAAAGATGGTATTAACTCAGCGGAAGAGGCTTTTTCGTATGCCAAACCATGGGTCGAACTGATCGTGTTTTTCTGGACAGGGCATCAACAGACCCCAACAATCAGTGATTTGTATCCCGGGGAGTTCCCGGTGACCATGTCATAGGATGGGTAAAGGAATCCGTATAAGAGGGTACAATTCCTCAAGATACGTATCCATGGTTCTCTTCCAATAAAACTGGGTACATCTTTTTTTTCTTTTAACGTCTGCTTTTTTGAACCATTGAATCAATCATGGAATGCGAAAAAGAACAGGAGTCATATCAACCGTACTACTATCTATGGATGTACTGACGGACAGTATCTAAAAAGGAGTTTTTTTTCTTTGATGATGATGTTGGATGCTTTATGGGGCGGCGGGTAGAAGGATGACTTCGCCACCGCAGTTTGGGCAGTTGTTCCCATCCAGGATCCCCATTTGTTGTAAACTCCCTTTTTTTGGCCGTAGGATACCACAGTCTGTACATTTCACATACATAGTAGCTTTCAAAAAAATCATTCCCCATTATTTATAATAATGAACTGTTATATAAGACTTTGGGGTGTGATGATCCCTCCTCTCCCGTGCGTACATCACCTTTTCGGTCACTACTTGGTAATGTCTTCTTCGTTTTCTCCATCGGCAGGGGAAAACAGGAGCGTTGAGTCAAAGGAAACAGTCTCGTAATCCCTGATCGGGTCCAATTCCATCAGGTCTTGTGTGAACGGTCTTGCTTGGTCTACTGTTGAGATGTCAGGGCTTAGTAAGGTGTCGATGTCAAGGAGAAACAATTTTTCTATCCATGTTTTGCAGTAGGTGTCATGGTCTGTCATTTTCTTATGAGTTCTGTGGGGGAGGGGGACGACAATGATGCTGTTTACATGATGCATGTCGATGCTTCTGACATCACCTTTTGGGAACGGATTATCAAAAAGAGGCAGATACCCTAGGTTTCGTTTCTTTGCATTTGCCTTTCGTTGAACATGGTTGAATCGTCTTTTCTTTCTGGCCATGTCTGGTGAAAAAAATGTAGTGAGTGTTTCTTTAAAAACGTATGTGTAGAATCAAGGGGATGTTGATACGTGGTTTTTCAGGACATATCAAAATCAAAGGATTAAAAAAAGGAAAAAAGAGAACGTCTTAGCTTACGTGTAGGACGAAGGGTCCAAGGACGAATGCAGATGCGGTTTTCTCTGCGGTTTTTCCTTCGTCGCAGGTTGCCGATACCTTGATGGTTGTTTTACCAATCCCAAAGACAAAGCCTGTTTTAATGGATGTTTGAGTTCCTTCTGCGATACTTGTTTCTACGCCCCCTGATGATTTTCCAATGAAGATCAATGTACCGTCAAGGGTGATGTCCCAGGAAACCTTTGTTGCTTCTGCAGTACCGTTGTTCTTAACAACCGTTGATACACCTATTCCACCGACGATTTTACCAATCGAAAGGGCCGGTCCTTTGATAGTTACGTTTAACGGATCAGACAACGGGCTTTCTGCTCCGTAGGCGTCCTTTGCTTTCACTTGGATGGCATATACGCCTTGGTCAGACCATACATGTGTTGCAGTGATGGTATGACCGGAAGGATATGGACCAAGCCAGTTCCCTGGTGAGTTATCACCCCAGTCAAACCAATAATAGACCTCATCATCATCTGGATCGGTTGTGACAACAGAGTAGTTATACATTCTGCCGGTTTTTCCGTCTGTTGGACCGGTAGGTTTCCCAGGAGTGTTTGGTGGAAAATTTTCCCTGTATTTATAAAAAATATCGTAGTCAGTGCCGCTGCCACCATACTCAGTTCCGTCCTCCCAGGCGACATGTAATACACCCTTGCTATCCACAAACGATGTAGGATATTTACTTAAGCTTGTACTTTCAGTGCTTACCACCTCCACTGCTATCCAGCTGCCTCCACTGGGTTTTTGCTTATAGAAAATATCCCGGTCGCTGCCGCTGCCGCCATACTCCGTGAGGTCATCCCAGGTGACATGTACTGTTCCTTCGTAATCCACAGATGACGAAGGGTTGCTGCTAAATGCTGTGCTCTCGGTGCTTACCACCTCGGTTGTTGTCCAGCTGCCTCCACTGGGTTTTTGCTTGTAGAAAATATCTTCATCCTCGCCACTACCACTATAATACGTCCTATCCGCCCAGGCGACATGTACAGTGCCTGCAGAGTCTACAGACAATGAAGGATTCCAGCTTAGGCCTGTGCTTTCGGTGCTTACCACCTCTGTTGTTGTCCAGCTGCCACCGCTAGGTTTCCGTTTGTAGAAAACATCAGGATCACTGCCGCTGCCGCCATAGTTGGTCCCGTCCTCCCAGGCGACATGTATAGTGCCTGCAGAGTCTACAGACAATGAAGGATTCCAGCTTAGGCCTGTGCTTTCGGTGCTTACCACCTCTGTTGTTGTCCAGCTGCCTCCACTGGGTTTTTGTTTGTAGAAAATATCCTGGTCGCTGCCGCTGCCGCCATAATTCGTTTCATCAAACCATGTGATATGTACCGAGCCTGCAGCGTCTACAGACAAAGACGGATACGCACTATATTCTGTACTTTCTGTGCTTACCACCTCGGTTGTTGTCCAGCTGCCTCCACTTGGTTTTTGCTTATAAAAGATATCCCAGTCACTGCCACATCCGCCATAATCGGTACCGTCATACCAGGCGAGATGCAGTGTGCCTGAGGCGTCCACAGCCAGGGAAGGATTATAGCTATGGTCTGAGCTTTCTGTGCTTACCACCTCTGTTGTTGTCCAGCTGCTGTTAACTGGTTTTTTTTTATAATAAATGTCTTCATCATAGCCACTGCCGCCGTAATCCGACCTATCGCTCCAGGCGATATGTACTGTATTCTCATTGTCAACTACCACGGAAGGAGTATAACAATTCCCTGTGCTTTCGGTGCTTACCACCTCAGTCACACTCCAGCCTTTACCCAGTACTAAAGCCTTCTGAGTATTTCTATCTTCATTTGCGTCATCTCCCCAATTACACCTCTGAGGCATCAGACAGGGTTGTCTTGGTCCATATGCATCATGACATCGAGTATCGGATTCGTTCATGTGCATGAATATCTGCTTACCATGTGCTGTAGGGAGAGTTTTTTCTCCGCTCTCACCAAAAATACCTGTTCCAATACTTATACCAAATAAAAGAGCTATTCCAAAGACAATACTTTTTGTTTTTATTCTTGTTCTCATAATATTTGTTCCTCCCCTGAAAACACGGGTAAAGAATTATTAATGGAAAGTAGGATTTAAATATTATGATAGGATGCGATGGAGTATGTCCTGTTTTTTTTTAGGTAGCCTTAGGAGATATGCAGGGATCTATCTCTGGGTAGTCTGATAAGGAAAGGATCGTACCATGGGGCATGGTGTACATCTTTGATGGGTAGATATCTGTTGCGAGATTCACCTCGTCTCTTATAGGGACCATGAAGGTGGTTCGTACAATGCAGCCAACGGGCAGAAATGTCAGATGAAGGCGATGAGTCCTCCTCCAATGTTTTTTTGTTTTTCATAGAACTTCTCCTCTTTGGTTTTATATTTGGAGAGCTACTATTTTTTTTCTTCTTGTTTTTGAGAGTTGTATTAAAGAATCCTTATTGGTGTAGAAATGCACGGTGTGGTTGGTTAATCGTTGGATGGTTTGTACAAATCTATTAAACTATACGGAGTGGGTGTGGATAGATTCGTAGGGGATGGAGGGCTGCATTGTGTTGGTATGTGTGGTGAAACGTCATGGAAGAGTATCAATGAGGTTTAGCTGAACGGAGATGAAAAAATTCATGTACCTGTTTGTTGGAAGACTTGAAAATACTATTGATTATCGACGATTGCACATATTCTTATAGTAAATTATTTATATGAAAAATCGTTAATATTTTTGTATAGACAAGCAAAAAACTTCATAATATTCCCCTTTGAGAGATGGAGGGAAGGTAGAGATCTTACTCCTGCCTCCGTTCTTCCCCCCCTTTCCTCCAAAAAACACCTCGTTAGTGGTTTTCTACATGTAAGCTGCATCGATTGTCTTGGGATTGCCACGATGATTTTTATCGCTTTCTTTCGATGATATTGAACATGTGGTACCCGTTTCTGAGAAGACAGGGCTCCTCTGCAGGCGAATGGAACGTAAGGATTTTGGTTTTTTAGGAATATATAAAATCTTCGTGAGAATTCTATTGATTTGCTCTATGAAATATTATGTGTATGTCATCCGACTTGATGAGGCAGTGCTCACGTCACGGAAGTTTCGGAGTCATAATCCTGATGTCGAGTGGGGTCGTGCGTGTTTTTATGTCGGTCAGAGCTGCCATCTGCCTGAGACTCGTTTCTGGCAGCATAAAAAAGGGTATAAGGGGAACCGGTTTGTCAAGGAATTCGGTCTGGGTCTTTGCCCTCGGCTCTATGAGCGGTTCAATCCGATAGAGACTCGAAAGGAGGCAGAGCGCATCGAGGAAGAGCTGACCACAAGCTTAAGACGGAAGGGTCACGGGGTCTGGTCACATTGACTAAGGTAGGTAGAGCAGAAACATAAGACATCATGCTCTTCTTCACTTGTTTTTTTTTTATTTGCAGATTGGAAGGACGATTTCACAGGGGTTTGATGCAAACCAGTGCAGCTGTCCGTTTACTTGTATACTCCCTGAGATAGAAACCGTGTTGAGACTGCCTAGATACTCCCAGCAATAGTCACTGACTGATGATTTTATGATGCCTTGGGAGGAATGCAGGGTGATGGTCTGGTGAGCCGGCAATAGGATGGTTTGATTATTTTCCTGGAAATATCGAAAAAATAAAAAGAGATACGAGGAATGATCTGCTTCCGGTGTATCCCTCGGTTTTAGTCTATCGCATATCCTCCTATTTTGAGGCTGGGGTCACCAAAAAGGATGAACTCCTGAACGCTTTTGCTATGCAGGAGATTGGTTCTTACTGGGAATTGTTTTACATAGTTGCACAGGGCCTGCTGGTGGAGGACTCCTAGTGTTTGTATCCCTTCTTGGCTGTATAAACGGAACAGCTCAACCGCAAGGAACCCTCCAAAGGTCTCTGCATCATCAGGGACGCCGTTTCCATTGGCGTCACCAGACGTCCCATAACAGATATTCGTATTGGTCAGCGTCGCGATAGCCCCCGCGTCCTTCTGCCGCACCAGGCGCCATGCGATGCAGTCATAGATACAATCCGCCATGGTGTATCCGGAGATGTTCTGGATGACTTTGAGAATGTTTATGACGCGAACATCAAATTTTCCATGGATGCATTCACCAAGCACCCAGATCGGGTAGCGATCCTTGTTTGTGAGTTTCGAGACATCTTTGTTTTGGAATGCGATGATCTCTTCGCCTTCGGGCAAGCCCATTCGGACCCGATCGGTCCCGCCCTTGCCGCGTGTCATCAGAAATCCGCATCCCTGACTGACTGCGGTAAGGATGTCGGTTGGTCCTGTCAGGCTCCCGGTAGAGGTATACAGCTTCTCAATGGTAAAGTTAGTCATGTAGCTTGTTGCGACATCACAGGTCTCTTCTCCCTCATAGCCGGGGTAGGCTGGGAAGCTGTCCCCACCGACTGCGACCATCCTGGTAAACCAGCTGCTGCCCGCGGTTGTCGTCTCATAGGTGATGATTTTTTCGACAACAATGTCGACTTCTTTTGTCGTCCGACAAGCGAGCCGTCCGATGGCGACATCAGGGGTGAGATCCAGTATGTCTTTGCCCCATTCCGCAAAGACGCCGTTGCCGTTGGAGTCCCAGTCGTCAAACTCACCGGTTTCTTTGTAAAGGTCCGCGAAATACAGATCCGTCAAAAACACGCTATCCCCCGTCCCGTCATCAAGATTGGAATAGCGGACAGGCACATGCCATCCGAGTCCAAAGAATTTTAATCCACCGACCAGGAGCACGTAGCTGATGTTCCAGCGTTCCTTTGCGTCTTTGATTGCGTATTTGATTTGCTCTGCGTTGTCTCTGCCGGTGTAATCTCTGTAGATGTCTTCTGTGGTAAGTACAATGGTCTGAACACCGACCGTGTTTTTATGGTCGATGAGCGGCTGAAGATTTTTTGAAAAACCCTTTGGTGCGATACAGAGAAGGTCGTATGTGGTTTTCAGTGGTTGGGGGTGATGTGTTGTGTCTGGGGTGTAGTACGAGCTTGCGCTACCAGCGGTGAACAACAACAGCCCTATGATTGTAATGATCCATATTTTTTTCATAGTATTTATTCCTCCATTTCCTACGGTACTGAAGAATAACTCCCGTAGTATAAGAAAATAGTCTTGTGAAAGTTGGTCGAATAGAGAATCTTATACGATTTTATATTACAAATGTGTGAAAAACGCTAAAATATTTTTTACGCCCTCCAATCTCTTTTTCTTTATAGACGGGCCAAAAAAAATCAGGGAAATGGAGGTGAACTCGTGTACAATGTGTTCGTTGCTATGTTTGGAGAGCACGAAAACATCGAAATTTCTCTTCTCATCCATACCAATGAACCAGTCCATGATAGTCAAAAGAAAAAGCAGAAAAAAAATAAAAAAAATAAAGGGTTTAGGTAGAACGACCGTTTTTGCGTCTTATGTGACATCAAAGGTGCTGTCTGGGATATCTGCGAAGGAATAATTCCTAAATACGAAGTCCATGGTCATCGTCATCTCTTGCATTGTCATGTCTATATATGCTTTTAGGGGGACTCCTTTCTGGTTCCAGATCCATATTTTGATCGACATGACGCTGTCACCTATCAATGGGAGGTCGTACTCAATGACGGTGGTCAGTTTCCCGTCGATGATTTCTGTTTCAAAGTCTGTGATGCTCTGGTTGTTCAGAAGGTCTTTGATCATTTTCGGGTCGAGATATTGTAGCGATGTCACATACGATGGGACTTCTGCGGTCAGGACGTATTTGCCTTCCGTGGGGTTATAGACGTAGGTTCCTTCAGGACGGACGATGACTAAAAGTGTGTTTGTGACGCCCGCGGTCAGGGTTGTTATCTCTTCTTTTAGATATGGTTTTTCTTGCCATACTTTCATGGTCGCAGTTTGTGTTCCATACTGTGGCATCGTGATCGTCACATAGATCTCATAATACATTGATCCGATGGCGTCAGCTTTTGATAGGATCGTTTCGAGTGACTCTGGTTCCGGTGATGTTGATGTGAAAGGTGATTTATCAGCTGAGCTCTGTGGTTGAAGACTTCCACTGACTGCGGCAATGATCACGATCGCTGCGATTGCTATGCCCGCTATTCCAATCATTAGATAGTGTTTTTTCATCATTTTTTTTCTATCTCCTTTTTAACCCAAGTATTTTTTCCTTTTTTATCCTACATAAATGTTATCTGTTAAAATATCAAAACGGTGAAGTGTCCGTGCGAAAAAAGAGAAATCATTCACGTATGGGGGAAATGTATATGCTAGTGTGTGTACGAACTCCTTTGTTTTTCATAATTGCGAAAAAAAAATAATGGTACTAAAGCTC
>Ga0068714_10003215_pt1 | contig 19651 bp, 11 predicted proteins | sample MTBNYHSulfiMetaG_FD_62988 | JGI IMG/M metagenome (GOLD analysis project Ga0068714, IMG submission 62988) | Enrichment culture microbial communities from rom New York Harbor, USA that are MTBE-degrading - MTBE-NYH (New York Harbor Sulfidogenic)... | ecosystem: Environmental > Aquatic > Marine >... | reverse complement strand
TCGTTCGGAACACCCACGACTGCGTCGCCCGGACCGGTCACGTCCGCCGGAACATGGTACGCCAGAGGCGTGCCGAACCCGATGTCGTCGATGAAGATCAGGCCGCTGCCGCCGGCCGCCGGGCTGGTGCGATTGCCGACCCCGACGTACATCGTCTCGATGCGAGCCATGTTCACGCCGGCCAGTTCGCTATAGGGGATCGTCCAGGCCTGCCAGGCGGCCACCGTCAGCGCCTCGGGATTGGGGTGTGTGGCCACCGCAACCTGACCGGCGCTGTCCTCGACCGCCAGGTAGAGCGTGTCGGCGGCGTTGTCCTCGGCGCCGTAGAAATACAGCACGAGCGCGTTGGCGCCGTGGGCGGTCCAGTCCTGCGGGCTGTCCCAAGTCCGCGAGATCTCGGAATAGAACGGAGTCGCTGTGTTGTCATAACGTACCGGCATCGATTGCCGGCCGCCGTGGACGATGGCCTTCTCAGCGAACGGCGACTGGGTGTAGCCTGTGGTCGATCCGGTGTCGTTGGTCCAGCCGTCGATCCAGGTCTGGAAGACAGTCTGCCCGGCGTCGATGTCGTCGGTGTAGCTTTCGATATCGTCAATCGTCGCGTATTCCTGGGTCGTGAAGCTCCACAGGTCACCTTCCCACGTGTCGGGACTGGCGGCGGCATTGACCTCGTCGACCTGCCAGTAGTAGACGTTCCCGAAGACAAGGTCTTCCGGCTGGAAGCTTGCCTGACTGACCGTCCCGACCAGTGCCAGGCTCGCCGGGTCCGTGCCCAGATAGACCTCGTGCGAAGCCGCCTCGCGCCCGGCCCGCCAGCTCAGCGACGTCTCGACATCCACATCGACCGCGCCATCGCCCGGTTCCGGCTCCCGAGCAAACGCCGGAATATAATAGAAGCGAACCTCACTCAGACCGTATTGAGACATTGCGCCCCATCCACTGTTGACCGTGAGCCTGACGTACTTCGCAGCTACGCCCGCAAAGTCCACGGTGGTATTGTGCGCATAGGTGGATTTGGCTGTGGCCTGGGTTAGTTCCACATCGCCCAGAGTAGTCCAGTCCACTCCATCCGTAGAGTACTCGATCGTTACGTCCTTGACGCCAAAACCCAGAACCAGTTCGAACTCGACGTTGTAGTTCCACACCCAAAGCTCATGGAGCTTGTAGACGCGATCGAACTCGAACTGAATCCAGATGGAATCGGCGCCGGCGGGGCTGCCAAGCCACATATCGGTACTCTTGGTCGAGTGCTGGTCCGCCCCGTCGAGCCCCGAGCCATTGACGATGTTCTCGATGCTCTCTGTTGCCGTGGAGATTGCATTGGTTGTGACGATGATATTCGTGCTCGGATAGGCGAAGGGTTCCGTCGTAAAGTTCCAGACATCGCCCTTGAATACGGTGAAGTCTGGTGCGCTATTCACTTCATCTACACGCCAGTAATAAGTCAGGCCGAAATCAAGGCGACCTGGATCGAAGGAATTGACATCCAGATTCTGGGCCGTGGGCACGGTGGCATCGTTGATGTCGGCCCAGTTCGTTCCGAAGTACACGTTGTGCGTGGCAGCCGACGCACCCGGTTTCCAGCCCAGGATCACATCACGCGCAATATCGACGCTATCCGTGGGCGGGATGGGATTGGTGGCCTTGGTGACCGTCAGGGGCATCACGACCGACTCCATCCAATCGACCTGCCATCCGTTAGATGCGCCTTCCTGAAACGCGGACAGCGCGATGATGTCGTCCGGAGTCAATCCTAAATCTGCCAGGGGGATGACCGCGTGAATCGTATCCCCGTCGATCGTGTATTCATAGTCCTGAACCAGTTCCACCTCGTCTCCGGTCAATGGATCAAGGGTGTACGCGTACACGCCGTTGGTGGTGCCGTCGCGCCAGCCGAATTGAACCAACACATCAACGCCAATGGGGGTTTTCACACCCGTCGCATTGCCTTCGTACTCGGAGTTGTTATAACCGGTGGCCGGATTGTTGTCCGTGTCGAGAATCCAATGGTAGTAGTACCGGTTGGTCATGCCGGCAGGGGTCTGTGCTACGGAAGGCGCGAAAACACCGTACACCGTCATCGTCAGATTCAGTTTGCCGTCCTCCACCCATGCCTCAATGCGCTTGATGTCGCCGCTCGAATCGGCCATGTCGGACGGATCGTCCACGCCGAAGACCTGCCCGATGGCGATGCCACCGTATGCGGTCATGGTCCATACGAGGGCAAACGCCACCAGCCACGGGACGCGGGATGTTGGGGTGGCTGAAGGGAGCTTCTCCGGGCATCGCGCGACTGATCGGGAATCTACTGCACGAGATGCTCGCACAAACGATTTCTTGCACATAGCTATCCTCCTTCTTCAAGGCAACGCTGAAATGAAGTTGTCTGTGGCCCGGGAGCGGGTACGGCACGTGTCATGTCGCGATCTGTGAGGTGGATGCTCCTGTCAAAGGATGTGGATTGCGTGAGATGGCCGGCGCCTATCCGGAACGTTACACGGACATCGGCTGACGCTCCGGGCTTGGCTGTGGGTCGAATCCAGGGCATTGCTCCATACCTCCGGCCGGTCTGGCGCTGCGGATCGATTCTGCTCCTCTCCTTGAGACAAAAACGCCACGCTGGAGCAAGGGCGGTCCGCGCACAAGAAAACACCTCCGAACAATCCCTATTTGTATCAAAAGGAGCAGTATATAACAAGGAAAAATGGCCTTCTGGATCACCCGAAAGGGGCCTATGATAAAATCGTTTGTACTTGGATCCCATCCGTGGTTGTGCTGTGCCACCAGACAAAAGGAGGCTCGACAGTGAATCGACGTCAGTTTCTACAGAATGTTGCGGCTGCTTCTGCGGTTGCTCTGGGCCGGAGATCTCTGGGGGCCGTCGGCGTCATGGGTGATGTGGCGGCTCTGCCGAAGCCAAGTGCGCAGCAGGCCCGCTGGCAGGACATGGAACTCGGGATGTTCTTCCATTTCGATCTGCCGATTTACAAACCGGGATGGGATTGGCGCAGTTGGCAGGACAAACCGACGCCCGATCTGTACAACCCGTCCAAGCTGGATACGGACCAGTGGATGGAGGCGGCTAAGGCCATGGGGGCCAAGTACGCCGTCTTGGTGGCCAAGCATTGCAGTGGCTTCCTCCAGTGGCAGAGCGACCTTTACCCCTATGGCGTCAAGCAGTCTGCCTGGCGGAACGGTAAGGGCGACGTCGTTCGCGACTTCGTGGAGTCGTGCCGCAAGTACGGCATTCAGCCGGGCCTGTACGCTTCGGTGACCGCCAATGGGTATCTGGAGGTAGACAATCCCGGCTTGGTCAACCGAGGCAAGGGCGGGGACTCAGCTGCCCAGGCCCGCTACGTGAAGATCTGCGAGCAGATGCTGACGGAACTGTGGAGCCGCTATGGCGATCTGTTCGAGATCTGGTTCGACGGCGGGGCCTTGCCGGTAGAGCAGGGCGGACCGGACCTGGTTCCGATCTATCAGAAGTATCAGCCGGACGCCATTGTCTTTCAGGGTCCGGCCGCCTCGATCCGATGGATCGGCAACGAGCAGGGCGTTGCAGCCTATCCTTGCTGGGCCACTGTTCCTCATCGCCAGGACTATCACGGCCCGGGCGATCCGGACGGCCGCTATTGGCTGCCGGGCGAGTGTGATGTTCCCGTTCGCAACCACGAGTGGTTCTGGACGCCGGATGCCGAACACAAACTATACGCCGTCGAGCAGTTGATGGATATGTACTATCGCTCGGTAGGTCGTAACTGTAATCTGCTGCTCAACGCCAATCCGAACCCGGAAGGACTGGTTCCGCAGGCCGACTTCCAGCGGTATGTCGAGTTCGGCAAGGAGATTCGCAAACGATTTGATAGACCTCTAGCGCAGACCGAGGGCCGAGGTCTCACCGTCGAGTTGAATCTGCCCAGGCCGGCGGCGATTGATCATGTCATCATAATGGAGGATATCCGGCAGGGCGAACGCATCCGCGAGTACCGGGTCGAGGGCTTGATCGGGTCGGACGCATGGCGTGCTCTGTGCCAGGGGCAATCGGTCGGTCACAAGCGGATTCAGCAGTTCGACCAGACGGAGGTCGCGTGCGTGCGCCTGCGCATATTGAACTCGGCAGCGGAGCCGCTTGTGCGGAAGCTCGCCGTATACCATGTGGGATGACTGATTCGGTTCTCCGCGTTGCACGCATGCTCAGTCGTTGGCCCCGGGGTGTCTCAAAGGAGCGAGCGGTAGGCGTAGCCCTTAAGCATGACCTCGAAATCCGCCCATTCCTCGTCGTCGACCGGCGTTCGGTAGAAGGCAAAGCTGGCCGGCTCGTGCAGGGATCGCAGGTTCCACTCCATCAGCGCTCGGCTGTGCCATCGCTGCATCTCGGCGTGACCGTCGGCGTAGCCCAGCGTGCTGCTGTCGTCACGATGCCAGACCCCGAACGGATCGACCCACTGTCTGGACTTGGGATTCATCACCCAGGAGCCGTTGTTGTATCCGCGTGGATCGCACTCGGCGAGGAAGACGTACTTCGTCGCCGGCTGCTTGATGTCCGTGTAGTTGATGCAGGGGCGGATCTCCCACGTGCCGGCTGGCACCGCATTCATGCCACCGGCGATCGAGTAAGTCCGGTAGGCATATTGATGTCCCGGACTGTTCTTCCGTCGGTCGGAAGGGCAGCGATAGACCTCCAACTCCTTGACGTAAGGCCACAGGAGTCCCTGCTGGATGTATTCTTTTTTGTCCTCGATGGAGGAGCTTGCCCCTGCCGGCGGAATGACCACCCAGGCCGGAGGATTCGACGCAGAAAGCGGGGCGATCGGCGTCGTGCCCGACACCAGCTTCCCGTCGTTCTCGTCTTTGTACATGAGCCATGCCAGCGTGAGGGTCCGCACGTTGCTGCGGCAGGTCAGACTTCTCGCCTGTTCGCGGGCACGTTTCAGGGACGGCATCAGGATGGACATCAACACCGCGATGATGGCAATGACCACCAGCAGCTCGATCAATGTGAACGCCCTGGTCTTCATATCGACTCTCCCAACAATGACGTGACGAGCGATTCGGCTGCGTCGGAAGCCGCCGCACAGGATCGTACACGATCATATCACCGAAGGAAGGTCTGCACAAGCATCTCGGCGGAATACGCCCCGCCGCAGCAGCCTGTCGTGCCGCCGGACGGGACAAGGGGGGCTCCGAAAAACCTGTGCTCAGAGGGTTGACACGGGCCTCCCTTTGCCGTATTGCTCAGAGCAGAGGTGATAGCCCCCGAACGGGCTGTGAGGATAGGACGCCGGAGAAAAGGAGTTGGTCATGAAGGTACGAATCGAGGATACGTGCACGGCGTGTGGACTCTGCTGCGATACCTGCCCTGAGGTCTTCGAGATGGGGGATGACATGGCCACGGTCATCGTCGACGTGGTCCCGGCTGAGCACGAGGATGCCGTACAGCAGGCGGCGGACGAATGCCCGGTCGAGGCGATCATCGTGGAATAGATCGGCCCATCGCGCCACCGTTCGTACGATGGCGCGATCCGCCCGGACGGCCTGTCTTCATCCGCGTTCCGGGTCCGGATGCACTCAGGGTTCCGTTACGCAACGCGGGTCCATGAAGTGCAGCAGATAATCAGGGCCTCCGGCCTTGGTTCCGGCGCCGGACATCTTGAAGCCCCCAAAAGGCTGCACCTTCACCAGTGCGCCGACGCTGGCGCGGTTCAAATACAGGTTGCCGACGCGGAACTGGCGCACCGCGGTGTCGAGGTGGTCCTCGTTCCTGCTAAAGACCGCCCCGGTCAGCGCGAACCGGGTTGAATTCGCCCAGTGAAGCGCCTCTTCGAAGTCCTTCGCTCGCATGATCGAGAGTACGGGACCGAAGACCTCTTCCTGCCCCAGCCGCTTCTGCGGCGTGATGCCCTCGACGATCGTCAGCGGGACGTAGTAGCCCTTGGCCGGGACCTTGCTGCGGTAAAGCACCGTTCCCTCCTGGGCGGCCAGGTCAACGTATTGCATGATGGTGCGCTGCGCCTTGGCGTCGATCACCGGGCCCATGTAGTTGCCTGGGTCTTCAGCGGGCCCGATCTTCAGTTTCCTGGCCGCCTCGACGAGCATCGGCACGAAGCGGTCGTAAGCCTTGTCGACCACGATCAGTCTCGAACAGGCCGAACACTTCTGGCCCTGGTAGCCGAAGGCAGAGTACAGCACGTCGCGAATGGCCGCCTCTTCGTCAAACTCCTCGTCGAGGAGGATGGCGTTCTTACCTCCCATCTCGCAGATGACCTTTTTGACAGAGGCCTGGTTCTCAGGAGTCCGGCCGGCACGCTCGATGATCCGCAGGCCGACCGACATCGAGCCGGTGAAGGCGATTACGGCGACTTTGGGACTGTCCACCAGCAGGTCACCGATCTGCGAGCCCGGGCCTGGAACGTAGTTGAACACCCCCGCGGGCAGTCCGACCTCACGGAATATCTCCACGAGATGGTGTCCGACGACCGAAGACTGGCTGGACGGCTTGAAAACCACCGGGTTGCCTGTGACGATGGCTGCCGCACACATCCCGCAGCCGATCGCGAACGGGAAGTTCCACGGTGCGATGACCACGGCGACGCCCTTGGGCTGGTAGAAGCAGAAGTTCGACTCGCCCGCGTAGCTGCCCATGTTCTGCGGCGTGCTCAACCGGATCATCTCCCGGGCGTAATACTCCAGAAAATCGATGCCCTCCGCCACGTCGTTGTAGGCCTGCGCGCACTGCTTGCCCTCTTCGAGGACCTGCCAGGCGGAGTACTCGAATATCCTGCTTCGAGCCAGTCCGGCGGCTTTGACGAGGTACTTGGCGCGCTGCGATGGATCGACGTCTCGCCAGATCGGCAGCGCCCGTTCGGCTGCATCCAAGGCCATCTCGGCCTCTTGCGTGCCGGCCTGGCACACCTTGCCGACGATCTGCTCGGGGTCGGCCGGGTTGACGGAATCCAGCGTGGCCGCTGTCGTGACGTCGCGCCCGTCGATATGCAGCGAATAGGTCTTGCCGAACTGCTCACGGACTTGGGCGATGCCGCGAGGAAACGCCTCCCGCACTCTCGGATCGTTCACGCCTGGGAAGATCGGTTCGTTTACGAATGGCGGCAAGTCAACGGGAGACGCCGAAGGAATATGACGCTTGGTCATCGCGCTACCAACTCCTTGATTCGGACTGTCAATTCTGGTGGTTCGATTTGGGGCATTCGTCACATGGGTCTGTCAGCCAGCCGAAAGCTCCCGGCTGCGCTCCGACGCGCGATGCAGCGCCTTCGAGACCATCTCACTGAAAGCGCTCGCGTGAAACACCTTGAACGCCGCTTCCGTGGTCCCATTGGGTGTGGCGACGCGGGCGCTGAGCACGGCAGGGGTGTTGCCCTCTCCGGCCGCTTTCTCGGCCAGCAGTGCAGCGCCCTTGGCGGTCTGGAGCACCAGGCTTTGTGCGTCCTCTTCAGGCAGGCCGAGTTCGACGCCGGCTTTGATCATCTCGTGCATCAGGAGGAAGAAATAGGCCGGCCCTGAGCCGCTGACCGCCGTGACCGGATCGAGCAGATCCTCATTCTCGACGACGATGACCTCGCCCACGCTCAGCAGGATGAGCCGGGCCTTCTCGACCTTGGTGCGAGCCTTTACGTTGGCGTAAAGGGCGCTGGCGGCCTCGTCTACCCACGCGGGCATGTTCGGCATGACTCGAACGATGGCCAGATCGCCGAGGATCGACGCGATCAGCGAGGTGGTGATGCCGGCGGCAATCGAGATGACCAACGTGTCCTCGCTGACGCTGGATTTGATGCTCTCCAACGCGTCCTTCATATTCTGAGGCTTGACGCTCAGCACGAGAACGTCGACCTTCGAGGCCAATTCCGCGTTGTCGTCGGCGGTCCGGACGCCGTAGTGTTCTCGCAGGTACTCGATTCTTTCCGGGCGAATGTCACTGACGTACACCTTGCCGGGCCGGTACACGCCCGCCTTCAAGACGCCGTTGATGAGGGCCTCGGCCATGTTGCCGCTGCCGATGAAACCGATGGTCTCCACAGTCTTCTCCTTGTTCGATGTTCCGGAAATGGCTTCGTGCAGACGATTGATTCACGTGGGCGTAGGATAGGGCCCAAGGCGGGGAAAATCAACGCAAAAGCTCGGCATTATGTCCCGATGTGTCTGTGCAGGTTTTCGGGCATCGCCATTGGTGAGTCGTTGAAGCGTCTGGGTGGCAGCCTCAAGTCCGCAGGACTTGGGGATGGCGGAGGGCACCACCGCCTCTCGACACTCAAGCGGAAATCGTGTCAGCCATCCCCAAACGCTGCGCGTTTGAGGCCGCCACACGGCTGCCAGGATGTTTTCGCACACACGTCCCGATAGGGGTTGCTACTTCGGCCAGAGCAGCAGTCGCAGGCCGACGAGGAACAGAAATACCACCAGGACTTTTCGGAACTGCCGCTGTGGAATCCGGTTGACAAACCGTTTGGCGATCCGGGCGCCGGCAAACGAGGCCGGGACAAACAACAACATCCCCCAGGACAGCAGGGGGCCCAGTCGCGTCCCCTCGCGAAAGTACGTGATCAGGCGGGAGGTGTCGATAGCCAGCGCGATCGCCCCGGCGGTGGCCAGATAGACCGCCTTGGGCAGGTCGAACGCGGATAGGAACGTGCCTCGCACGGCGCCGCCCATGCCGAATACGCCGGCGCAGAATCCCGACAGCGCGCCGCCCAAGACGTTGGTTGCCAGACGTGGCCGGATCTGAAACGAGCTATGGATGAGAAGAAGGAACACATAGAGCAGTAGAAACGCACCGAGAACGCGTGACAGGACGGTGCCGGAGACGCGAAAGACCAACGATGCGCCGACGACGGTGGCAAGAATCCCGGGGATGCCGAAGCTCAGGATCAATTTCCAGCGAATGCCTTCGCGAAACAACAGTAGCTTCCAGACGTCGCCGAACCAGTGGATGATGCCTACGAACAGCAGCGCCTCCGCCAGCGGATAGAAGAGCACCATGACGGGGATCATCACGGTCGAGAGGCCGAAGCCGGTCAGCGTGCCGATGCCGCTGGCCAGGACGACTGCCAGGAAGATGAGAATGACTTCCATCGCGATCCGGTTTCCATGCGCGCTGTGTCTGCGACAGCAAGGGTCGGACACATCAACCCGTCAGCAATTCGAACTGTTCCTTGCTCAAGCACTGTCGCAGCTTCTGCAACGCCGTCAGTTCGATCTGGCGGATACGCTCTTTCGTCAGACCGAGTTCATCGCCAATCTGTTTGAGCGTCTTGGTCGTCTTTCGCACGGAAGTGCCAACCAGTCCGAAGTGGTGCAGGATGACGTACTGCTCGCGTTCGTCCAGTTCCTCGCGGATCACCTCGGCCAGGCTTTGCCGAGCTCGTTCGATGGCCAGCACATCGGCAGTGGTCTCCTGCAAGCCGCGCCGGATCGTGGCCAGCGATTCGGCCCGCCGGCGGGTCAGTTCGGTGCTTCGGCCGGAGACTTTGGCGTATTCCTTGGCAATGTTGAGTGAGGCCCGGCGGCTGAAGCGAAAGCCCTTGGTGTAGTCATACTCCTCGACGGCCTGGATCAGGGCGAAATTGCCTTTGCTGACCAGTTCGGAGAAGTTGGCGCCGTCACCGGTGTGCTTGCTGGCGATACTGACAACCAAACGCAGATTGGCTTCGATCAGCATGCGACGGATGTTCTCGGCCTGTTCGAGATAGCCCTCGAGCTGGGCGAGCAGCGTGGCCGAGACGCTGGCCAGTCGAATCCGGTGACGTTCGGTCGCCACGAGGCACTTGAGGAGATTGTAGCGGCGGAACAGATCGATCTCCTCGTCGCGACTGAGCACGGCCGTGGTCGTAAGCACTTGCAGATACTCCGGAAGGAGACTCTCACCCACCATCTCAAACGGTTCCACCCGCTTTCCCGGCTCCGGTTTGTCTGTTTTCAGGGGCGAGCCCAGGATGTGCTTGCGGGCGTCGTCCCGAAGAAACTCTTCGCTGGGAACGAACTCGATCTTCCGGGCCAGCAGGGTCATGGCCCTTCGCTGGTTGACGATCCGATAGATGGTCGCGCGACTGCGGTCGAATCGAGCCATCAGTTGCCGGACCCCGATTCCCTGCTTGTGGAGGCGATACAGCTCGGCGGCTTCGGTGGGTCTCATTCGGCCCGACGGTCGCTGAAAGACAGGGTGATCGGGATGCTGCTTCTCGTATTCCGCAAGCGTGTAGCGTGCGGTCTCGTGAGCGATGCCCAGCTTGCGGCAAATCTCCTCGATGATCTGGTGGCGTGACAAGGAGGTCTTGGCCGCCAGGCTCCGGGCTTGGCGGACGACCTGCTGTCGCTCTTTCGGAGTCAGCCTGCGGAAGCGACCGGCCTGAGCAACGAGTGTGGGATGGTCATGAACGAACCGTTCGACGGTCGATTCAAGAAAGCCAAAACGGCGCCCGCCGTCCGGGAAGACGAATTTCCTCGCCAGCAGACCACGTCGGCGCCAGCGGGCAATGGTCTTCGTCGAGACGCTGAACCGCTGGGCCAACTCCTCGGCGCTATAGACCTTCTCGCCCTGTTCGTTCACCGGTGTGACGAGCTTGCTGCTGAGCCTGGCGATGAATAGCTCGAGGTCCTGCCGCAGATCCTTGCCTTCGACCAGTCGCTGATCGATGTCGCCTTGAGGGTGGAAACCTGTGATATGGAAGCAGACAAAATCGAAGGGGTACTGCCTCGCGTCGTCGATCAGCGCGTAGAGCTTCTCCGCCGCTTCAAGCTCGCTTCGCTGCTTGTCGTGCGGTGTGAAACGCAGTTGCATCAGCAACTGGGCCAGATTGGGATTCTTGATGGTTCGCACGGACGGTCCTTCATGTTCCATTTGGCCAAGTGTCTATTCTACCGCAGTGGGACCAAAAAGAAAAGGACAGCGTGAATCACACTGTCCTTCGAAAGCCGCACATATGGTGACGTCCCGCCCGGTCTGTGTCGGCGGGCCCTGACCGCGCGCTTCAGGCAACCAGGCTCTTGGCGGTGTCGACCGCCGAGGCGGCATCCGGGGCATAGCCCTGGGCGCCGATCTTCTCGGCGAAGCTCTGCGTCACCGGCGCGCCGCCTACCATGATCTTGGCCTTGACGCCTGCCTCCTTCAACGCCTTGATCGTCTTCTCCATCCCCGGCATCGTTGTCGTCAGCAGGGCGCTCATGCCCACAAGTTGGACGTTCTTTGCCTTGGCCTCTTCCACAAACTTCGCGGGGGCGACGTCCACTCCCAGATCGATCACCTCGAACCCGGCGCCCTTGAGCATCATGGCCACGAGGTTCTTCCCGATGTCGTGCAGATCGCCTTGAACGGTGCCGATGACCAGCTTGCCGATCGGCTCCACGCCGGCCTTGGTCAACTCCGGCTCGAGCACCTCCATGGCCATCTTCATTGCCCTGGCGGCGATCAGCACTTCGGGGATATAGACTTCATTCCTCTTGAAGCGACCTCCGATGACATCCATGCCGGCGATCAACCCTTCGTCGAGAATGCTCTTGGGGGCCATACCCTCGCTCAGTGCCGCTTTGGTCACACTCACGGCGGTCCCCTGGTCGCCCCTGATGACTGCTTCGGCCAACGCTTTCAGATCTGCCATCTTTTGTCACCTCAAATCTGTGTCCGTGGTTGTCTTTCTCCCACACGTCCGAAGCAAACATTAGACTGCATCGGCAGCGGCGCAACAAGCAGAAAATCAGCCCCCGGCCCGAAAAAGCGGGGGTCTGGGCGTGTTCTGCGAGGGCCGCGACGCTGGCGCCGGCACGCGCTGCTGCGGCCCATTCGCGGCGTTCGGGGCGGCGCGCCGCCCAGGTGGCTCTTAATCGATCCATGGCCGAGCCTGTTTGATGTTGAGGCGGCCATCGGCGGTGATCTTGAACTCGATGTCCATCGCGAAGCGGGTGTCAGCCGGATGGGCCTTGTAGACGGCGCGGAAGTGCATGTTGATCAGCCGCATCACGTCTGCCAACTCGAAGATTTGCTCTTTCGTCAAGATGGGACCGCCATCCGGGACGAGGTTGGAACGCCGCACATATTGAATCTCATAACGCTCGGATCCCGCCAGATCAGCCACGAGGAACTCGTCCGGAATGGAATTGGCCGGCGGATTGGTGACCAGGTCCTCGCCCACCTGGACGTTGACGTAGTAGCCTCGCCAATAGTCGTCGTAAATGTTCTTGGTCACGGCGACCCCGTTGGCCTGTTCGTTCTCGTAGTGGGGATGGACGAGCACGCCCATGGCAGCCTGCAGGTGGTCGATGCGGTAGAAATCGCGCTCCTCGAATGCTCGATACGTCCAGAGACTGGCCCAGACCTGTCTGATGCTCTTGGCGATATGGCCTTCGTCCGGATGGTGCGTGTACGATTCATAGAGCCCGGCACCGTTGAAATCGGGCAGGTCTTCGTTGTTTGTGCTGGAGCGGCATCGCAGCGACGTCCCAGGCTCGAAGGACTGGTGCATGGCGTAAAGGGCATCAAGCATCCACGGTGGTACATCGCCTTCGCGGAGCCTCCGCTGAAAGGACGCGAGCCGGGCGACGCGAACCTCCGGGTCGCGCTGGAAATCTGGATCCGCCATCATGGCGGCCGCCCTTTCGTAGAACCCATTGAGCTTCATGAATTCGTCGTAGAAATAGAACGGGACTGCGAACCCGTCGGGAACCATGTCCGATGGCAGAAACTTGCGCAATTCGGCCACGTTGGCGGCCTTAGCGCCGAAGCTGTCGGCATCGGCGGAGCCGATCTCGGCCAGCGGGGCAATCTGTGTGACGGCGAGATTTCGTGGAGGCGCCTGGGGCTCGGCCGGCCGGACCGATTCGAGGAACGCTTCGACCTCCTCCAGTGATGCCTCCCGAAGCGTGTATCCGTCCGAGCCCACCACGAAATGAACGTACCGATCCGCCAACGCCAAGATATCCGGCCGAGTGGCCGCATCACGGATGTAGGCATTGGGCGTGTCGTTCTGCTTGGCCTTGACGTTGATGTGCGACAGAGGCGTCTGAGGGATCTCGGTTATGATGCCCGCCACGTGGGGGAGCGTGTTGGGGATCGTGCGGTAGACCACGATGTCGCGGGCCGACACCGTCTCAGGACCGTCGATGACTCGCAAACGCCCATAGGCCTGCCCGGTTGTCAGTGCGGTGTAGTTGACACCAGCGAACAGCTCTTCCGTCTGGATGACGGTGACGGAGGACGCCTCGTACAGGTCCTTTTCACTCTGGTACAACGCCCGCTGGGTCTCTCCTGCGGCGTGGTAGAAGAGCTTGTCCCTGGCAAAGGGCATACTGCCGCCGATCAGATCGAAGGCCAGTTCAACGAACTCGAATGTCACCGGGTCCGTGGGCCAGAACTCCATGGTGTAGATGCCCTGCGTGCTGTCATCGGGCTCATAGTGGTCGTGAGCGATGATGCTCCCGGCTAGGTTCTTGCGATGCTCGGAGAAGTAGGTCTGGTGGTTGAAGGTCCCCAGGTCGATGGTCCAGCCCAGACATTCGACCGCAAAATCGTAATGGAAGGCGTAGGTCTTGCTGTTCTGAAAGTACAATTGCGGGCAGGGGGTGTTGACGTCCGCGATAAGGAACTTGACCTCCAGAACCTGCATCGCCCCCGGGAAATTCTCGCGATTGGCGTAGAATTCAAAGGCCGCTCGATCCTGGATTGTTAGCGTCCCGCAAAGGGGCGAGAGGGAAGGCTGTGCGTGGACGACGACAGCGGCGCCCAGCAAGACGCCGACAACCACTGCGAACCCCGTTGCGACCATTCCCTGTTTCATCACCGAGTCCCATCCTTCATGCCGGAGCCGATTGGAGGCCCCACCGATGGCCATGCCCAGAACCCTATTATATCACAACAGGGCGGCGAAAAAGCGGCATTCCGGGGCGGACTGTGGGCGGGGCACCCTATCGTCGTGTGCGAGATCAGCGAATAAGCTTGACGCCCATCCGCCTTGACCATAGTATCAGCCCCGTGCAATTTGCGTCGATTTCGCATCTTACAATGGGAAACTCAGCCGATATGAAGACTTCTCAGGGACGTATCGCATTCGGAGTGGGGCTCCTGCTTGTGCCGATGATGTTGATTGGCTGCGGGCCAAACGATAAGTCGGACGCCACAGGGGATTCGGTGATCGGCAAGGAATTGGGTCTGACCGTGGGTTCGCTGGCCGAGATTGCCAGACCCGAACCGCTGGCAGTGGAAGGATATGGGCTGGTCGGAGGGCTCCCCGGCACGGGCTCCGCGTCCTGCCCGCCCGCTATTCGCGCCTACCTGAAGCAGTATATCCTGGGGCAGGTGCCGGGGGGCTCGGTGGCTCCTGACAATATAATCAACAGCAAGACCACGGCGGTCGTGCGCCTGGAAGGAGTCGTTCCGGCCGCGGCCTCCCGAGGGGACCGCCTTGACGTCAAGGTCACTCCGGTGCCCGGCTCCGATACGACCTCGCTCCATGGAGGCTGGCTGTACAGGGCGGACCTCAAACTGGCCGGAACGTTCGGACCGTCGGCCAGAACACTGGCTGTGGCGGAAGGTCCCGTGTTCATCAACACGATCGCAGTAGCCGAGCCGGATCAGACCACCTGTTACGTCCTCGGCGGTGGGACCGCTCAATATGACTACGTGGGAAACCTTCGTTTGCGGCGAGCCGATTTTGCCAGGGCCAGTGCTATCCGGAATCGGCTCAACGAGCGATACGGGGTAGACACGGCACGTGCCGTATCGCCCCGCGATGTGGAGTTCATCATTCCGGCAGAATACCGCTGGCGGAAGATGCGTTTCGTCTCGATGGCGGCCGCCACCTTTCTGGACGATACGCCGGAGTTGCGGGCCACCCGGATCGATGCGCTGCTCAAGGGGCTCTCGGAGTCTGCGGACAAGGAAAGCTGCGAGATCGCACTGGAGGCCGTCGGTCGCGAGAGTCTGCCGAAACTGCGGTCATTGCTGAACGCTGCGGATGAAGAGGTGCGACTCCGGGCGGCTCGATGTGCATTGAACCTGCGGGACGATGCGGCGATTGAGGCACTGAGAGCCATCGCCCTCGATGAAGCATCGCCGTATCGCATCGAGGCGCTGGACGTCATGGTGGTTTCTGCCCGGCAAAACGATGCCATATCTTTGGCCCGGCGGCTGTTGCGTGACAAAGATGTGCGGCTGGTTCTGGCAGCATACGACGCCTTGCGACGTATGGAGGATGCCGCCGTGAGCAGGGAACTGGTCGGACGTAGTTTCTACCTCGAACACGTCGTTCAGACCGACCGCAAAGCGATCTTCGTCTCCCGCAGCGGCGAGCCGCGCGTCGTACTCTTTGGTGCGCCGCTGACGTGTCGCGACAACATCTTCGTGGAAGCGGCGGATGAGACAGTGACCGTCAATTCCCGGGCCGGCCAGGACCATGTGTCCCTGACGCGGAAGAATCCTGCGGGGCCCGGGGTGATCGGGCCGGTCCGGACCACTTTCTCGGTCAGTGAGATCGTGCGGGCTCTTGGGGCCGAGCGGTCTGGCGCGGAGGCCGGGGATGCTTCCGGCCTTGGCGTCTCGTACACGGATGTGGCGGCGGTCCTGGAACAGTTGACTGCCAAGGGCGCCGTCATCGCGGAGTTTTGGGCCGGTCCCCTCCCAAAAATCGGCCGAATAGTCAAGGAATAGCCTGCGTCAGGCCGATAACACCAGAGCGTGTTGTCCGATAATCGCCCGGACTCGGGGTGGGTGTCTTCGCGGAAAACAGTGAGAACCGGATGGAATATGCGACTTGAGAAGATCATACTGGACGGATTCAAGAGCTTTGCCGATCGCACGGAGTTCAATTTCGATGCTTCTATCATCGGTATTGTCGGACCTAACGGGTGCGGCAAGAGCAACGTGGTCGATGCGGTCAAGTGGGTTCTGGGTGAGCAGAAGCTCAAGAGCCTTCGCAGCGACCAGATGGCCGACGTGATCTTCGGTGGCAGTGGCAGCCGCAAGGCGTCCGGCTCGGCCGAGGTCGTTCTGGTGATCTCCAACCCGGGGGGGGGCGCCAGCGGGCGGTTGCCCATCGATACAGAACAGGTCCAGGTGTCCAGGCGAATCTATCGCAGCGGCGAGAGCGAGTATCGCATCAACAACAAGGTCTGCCGGCTCAAGGACGTCCGTGAGCTGTTCATGGACACCGGCGTCGGCAACCGCGGCTATTCCATCATCGAGCAGGGGCAAATCGAGCAACTGGTGGGGGCCTCCAAGGCCGACCGGCGTATTGTCTTCGAGGAGGCTGCCGGCATCAGCAAGTACAAGGCGCACAAGAAGGAAGCCCTGCGCAAGCTCGAACGCACGGAGCAGAACCTGTTGCGGCTGGCCGACATCCTTGAGGAGGTGGCCAAGAGACTGCGCAGCGTCAAGCTCCAGGCGGGCAAGGCGCGCAACTACCTCGAATACACGTCACGCCTCAAGGAATTGCAGGTCAACTACTCGCTGGTCGAGTACGGCCGCAATAAAGAGCAGCTCGACGAAAGGAACCATGCCCTGCATGAAGCGGGCGAGCGGTTCTCCGCCGTGGCGGCCGAGGAGGCCGGGGCGGAAGCCGAAATGAGCCGGCTGGGCAACGCCATCATCGAAACCGAGCACCGGCTCAGCGAGACGGGCAACACGCTCGTCGCCATCCAGAGCAAGATCGACCAGAAGCTCCAGCGGATCGATTTTCTGCGGTCGCGTATCGAGGAGCTGAGCAAGCGAAAGGCGACGGCCGGCAGCGAGATCGAGCGGCTTCGCGGACAGGCCGAGGTGGTCCACCGGGATCTGGCCCGTCATCGGGAGGAGGTGGCCGGCTGCGACAACACCGTCCGGCAGCGCAGCGAGGCGATTCATCAGATCCAGGCGATCACGGAAGAGACCGATGCCCAACTGGCATCCCTGGAAGCGGAACTCGACGACGAGAAGTCCGGGATCATCGACATCGTACGTCGGACCGCTCAGCTTCACAATGAGATTCAGAGCCTGTCCAATTACCGCGACAACTTGTCGAACCAGCGGAACCGGCTGGCCGGGCGGGCCCAGATTGCCAAAGCCGAACTGGAACGATTGTTGACCGACAGGGCGCAGCATAACGCCCGTCTGGCCGACATCACCCGGGTGCTGGCCGAGCTCGAAGAGAACCTGGAGTCGAAGCGTGCCAAGATCGAGGAAGCGGAGACTCAGATCGTCGAGCAGAGCAGGCAACTGGCGGGCAATAAGGAGGCCCGCAGTGCGCTGAGCAGCGAGCTGGCGGTGCTGGCCGACATGGAGAGGCGTCACGAGGGGTTGGGGCAGGCCGTTAAGAGCATTCTCCAGACCCAGGCCGATGAGAGCCGCAAGATCGACTACATCGACGGGATTCTGGCCGACAAGATCAAGACGCATGTGGAACACGCCACCGCGGTGGAGGCGGCGCTGGAGGGAATGACCGACGTACTGCTGATCAAGAACGCCACGAAGCTGCTGGCGGACGCCGATATGGTGTCGTCGCTGGCGGGTCGAGTGCATTTCTGTTGCCTCGACCGGGTGGACCCGTTTGTTGATGATGTGGATCTCTCCCGGTGCCCCGGCGTCCGGGGGCGGCTCGTTGAGTTCGTCTCCTATGAGAGCCGCTATGCTCCACTGGCATGGAAGCTGCTGGGCAAGACGGTCCTGGTGGAATCGCTGGAGATCGCGACGGAACTGGCTGGCCGCCTGCGGGCCGGCTACTCCTTCGTGACGCCGACCGGTGAATGCCTCCATGCCGACGGCCTTCTTCGTCTCGGACCACTGGGCAAGGCGTCGGGATTGATTTCGAGGCGCAGCCGCATCGACCAACTGGAAGAGACCATCGATCACATCAACACCGAGATCGCGCAGTTGGAGGGATACATCCAGAGGAACACGCAGACGAAAGCCCATCTGGAAAAACTGTGCAAGGACCTGCGCACCGCCATCTATGAAGCCAACACCGAAAAGACCCAGGTGAACTCGAAGCTGGCGCACTTCGAGCAGGACATCAAGCGACTGAAGGAGGAAGAACCGCTGATCGCCAGCGAACTGGGATCGCTGGAGCAGGAAATCGCCCAGTCGGTGCAGAAGGAATACGACTCGAAGCAGCGGCTGACCGAACTGGAGGCGGTCAACACGCAGCGCGCCGCTCATATCCGCGAGCTCGAGACCATGTACGACGAGTTGCGCCAGCAGCAGCAGAGCCGTCTTCAGGAACTGACGGAGCTGAAGGTCCAGTTGGGGCAGGCCATCGAGCAGCAGAAAGGGCTCAAGCAGATTATCGAAAGCCTCGAAAGCCAAATCGAGACTAACCGCAAGACGTTCGAGGCTGCCGAGCGAGATGTGCAGTTGTGCGCCGAGCAGATTGCCGAGGCGCAGCGTGACATTCTCGCATGCGAATCCGGCGTCTCAGAGTTCTTCGTGGAGAAGGAAACGCAGCAGCAGGGCAATCGGCAGTTGCAGGAAGAGCTGGAGGGCCTTGCTGCCGAGCAGAAGCGCAAGGAGGAAATCGCCCGAACCGCGCGAGCGCACAAAGAAGAGGCCGAACACATCATCGGCGAGATTCGGATCCAGATCGGTCAGTTGGAGGTCCGCCAACAGGACCTCGTGGACCGTGTCCGCGAAGAGCTACAGATCGAACTGGCCGACGTGTTTGCCGAGCGGACGACCGACGACGTCAACTGGGAACAGGTCAAGGGGGAGATCAACGAACTGCGGGGCAAGATCGAGCGGCTTGGCAACGTGAACCTCGACGCCATCGAGGAACAGGCCACGCTCGAAGAGCGCCACACCTTCCTGGCCAACCAGGTGCAGGATCTCAACGAGAGCAAGTCGCAGTTGCAGCAGCTCATCAACCGGCTCAACAAGCAGAGCCGGGAGAAGTTCGTCGAGACCTTCGAGCAGATCCGGGCGAATTTCCAGCAGATCTTCCGCAAGCTCTTCGGTGGCGGCAAGGCCGACATCGTGCTGGAGGACGCCGACGATGTGCTCGAAGCCGGAATCGAAGTGATCGCCAAGCCTCCGGGAAAGGAGACCCGTAGCATTTCTCTGTTGAGCGGCGGAGAGAAATCCATGACCGCTCTGGCGCTACTGTTCTCTGTGTTCCGCAGCAAGCCGTCGCCGTTCTGCTTCCTGGACGAAGTCGACGCGGCGCTCGACGAGGCCAATACCGAGCGCTTCACGCTGCTGCTGCGCGAGTTCCAGAAGGAAAGCCAGTTCATCATCATCACGCACACCAAGAGGACGATGAGCATCGCGGATGTGCTGTTTGGCATCACCATGCAGATGCAGGGCGTCAGCAAGAAGATCAGCGTGCGCTTCGACGAATACGAAGAAGAGCCCGCTGCCGCATAGTCCGGAGAAGATGTTATCAGGGTGCTTCGAGTCGTGTGGGATTTCGGAGGAAGCAGTCCGATCACGCCGCCGGATGACGTTGAAGGCTGGAGGATTGGGTGGTAGAATCCGCGTTCTTTTTCGAACGCTTAAGGATTGTGCATGGAGCAGAAGACGGACCAACACGTGTTGGACAACGGCATGGTGCTGCTGGGCGAGCCCATGGGCGGGGTCGAGTCGGTGGCGTTCGAGTTCCTGCTGCCGGCCGGAGCCGCCGTGATGCCCGAGGGGGCTTGCGGTGCGGCGAACGTCATTTCTGACTGGGTCTTCCGAGGAGCCGGC
>Ga0068714_10003213_pt1 | contig 19656 bp, 15 predicted proteins | sample MTBNYHSulfiMetaG_FD_62988 | JGI IMG/M metagenome (GOLD analysis project Ga0068714, IMG submission 62988) | Enrichment culture microbial communities from rom New York Harbor, USA that are MTBE-degrading - MTBE-NYH (New York Harbor Sulfidogenic)... | ecosystem: Environmental > Aquatic > Marine >... | reverse complement strand
GACCGCGATGCGGTTGAGGCCGTTGGCCCGTCCCACGGCCCTGGCCGCCCCAGGGATGCCGAGCTCCCGGGCAATCTCGGCATAGCTTCGGGTCTCCCCGTAGGGGATCTCCCGCAGGGCGTCCCACACCCGCTGTTGGAAGGGCGTGCCCGGGTAGGACAGCGGCAGATCGAAGCTCCGGCGCCTGCCGGCGAAGTACTCGGCCAGCTCGCTGCGCAGCCGCTCCAGGAGAGGGCTCTCGCCGGGCAGAACAGGCAGGCCCAAGCGGCGCTTCAAGGTCTGCACCTGCGCTTCCAGCATCCTCCGGTCCGTGAACTCGAGGAGACAAACGGCATCGCCGGTTGCCCCGGCAGCCATGGGACCGAGGGGGGTCTCCAGCCAGGCCAGGCGGATGAAGTCCCGGCTCCGTGCCGCCCCGGGGGGGGAAGCCGCGGCCCGGGTGAAGGCCTCCCGGAAGCCGGAGTGGGACTCCCAGCCGTGATCGAAGACCGCGTCGTCGATGCTCGCCCCTTCCCGGATGGCCGCAAACGCCGCCCCGAGACGTCGGGCCCGGCAGTAGGCCTGGAAGCTCATGCCGTGCTCCTTCTGGAAATAGCGGCGCACCGCGGCAGGCTCCAGTCCCTGCTCCCGGAGATCGGCGTCCCGGATGCGCGTGGACGGGTCGGCCTCCACCTGCTCGATGAGCCGGGACGCCCAGGCCGGCACGGACCGTCCGTGCTGCAGGGGACGGCAGCGACGGCAGGGCCGAAAGCCCGCGAACAGGGCTTCCCGGGGCGTGGCGTAGAACTCGACGTGCTCGGGTCTGGGCTTGCGGGCCGGACAGGAGGGACGGCAGAAGATCATGGTGCTGGTTATGCCGGCGTAGAACAGCCCGTCCCACGAGGCGTCACGCTCCATCAGGGCGCGGAGCATCTCCTGGCGGTTTCGCAGCCTGTCCTCGCCGGCCGGCTCGGCGAGGTGGCGCGGCCGGTGGCTCTCTGTTTGTTCTTGCGGTTCCATGGCCTTATGGTACAGCCTGGGGCGATCCGAATTCCACCGAAAAATCGACAGGGAATTCGCCGGGCTCCTGACCGGGCCAGCACGATGCCCTCCGGGGGAGCCGACATCTGCCGGGTGTTCGCGACAAATCCGGATTCCGGTATATACTCCACGGCAAAGGAGCAAGCCGGCAATGCGAGCGCCCAGGTATTCCATCATTCTCGCCGCGGGCAAGGGGACCCGCATGCAGTCCTCGACGGTCCACAAGGTGTGCTTCCCGATCGACGGCAGGCCCGCGATCCTGCGCAGCCTGGAGGTTTACAACGCCTGCGGCATCGGTCACCACATCATCGTGGTCGGCGCCATGGCGAGCCAGGTCATGGACACCGTAGCGCAAGAGCACGAGAACGTCCTGTACGCATACCAGCCGCGGCAGCTGGGCACCGCCGACGCGGCGCGCAGGGGGGCCGCGGTGCTCGAGGCTCTGGACGAAAGATCGGACGTTCTGATCGTGGCCGGGGACCGCCTCATCGAGCCGGTAGCTCTCGAGCAGCTTTTCGATGTCTTCTACAGCCGCGGCTGCGACCTCGCCTTTCTCGCCCTGCCGCGCCGGCGGCCCGCGGACCTGGGACGCGTTCTGCTACATTCAGACGGCACGGTATTGGGCAACCTCGAAGTCAGGGACATCCGGCAGCGGCAGATCTACGCCGAGATCCTGCGGGCGGCCGAATCGGGACCCTCTCTCTCCCGGGAGCAGCTGCTCGAACGCATCCGGAAAGAGTTCAGCGACGACAAGGCGGCGCTGGCCTTCGGGGCCCTCTGGGAGGTCCTGGCAGGAGACGGACCCTCACCCGACGCCGGGAGGCTCGTGCGGATGATTCCCCCGGGCTCGACCTGCTTCGAGTTCTCGGATCCGCGAGGGGCTCCTTTCGCGCTGAGCCCCGAAGAGGCCGAGGAGGCGCCCCTGTTCAACACTTCGGTGTACCTGGTGTCCGGGCGGGCCCTGCGCTACGCCCTGGAACGGCTGGGGCGGGACAATGCGCAGCAGGAGGAGTATCTCTCGGACATGATCACCATCCTGGCGCAGGCCCGCCAAAGCGGCTCCCCGGCGTTCCGGGTGGAGGCTCTGCGGGTGGAAGACGACGAGGCAGTAATGGCCTTCAACAACCCCGCGGAGCTCCTCGAAATCGAGGCCCGCATCCAGGCCCGCCGCCGGGGGGAGCGGGTGGCCCGGGTGTCCGAGGGACCCGGGCTGAGGCCGGTCTCGCAGTGGCTCTCCGACTTCCGCAGGCTGTCGAGAAGGCTGACGGGACAATCGGCGGCGCAGACGCAGGCCCTTCTCCGAGAGCTCGAGGGCGTCTACGGCATGGAGGAGGCACTGCTGCGCGAGCGCATAGACGCCTATCTACACCTGCTGGAGCACGCGGCCGAATGGCTCGGGCCCCAAGGGGAGGTGTACCTGGTTCGCTCCCCGGGACGGGTCAACATGATGGGCCGGCACATCGATCACCAGGGGGGCGACTGCAACCTGATGACGATCGGCTACGAGACCCTGATGGCCGTCCACCCGCGGCCGGATGACCGGATCCGTCTGCACAACCTCGACGGTGAGAGGTTTCCGGACCGGGAGTTCGGGATCGGGGAGCTGGTGGCCGAACTGCCCTGGGACGACTGGCTGTCCCTCGTGAACAGCGAGAGGGTCGCGCACCTGGCCCTGAGCGCGGGCGGGGACTGGTCCCAGTACGCCAAGGCCGCCGTCGTGCGGCTGCAGAAGAAGTTCGCCGCCTTCAAGCTCCGGGGGTTCGACATGGCCGTGAGCGGCAACGTCCCCATCGCTGCAGGGCTCAGCTCGTCCTCCGCCCTGGTGGTTGGCACCGCCGAGGCCATGGTCGCCCTCAACGGTCTCAACACCTTTCCTGCCCAGTTCGTGGACCTCTGCGGGGAGGGAGAGTGGTTCGTGGGAACCCGCGGCGGCAGCGCGGATCATGCCGCCATCAAGTACGGTCAGAAGGGCAAGGTGGTCAAGGTCAAGTTCTTCGACTTCGGTGTGCAGGAGATCGTGCCGTTCCCCGAAGGATACTCCCTGGTGGTGTGCGACTCGGGGGTGAAAGCCAACAAGACGACCAACGCCCGGGACCAGTTCAATCATCGCGTGGCCTGCTACCGCCTCGGCACGGCCCTGGTCCGCCGCCTCTTCCCGCAGTACGCGCCCCTGGTTCGCCACCTCCGGGACATCAACACCCGCACCCTGGGGGTCCCGTTGGCCTGGATCTACAAGATCCTGCTCCACCTGCCCGAGAGGGCCACGCGGGAAGAGCTCGGGACGATGCTCGAGGGCGAGCCTGTGGAGCCCTTCTTCGAGACTCACCGCCTGCCGGAAGACGGGCAGTACCCGATTCGGGGAGTGGTGCTCTTCGGCCTGGCGGAGTGCGAGCGCAGCCGGCGGTTCTCCGCCGCCCTGCAGGCGGGCCGACTCGATGAGGTGGGGCGGCTGATGAGCACGTCCCACGACGGCGACCGCGTGGTCCGCCACGGTCCCGACGGAGAAGCCCGTCCCTGTCACGCCGCCACGGACAACAGCTACCTGCTGCGCCTGATCGACGACCTGGAAAGCGGGAGCCCACAACGGGTGATCGACGCCCAGCTGGAGTGGCAGCCGGGCTCCTACCGGTGCAGCATCCCCCAAATCGACCGGATGGTCGACGCTGCCCTGGGCGTCGAGGGTGTGGTGGGGGCTCAGCTTGCGGGGGCGGGCCTGGGCGGCTGCATGATGGTGCTGGCCCGGGACGAGTCGGTCGAGCCCCTGTCCGTGACCCTGGAGCGTCGCTACTACGGGCCCGCGGGCAAGCCGCAGTCGATTCTCCGCTGCACCCCGATCGGCGGCAGCAGCGTGCTGCTGGAGCCGGGAGAGCGGCCGTGAGCTCCCTGCAGGTCGGCGCGGCCAGGATTGCGATCACCCCGGCTCTGGGGACCCGCCTCCAGGGGCACCTCACACGCAGCGGCCCGGCCATCGAGGTCCTCGACGAGCTGTACTGCCGGGCGATCGCCCTGGAGGGGGACGGCGTGCCCGGGCTGATCGTGTCTTGCGACCTCCTGGAGTTTCAGCAGGAGTTCGTGGAGGAGCTCAGGGACGAGCTCGAGCGCCGGTGCGCCCTCCCCCCCGAACAGTGGCTGCTCTGTGCGACGCATACCCACACGGGCCCGCCGACCATCGACCTGGGCACCCTGAAGGCCGACCGCAGCTACCTGGGCAAGCTCGTGGAGCGGATCGCTGGGGCCGCCGAAGAGGCCTTCGCGCGCCTGGAGAGCGCCCGGATCCGGTACGCCGCCCTTCCCGGCCCGCCGATCGGCGTGAACCGCCGCCTGGTCACCGGGGAGGGCGTGCGCATGGCCCCCAACCCTCTGGGGCCGACGGACCCGCAGGCCGCGGTCATTGCTTTCGAGCGGCCGGACGGCACTGCCCTGGCGGCCCTGGTTCAGCATGCCGTGCATCCCACGACCCTGGGCGTGGCCCTCCACGTGATCTCGGCCGACTATCCCGGGCGAGCCTGCCGCTACCTGGAGGAGCGCCTGGGCGGCGACCCGACGGTTCTGTTCGCCCAGGGAGCCTGCGGGGACGTGAGGCCCGCGGTGATGGATGCCGCGGGGAGCTTCAGGGAGGGATTCGAACGGGATATCGAGGAGATCGGCGGGCGCCTGGGGGCGGCCTTCCTCGAAAGCTGGGGCGTGGCCGCCCCGCTGGTGCCGGTCCCGCTCCGAGGCCGCCTCCGGAGCCTGGAGCTTCCCCTGAGCGCCCGCCCGACCGTGGCGGAGCTGGAGAGGCAGCGCGAGCAAAGCCTCCGCCTCGCGGCCCGGGACGTTCAGGCCGCGCCGGCGGGGCGGACGGACCCGTGGGAGGAACGGCACATGGACCCCCGGGGCCTGCACCAGGCCGTGGCCGAGTGGGCGACGCGGATGATCGCCCAGGCCGAGCAGGGCGTCCTGCCACGCCGTGTTCGCGGCAACCTCCAGGCACTCGCCTTCGGCCGGGAGCTGGTCCTGGTCGGCTTTCCCGGGGAGCTGTTCTGCGAGATCGGGATGCGCATCAAAGCCGAGAGCCCCTTCCGGCACACGGTGGTGTGCGGGTACACAGGCGGATCGGTGGGCTACGTACCGACCCGCAGGGCAATGGCCGAGGGAGGATACGAGGTCAGCGAAGCCTACAAGCTCTACGGCCTGCCCAGCGTTTTCCGGGAAGACGTCGAGGAGCTCGTGTGCCGGGAGGTCGGCTCGCTGCTCGCCGGGCTGCACGAAGAATCCAGTAGCCCGAGGCGGGCGTGAGGAGGGTGCCTTCGATGGAACCACGCTTGCGGATCGGGCTCTCCGGGGCGGGCTGGATGGGAGAGCAATTCCTGCTGCGGGTGAGCGAGAGGGACGACGTGGAGCTGGGCGGGGTCTACGAACCCAACTCCGAAACGGCGGAGGCGGTGGCCCGGCGCGTGGGGTTCGACCGGCGGCTTCTCGTGTCGGGCTACGCGGCCCTGGTGGAGGATGCCGGCGTCGACGCGCTCCTCGTCGCGGGACCCAACACCGTGCATGCCGCCCAGAGCCTGGCCGCCCTGCGGGGGGGAAAGCACGTGTTCTGCGAGAAGCCCAACTCGACCCACTGGGCGGACCATCTGGCCATGGTCGAGACCGACCGCGACAGCCCGGGCCTCACGACCCTCACCAACTACACCCTGTATTTCAGCCCCCTGGAGCAGAGGGTGCGGAGGATGATCGAGACGGGAGAGCTCGGAACGATCACCCAGGCGGAGGTGCGCTACAGACACGCGGTGAACGTTCAGGGAGCCCGGGCGTGGAAGCTGCAGCGGCGCCACGTAGGGGACGCCCTGGGCATGGGCATCACCCACGCGGTCTTCCTTCTGTGCTTCTTCCTGTCGCCCCACAGGCCGGTCAGGGTCTATGCCACCAGCCAACCGAGCACGTCCGGTCTCTTCCAGGTCGAGCCGATCTGGAGCCTCGTGATCACCTTCGACAGCGGTGCAACGGGAGTCGTCCTGGGGGACATCGAGAACGGCAACAGCTACGACGTCTACCAGAACGTATTCGGCTCCCGGGGCGGCTTCGTCTTCGACTCCCAACCCAACGACGCGCCGGTCGTCAAGTTCTGGAGCGAGGACACGGACCGGCGTTGGGTGTTCCCCCTCGATCCCTCGCAGGGGGCCCTGCCGGGGAAGGACCGCCTTCCCTGGCCGCAGGCCGCCTCCCTGCCTACTTCGGGAAACGTGGTGCACCATTCGACCGCCGAGAGCCTCGAGTATTTCCTCCGCCACGTCAGGGAGGGCAGGAAGACCGCCCTGGGCTTCGAGGCCATGCGGGCGGTCCAGGACGTCAATTTCGCAGCCCAGCTGTCCGCTCGCCGGGGCGGGCCGGCATCCGTGCCGGCTCCTCCGGAGGAGCTCGCGGCCGTTTTCGGGAACTCCGCCGGCAGCCCGGATTAGCCCACGGTCCGCCCCGCGCAGCCTGCCGCCCCCCCCGGCTATCCCGCCGCCAGCGGCAGGCTGACCGGTCGGCCTTCCCTGGCGGAGCGTTCGGCGGCAAACACGATCTCGTGGGTGTCGAAGGCGTCGGGAATTCCGATCATCGCCTCCCGGTCGTTCACGATGCAGTCGACGAAATGATCGATCTCCTGGTCGAAGGGGTGATGACCCACCTCCGCGCTGTCAGGGTATACCCCTGGCACTTCCATGAAGGCCTGCTTGGTCATGAGGGTCTCGCTGTAGATGCGCGGTCCCCGGATAGCTCCCCGGCTGCCCAGGACCTGGAGGTGGAACACGTAGGGCATGCTGGCCTGGAGACAGCAACCGACCCTGCCCACGGTCCCGTTGGAAAAACGCACCATCAGGGCGATGGTGGGATCGTAGGTGAAATCCGGCCTGCGCCCGGGCGGGTAGGAGTAGGCGAACACCTCCACCGCCCGGGTATCCGCCCTCTGGAAGTACCTCATCATGTCCACCGCGTGGACCCCTCCGGTCAGGAGAGCGCTGCCGGCGGTGTCCGCCGTGCTCTTCCAGCCCGGGGCAACTTCGTGCCAGTAGTCGCTCTCGATGTAGTACGGGTCCCCGATCATGCCCGCGTCGACCATGTTCTTGAGGGCCCGAATGGCCGGGTACCAGCGGGCCACGAAGCCCACCGCGGTCCTCCGCCCGCTTTCGAGGGCAAGCTCACGCAGGTGCACGGCCTGCTCGAAGCTCATGCACAGGGGCTTCTCGACCATCACGTGCTTGCCGGCTTCCAGGCAGGCCACGGCTTCCTCGTAGTGGGCGCTGTGAATGGTGCAGATGCTTACGATGTGGATGTCCTCGCGTTCCAACAGCCCCCGGTAGTCCGCGGACACGGGGCATTCGAGCCCGAACCTCCTTCGGAGCGCTTCCGCCTTCTCCGGATGGATGTTGCACAGTCCTCGTATCTCGGTGTATGGATTGGCCTGGTAGGCCTTGATGTGCTCCCCGGAGACCCAGCCGGTCCCAATGATCAGCACGCCCATCGTCGATTTCATCCGTCTGCCACCTCGCTTCGCTGGTCTGGAAGATCAGTTCCCGAGTGTACCTGGATTCGGCCTCAGGGGAAAGGCGCCGGGTCCGGTCGGATTCCCGGGCGGAATTTCGAGTTGACAACCGGATGAGCCTCTCATAGACTTTCATGGGCCCCGGGGCGCAGCAAGCTCTCGGGGCGCGAAGAATCCCCATCTAAGGAGGACACCGTGAAAAAAGGGCGAATCGTGGTTCTTGCGGCCCTTGCGCTGATGTGCCTGGGCTTCCAGGTCTACGCAGGCGGAGGGCAGGAGGCGGAGTTGGTGAAAGAGGGCTCCGTCAGTCTCTGGACCGGCTGGCCGCTGCTGTCCGAGGTCTTCGACCAGGTCAAGAAGGACTACGAGGCGGCGAACCCCCAGGTCAACCTGGAAATCGCCCACTTCAACCTGCGGGAGTTCGAGCAGAAGCTGGCGATCTCCGTGCCCGCCGGACAGGGCCCGGACATCTTCATCGCTTCCGAGTTCATCATGCCTCAGTACATCGAGGCGGGATTCGTGGCCAAGCCCCCGCAGGAGATCATCGACTTCGTCGAGGGCAGCTACGACAAGCTGGTGCGGGCGGTCAACATGTGGACCGGCCCCGGGGACAAGCAGGCGCAGATCTACGGCGTTCCGCATATCGGCATCGCCAGGGTCATGTACTACAACCGGGACATCTTCCGCGAGTCCGGGCTTCCGGATCGCTCTCCGGACACCTGGAGCGAGCTGTTCGCATTCGGCCAGAAGGCGGCCAGGTGGGACTCCAGCGGGACCCTCACCCGCAGCGGGATCAGCCTGCGCCTGTTCGGCGGTGGGTCGGGAGTGACCGAGAAGTACAACATCAAGCTCTGTCAGGCGGGAGGCTCGGTCCTGGGCAAGACCGCGGACGGCAAGTGGAAGGCCTACTACGACAACCAGGCGGGCGTGGATGCCATGAATTTCTACCTGGATGCGCTCTACAAGTACAAGATCGAGAGCTTCGAGATCAAGCACGATGCCCAGGCCTTCATGAACGGGCAGACCGCCATGTTCCAGAGGGAATTGTGGCCGACCCCTTCGTTCAAGAAGAACGCGCCGGAGCTGAGCTTCGGCACCTCCGTGATGCCTGCCTTCAAGCAGCGGGGTACGGTGTACAGCACCGAGTCCGCCTTCGTGGCCAAGAGCTCGGGCAACCAGCCCCTGGCCTGGGACGTGATCGAGTTCTTCAACCAGCCCGTGTACCTCAAGGCCTGGTTCAAGACGCAAGGGTGGGTGCCGCCTCGGATCGACATCGACTACTCGGACATCTTCGCCGAGATGCCGGAGTACAAGGCGGCCTTCGACTTCCCGGAGGGCTACCTGCTCACGCTCTATCCGGCCATCCCGCCGATCGACGAGATCAACACCAAGTTCGGGGAGCGGCTGGAAAAGGCCTTCAAAAACGCCAGCCTGGCGGGCAACAACGCGGCCATCAAGCGGTTCCTCGACGAGGCGGCGGCGGAGACCAACAAAATCCTGGCGGACAACGGGCTCCTCGGACAGGGGAGCGTAGTGAGCGGCAACTGGGTCGAGGCCCCGAAGGACCTGGGCTACAAGTTCTAGTCACCCGGTCGCAGGCATAATCCGGGGAAGGGAGAGCGGCGGGCGTCGCGGACGCCCGGACGCTCTTCCCTTCCCCTTTGAACCATCATGGTATATTCCAAGCTCTACAAGCAGCGGTTCGTATTCGTCTACACCTGGATGGCGATCCTCCTGGCGCTGTTCGTGTTCCTGCGCTTCATTCCGATCGTCTCCACCTTCTTCCTGAGCCTCTTCCGGTGGGAGCTCATTCGCCCGCATCGGCCCTTCATCGGCCTGGAAAACTTCCGCCAGCTGCTCCTGGATGCGAACTTCAAGGAGGCGATCGGCAACACCACCCTGTTTGCCGCGGTGGTGGTGGTCCTGACCCTGGTGTTGTCGCTTCTGGCGGCCCTGGCCCTCGAGAAGAAGCTCTTCGGCGGGTCGCTCTTCGAAACCCTGTACTTCCTGCCCTTCGTAATCCCCCTGGTGCCGATTTCCCTGGCCTGGAAATGGATCTACGATCCGACCAACGGGATTCTGAACTACGTGGTGGGGTGGTTCGGGATCGCCAAGCAGGGCTGGCTGATCAACGAGGCCCTCGCCTTGCCGTCGATCATGTTCGTGACCATCTGGCACCGGATCGGCTACAACCTGATCATCTTCATCGTCGGCCTCCGGGCGATCCCTTCGGATTTTCTCGAGGCGGCCAGGATCGACGGGGCCGGCTCCTGGCAGAGCTTCTGGAGGGTGCGGCTGCCCCTGCTCATGCCCATCGTGCTGTACCTGCTCATCATCAACACGATCGAGGCCTTCAACATCTTCACCCCGGTCTACGTCATGACCACCGGCGCCCAGGGTGCGCCGGCGGCCTGGGTGCGCGTGCTGGTGATGGACATCTATCAGAACGCCTTCCGGTACTTCCATATCGGCTACGCTTCGGCCGAGTCGGTCGTCCTGTTCCTGATCATCATGGTGGTGTCCCTGTTCCAGTTCAGGATGTTCCGCCGCAGTGGGGGGCTGGAATGAAAACGGCCCGCCGGATCATCCTGTACGCCATCCTCGTCCTCGTGGCCGTGATCATGGTGTTTCCTTTTTACTGGATGCTGATCACCTCGATCAAGGTCGACCGGGAGGTGCTGCTGTATCCCCCGACCTTCTTCCCCCGGAGCTTCACCCTTAAACACTTCGGAACCATCGCGGCGGGAGCCGCCTTTCCCCGGTATCTGTTGAACTCGGTCATCGTGGTCGGGATCTCCACCCTAGTTTCCGTGTTCACCAGCGCCATCGGCGGGTACATCTTCGGCAAGTTCCGTTTCCCCGGGCATCGGCTGTTCTTCGTGCTGTTCCTGGCCACGACCATGATCCCGTTCCAGACCTACATGGTGCCGCTGTACCTGATGGTCAAGAACCTCCGGCTGGTGAACACGTACATGGGCATCATGATGCCCCTGTTTGTCACGGCCTTCGGCATCTTCTTCGTTCGCCAGAACGCCCTGGGGCTCCCGGACGACCTCCTGGACGCCGCCCGCATCAACGGCGCCCGGGAGTGGTACATCTTCACCCGCATCGGCATGCCTCTGCTCAAGCCGCCGATCGCCGCCGTCGCCATCTTCAACGCCATGTTCGGGTGGAAGTTCTTCATCTGGCCGTTGATCATCACGAACTCCCCCAGGAAGTTCGTCCTCGAGATGGGGCTGGCCAGCCTGGCCAACAAGAACGCAATGGACTACGGCGCCCAGATGGCCGGGGCCGTGTTCAGCATCATCCCCATACTGGCGGTGTTCCTGATCCTGCGGCAGCGTTTCGTCCGCGGTGTCACCATGACCGGGATGAAGGCCTGAGCCCCGGCGGCGGGCGGAGACTTCGATGAGGGTGCGCGAGCCCGACAGGCTGGCGCTGTTCGGGGGACCCCGGACCCTCCGGCGCGAGCCGGCGGAGCTCTTCCGCTGGCCCATCGTCACCCGAAAGGACGAGCAGGCGGTGCTCGGCGTCCTGCGCCGGGGCGCCATGTCCGGCACCGACGTCACGAAGAGCTTCGAGGCCGAGTTCGCTGCCTGGCTGGGCAGGCGCCATGCCCTCGGGTACCCGAACGGCACCGAGGCGATTCGCGCCGCCCTGTGGGCCTGCGGGGTCGGGGCCGGCGACGAGGTGATCTGCCCGAGCATGACCTACTGGGCGGCGGCCGCACCGGCGCTTTCCCTGGGAGCGGCCGTCCACTTCGCCGACATCGACCCCGACACCCTGTGCATCGACCCCCGGGACATCGAGCACCGCATCGGGCCCCGGACCCGGGCGATCATCGTGGTGCACTACGCCGGATACCCCTGCGAGATGGACGCCATCCTGGGCGTGGCGCGGCGGCACGGTGTCCGTGTGATCGAGGACCTCTCCCACGCTCACGGAAGCCGCTACCGGGGAAGGAAGTGCGGAAGCCTCGGTGACATCGCGGCGGCAAGCCTGATGAGCGGCAAGAGCCTGCCGGCGGGCGAAGCGGGCATGATGGCCACCGACGACCGCCTGCTCTTCGAACGCTGCGTCGCTTACGGGCACTACGAACGTACGGGGGGGCCCTCCCGCTTCAACCCCCCGGACAACCAGATCACCGACCCGGAGCTGGCCCGCTACGCCGGGATTCCCATCGGCGGGTATAAGCACCGGATGAACCAGACCTGCGCGGCCATGGGCCGGGTGCAACTGGAGGGCTTCGAGCGGAGGGCCGCGGAGATCCGGCGCGCCATGAACCGTTTCTGGGACCGCCTGGAAGGGCTTCCGGGCATCCGGGCCCACCGGCCGGCGCCGGGCACCGGGTCGAGCATGGGCGGGTGGTACTACCCGCACGGCCTGTATCGGGCCGAGGAGCTCGGGGGGCTGTCCTGCGCCCGCTTCTGCGAAGCGGTTCGGGCCGAAGGAGTGAGCGGCTGCTTTCCCGGGGCCAACGAGGCCCTGCACCTGCACCCCCTGTTCCACACCGGGGACCTGTTCCGCCAGGGCAAGGCGACCATGATCGCCTTCGGGCAGAGGGACGTGCGCCAGGGGCCGGGCAGCCTGCCGGTCTGCGAAGCCGTCGAGGAGATCTGCTTCAGCGTTCCCTGGTTCAAGCGCTACCACCCGAGAGGCATCGAGCGCTACGCCGACGCCTTCCGCAAGGCCGTAGAGGGCCACCGGCAGCTCCTCGACCGCGGCGAGGCCGAGGCACCCCGGTGAGCCCCATGAACGAACGGGACAACCTCCTGGCGCTTCTCGGCCGGAAGGTACACGACTACGTGCCGGCCTGGTTGATGGGCTTCGAAAACGAAGAGCTGGCGCAAACCCTTCTTCCCCGGGTCGACCTGCCTGAGGGCCTTTCGCATAATCCCGAGCGCTTCGACTATCCCTGGTCCCGGCTGAGTGACCCGGAGCGGGAAAGGGTGTGTGCCTTCAGCCGGGCCATCCTTCGGCCTGCGGTGGCCGCAGGCTGGGGGGCCAACCTGGCCTTCGGCCACGGCGGCCCCGGAGAGTTCCGCTTCCGGGTCCTGGAGCGGCGGGAGGAGGAGCGCACCCTGCTCTGCGAGACCGGATGCAAGCGCCTGGTCCGCAAGCACCCCCACTTCTTCAAGGATTTTGACTACCCCCTGAGCTCCGTGGCCCAGTGGCGCAGTCTCGAGCTGCCGGATCCCCGGGACCCCGAGCGCTACCGGGGGGTGGCCGAGGATGCCCGCTTCTTCAAGCAGCAGGGATTCCTGGTCACGGCCAACCTCAACGGCTTCTTCAGCGCCCCCCACTACTTCTGCATCGAGTACGAGGAGTTCCTGAGCTCCCTGATTCTGGACCGCGAGGGCGCCGCCAGCCTGATCGATCGCCTGGGAGCCTGGACCCTGGCGGCGGCCGAGGAACTGCTCGGACGCGGCGTCGAATGCCTGGTCCTGTGCGACGATCTGGGCAACGCCGAGAACCTGCTGGTGAGCCCGGAGCTCTACGAGTCCCTGATCATGCCCTGGCACCGGAGGCTGTGCGCCCTGAGCCACGACCACGGGGCCTTCGTGCACCTGCACAGCCACGGGAACATCGCCCGGATCCTGCCGCTCATCCTGTCCACGGGGATCGACATGCTGAACCCCTTCGACCGGAGCGAGTCCATGGATCTCGTGCAGTTTCTGCGAAACTTCGGAGAGGCCGGCGTGGTACCGGTCGGGGGTCTGCACCGGGAGTTCTTCGAGTGGGAGGAGGAGACCAGGCTTCGGTACCTGCGCATGCTCTTCGGGGAGGCCGGACGGGCGGGCCGGTGGATCCTGATGGACCCCGGCGGCATCCCGTCGTCCCTGCCGCGAAGGGATTTCGAGGGGTTTCTCGCGCAGGTTCTCGAGCTGCGGGGGCTGTAGAGCGGGGGCTGTAGAGCGGGGGCTGTAGGGCGGGGGCGCGCCGCTTCGCCCTCAGTTGGTGAGAGCGTGCCGGTAGAGATCCCGGAAGCGTCTGGCCGACCACAGGCAGACGTCCCACAGGTCCGCCACGGGCTGCCGCGTGAACGGCAGGGTATGCAGGTAGTCCGGAGGGCCGAACTCGGGCGTGAAGCTCACCCGCGGCCGTCCTTCCCGGGCGTGCTCCCGGACAATGTTCTTCCACCAGCGCTCGTGGGCCTCCACGGCCGGGGCAAACTCGGGAGCCCGGGGGTCCGGGACCTGGGGGCCTTCCGGGTAGCCTACGCGCCCGTGGGTGTGGATGGCCCGCTGGCAGGCCAGCAGGAGCGCCTCCCCCTGGTCGTCCAGCAGGGACTCGCAGACGCAGGCCCAGTGGCTGAAGTCCGCGGTCAGCCGGAGCTCGGGGAACTCCCGCAGCAGGGAGGCCGCGTCCCAGGGGGTGAACAGAACCCGACCCCTGTGCGTCTCGTGGCCCACGGCCACCCCTACGCGGCGCTCCGTGTCCAGGACCCGCTCGAACAGCCGGCGCCGCTCCTCCTGCGGCAGGCTGTCCCTACCGGTGTGCGAAACCACCAGCAGGGGGTCCCACTGGGCCGCCTGCTCGAGCTGCCGGGCAAACGAGGCGGCATGCTCCGCTCCCGGGGAGTCCCCAGGGCCGTCCGCGGCGGCGGTGAAGATCTGGGGAACAAATGCGAGCCCGTGCTCCTGAAGCAGCTCCCGAAAGCGCCGGCGCTCCTCCGGCGCAGGAACCGGGGCCTCGACCCCCTGGTAGCCCGCCTCCGCGATCCGCCTCAGGTTCTCCTCCAGCGGGCCTTCCATGCCCCACAGAGACTTCAGCAAAGTCAACTCCATGCTCCCCCCCCCGCAGAGACGTTCAGCGCATCGAGCAGGGCATGCCAGGCCAGGGTCGCGCACTTGACCCGCAGGGGGTAACGAATGACACCCTGCAGGCAGGCCAGGTCGCCCCACCCGTCCAGGATCCCGGCATCTTCGGCGCCCCGCATCACGGCGATGAAGCGCTCGGCTTCGGCCCGCGCCTCCGCCAGAGGCCGCCCGGACAGGCGTTCGCTCATGAGGGAGGCGGAGGCCGTGCTGATCGCACAGCCCTTGCCCTCGAATCGCACTGCCCCGAGGGTGCCTCCAGGCTCCACGGGTACCTCGAGCTTGACCGCATCGCCGCAGGTGGGGTTTTCGTGGACCCGGCTTTCCGGCACGTGGTCCAGCCTGGCGGCGCCGCGAGGGTTCCGGTAGTGGTCCAGGATGATCTCCTGGTACAGCTCGTCGAGCTGGAGGGTCACGCCGTGGCCCCCCTGGCCTGCCGCGGGGTGAAGAATCTCCGCGCCGCCTCCAGGGCCTGTACGAGGCGGTCGATCTCCTCCGGGGTGTTGTAGAAGCCCAGGCTGGCCCGAACCGTGGCCGCCAGTCCGAGCTTGCGCATCAGGGGCTGCGCGCAGTGGTGCCCGGCCCGCACCGCCACTCCGTTCCAGTCCAGGACCTGGGCCACGTCGTGGGGATGCAGATCCGGGAAGGTGAAGGAGATCACGGGCCCGCCGCCCCGTTGCGGTCCGTGGATGGTCAGCTGCGGAAGCCCGGCCAGGCGCTCCCGGGCATAGGCCGCCAGAGCCTCCTCGTATCGCAGGATGTTCTCCCGCCCCAGGGCGGAGACGTACTCCAGGGCCGCCCGCAGACCGACGGCCGCCCCCACGTTCGGGGTGCCGGCCTCGAACTTGTAGGGAAGCTCGTTCCAGGTGGCCCTGTCGGCCCAGACCGAGCGGATCATCTCCCCGCCTCCCTGGTAGGGCGGCAGCCGCTCCAGGAGCTCCTCCCGGCCGTACAGGACTCCCACGCCCATGGGTCCGTAGACCTTGTGGCCCGAGAAGGCCAGAAAGTCGCAACCCAGCTCCTGCACGTCCACGGGCTGGTGCGGCACGCTCTGGGCGGCGTCGACCAGGATCGGGACCCCCCGGGAATGGGCGAAGGCTGCCAGCCGGCGAACCTCCGTGGCGGTGCCGAACACGTTCGACACGTGGGTCACCGCGACCAGGCGCACCCGATCGCTCCAGTGCCGCTCGAGCTTCTCTGGATCCAGGCGGCCTTCCCGGTCCACCGGGAGAAAGCGCAAGGTTGCCCCTCTCTCCGCGGCGACCAGCTGCCACGGGATCAGGTTGGAGTGGTGCTCCATCTCCGTCAGGAGGATCTCGTCGCCGGGACCCAGGAAGGAGCGCCCCCAGGCGTGGGCCACCAGGTTGATCGCTTCGGTCGTGCCCCGGGTGAAGACGATCTCCGCGGCTTTGCGGGCATTCAGGAAGCGCCGCACCGCCTCCCGGCTGTCCTCGTAGGCTCCGGTCGCCTCTTCCCCGAGGGTGTGCAGCGACCGGTGTACATTGGCGTTGGAGGTGCGGTAGAACCCGCTGAGGGACTCGATCACGGCCTCGGGCTTCTGGGTCGTGGCGGCATTGTCGAGGTAGACCAGGGGATGCGCCCTCCCGTCCCGACCGGCAAGGGTGCGCCGGAGAATCGGGAAATCCTTGCGGATGTCCGCCACGGTGCGATTTCCCACCCGCGCCTGGGCGGTCGTCCGCGCCGCTACCGGTGCTGCCACTGTACGTACACCTTTCCGTCTTCCACCTTCACCGGGTACGAGCCCACCGGCTTGATCGCCGGCAGCCCTTCCACCGCCCCGCTTCGGATGGCGAAGCGGGAGCCGTGCTTGGGACAGTACACCTGGTCGTCCCAGATCTCCCCTTCGGAGAGGCGGGAGAACTCGTGGGAGCAGATGTCGTCCAGGGCGTAGACCCCGTCCTCCAGGCGGAACAGGGCCAGCGGATGCCCGTCGACCTCCACCCGCAGGCTCTCCTCCGGCTCCGGCAGCTCCGCCGCCTCGGCCACCGCGACCCATTCAGCCACGGGCATCCGTGCCCCCTGCGGCGCCCCCTGCGATGCGCTCGCCGACCAGCTCGCGGAGCTCGTCGGCGAAGTGCTCCGGGGCCGGGGCCAGCAGCTCTTCGAAGTAGCCCAGGGTCAGCATACGCTCGGCCTCCGCCCGGGGGAGCCCCCGGCTCATCAGGTAGAACACCTGGGCCTCGTCGATCTTGCCGGTCGTGGAGCCGTGGCTGCACCTGACGTCGTTGGTGTCGATCCGGAGGGAAGGGATCGAATCCGCCCGGGCCCCGTCGTTCAGGATCAGGTTTCGATCGGTGAGATAGGCGTCGGTCTTGGCGGCCTGGGGGGTTACCTCGATCAGGCCCTGGTAGATGGCCCGGCTCCGGTCCTTGAGGGCGCCCTTGTAGAAGGCCCGGCTGGTGGTGCTCGGGGCCCGGTGGCGCTGAACGGTACGGATGTCCATGTGCTGTCGTTCCCGGGACAGGTACACCCCGTTCAGGAAGGCCTCCGACCCGGGTCCCTCGAGGCTGCACTCCAGGCGGCTCTTGAGCAACCCGGAGCCCAGGGCCGCCTCGAAAGCGAGCAGGTGCCCGTCCCGGGCCACCCTGGACGTGGCGTGGAAGATCGACATCACGTCCGTCGGCAGATCCTGCAGATGATGGAAGTCCAGGGCCGCCTCCTCCCCTACGACCAGGTCCATCCCGAGGTTGACGAGGGAACGCCAGACCTGTCGGCCCTCCGGCGCCCCGGTGTCCCCGGGCGAACCCGAGGTCCGTGGCGAACCACAGGTTCGCAGGAACACCTTCGCCCTGGCCCCCCGGTCCAGCACCACGCTCACGTGCGGGACGCTCACCACGCCGTCCTCCGCCTCGAGCAGCTCCACGACAAACGTCTCTCCCACTTCGACGAACGGCGGCACGTACAGGAAGATCCCGTGGCTCAGGGAAGCGTAGTGCCAGGCCTGGAAGCGGTTGTCCAGCTCCCGCAGGCCGTCCTCCAGGCAGCGGCGGAACGCCTCCCCGGCCGGCCCCTCACCGTCACCCTCCGAAGCGAGGGCTGCCAGCGTCGCGAAGCGCACGCCGCGGCGTGCCAGCTCGGGGCTCAGGGAGAGCTCCCGGCAGGTTCCGCCGGCGAACCGGGCCGTCCCGGACAGGCCGGCCGTCGGCGTGCCGGGCTCCAGAGCCGATAGCCCGGCCGTGTCCTGCCCCTGAGCCCTGAAGCGCCGGAAATCCACCTCGGTGAGGTCGGTCCGGCGCCATTCCTCCTCCTGCGGGGTCGGCCAGGGGAGTCGGTCGAAACGGTCCAGGGCCCGAAGTCGCAAATCCGTGATCCAGCGGGGTTCGCCGGCCGGGGCCTTGCCCCTGACCAGGGTGAGGGGAAGATCGGGGTGCCGAGGGTCCTCGTTGCCCCCCGCCAGGGGGGCTCGTTCCAGCTCAGCCAACGCTTCCCTCCATCTGCAGCTCGATCAGCCGGTTGAGCTCCACGGCATACTCCATGGGCAGCTCCTTGACCAGGGGATCGAGAAAGCCGTTCACGATCATCATCGAGGCCTCCTGCTCGTCCAGTCCCCGGCTCATCAGGTAGAACAGCTGGTCCTCGCCGATGCGGCTGACCCGGGCTTCGTGCTCGATGGACACGTCGTCGGAGTCGATCTCCATGTACGGAAAGGTGTTGCTGGAGGAGTGCTCGTCCAGAATGAGAGCGTCGCACACCACCCGGGAGCGCACGTTCGTCAGGTCCTCGGCCACCTTCAGCAGCCCCCGGTAGCTGGCGGTTCCGCCGTCCTTGCTGATGGACTTGGAGGTGATCACGGAGCTGGTGTTCGAGGCGGCATGAATGATCTTGCCGCCGGTGTCCTGCTCCTGGCCCTTGCCCGCGAAGGCGATGGACAGCACCTCCCCGTGGGCCCCCTCGCCCATCAGGTAGACCGACGGGTACTTCATGGTGCGCTTGGAGCCCAGGTTGCCGTCGACCCACTCCACGGTGGCCCCCTCGTGGGCCACCGCCCGCTTGGTGACCAGGTTGTACACGTCCCCGGACCAGTTCTGGATCGTGGTGTACCGCACCCGCGCTCCCGGGCGGGCGATGATCTCCACCACGGCGCTGTGCAGGCTGTCGGTGGTGTAGATCGGGGCGGTGCAGCCCTCCACGTAGTGCACGAAGCTGCCCTCGTCTGCAATGATCAGGGTGCGTTCGAACTGTCCGAAGTTCTGGAGGTTGATGCGGAAGTAGGCCTGCAGGGGGATGTCCACCTTCACCCCCGGGGGCACGTACACGAAGCTGCCTCCGGACCACACCGCGCTGTTCAGGGCGGCGAACTTGTTGTCCATGGGGGGTATCACCGTCCCGAAGTACTGGCGCACCAGGTCGGGGTGCTCCCGCACCGCGGTCTCGGGGTCGCAGAACACCACGCCCTTGAGGGACAGCTCCTCGCGGATATTGTGGTACACCACCTCCGAGTCGTACTGGGCCCCGACCCCGGCCAGGAACTTCTTCTCGGCCTCCGGAATGCCGATGCGGTCGAAGGTCTTGCGGATGTACTCCGGCACATCCTCCCAGCTCCTCTTCTGCTCCTCTACCGGCTTGGCGTAGTAGTAGATGTTGTCGAAGTCCAGAGCGGAGAGGTCCGCTCCCCAGTTGGGCATGGACTTCTTGTGGAAGGCCTTGAGGGCCCGGAGGCGAAACTTCCGCATCCACTCCGGCTCGTTCTTGTGTTCCGAGATGGCGTGGACGACCCCTTCGCTCAAACCCTTTTGGGTCCTGAACACCGAGATGTCGGGATAGGAGAAACCGTGCTGGTATTCGCCGATCTCAACGGACTGCTGCGCTCTCGGCATGGCTGTCCTCCTCGATTCCGTACTGCTCCCGGATCCAGTCGTAGCCCCGGGCCTCCAGGAGCTGAACCAGGTCGGCGCCCCCGGAGGTCACGATCCGGCCGCGGTACATGATGTGCACGTAGTCCGGGCGGATGTGATCCAGGATGCGCTGGTAGTGGGTGATGATCAGGGCCCCAAAGCCCTCGCCCCGAAGGCGATTGACGCCTCGGGCCACGACTCTGAGGGCGTCGATGTCCAGGCCCGAGTCGGTCTCGTCCAGGACGGCAAAGGCGGGCTCCAGCATCAGCATCTGCAGGATTTCCATCCGCTTCTTCTCGCCCCCGGAGAAACCCTCGTTGAGGTAGCGGTTGATGAACCCCTGGTCCATCTCCAGGAATCCCAGGTTCTCCCGGAGGCTCTTGATGTAGGCGGTGACGTTCCTGGCGCCCGAGGAGGAGCCGCCGTCGCGTACCTCCAGAGCGCGTTTGAGGAA
>Ga0068714_10003211_pt1 | contig 19682 bp, 20 predicted proteins | sample MTBNYHSulfiMetaG_FD_62988 | JGI IMG/M metagenome (GOLD analysis project Ga0068714, IMG submission 62988) | Enrichment culture microbial communities from rom New York Harbor, USA that are MTBE-degrading - MTBE-NYH (New York Harbor Sulfidogenic)... | ecosystem: Environmental > Aquatic > Marine >... | reverse complement strand
TTTGAACTGAGCCAATAGGCGTTGTGACCACATTTTTCACAAATATATCCATCGGGCCATTTGATCCGGGCTAAATACTCGTAACAGGCTTCGGTGTTGCTGAAACGTTGGTCAAACTCGATTTCGGAATTGGGGAATTCCTCTGTAAAAGCAAAATTGGTCATGGCGACCTCCTTTGATTTAATTGAGGCCATTGTAGCAACCACCTGTGACAGATACGGTCACACCACGCCAGATTTTTTATCATTAGGGTTTTGTGGCTACCCGCATATCTTTTTATCTTTCAAGGTGAGGGAGACGCGGTGTGTCCCAAGATAGTTTTGGCTTTCTGAAGCTTTCTGTGTTAGGCTGCTGGACATATTACTTTTGCGTTTTGCCGCCAATTCTCTGGACAATCCTCTGATTGATTCATCGTTGTCGCGCGTTGTCACATCTTAAGCCACTGCCATTGACCGACCCTGTTCTGATTATCATTATTGAAAACAGTATTTAAACCGGCGATTGATGCAGGACGCAAACGAGTTAGGCTTTCTTACGATTGACACTTCGCCCATCCAGGGGCGCTCAACCATTTCCCGTACGCATGCCGGGAAAATCGGGAGAGTCGTCAATGGAGATCACGATATTGACATATGGCTTGCAACAGAGCCAAGACAACCCCATTCGGCAGGGTTTTGCCCCTCCCCGCTTTCGTGTAGTGCAAAGTTCCAATGACACCGATCTAGTTGATATGCTGAGAGAAACCCGAGCTCAGATCATCGTCTTGGGCCTTTCCGGTGCCGATGGGGACAAAGTCCTGGAGCAGGTGCGCCGCATTCGCGCCACCCATCACGATTTGCCCATTGTGGTGATCTCGCGCATGAGCAGTGAGGCGCGCGCCACGGCCGCCTTTCGCGCCGGGGTGGATGATTACTTCAAAGAGCCAATCTCCCGGGAACAGTTGCTGGGACGTATCGGTGATCTGCTTCTTCACCAAAGCGCGCCCGGGGTAAGACCGCCGCCTCAACCGCCCTTAATGATCGGCACCAGTGAGACCATTCGAGCCACCCGCGATTACATCATCAGGGCCGCCGCCACCCAGAGCACGGTCCTGATCACCGGCGAGACCGGCACAGGCAAGGAACTGGCCGCCCGTCTGATTCACCATTACAGCTGCCACGCCGCCAAACCCCTCATTGCCGTCAATTGCGCGGCCCTGCCCGAAAGCTTGGCCGAAAGCGAACTCTTCGGCTACGAACGCGGTGCCTTCACCGGCGCTTTGGAAGCGCGCAAGGGCAAGTTCGCCCTGGCCGAAGGCAGCACGCTGTTTCTTGATGAGATCGGCGATATGACGCCCTACATTCAGGCCAAGATCCTGCATGCCATCGAAGAGAAGGTGGTCTACCCCCTGGGCTGTAAAAAGCCCGTGACCCTGGATGTGCGCGTGGTGGCGGCCACCAATCGCGATTTGGAGCACCTGGTGGAGCAACAACAGTTTCGCGGCGATCTATACTACCGCCTCAACATCGCCCGGGTGCACCTGCCGCCCCTGCGCGACAGAAGAGAAGATATTCCCGACCTGGTACAACACGGTATTTGTGATCTCAACCGACGCTTCGGACGACGGGTGGCAGGCATGACCGATGATGCCCTGGGCTTTTTACATAACTACCCCTGGCCCGGCAATGTGCGCGAACTGCTCAATCTGCTGGAGTCCACCTACATCAGCCTATCCGGCGACGCGGCCAGCGAGAGGATCGGCTTGGACGATCTGCCTCCGCGCTTCAGACAGCAGGCGGCCCGGCGCTATGGTTCGCCTGAATCCGAAGTGCGCCAGGTGATCGTTTCGGCCCTCACCCAAACCAACTGGAACAAAAGCCGGGCGGCGCGCAAGCTCAACTGGTCGCGCATGACCCTTTACCGCAAGATGTCGCGGTTGAAGATCTCCGAAACCCGGCCCCCCGATCCCCATAAGACCTTCAGCTCCATGTAACAGTGTAACGCGAAGTGTAACATGTTCTTATCTGACTAAAATTATATGAATTTATTCATTCCTGGCTGAAGGCTTCGCTACGTTTTATCAAAACCAGCGCCATACCTACCGCGGGGCCGGCAAGATCGCACGCTTCACGTCGAAAGTCTGGTACAGATGATACACTTTTCCGCGGGTGGTTGGGATGCTTTTCTTCAGGTCGCAGGCCCTCAATGCTTTGCGACGCATGCGCCCGCTTGGCTTCGACGTGGGTGGTAGAAAAACTGGCATCGAAATTGCCGTACTTCTGGTCAGGCTTCAAACACAGCTGCATTGAATCCGCGTCAAATCCTCTTCTACCAGAGGCAGGGGGCACTGCGTCACATGGATGCCAACACTCCGGCCTTGCAAAAGGCGTGCACACCCACGGGCCATTACGCCAACAGCCTGCGCGTGGGCTATAACGCCTATGAGTTTGTCTTCGATTTCGGGCAGGCCTTTGGAGAAGAGGGCTGTATCAGCGGGTGCACCCGCATCATCACCAACCCGGGGTATGCCAAGGCCATGATCGCGGCCCTGCAAAACGCACTGGAAGCCTTTGAAGCGGAATTCGGACACATCGGAAGCGAGCGCCAGGACGCGGCCGAAGGGAGTCAAGCCAATAACGCCGAAAACGAGTGAATCGACGAGAAGAAGGAGGGCGAAAGATGCCTGTCACAACAACCTATCCGGGCGTGTATATCGAGGAGATCCCCAGTGGCGTGCGCACCATCACCGGGGTGGCCACCTCAATCACGGCTTTCATCGGCCGGGCCAAGCGCGGACCGGTCAACAAGGCTGAAACCATCAACAACTTCGGGGATTACGAGCGCATTTTCGGCGGACTTGACCTCAATTCCAGCATGAGCTTCGCCGTACGCGACTTTTTCCTCAACGGCGGCGCCCAGGCCATCATCGTGCGCCTCTACCACACCGACACGGCCGGCGGCGCCGATCCGGCCAAGACCTCGCTCACCGTTGGCAACGTGATCATGGAGGCGGCCAACGAAGGTTCGTGGGGCGTCAACCTGCGCGCCGAGACCGATCTCATTGTCTCCGAGGATGTGGCCGTCAACCTGGGGTTGGCCAAGTCCGATCTTTTCAACCTCACCGTGCGCGACGCGAGCACGGGGGCTTCGGAGAAGTATTTGAACCTCTCCTTTAAAGAGAGCCCCCGCCGCGTGGACCGCGTGCTGGCGGCTCAGTCGGCCCTGGTGCGCTGGAAGGGGTCTTATCCCGGGACACCCCCCACGCCGGCGGCCGATAAGGATGAGGTCACCGAGGGTGAAACCGACTTAAAGGCCGCCACCAACCAGACCGAAATCGACGCGGCCAAGGCCAAGATCGCGGCAGGCCTGGCGGCCCTCAAGGCTTCGGACGGTCTGGCCCTGACCAAGGCCGAGGACTTCACCCCGGCCAATGCCGAGCGGGATAAAAAGGGTCTCTACGCCCTGGCCCAGGCCGATTTGTTCAATCTGCTGTGCATCCCACCCTACAAAGACACCGCCGGCATTCCTAACCAGGACGTGGACGTGAGCCTGGTCTCGGACGCGGCGGCCTACTGCGAGAAGCGCCGCGCCATGCTGCTGGTGGACGCGCCCAGTGACTGGACCTCCAAGAGCACCGCAGTCTCCAAGTTCACCGACGCGGCCACGGACTACGTGGGCGCCCGCTCGCGCAATGCCGCGCTGTTTTTTCCGCGTTTGAAAAAGCCCAATCCCCTGCGCGACAGCCAGGTGGAGACCGTGGCGCCCTGCGGCACTATCGCCGGGCTCTTTGCCCGCATCGACACCCAGCGCGGCGTGTGGAAGGCGCCCGCCGGACATGATGCCTCCCTTAAAGGCGCACCCGAGTTGTCGGTGAACCTCACCGACGATGAAAACGGCGAACTCAACCCCCTGGGCGTCAACTGCCTGCGCGCCTTTCCCATCATCGGCCGGGTGGCCTGGGGATCGCGCACCCTGCGCGGTGCCGACGTGCTAGCCGACGAATACAAGTACATCCCCGTGCGACGCCTGGCGCTGTTCATCGAGGAGAGTCTCTACCGCGGCACCCAGTGGGTGGTCTTCGAGCCCAACGACGAGCCCTTGTGGGCCCAGATCCGCCTCAACGTAGGCGCCTTCATGCACAACCTTTTCCGCCAGGGGGCCTTCCAGGGCACCACCCCGCGCCAGGCCTACTTCGTCAAGTGCGATAAAGAGACCACCACCCAAAACGACATCGACCGCGGCATCGTCAACATCGTGGTGGGGTTCGCCCCCCTGAAACCCGCGGAATTTGTCATTATCAAGCTCCAGCAGATCGCTGGGGATCTCGAAGTTTAAAGGAGGGGGGCGACCATGGCTCAATTCAGCGTCAATCCACAACGATTCGATCCCTACAAAAATTTCAAGTTCCGCATCAAATGGGATGGCCGCTTCGTGGCCGGCGTGAGCAAGATCGGTGCCCTGAAGCGCACCACCGAGCTGGTGGAGCACCGCGAGGGCGGCGATCCCAGCACCGTGCGCAAGTCACCGGGCCAGTCCAAGTACGAGGCCATCACCCTGGAGCGCGGCGTGACCCACGACACCGAGTTCGAGAAGTGGGCCAACAAGGTGTGGAACTTCGGCTCGGGCCTGGGCAGCGAGGTGTCGCTTAAGGATTTTCGGAAGGACGTGATCATCGAGGTCTACAACGAGGCCGGCCAGCTGGCCATCGCCTACAAGGTTTTCCGCTGCTGGGTGTCCGAGTATCAGGCCCTGCCCGAACTGGACGCCAGCGCCAATGCCGTGGCCATCCAGATCCTGAAGCTGGAAAACGAGGGCTGGGAGCGCGACTACGAGGTGACCGAACCCACGGAGCCGCAGTTCACCGAGCCTGAAGGATAGATCAGAGCATGCGACCCCTCACAGCCGCGGAGTTGTTGACGGTGTGGGAGCGCGGACTGAATCAAACCCCTTTGGAGCGGATGTTGGGCTTGCTGGCGGCGGCCTGTCCCGAAAGCGATGGCGAGGCCATCGCGGCCTGGCCCATCGGCCGGCGGGATGCCGGTTTGATGCGGTTGCGGGAGTGGATGTTCGGCCCGCGACTGGCCAACACGGCCCAATGTCCCCAATGCGCCCAACGGGTGGAGTGGGAAAGCCGCGTCTCCGATCTTCTGCCGACCGAGGATGCCGCCCATGAAACGACGGCATCCTTTGAACTCTCCACGGCGGGCTACGAGGTGCACTTTCGTCTGCCCACCAGCAAGGACATGACCGAGGCTCTGGACGCACCTGGCGACGATGCCCTGCAACGTTTGCTCACCCGCTGCATCCTTTCGGTGCGCCAAGGTGATCGAAGTTGCGAGGCCACGGCCCTGCCGGAAATCGTGCTGGCGGCGCTCTCGGAAAAGATGGAGGCCCTGGATCCCCAGGCCGATATCCGCGTCGCCCTCACATGCCCCCAATGCGGTCACGGCTGGCGCGCCCAGTTCGATATCGCCGATTACCTCTGGGTTGAGATCCAGCACTGGGCCCGACAAACCCTCAACGCCGTACACCGCCTGGCCAGGGCCTATGGCTGGTCCGAACGCGACATCCTGGCGCTCAGTCCCACGCGCCGGCAACTCTATCTGGGATTGATGCATTCATGAGTGACTTCTTCAACCATCTACTGCAGCGCCACCAGGGGGAGAGCCCCAGGGTGGAGCCGCGCCCCCGGGCGCGTTTCGAGCCCGAACCCCTGGCACCGCTGCTTGGGTCGATGCCCCGATCCCTGGAGCCCGGATCGCCGGAGATCGAACAGGGAGAAGAGGTTTCCCCTGGGATGCGGCCCGACCACCGAAACGAACAGGGAGCGACACTATCTCCCAGGCCCTCGATCCCGCCCGACGCGGACGGCGGCCAAACTCGCTCCCCGAAATGGCCCATGGAATCCAACACCGCCCCAGGCACGGTTGAACAGCAGACCACACCCCTCACCGCGGTCTTGCCCCGACACCACGATGATGCAGCGACGCTGGTGGCAGCGCCATTTCAATCCACACCTTCCGCGGCCTCCGTTACCGATGCACCCGCACCCCGTCGCGGTGCCGCGCCCGACGAAACCCGTATGGTTGCTCGGGCCGTGCCTCAACCCGTGGACATGACGGAGGAAGCTCCCCAGCCAAGCAAACCAGCTGCCGGATCGCACCCCATGGCAGCGTCCGATGAGGGGCCATGGTCCCAAGCCTTTAAAGGCGATGGCCTTAGCGAGAGACGAGTGGAATCCCGGCACCGGGAGCAGGCCGACATCGAAGCCCTGTGGGAAACCATTCGGGCTTTGCCGCGTCAAGACCAAGAGCCGGATACGTCCTTCGACCTTTTGTCCCAACGTCCTGAAGCCCCTGAACCACCGGCACCCCCCGCTGCCATCCCACCCGGTCGCGAGAGGCTGCTGGTGGCCCCGGCCGGGTCGGAACAATTGCGGGCGGAGCTTGAAAGCCTGCGGGAGCTTGGACGGAGGGCCGAGGCGCCCGAACCCGTCATCCAGGTCACCATCGGCCGGGTGGAGGTGCGCGCCGAAGCGCCGACCGCGCTGTCCCAACCCAAGCCCAAGGCCAGGACGCCCGCCGTCATGAGCCTTGAGGATTATCTCAAACAGCGCAAAGGCAGGGGGTCCCTATGAGCTCACCCACCGCCATCGCCACGGTCACCGCCGTGCTGCAGCACCTTATCATGCAGGCCACGGCCGGGGCCAATGTCACCGCCAAACCGCCCTCGGCGGCGCGCAACGGGTCCAACGGCGACCAGCTCAACCTATTTCTATACGCCACCCACATCAATCCGGCCTTCAGCAACATGCCCCTGCCAGGGCAGGTGCGCAACGGCGAAAGCGCCGCGCCGCCGTTGGCCCTGGTGCTACACTACCTGCTCACGGCCTACGGCGCCAATGACGATGACATCGCCGGCCAGGGCCTGTTGGGCCAGGCCATGATCGGCCTGCACGACCACCCCCTGCTGGGCTCGGCAGATATTGCGGGCATTGTGCCCGACTCGGAGGTGCAAAATCAGATCGAACGCCTGCGCATCACCCCCGAGGTGCTCTCCCTGGACGACATGTCCAAGCTGTGGAGCAGCTTTCAGACCGAATACCGCCTCTCCACGTCTTACCAGGTCTCGGTGCTGCTGTTGGAGAGCAGCCGGGCCGCCAGTGCGCCCCTGCCCGTCTTGCGGCGCGGTGAGCAGGACCGCGGCGCCCAGGTTACCGGGGCGGCCACGCCGACCCTGTTCGGCTTGGTCTTTCCCAACGACGCGCCGGCGGCCCGCCTGGGCGATACGCTCATCATCCAAGGCGCCCAGTTGGCCGCCGACACCCTGATCGCGCGCTTCCGCCATCCTCTGTTGGATGATTTCCTGGATCTGGCGCCCGCGGCGGAGCGCAAGGCCGATGAGATCAAGGTGGTGTTGCCCGACCAGGGAATCGATCCGGCCGTGGGGTCCAAATGGCCCGCGGGTTTTTACACCCTGAGCCTGGTGGTCCAGCGCGCGGGGTTGCCCGAGTGGAGCACCAATGCCCTGGCTCTGCCCCTAGCCCCGCGCATCACCAGCATCAGCCCGGTTACGGCACCGGCGGGCAGCGCGACCCTGACCATCGAGTGCCGACCCCAGGTGCGCCCCAGTCAGCGCGTGGCCCTGCTCTTCGGGGCGCGCACCATCGCGCCCCAGCCTTTCGTCCTCCCAGGTGATCCCAACGCGGCCAGCAGCCTGACCTTTCAGGTCAGCGACGCCGCGGCGCGGCCCGAACCTTATGTGGCGCGCCTGCGGGTGGACGGCGTGGACAGCATTCCGGTGGATTTTTCGGGGGCCACGCCCCAGTTCTCAGACGATCAGAAGGTGACCATCACATGAACGACGCGGCCCAATGGAGCGAAAACAATGCCCAACACCTGAGCACCACGGTGACCTGGGTACGACTGCGTCTGCAGCGCCTGGCGCCGGCGCCCAAGGTCAAGGCCCGGGAAAAACGCGGCTGCTCCTGGTTCCGGGACCATACCCCGCCCGCCTTGGAGGAGACCGCCGGTCCCAAAAAGGCCTCGGACAAGGAGATCGCCAAGGCCCAACAGGCCATGGGCGAGCTGGAGGGCGCCCAGCCGCCGCCGTCTTTGATCCTGTTGAGCCGGTTGCTGGGTCTCTCGCCCTTTGACCGCAATGTGCTGGCCCTGTGCGCGGCCATGGAGCTGGACACGCGCATCGCGCCCTTGTGCGCCCGGGTGCACGATGATGGGGCCAAAGCTTACCCCACCTTTGCCCTGGCTTTTGCCCTCTTCGATGATCCCGACTGGAGCGCCCTGTCTCCCCAGGGCCCCTTGCGCTACTGGCGCCTGCTGGAGATCAACCAGCCCGACAGCCGGCCCCTGACGGCGGCGGCCCTGCGCGCCGATGAGCGCATCGTCAACTATCTCAAGGGGCTTAACTATCTGGACGACCGTTTGAGTCCCCTGGTGGACCCCATCGCGGCATCGCCCCAGGACGCCGCCCTGCCTCCCTCCCAGCAGCAGCGCGTGGAGCAGATCCTGCTGCAATTGAGCCGCAGCGGACCCCAGGAGACACCCCCCATCATCGAACTGCACGGAAGCGACAAGCAGAGCAAACGCCTGGTGTCCGCCCGGGTGACCCAGCCGTTGGGACTGAGCCTGCAAACCATGGCCATCAAGGCATTACCGGCCCAGGGCGCTGATTTTGACAACTTCGCCCGCCTGTGGCAGCGCGAAGCGCAACTGCTACCCATCGCCCTGTATATCCACGGCGAGGGCGCCGGCGACCCGGAACGCGCCCAGCTCCATCGCTTTTTAGATAAATATCAAGGAGTTGTTTTTATCGACGGACAGGAGGCGGGTGATGACGGGCTGCGTCGGCGGGCCGCCTTCGAGGTCGCCAAACCCCTGCCCGAGGAGCAGGTCCGCCTGTGGCAAGAGGCCCTCCAGGGCCGCGGGGGACCGGAGGTGGCGCGCTTGGCCGAACAGTTCGTCTTCAACCAGACCGAGATCGAGCATCTGGCAAAGGCCTTGCTGGAAGCCTATCCGCCAAACCAGCCCTTGCCCGTGGAGGCCCTGTGGCGGGTGTGCCGGGAGGCGGCCCGGGCCGACCTGGAGCAGCTGGCCCAGCGCATCGACGCCAAGGCCACCTGGACGCGCCTGGTGCTGCCCGATGAGCAGACGGCCTTGCTGCGGCGCATCACCGAACAGGTGCACCAACGCAACCGGGTTTACGAAGAGTGGGGCTTTCGCGAGGTGATGAACCGTGGATTGGGCATCAACGCCATGTTTACCGGCGAAAGCGGCACGGGCAAGACCATGGCCGCCGAAGTGATCGCCAACGACCTCAACCTGGATCTATACCGCATCGATCTTTCGGCCGTGGTCAACAAGTACATCGGCGAGACCGAAAAGAACCTGCGGCGCCTCTTCGACGCCGCCGAGGAGAGCGGCGCCATTCTCTTTTTCGACGAGGCCGACGCCCTCTTCGGCAAGCGCAGTGAGGTCAAGGACAGCCACGACCGCTACGCCAACATCGAGATCAATTACCTGCTGCAGCGCATGGAGAGCTACCGCGGCCTGGCGATCCTGGCCACCAATATGAAAAGCGCCCTGGACAAGGCCTTCATGCGGCGCCTGCGCTTCATCGTGGAGTTTCCCTTTCCCGACGCGGCCTTGCGCAAAAAGATCTGGCAAAGGGTCTTCCCGGCCCAGACCCCCCTCAACGACCCCCTGGACTACGATTTTCTGGCCAGGTTGCATCTCAGCGGCGGCGGCATCCACAATGTGGCCTTGAATGCCGCCTTCCAGGCAGCCCAGGCCGGCGGGCCGGTGACCATGGCCCTGCTGCTGGACGCGGCGCGCACCGAATTCAAGAAGCTGGAGCGGCCCTTGAAGGAGAGCGACTTCATCTGGCAGCCCGCCAGGGAGGTGCCGGCATGAATCTCAACATCACCATTGAACACCTCCGCCTGGAGGGTATCGCCTTGGCGCCGGATCAGCAGAACCTGCTGCGGACCCATATCGAGACCGCCCTTGGCCGTATGCTGACCCAAGGCGGCCTGGCATCCCACCTGCACGGCGGCGGAGCCTATCGCAATGCCCCGGCGCAGGGGTTCGCCCTGGGCCGGAACCTTGAACCGGCAGTTTTGGGGGAACGAATCGCCCAATCCATCTACAGGGGGATCGGCTTATGAGAAGAGCACCCACCCTGCCGGAAAAACCCGCGCGTGGGGGCGTGCCGCAGAATCGTCCGGCGACCCATACCGCTGTGCGGCCCGGCCGCGCGCCCCAAGCAGCGCAAGAGACCGCGCTCTGGACGCGCTTCGCCCATGACTGGAGCGGGGTTGCGGCCTACCCGCCGGCTCTGGAAATGCTGCCCCTGGCAGACACGCCCATCCAGCTCAAAGCCAAAGTCGGCAGGCCCGGGGATCGCTTCGAACAACAGGCCGACACCGTGGCCGAAAGGGTCGTGGGATCACCGGCCATCCGCCCCGCTACGGCCATTGCGCCATTGCATTGGCCGACCCACGCACAAAACGCGCAATCCACCACCCATTCGCCGGGGTCGATCGACCGGCCAACACCCCTGGCCCAAGGCAGCAGTTTCGGCCGGCCCCTGGATGCCGGGGTGCGCGATGCGATGGGGCGGCGCATGGGCTATGATTTCGGCAATGTACGCATCCATACGGATGCTATTGCCACACACTTCAACAAAGGGCTCAATGCCAGGGCGTTCACCCATGGATCGGATATCTTCTTCAACCAGGGCGAGTACCGCCCGAACACCAAGGGCGGCCGCAGGCTGCTGGCCCATGAGCTGACCCACGTGGTGCAGCAAAACAGCATGGCGGACAAAAGCGCCCAGCGGGAGATGATTCAGTGCACCACCATCGGCGAGATCCTCAATGAATTCTTCTCGCCCTTTTCCAGCGAGCACCTCTGGGTGATGCCCGAGGGCGACAACTACACACGCATCGTTCGCCGCTGGCAGCCCGTGATCGATGCGGTCAACCAGGCCAAGGCCGATCTTGAGGCCAACTGCGCCGCCTGGAGTGCCGGCCACCGCACCGACAGCTCCTGGACTCCCGGCATGACCGATCCGCCGGTCACCGATCCCAATGCCCACGGCATATGGGTCGCAAGTCCACCGGGAACCGATCCCCAGACCTGCAAGGACGCTTTCATCATCTATGTCGGCTCACATCTGTTGCTCGGTCCGCCGGTGCAGACCTTCGAGCTCTACACTTGCTCCATCGGCTCCTTCGGCATCTACGTTACCGTGGACAGCATCGATTGCGCGACCCAGACCGCCGACATGAACATCTGGATGTACAACGCCATGGACCAGGGCTCCTTCGGCCAATACGCCAGCCATCCGGCCTTTGCCTTAAGCGGCATGGAGCGCCAGTACATGTGGTGGAACTGGCACGAATCCCACAGCTGGGGCGCGGCTCCGGCCCCTGGTGGCGGGTCGGGTGGCGGCTCCAGTGAATGGTAGGAGAGGATGAGGAGGATGATCTACAGCCTGCTGTGTTCGATCCTGGCCGTGCAGGCCGCTTGCGGGCCCGAAGGCAACCCGAACGGAAATGTCGAGCCGGTCCTGGAACAGCCTGTGCTCACTCCCACCACCGTGGCCGTGGGGTCGCAAAAGATCCGTTTTTATGTGGATTATGGGAGCGACAGCGCCGTGCTCGGGTTCTTCGTGGAAAACAGTGTGGATCAGAGACGCTACTTCCCCATCTACGCCTCCACCTATCGCGGGGTGCCGGCGGTGACCCTGGAACTCTTCGTCGAAGCCCCCCATGCCCATGAAGATGCGCGGATGTGGGTACGCTCCTCTTGGGCTGGATATGAGATGCTGGCCTTTCATAAAGACGGCAGCGACCGCTGCCTGACACGCTTCGGCGAGATCCGCGCCCAGGAGCGTCCCACTCCCAAAACCCTTGGGGGAGAGACAAAGGCCTGGCCGGCCTTGGAACAGAGCCAAGCCGCTAAAATCGCCATCTTGACCTTCGACGGCAAGGCCTGGGCGGAGCAGAAATTACACGAGAAGTAACGAAGCTTCGGTTTGGGACCTCAATTCGAGGCATTCATAGATGATGTCTACCATGAGATACAATGCCTTTACTCCAAAAGAGAATCCGCTCGGCACCGGTGCCCTCATCCAACAGCGACCGGCGACTCTGCCGTTGCAGCGCAAGTGACCCGGCCGCAGCGGGGCCGGTTCGGCCCCCTGGCGCCGTGAAGAAGAGGAGCGCAAGCGCTTCCTGCAGCGTCGCGCGGCCCATCAGGGCACCCCCGCCACTGCGCCGCCCGTGGTCCATGAGGTGTTGAATTCGGCCGGCCGGCCCCTGGACAGTGCCACGCGTGGCTTCATGGAGTCTCGTTTCGGTCGTGATTTCAGCCAGGTGCAGGTGCATGACGATGCCCGCGCGGCCCGCTCGGCGGCCGCGGTCAATGCCCTGGCTTACACCGTGGGCCAGGACATCGTCTTTGCCCAGGGACAGTATACCCCTGCCAGCGCGGTGGGACGCGAGCTATTAGCCCACGAACTGGCCCATACCGTGCAGCAAGCGGGAGTTTCCAGCGGCGACGGGGCGTCCCGGAGTGTGGCCATTGCCGCTTCAGGATCAAGGGCCGAGCGTGAGGCGGACCGTGCCGCCGGAACGGCCATGCTGACCGGTGGCCCAACGGACGCCATTTCCCTGAGCAACCTGGGGCTCATGCTGGCCCGCACCAACTGCGCGTCCCTCAACTATCGGCAGTGCATCACCGGGGTGTACAAGTGCGGCTACGGCCTGTCCGGCACCTGCGGCTGGGGCGGCATCGCCAACGGCTGCCGCTGCATGGGCGCATCGCAGCCCAGCGCCTCGCGGGTACTGGAGGTGCTGGCCATCCTGGGACTCTCTTTGCTGCTGCTGGCCACGGTGATCGCCGCCCTTCTGGACCCTGAACCGGCCAGCAAGCTGCTGCTGGGCGGATTGACCGTGGCCGAGGCCGCGGCGCTGCTCTTGATGTTGGGCTACTCAGAACAAGAGGTGCGCGACATGGGTCTGGACCCCTCCCTGGCATCGGCGGCCATGGGCGGCGGGGAGGAGCGCACGGCTTAGTCTGATGGGCGGAGACGGCACAAATGCGCATTTGGGATCGGAATGAATCGTAAAAAGAGGATTACGGCAACGACGACGACAGCGATCCCGATACCGAGAACAAGAGGCAGATCATGACCACATTTCCACAATCTCCGCGTTTAATCAAAGGCGCCCTGGTGGGCGTCGATATCGCCAACCCGCTGGCCAGCGTGGTGGTATTCCAATACAACCCCGCCACCATGACCCGGCGCCTGGAGGCGCGCGCCGCGGGCGAGGGCGGCGAGGTGGGCGAGACCACGCGCCTTTCCGGGCCGCCCAAGGAGACCATCACCCTCACCGTGGAGATCGACGCCGCCGACCAACTCGAAAAGGCCGAGCCCCTGGCCGTGGGCATGGGGCTCTATCCCACCTTGTCGGCCCTGGAGATGATGCTCTACCCCAAGACCGCCATGGTGATTGCCAACTCGGTGCTGGCCGCCATCGGCTCCATCGAGATCCTGCCCATTGAGGGGCCCCTGGTGCTCTTTGCCTGGGGCATCAACCGGGTGCTGCCCGTGCGCCTCACCAGCTTCAGCATCACAGAGGAGGCCTACGATCCTATGCTCAATCCCATCCTGGCCAAGGTGGAGCTCTCCCTGCAGGTGTTGAGCTACCAGGACTTCAGCATGCTGCACCCGGGCTTCAGTTTGTTCATGGCCCACCAGGTGACCAAGGAGGTCATGGGCACGCTGAATGTGGCCAATAGCGTGCAGAATATCGCGCTGGGACTGAAACTGTGAGGATGGTCGGTATACTTGCCCTCGTTCCCACACGAAGCGTGGGAACGAGGGCAATGGACAGAGGGGACGTCGTGAACAAAGGGGACCGTCAACGCCGTCCACCAGGTCCATTCAGTCCATGTCGTCCATAGGGGTGACGGGCTTATGGACAATCGGGTAAACGGGCAACAACGACAAGGAACAAACTATGAATATTACAATAGGCAATCAGCTCTTCCCCCCCACCAGCCGCTACCATGGCATCGAGACCGCCACCCTGGAAACCGACGGCGGTCCCCAGGGGGCTTTTCAAATCCTTTACTTGAGACGCCGTTTTGTGCCTTCTCCCGAGCGCTTCGCCCTGCTGCAGGAGCACGCGGTGGAGGCCGGCGACCGGCTGGACAATATCACGGCGCGCTACCTGGGCGATCCCTTGCAGTTCTGGCGCGTCTGCGACGCCAACAACGCCATGAACCCCTTTGATCTGACCGCCGCGGTAGGGCGCCGTTTGCGCATCACCCTGCCCGAGGGGCTGCCGGAGATGCCCAATGTTGCTGGGTAACGCCATCCTCACCCTGCTCATCGGCCCGGCCGTGCCCGTGCCCGCGCCATTGCCGGTGATCGAGGCGTTGCAGAGCGTGCAGGTCACCAGCGCCCGGGACAGAAGCGGCTTCCAGCTGCGCTTTGCCATGGGCAAGCGCTCCTTGCTGCAGCTGGCCCTGCTGCCGGCGGGCTATTTCGATCCGGTGGTGACCCGGGTGGTGATCATGGTGACCATTAGCGGCATTCCCCAGGTGCTCATGGACGGCTTTGTCACCCGCCAGGAGTTGGCCCCCAGCAACACGCCGGGGGAGTCGACCCTGACGGTGACCGGCGAGGATCTGAGCGTGGCCATGGATATCGTGGAGAAGGTGCTGCCCTTGCCAGCCATGCCCGATGCGGCCAAGGTGGCCGTTTGCCTGGCGCCCTACGCGGCGTTGGGGGTGGTGCCCATGATCATCCCGCCCATCATCACTACGGTGCAGTCGCCCACCTCGCGAATCGAGACCCAGGCGCTCAAGACCGACCTGGCCTACATCAAGGAGCTGGCCACGCGCAACGGCTACGTCTTCTTCATCCAGCCCGGCCCCCTGCCGGGTCAGAGCATCGGCTATTTCGGCCCCGACATCAGCGTGCCCCTGCCCCAGCGCTCCCTGAGCGTGAACATGGATGCCTTCACCAATGTGGAGTCGTTGAGCTTCTCACTAGACGGCCTGGCCAAGAAGATCCGTATCTTCACCGTGCTGGACCCGGCCACGCGGCGCATCCCCATTCCCATACCGCTGCCCAACGTCAGTGCGGTGAAGCCGCCCCTTGGCCTGCGCCCCACGCCGCCGGCCAAGGTGGAATTTCACAACGGCGGCGCGCGCCTGGCGCCCGACGAGGCGGCCCGGGACATTCTGAGTTTTCTGATGAACAACTCCACGGCCATCAGCGGCTCCGGCACCCTGGATGTGCTGCGCTACGGCCAGGCCTTGCGCGCCCGCACCCTTGTAGGCGTGCGCGGGGCGGGCCTGGCCTATGACGGCCTCTACTACGTGGACAGCGTCACCCACGACATCAAGAAGGGCCAGTATAAACAGAACTTCAGCCTCTCCCGCGACGGGCTGATCGCAAATACACCGGTGGTGATTCCATGACCGAAGAGAGCAACACCCGTCAGTTCTGGGGCAAGTACCGCGGCACGGTGATCAACAACATCGATCCCGAGCTGCGCGGCCGTCTGCAGATCAGCGTGCCCGATGTGCTCAGCCTGGTGCCCTCCACCTGGGCCGAACCCTGCACGCCCCTGGCCGGCCCGCCCGGACCGGGCATGGGGGTCTACCTGGTGCCACCCATCGGCGCGGCCGTGTGGGTGGAGTTCGAACGCGGCGATCCCAACTTCCCCATCTGGGTGGGCTGCCGCTGGGGTTCCCAGTCGGATATTCCGCCCCTGGCCCACGCCGGGCTGCCCGTGTCGCCCAACATCGTGTTGCAGACCCTGGGCCAGCACAGCCTGGTGATCAGTGACCTGCCCGGCCCCACCGGCGGGCTGATGCTCAAAAGCGCCACGGGCGCCTCCATCATCGTCAATGACACGGGCATTTACATCCAGAACGGCAAGGGGGCGAGTCTGATCATGACCGGGCCCACGGTGACGGTGAACAACGGCGCCCTGGTGGTTACTTGATTGGCGTTGATTGGTTGAAGAATGGTTGATTCGGAAAGCGGCACCCTGCCGCCGTGATTGAAAATTTAAAGCAGATAGAATTCAACGTCCCAATCAACCCATAAACCAATCGGCCAATCAACCCATAAACGCCCCCCGAAAGGAGGCAACATGCCTGGATTCTTGCTCCACGTCGGCGCCCAGGTCACCTGTGCCCATGCCGGTCAGGCCACTCCCACGGCGCCCAACCCGCGCGTGACCGTCATGGGCCAGCCCACGGTGCTGCAGACCGCGCCCTATGTGGTGGCCGGCTGCACCTTTCCGCCGCCCACGGCGGGCAACGGGCCGTGTGTCACGGCCCAGTGGATCACGGGGACGACCCGGGTGCTCTCCAATGGCCAGCCCCTTTTGGTGCAAAGCAGCCAGGCGATCTGTACGCCCACGGGCACGCCTTTGATCATTGCCGTCACCCAGACACGGGTGAGTGCCATATGAGGTGTCTATGAACATCGACTATCCTTTTCGTTTCGACCATCGCGGCCGCACCGCGCTCACCGATTATGACGAGCACATCCGCGACATGATCGAGCAGTTTCTCTTCACCAACACCGGCGAGCGCGTCAACCGGCCCGATTTCGGCTCGGGCGTTTTGCAGCTGGTATTCGCCCCCAACAGCCCCGAACTGGCCTCCACCCTGCAGTTCACCCTGCAGGCCGGGCTTACCCAGTGGCTTGGGGATCTCATCGAAGTGCGCAAGTTGGAGGTGGTAAGCCTTGAGGCCACCATCCAGGTGGAGATCCAATACCTGGTGCGGCGCACCCAGGAGGCGCGCACCACCACCCTCGTACGGAGAACCGCATCATGAACGAACCGCTCTGCCAAGATCCGGCCCGGCGCGAAGCCGTGCGCCTGGACCGCCGCTTGTACGGCCTGGATTATCTGGAGGTGGGCGAGGACCAGCTCACCCTGACGGTCTATTTTCTGGGCAAGGCCCCCCGGGGGCTGGAGGCGCGCAATTTGCGCATTGACGGCGGTGAGCGCATCACCGGCATCGACGTCATCGCCATGCGCCTGGAACGCTTCCGCGACCCGGAGCTGGACGATTACATGGTGGTCACCCTGGACCGCTTCGGCGACTTTTCCACCTACACCCTGCGCGTGGTGGCTCAGGACGAGGGGGGCGATTGGGGGCCCCACCCCGATTTCGACCCGCGTTTCGACCGCCTCGCCTTCAGCTTCAAGGTGGACTGCCCCACGGGCCTCGATTGCCGGACCGATCAGATTTGTCCGCCCGAGGAGCGGGAGACGCCCGAGATCAACTACCTGGCCAAGGATTATGAGAGCTTCCGGCGCCTGATCCTGGACCGCCTGGCCCTGGTGATGCCCGAATGGCGCGAACGCCATGTGCCCGATATCGGCATCGCCCTGGTGGAGCTTCTGGCCTACACCGGCGACTATTTGAGCTACTATCAGGACGCCGTGGCCACCGAGGCCTACCTGGACACGGCCAGACAGCGCATCTCGGTGCGGCGCCACGCCCGGCTGGTGGACTATCGGCTGCACGAGGGCTGCAATGCCCGGGCCTGGGTGAGCATCGAAACCGACAGCGACTTTTCCCTTTCAGCCGACACCTTCTATTTCATCACCCGGCCGGCCCAGGCGCCCCAAACATTAGGCCCCGTGGTCTCATCGGAGGAGTTGCGGCCCATTGCCGGCCATCTCTACGAGCTCTTCGAGGCCCTGCGGCCCCGGGCGCTTCAGCTTTACCGGGACCACAGCCGCATCTCGTTCTACTCCTGGGGCGATGCCGAGTGCTGCCTGCCCAAGGGCGCCACCCGAGCCACCCTGCTGGGCCAACTGGTTCGACATCAGCAGCCCCCGGCCGAGGCATACGGCCCCCCGGCAGGAGGCGATCCTGCCCCTGATGCGCCACCCGATGTGCCGGTCACGGCGGCCCATCACGTGGAGCGCGCGCCTTCGGCCATGACGGCGCCCCAGCTGCACCTCAAAGCCGGCGACATCCTGATCTTCCAGGAGATGATGGGGCCCCGCACCGGTCATCCCGGCGACGCCGATCCCCATCACCGCCACGCCGTGCGCCTCGCCTCGGTGGCGGCCGGCTGCGACCCGCTCACCGGCCTGGCCGTGGTGGAGATCGCCTGGGATGAAGAGGACGCGCTGCCCTTTGCCCTTTGTATGTCGGCCGTGGGGCCGGCCCCGGCCTGTGAGCTGCTGGAGGATGTGAGCATCGCCCTGGGCAACGTTGTCCTGGTGGACCACGGCGCGGGCCGGGACGAACCCCTGGGGGAAGTGCCCGCGGGCGAGATCCGCGATTGTTGCCGAGATGTCGGCCTGCCCGCCGATGAGCAGCTGATCCCGGGCACATACCGCCCCATGCTCGGGGGTGCTCCTTTGACCTTCAGCCAGCCATTGGATCATGCCGCGCCGGCGGCGCGCCTGCTGTCGCAAGACCCCCGCAAGGCCCTGCCCCTGGTGAAGCTCAAGGGCGAACCCGCCTTTTCCGGTGATCCCTGGTGGCAGGCGCGTGCCGACCTGCTGTCGAGCGGTCCCGACGATCCCCACTTCGTGGCCGAAATGGACGAGGCGGGCCGTGCCCATCTGCGCTTTGGCGATGACGCGTGCGGCGAGCAGCCCGATGTGGGCACGGCCTTTACCGCCTTCTACCGCGTGGGCAACGGCCTGGCGGGCAACGTGGGGGCCGAGGCCATCGTCCACCTGGTGCTGCGCGACGCCACCCTGGACGGCGTGACCCTCAAGGTGCGCAACCCCCTGCCGGCCCGAGGCGGCACAGCGCCCGAACCCATCAACGAGGCCAAGCGATTTGCGCCCCACGCCTTTCGCACCGAGCTGCAACGCGCCATCACGGCTGACGACTATGCGGCCATCGTGGTCCGCGATTTCGGCCGGCGCATCCAGCGCGCCGCGGCGCGCCTGCGCTGGACCGGGTCGTGGTACGAGGTGCTGGTGGCCATCGACCCCCTGGGCAGCGACACGGCAGCCCCCGAACTGCTGGCCGAGATCGAGGCCCACCTGCACCGCTATCGCCGCATGGGCCACGACCTGGTGGTGGCCGCGGCCCAACGCGTGCCCCTGGAGGTCGAGCTGCTGGTGTGCGTGAAGGAGCATTACCTGCGCGGCCACGTCAAGGCCGCCCTGTTGGATCTCTTCAGCAACCGGCGCCTGCCCGACGGCAGCCTGGGCCTGTTCCATCCCGACCGGCTGAGCTTCGGCGACGGCGTCTACTTGAGCGCCCTGGCCGCCGCGGCCCAGGCCGTGGAGGGGGTCCAGAACGTGGAGATCCGGCGCCTGGAGCGTCTGCAGGAAGGCTCCAACCAGGAGCTGCAAAACGGCGTGCTGCCCCTTTCACCCTATGAGATCGCGCGCCTGGACAACGACCCCAGCCGGCCCGAAAACGGCCGTTTGACCCTTGAGATGAGAGGTGGACGATGAACAACCGCTGCCCCGACTGCTGCCACCCCGAACGCATCGATGCCCGCTTCTGCGGCTGCTGCGAGGGCATCGCGGCGGTAACGCCCCTGGCCCTGTTCAACCGGCCGGGGCTGACCCGGTTGCGCTACCGTATGGGCACTCATGGCGAAATTCTTTCGAGCATGCTCGCGCGCCTGTCGAGCCGTGATTACCCGGCCCTGGCCGA
>Ga0068714_10003209_pt1 | contig 19692 bp, 19 predicted proteins | sample MTBNYHSulfiMetaG_FD_62988 | JGI IMG/M metagenome (GOLD analysis project Ga0068714, IMG submission 62988) | Enrichment culture microbial communities from rom New York Harbor, USA that are MTBE-degrading - MTBE-NYH (New York Harbor Sulfidogenic)... | ecosystem: Environmental > Aquatic > Marine >... | reverse complement strand
CAGGTGCGCCATGGACTTCTCCCCGGACCTGGCCAACATCTTCGGCAAGCTCCACGGCGGGGCGGTCTTCTCCCTTCTGGACGAGGCCTTCCAGCTGGCCTGCAACGCCCACGGCCAGATCGCGGTGGCCCTCCAGCTCTCCATCAACTTCCTGGCTCCGGCCGAGCCCGGGGCCAGGTTGATCGCCGAGGCCCGGGAGATCAACGCCACCCGCAAGACGGCCCTCTACCAGGCCGAGGTCAGCCAGGCCGACGGTAAAAAGCTGGCCACCGGCCAGGCCCTGGCCTACCGGCTGGGCCGGCCCCTGCCCTTTGGGGAGGACGGGGAGCTGAAGGAAGGCTGAGGCCTCCGGGCCGCTTTGGCCGGCCCCCCTCCAGGCGAGGGTCAGCCCTCCTGGTCCAGATCCTGGATGGGCCAGGGCAGCCGGGTCTCCCCGGACAGGGGCCGGATGTAGCGGGCCCGGAAAGCCGGGTCCTGCATCCGGCAGCCGGCCTGGCGCCGGCAATACTGGGGATGGGTGGTCAGCCTCTCCCAGAGGGCGGAGAGGGAGGCCTGCCTGATGTTGCCCAAGGAGAGGGGGGTGAAGTCGCAGGGGGTCAGGTCCCCGTAAGCCCCCACGTGAAACTGGTGGCAGGCCGCCAGACAGCCGATGAAGGCCGCGTAGCCCACCCCGCTGTTGGTCCAGGTCTGGGTGATGACCCGCAGCCGGCCCTGGTACTTGAGGTTGAGCCTCTCCGACTCCCTGAGCAACCGGGCCCGGGAGGGCCCGTCCAGGGCCAGGCTTTCGCTCTCCAGCAGCCGGCCGGTGGGGATGAGATCAAAGACGCTCAGCTCCACGGCCCCCCACTCCGCGGCCAGGGCGGCCAGCCGGCTTAAACGAGCCCGGCCGGCCGAGTCCCGGCCGGCGTAGGTGGATAGACCCACCAGGAGACCGGCCTCCCGGGCGTGGCCCACGGCCTGCCTGACCTTTTCGAACAGCCCGGGCCGACCCCGGAGACGTTCGTGCTCCTCCGGAACCGGTGAGTCCAGGCTGATCTGGACGGCGCTGGCCCCGGCCTCCTTCAGCGACCGGGCCCGCCGGGCGGTCAGGTCCAGGCCGTTGGTGAAGACCTGGGCCATGGCCTTCTCCCGGTCCACCGAGCTGATGAACCTCTCCAGGTCATCCCTTAAGAGGGGCTCCCCGCCGGTGAAGGTGATGTTGGAGACGCCCAGGGCCTGGCTCTCCTGGATGACCCTCCCGATCTCCTCCCCGGTCATGATCTTCCTGGAAGGATCGGGTTTGGGGGCCGAGCAGTGCCGGCAGCGGCACTGGCACTGATCGGTCACGGCCACGGTCACGGCCATGGGGGTCGGTCTCTGGAGGAACAAGGTCCGGATAAAGGCCTCCAAGAGACGGGCGTGGGCCGGGCTGGGGATGGGCGGGTAGTAGAGGGAGTAGACGCTCTCCCCCTCCAAGGTGGTCAGGGGGCCGATCTGGTTGAGGAAGCTGAAAAAGGCCTGGACCACCGGCCCGAACGTCTCGGCCCCCGGTCCGGTGGTCTCGAAGAAAAGCTCTCGGCCCCGGCTCTCCACCTGGACCCGGAGCCCGGCCAGCTCCGGCGTTCGCTGGAAAAGGTATGTTTGGGGCAAGAGGGGCCCTCCCCGGATTGGGAAAAACTGCTCACAAATGGTACCACAGTCCGCTTTTCGAGGCACCGGCTCCGGGGCCGCTCCGGCCGCGGCCGCCCCCCGGGCCGGAGAGCCGGCCCTTTCCCGGCCGGGGGCGAGACCCCTTCGAGGATCGAAAAGGTTGACTGGCCGCCGGACGTGGGTTAAAGGAGGGTTATCAAATTCGCTCAGGGTGCACGGGAAGCCGGTGCGAGTCCGGCACGGTCCCGCCGCTGTGACCGGGGACGAAGGCCGCAGCTAGCCACCAGCCGCCAGGACGGAGGGGAAGGCTGGGAAGGCGCGGTCGGTAGGACGATCCGGAAGTCAGAAGACCGGCCCTGACCACTTTCAGGCCGCTGAAGACGCGGGAAACGTCTGGCGGCGCCAGGGATCGAAGAAGATGGGTGCAGACCCCTGGAGGCATCAGACTCCGGGGGTCTTTTTTCTTCCCCGGAGAGGGGATGGGGATGCCCTCCCGGAGAAACCCGGCCGTCATCCAGCTTCAGGCGGGGAAGGCTTCAGCCGATCCTTTCCCCGGGGCCCCGGCCTCCCCTGGCGAGGCGGCCCGGGGATGAGCGGCCGGTTTAAAAAAGGACCGCGGCTTGCGCTCCTCCTTCTGGGGCTGGGCCTGGCCGTCCTGATCCTGGCCGCCACCGGCCTGGGCTACATGGCCATCCCCCCCCGGGCGGTCTTAAGGATCATCGCCGCCGAGCTCTGGGGCGGCGGGCCGCTGGCCGGGATGGACCAGGCCTTTTCCCTGGTGGTCACCCAGGTCCGGCTGCCCAGGATCCTCTCCTCGGCCCTGGTGGGCTCGGGCCTGGCCATGGCCGGAGCGGTCTTCCAGGGGATCCTCCTGAACCCCCTGGCCGACCCCTACACCCTGGGCGTCTCGGCCGGGGCCGCCTTCGGGGCGGCCGTCTCCATCTTTCTGGGGCTGGCCTTTCTGGGGCCCTACACCGTCCCCCTCCTGGCCTTTCTGGGGGCCCTGGCCACCCTGGGGGCGGTGATCTGGCTGGCCTCCTCGGGGGAACGCTTCTCCAGTCAGAACCTGATCCTCTCCGGGGTGATCGTGGCCGCCATCCTCTCGGCCGGGATCGGCCTGGTCAAGTATCTGGCCGAGGAGCAGGTGGCGGTGATCATCTTCTGGCTCATGGGCTCCTTCGCCTCCCGGACCTGGCTGGACGTGGGGTTGTGCCTGAGCGTGGTCCTGCCCGGGGCCGGGGTGGTCCTCTACTTCGCCCGGGACCTGAACGTCATGGCCCTGGGGGAGAGGACCGCCGGCACCCTGGGGGTGGAGACGGTCCGGATCAGGCTCCTCCTCCTCCTGGCCGCCTCCCTGATGACCGCGGTCTGCGTCTCGGTCTCGGGGATCATCGGCTTCGTGGGGCTGATCATCCCCCACCTGATGAGGTTCATGATCGGGCCCGACAACCGGCTCCTCCTGCCCGCGGCGGCCTTGGGCGGAGCGGTCCTTCTCCTGGGGGCCGACACCCTGACCCGGGTGGTCCTGCCCCACGAGGTGCCCATCGGGGTCCTGACGGCCCTTATCGGCGGCCCCTACTTCTGCTACATCTTCCGCCGCCGCCAGTTGGGGAGGGGTTTTGCCTGAGGGACCGCTTTTCGAGCTGACCGGGGTCGGTTTCGGCTTCGGGGGTCCCCCGGTCCTGGCCGGGGTGGACCTTTCGCTGGCCCCGGGCCGCTTCCACGGCATCGTCGGCCCCAACGGGGCGGGGAAGACGACCCTCCTGGACCTCCTGGCCGGCCTTAAAAGGCCGGGCCAGGGCCGGGTCCTCCTCTCCGGCCGGCCCCTGGAGACCCGGGGGAGGGGGGAGCTGGCCAGGGTCCTGGCCCTGGTCCCCCAGGAGTACGCGGTCAACTTCCCCTTCACCGTGGAGGAGGTGGTCATGATGGGCCGCCACCCCCATATCCCCCGCTTCGGGGCCCCCTCGGACCAAGACCGTCGCCTGGTGAAGAGGGCCCTGGACCTGATGGGCCTGGCCGACCTGGCCGGGAAGCAGGTCACCCAGCTCTCCGGGGGCGAGAAGCAGCGGGTCATCCTGGCCCGGGCCCTGGCCCAGGACACGGCCGCCCTCCTCCTGGACGAGCCCACGGCCAACCTGGACATCCACCACGCCCTGTCCGCCCTGGCCGTGGTGGCCGGCCGGGTCCGGACCGAGGGGGCCACGGCGGTGGCGGTCATGCACGACCTCAACCTGGCCGCGGCCTACTGCGACCGCCTGGTCCTCCTCAAAGAAGGCCGGGTCCTGGCCGTCGGCCCCACCGGACAGGTCCTGACCGCGGCCAACCTGGCCCTGGCCTTCGGGGTCGAGGCCAGGGTGAGGGACGACGATTTCAGCGGGGCCAAGACGGTGGTCTTCAGGCTGGAGAGGATGGATGCCTAGACTTTGGAGAATGAAGCTCCTGCTCTCGGCCCTGGCGGTCCTGGTCGCGGTCCTGTTCTGGGCCCTTCCCGGGGCCCGGGCCGGGGCGGGGTTCAGGGACGACTCGGGCCGCGAGCTGGTCCTGACCCGGCCTTTTACCAGGATCATCTCCCTTTACGGGGCCCACACCGAGAACCTCTTCTTCCTGGGGCTGGATCAGGAGATCATCGGGGTCGGCCGCAACGAGGACTTCCCCTCCCGGGCCCTGGCCAAGCCGGTCTTCGACTACCGCGACGGCCCGGAGCGGTTCATCGCCGCCCGGCCCGACCTGGTCCTGGTCCGGCCGATGATCCTCCAGGGCTACCAGGGGCTGGTGGACAAGCTGGAGCGGGCCGGGATCACCGTGGTCTCCCTCCAGCCCACCGGGGTCGAGACCATGCTCGAGTACTGGCTCCGGCTGGGAGAGCTGACCGGGAGGGAGAAGGAGGCCCGGGCCATGGCCGGCCGGTTCAAGGACGAGCTGGAGGGGCTCCGCTCGAAAACGGCCGATGTCCCCCCGGAGAAAAGGCCCCGGGTCTTTTTCGAGGCCATCCACGCCAGGATGAAGACCTTCTCCCCCTCCTCCCTGGCCATCTTCGCCCTGGAGAGCGCGGGCGGGGTCAACGTGGCCGCCGGGGCCAGGGCGGTCAGGGGGGGCAACATCGCCGCCTTTGGCAAGGAGAGGATCCTCTCCCACGCGACCGAGATAGACGTCTACCTGGCCCAGAAAGGGCCCATGAACCGGGTCGGGGTCGAGGATATCGGCCGCGAGCCGGGTTTCGCGGCCATCAAGGCGGTCCGACTGAAGCGGGTCCACCTGATCGAGGAGAAGCTGGTCTCCCGGCCGACCATGCGCCTCCTGGAAGGCATCAGGAGGATCGGGACGCTGCTCTACCCGGACCGCTTCCGGGACTGAACAAGTATCTGCCGAAGAGGTGAGGACCATGTCCGACCAGGGTGGAACGCTTTACGGGCTGGGGGTGGGCCCCGGGGATCCGGGGCTCCTGACCCTCAGGGCCTTGGAGATCCTGAGGCGGGTTCCGGTGATCTTCGCCGCCTGCTCCTCCAAGAACGACTACAGCCTGGCCCTGGGGGTGGTCAGCCCCCACCTCCCGCCGGAGACAAAAGTGGTCCAACTGCCCTTTCCCATGACCAGGGACGAGGAGGAGCGGAGCGCGGCCTGGGGGGAGAACGCGGAGCGGATCCTGGAGGTGGTCAAGGCGGGGCTCGACGCGGCCTTCATCACCATCGGCGACCCCCTGACCTACTCCACCTTCGGCTACATGATCCGGACCCTGTCCCGGATGGAGCCGGGAATCCGGATCGTCACCGTGCCGGGGATCACCGCCTTCCAGGCGGCCGCGGCCAGGCTGAACATGCTCCTGGCCGAGGACCAGGAGGCGGTGGCCCTGGTCAGCGGGGTCTCCAGCCTCAAGAAGGTCAAGGAGGCCAGCGACTGGGCCGACACCACCGTCATCCTCAAACCCTACCGCCGCTTCAACGAGATCCTGGGGGCTCTGGAGAACGGCGCCCCCCGGCCCCGGCTGACCCTGGTCTCCCGGGTGGGGCTGGAGGGGGAGAAGGTGGAGGAGGACGCCTGGAAGCTGCGCGGCCAACGGATCGACTACCTCTCCCTCCTCCTGGTCAAGAAAACCGACCCCCGGGACCGGTAATACCAAGTTGCTCTTTCAAGGCAACTTGGTCTGCGCGCTTAACAGGGCGCGCCGAGCTCGTCAGAGCTCGTTGCCCGGATATTTCATGAGCGATCGTAGCGAGGGGGACAGATCCGTGGGCGAGACGCGCAGTTTTTCGGCATTTTGGCCCGCAGGCATACCTGGAGCGTATGTCGAGGACCAAAATGCCGAATTCAAGCGTCGTAGCCAGGAGATGGACCCCGCAGTAGATTGGCTCATGAAATATCCGGGCTGGGACGGCAAAACCACGCTTTTGCCGGCCGGGAGCAATCAAAGGCATTTGGTGCCTTTGATTGCGGAAACCATATGACCGCCGCGGCCGGCCGGAAAAGGACCCCGGGCGGGAGAAGGCCGGCCCGGGCCCTGGCCCTGGGGATCGCCCTTCTGGCCCTGGCCTGCTGGGGCTGGCGGTTCGGTCCGGCGAGCCTCCTCGGCGAGGTGGTCCGCCCCTTGCTGCGGACCCTGGTCTTCATCTTCGCCGGCCTCCTCATCGGCCAGTTTCTGGAGGCCAGCGGCTACTCCGCCAAGGCCGGCCAAAGGATGGGGCCGCTCCTGGGCTGGGCCCGGCTCCCCTCCCAGGCCGGGTTGTCCTTCATGGCCGCCCTGGTCTCGGGGGTGACGGCCAACAGCCTTCTCTACAACGCCTGGGAGGAGGGCCGGATCACCCGGCGGGAGCTGATCCTGGCCAACCTCCTCAACGCCAGCCTGCCCGCCTATCTCCTCCACCTGCCCACGACCCTGTTCATCATCGTCCCCCTGGTGGCCCAGGCCGGCCTGATCTACCTGGGCCTGACCCTCTTGGCGGCGGCGCTGAGGTTTCTGGGGGTCATCCTGGCGGCCCGGGCCCTCCTCCCCCGGCGTCCGGCGCCGGTCCTGGCCGGACCCGGGACCAGGCCGGGCTGGAGGGAGGTCTGGGCCGGGACCAGGGCCCGGATAGGGGCCCGCCTGATGCGGGTGGCGGTCCTCATCGTCCCCATCTACCTGGCCGTCCGGCTGGCGGCCAGGCTGGGCTTCTTCACCTGGCTCAAGGGGCTGACCGTCTCCTGGGTCTCGGCCTCCCTCCTCCCGGTGGAGGCCATGAGCGTGGTCGTCTTCGCCCTGGTGGCCGAGTTCACCTCCGGGTTCGCCGCCGCGGGGGCCCTCCTGGAGACGGGCCAGTTGGGGGTCAGGGAGGTGGTCCTGGCCCTCATGGCCGGGGCCATCATCTCCGCCCCCATCAGGGCCCTGAGGCACCAGCTCAGCCATTACATGGCCATCTTCTCCCCCGGCCTGGGGTTCGGCCTGATGGTCATGGGGCAGACCTGCCGGCTGCTGAGCCTGGTCCTGGTCCTGGGCCTGTTCCTTCTCCTGGGTTAGCGTCTCCCCGGGGTTTGGAAGAAGGGACGCCGGCAGGCTTCATCGCCCCGGCCCGCCGCCGGTCCGGCTAAGGCTGGTTGCGGTCTAACCCGGATATTTCACGAGTTGAGTTGGCCGCAGATGCAAGGCGCGGGGCACGAAGCTATAGTCACCCTATTGCGAGGGTCACTTTGGCGCAGCAGATGCGGCCAAATCGACTCGCCCGCAGGGTGAAGACCGCCAAAGATTTCGGACCAGGCAACGGGTACAACCTGTCACCACGTGGAACCGCCTTAAAATTAACATAACTAATTGAATTATCTATCTATTGTCTTTACCTTTTGGCAGTCTTTATGAAATATTCGGGCTAAAGGTCGGGGTCGGAGAAAATGGTCCGGCAGTCGTCGCAGACGGTATGGGTCAGGAGAGCCCCGGTGTGCTTCTCGACGTAGATATCCAGGGGCCACCATTTTCCCTTATCGTCCCTGATTCGCCTGCAGCCGCTGCAGATGGGCAGAAGCCCTTGGAGGATCCTGTTCTCTTTGAGGAGCTGCCCTTTTTCCGCCACGGTCCGGTTGAGTTGGGCGATCAGGTCATCCCTCTCAAGCTCGGCCTGCTTGCGCCGGGTAATGTCCTTGGAGACCCCGATGATCTTTAACTCATTTCCCTTTTCCAGGAGGAACCTGGCCGTGGCCTCGATCCAGTAGGTGGAGCCGTTCTTGCGAATCATCTCCACTTCAAAGGTCCGCTTGACATCCTCGCCCTTCTCATACTCGGCCCGGGCCTCGGCCAGGAGAGAGGCCGTCAGTCGGAGCGACTCCGGGCTCATCCGGTCCGAGATGCCGCGGCCGATCAGCTCCTCGGGGGAGTAGCCGCTGATCTTTTCCACCGACGGGGTGATGAACTCATAGACCATGGTCCCGGCGTCCAGGATCCAGATGGCGTCGATCAGGTTATCGGCGAGAAGGCGATACCTCTTCTCCATCTTCTCGATTCGATCCCTGTACTCCTCGGCCATCTTCCCCTCCCCCGCCCGGCCCTTCCAAGCCCAAGACCACGGGTTCGCTCCCGGCTCAAGGTCCTGCCTGGGGGGCCATCGGGCCTTGGTCCGAGGCGGCGGGTCGGGACGGAACGGCCCGCCCTCTTTGGCCGAGCCGGCGGCCTGTTTATCAGTAATAAGAATAACTCGTACTCCATGATTTCGTCAACCATCCCCGATTTTAAGCCGCATCAGAGGAATACGTCCCCCTGGCCTTTTTACCGTAGGGCCTGAGGGGAAGGGACCCGCCGGCCCCCCTGCCCGCGACGGGGGAGTTGATTTGTCTCCTTTGAGGCTTACCTTTTCTTCAGAGCAAAACGGAAAGGTCGGCCCTGATGGGGCCGGACCAGAGTCGATACCCCCCGGGAGGAAAAAACCCCGGGCGGGGAGGGAGGTTCGAGATGAGCAAGAAGGTAGTCGACTACGAGAAGGAGCTCCGCTTCATGGCCGACAGGGGCGGGGAGGGGATCGGCGACGTCTTCTCCGACAAGCAGGCCAAGGAGTGGCCCAGGTTGTTCGCCACCGAGGGCCGGGAAGAGAAGGCCGCCAGCCCCCGCCGGGCATAGAGCCAGGCCGGAGCCCGGCCGTCATCCCGGCCCCGGTGGGTCCCCGGGCCCATCGGGGCCGGATCTTTGAGAAGGGGCCGGCCCGGCCGGGAAGGGCGGTAACCCCGAGCAGAACCTGACCTCCGGCCCGGGACGGCCGCCCGGTTAAACGGGCCGAGGTGGGCAGAGCTCCCAGGGCCGGCCAACCCAAGGTTTTTTCCGGCCGGCGGCCGCAAGGCCGGGGCTTGGCCTTGATCGCGAGTTTGATAAAAGTTCATTTTCCCCGGGCTCCATCCCCTTCCCGGATTAGTTGAACCGCGTCCCGGACGCCGAACAAAAAACAGCTCTTAGGAACGGTTTTTATTTCCTGATCATGACCCTGATAACTATACGTGGTGTCAGGGTGATTTGGCCCGGGGCGGACGGCTAAGTGGATTTTCTGGCCAGCACTTGGCCTTTTCCGGTCTTGCCACCCAGGAAAATTTGAGTATATCTAATTCTCAAAGCCCCGGTTTTAGCCGGGGCAATTTATTGTTATCAGAAGGTAAATTTCATATATCAAGCCAGGGGGGTGTAGGATGAGGGCCATATCCTATGTCTCGATAAACCTGATCCTGCCGGCCATCATGACCTTTGGGGGAATCCAGACCTCCGGAGCGGAGATGTTCATGAACCTGGACCAGGACCGGGTGGCCCAGCACCTGACGGTCATGACCGGCCAGGAGAAAAGGGACCTCATGGTCCGGCTGGAACGCTCCAGGGAGTTCCTGCCCCTCATCCAGGCCGTCCTGGCCAGCCGGGGGCTGCCCCTGGAGCTGGCCTACATCCCGGTCATAGAGAGCGGCTTCGAGCCGGCCGCGGTGGGTCCCAACGGCTCCACGGGCCTGTGGCAGTTCCAGCCCAACACGGCCGAGCAGCTGGGTCTGGTGGTCAACGACTACCTGGACGAGCGCTTCGATCCCCTCAAGTCCTCCCTGGCCGCGGCCGAGTACCTTCTCTACCTCTATCGGCGCTTCGAGAGCTGGCCCCTGGCCCTGGCCGCCTACAACTGCGGGGAGGGCAAGCTCCGCAAGGCCATGTCCCAAACCGGGGAGAGCACCTACCGGAATCTGGTCAAGAGGACCGGCCTGCCGGGGATCACCAAGACCTATGTCTACCGCCTGGCCGCGGTCAGCCTGATCGCCCAAAACCCCTCCCGCTACGGTCTCAGCCTGGACCCATAACCGGTTTCAAAAGCGAGATCGAACCGGCTTCCCGGCCGGAATGTCCCCGCCCGCCGGAAGGGCTCCCTCCTCTTTGACATTCCTCTCACCTTCGGGTATTGAAGAAGGCCTGATTAAGACCTGAAGATTCTTTGACCCGCTCCGGTCCGGGGGCCGCCTCGGACCCGGTCGCCCGCGGGTAAAAACCAGGGCCGGGGGCCGTGGATCAGGCTTCAAGGAGGAAAGATGCACCAGATTCTAGCCAGGCAGGAGATGGCCCAGGGAACGGTGGTCAAGAATGTCGTGGCCGCCCCGCTGGTGGCCCGTAAAGCCAAGCCGGGCCAGTTCATAATCCTCAGGGTCAACGAGAACGGGGAGCGGATCCCCCTGACCATGGCCGACACCGACCCCAAGGAGGGGACCATCACCCTGATCTATCAGGTGGTGGGCAAGACCACGGCCCTGATGAAAACCCTCCAGGTGGGGGACTCCTTCCTGGACATCTGCGGGCCCCTGGGCACCCCGACCCATATCGAGAAGGTGGGGCGGGTCATCTGCGTCGGGGGCGGGACCGGGGTGGCCGTCCTCCACCCCATCACCCGGGCCCTCAAGGAAGCCGGCAACCAGGTCACGGCCGTCATCGGGGCCCGGACCAAGGACCTCCTGATCCTGGAGGAGGAGATGACCGCCGCCTCGGACGCTCTCTTCGCCTGCACCGACGACGGTTCCTACGGCCACCACGGGTTCGTCACCGACGTCCTGAAGTCCGAGCTCAAGAAGAACAAGGATACGGCCCTGGCGGTCTGCATCGGACCGGTGCCGATGATGAAGTTCTGCGCCAAGGTCACCCGGGAGTTCGGGGTCAGGACCCTGGTCAGCCTCAACCCGATCATGGTCGACGGGACCGGGATGTGCGGCTGCTGCCGGGTCTCGGTGGAGGGCAAGACCAAGTTCGCCTGCGTGGACGGGCCGGAGTTCGACGGCCACGCGGTGGATTTCGAGGAGCTCACCCAGAGGCTGGCCGCCTACCGGGAGGATGAGAGCAGGTCCTACAACATCTTCCAGGGCAAGGGCGACCTCTGCACCTGCGAGGTTTAGGGGGAGGGTCTGAGGATGGCCAACACGGAAAAGACACCGCGCCAGCCCATGCCGGAGCAGGACCCCAAGGTCAGAAGCCGAAACTTCGATGAGGTCCCCCTGGGATTTGACGAGAAAACGGCCGTTCTGGAGGCCGGCCGCTGCCTCCAGTGCAAAAAGCCGTCCTGCGTCGAAGGCTGCCCGGTGGAGATAGACATCCCGGGCTTCATCTCCCGGATCAAGGAGGGCGACTTCGGGGGGGCCCTCTCGGTCCTGGGAGAGAAGACCGCCCTGCCGGCGGTCTGCGGCCGGGTCTGCCCCCAGGAGGATCAGTGCGAGCTGAAGTGCATCCTGGGCAAGAAGGACAAGCCGGTGGCCATCGGCAGCCTGGAGAGGTTCGCCGCCGACTGGAACCTGGCCCGCCAGACCCGGCCCCTGCCCAAGCTGCCCCCCAAGACCGGCAGGAAGGTGGCCGTGGTCGGCTCCGGGCCCTCGGGGGTGACCGTGGCCGGGGACCTGATCCTCAAGGGCCACCAGGTGACCATCTTCGAGGCCTTCCACGCCGCGGGCGGGGTGCTGGTCTACGGCATCCCCGAGTTCAGGCTGCCCAAGAAGATCGTCCAGGCCGAGATGGACCACCTGGCCAAGCTGGGGGTGGAGTTCAGGCTCAACACGGTCATCGGCCAGACCCTGACCGTGGACGAGCTCCTGACCGAGGAGGGGTTCGACGCGGTCTACATCGGGGTCGGGGCCGGGCTGCCCAGGTTCCTCAACGTGGGCGGGGAGAACCTGATCGGGATCTACTCGGCCAACGAGTACCTGACCCGGTCCAACCTGATGAAGGCCTACCGCTTCCCGGAGTACGACACCCCGGTGGTCAAGGGCCGGAACGTGGCCGTCTTCGGGGCCGGCAACGTGGCCATGGACTCGGCCAGGACGGCCCTCCGGATGGGGGCCGAGAAGGTCAGGATCGTCTACCGCCGCAGCCGGGACGAGATGCCGGCCCGGGCCGAGGAGATCCACCACGGCGAGGAGGAGGGGATCGAGTTCTACCTCCTGACCATGCCGGTGGAGTTCACCGGGGACGAGAACGGCCGGGTCAGGGGCATGGTCTGCCTCCAGTGCCAGCTGGGCGAGCCGGACGAGTCGGGCCGCTGCCGGCCCGAGTCCATCGAAAACTCGGAGTTCACCCTGGAGGCCGACCTGGTGGTCATCGCCGTGGGCTCCGGGGCCAACCCGGTCCTGACCCGGACCACCCCGGACCTGGGGCTCAACAAGTGGGGCTACATCAAGACCGACCCCAAGACCGGCAAGACCTCCAAGAAGGGGGTCTGGGCCGGGGGCGACATCGTCACCGGTGCGGCCACGGTCATTCTGGCCATGGGGGCCGGCCGCCAGGCGGCCAACTCCATCCACGACTACCTGACCTGGGGCTGGTAGGCGGAGATTTCAGATCGCCGGCCCCGCCCGAAAGGGCGGGGCCGTTTTTCTTTCCCCGGGTTGTTATTTAATATAGTACCCGGAGACCCGCCAGACCCCGTCCGGGTCCTCCATGGGGGTGACCGTCTCCAGGGCGCCCTTTTTTTTCTCAAAGACCGTCGCGAACTGGATGACCACGTAGCGCCCGTCCGGGGCCCCGGGCAGACTTTCGGCGTATGAGGCTGATTTGAGCTCGCGGGAGATGAGCCGGCCCAAGGGTTTCCTGGCCCCGTTCAGGGCCTGGTTCCATTGCTCCCTGGTCAGGGCCTTTTTGAACAGCTCGGCCGCCGCCTCCCAGCTTTGGTCGTAGTCGCCCTGGTCCACCAGCTTCAGCCAGGCCAAGGCCGGCTCCATCGCCGCCTCCCGGGCGGCCTTTTGCTCCAAGGCCTCATCGGCCAGGACCGGGCCGGCCAAAAGACAAACCAACCACAGGGGCGGGAGAAAAGCGGAAAAAAAGGGGCGCATCTTTGATTCCCTTTCCAGGGGCTGTTTCCAAAAAGATTTTGTCGCGAGGGCGAGCTTGTTTTCTGGATGCAAGGCGGAAGGTCCGAAAAGCTCGCAGGCGTGGTAGAGCCACGTCGAGAGCTTTTTGGGCCTGACAACGCCGCAGGCGGAAAACAAAGCCGGCCGCAGTAGGAAGCTTTTTGGAAACAGCCCCTAGGCCCCGGCGCAGACCCTGCCCAGAAGCTGGTGCATCTTGGAGACCCGGCCGGTCACCTCGGGGAAGTAGCGCTGCTCGGTGTGGGGCAGGAAGAGGGAGCCCATGTAGTAGTCCATGTAGGTGGGAACCTCGGACAGCTCGAAGTTGGTCATCTTGCTGACGATGTCCCCCACGTCGGCCCGCATGGGGTTGGAGAGGCTGATCATCCTGGCCCCCAGGAGGGAGCCGTTGCCCACAAAGGTGAACTTGTTCAAGGGCAGCTCGGGAAAAAGGCCGATGGTGATGGCCTTCTCCAGGTTGACGTAACGGCCGAATCCGCCGGCGATGATGACCCGGTCCAGGTCTTCCATGGACAACCCGACCCCCTCCAGGAGGGTCACATAGCCGGCGAACATGGCCCCCTTGGCCCGGAGGAGGTTGTCGATGTCCACCTCGGTCAGGTAGATGTCCCGGCCGATCTGGGTGTCCTCGGCCCAGACCAGAACGTACTCCAGGCCGGACTCGCCCTCCCTCAGCCGATCGGTCTTGAGATCCGGGTTGAACTTGCCCCTCTCGTTGATCAGACCGGCCTCGAACAGGGCGGCCACGATGTTGATCAGCCCCGAGCCGCAGATCCCCTTGGCCTTGGCCAGCCCGATGGTCATGATCATCGGCTCGCAGGTGGAGGGGTTGATGGAGAAGTCCTCGATGGCCCCCCGGGTGGCCCGCATTCCGTGCTCGATCCCGCCGCCTTCGAAGGCCGGACCGGCCGAGCAGGCGGCGCAGGCCAGCCAGTCCCGGTTGCCGACCACGATCTCGCCGTTGGTGCCCAGGTCGATGTAAAGGGTCAGCGGCTCCTCCCGGTAAATCCCCGAGCCCATGACCCCGGAGACGATGTCGCCGCCCACGTAGGAGGCCACGCAGGGAAAGACCAGGAGAGAAACGTGGGGCCCCAGGGAGATACCCATGGAGGCGGCCTTGACCGGGGGGTAGTAGGAGGCGGTGGGAACATAGGGCGAAAGGCGGAGGTACTTGGGGTTGATGGCCAGAAGGAGCTGGGTCATGGTCGTGTTGCCGGCCACGGTCAGGTGGCTGACGTCGTCCAGATCGACCTTGGTCCGCCGGGCCAGCTCCTTGATCAGGTTGTTGATCGTCCCGACCACCACCTCCTGGAGCTTCTCCAACCCCTTGGGCTTGGAGGCATACATGATCCTGGAGATGACGTCCTCGCCGTAGCTGATCTGGGCGTTGTACTCCCCCTGCTCGGCCAGGACCGCGCCCGTGTCCATGCTGAGCAGCTGGGCGTAGACCGTGGTCGTGCCCACGTCCACGGCAAGGCCGTAGTTGGACTTGGTCCTGTCCCCGGCCTGGACGTTGACCAGGGTCGAGCGTTGATTGTCCCGGACCGGGCGCTGGAGGGTGACCGTGGTGGCGAAGTTCTCCTTCCGCATCTCCTCGGAGAGCTTGCGCAGGACGTAGAAGTCCACGTTGAGCTGGTGCTCGTCGTGCTGCTCGGCCAGGTGGCGGAGAAGACGGGTCAGGTCGTCCTCGTTGTTGGTGGCGCTGGGCGGTTGGCAGACCACCTGCCTGGTCTCCATGGGCGGGCTGAACAACCCCCGCTCCTCCAGCCACTCCACCCCCAGCTCTGGGGCGGTCAACCCCGCCCCGGGCTGGTGGGCCTGGAGGTTGAGGACCCGGTTGTCGATCTGGGACTCCACCGGGATCCTGACCTCCACCTCGCCGGTGACCATGGCCCGGCAGGCCATCCTGATCCCCTTCTCCCGGTCCTCCTGGGAGAGCTTCTCCGAGAGGCCGTCCTCCACGGCCCCGGACTCGATGATAACCCGGCACTTGCCGCAGACCCCCTGGCCGCCGCAGGAGGCGTTGACGTGGACCCCGGCCAGCATGGCCGCCCGGAGGAGGTTCTCCCCCTTCTCCACCTCCAGGCTTATCTCCGAGGGGAGAAACTTGACCCTGGGCATTGATCCTCCCTGGTCCGCGGTTAATCGACCCGGTCACGTTATGATCCGCGGCCCGGGCTGTCAAGGGTCCGGAGGCGGACGGTCTTCAGGAAATGATCGGGTCAACCCACTCGCCCCGTTTGAGGTCCACCAGGCCCAGGTCGGTCAGGCGGATAAAGGGCAGCCCGGTAAAGGGCAGGGTCTGGAGGGTCAGGAAGGGCCGCCGGATGCGGCAGCCCAACCGCCGGGCCCCGGCCTCGACCTGGTTGTAGAGCCGGACCACCTCGGCCAGGGGCCGGGGGGAGATGATCCCTCCCACCGGGAGGGCCATCTCCGCCTCCACCCCGGTGGGCGAGAAGGCCACCAGGCCGCCGCCCAGCTCCAGGAGCCGGTTCACGGCCCGGGCCATCCAGGTCTCGTCGGTTCCGATGACCAGGATGTTGCAGGTGTCCCAGATCAGGCTCATGGCCAGGGCCCCGGTTTCAAGCCCCACCCCCTTGACCAGGCAGACGGCCGGGGAATGGACCCCCCGGCGGTCCAGGTGAGACATGAGGAGCAGGTCCCGCTCCGGGTCGGGCCTGACCCGGCCGCCTGCCACCTCCACCTCCTCCACCCGGGCCCGGGTGATGGTCTCCCCGTCCAGGACCACCACCGTGGCCCTGGCCTTGGGCTCCCGGGCCCGGAGGGCCAGGTCGGAAGGCCCGACCGGCCCCCGGGTGAAGGATCTCCGGGACCAGTCTGGGTAGGCGAAAGGCTCAATCGCCTTTAACAGCCTCCCCTCCTGGGCCACCTTTTGTCCCCCGACCCAGACCTGGAAGCAGTCGAACTCCTCCAGATCGTCCACCACCGCCAGGTCGGCCAGCTTGCCCGGGACGATGGAGCCCAGGAGGCGGAGGTTGAAGTGGCGGGCCGGGTTGATGGTCAGCATCCTGACCGCGGCCGCGGGCTCGACTCCCAGGCCGACCGCCTTTTTGAGGAGCAGGTTCAACCCGCCCCGGTCCAGAAGCTCCTCCGGGTCGGACAGGTCGGAGCAGAGGATCATCAGCTCCGAGGCGGCCTCCTCTTTGGTCAGCCGGCTCATGATCCTCTCCATCTCCCGCCGGATGTAGCCCTCCCGGATCATGACCGCCATCCCCAGGTCCAGCCGCTCCCGGACCTCGGCAATGGTGGTCGCCTCGTGGCAGGACTCCACCCCGACCGCCCGGTAGGCCATCAGCTTCCGTCCCCTGGCCCCGGCGCCATGCCCCTCGATGGTCTTGCCCAATCTCTGGACCAGGGGAAAACGGTGAAGGATCCGGGGGTCGGCCGCTAATACAGGCGGCCAGTAGGCCTCGCCCAGCCCCACCACCTCGGGCCGGTCGATGAAGCCCTCAAAGGCCGGCCCATCGAACCCGGCCGAGGTCTCGAACTTAGGGTACGGCGGGGTCAGGGTCGGGGAGAGGAAGAAGATCCTCATGGGCAGCCCGGAGGCCTCTTGGCGGAAGAACTCCACCCCGTCCGGTCCCAGGGCCGCGGCGATCATGGCCGTCTCGGTGACCGAGGCGGTGTTGCCGAAGCAGACCGCCCGCCCGGCCAGCTCCCGGCAGGGGGCGATGGAGTCGAAATGGGTGTGGGCGTCGATCAGACCGGGCAGGATAAAGCGGCCCTCCAGATCCTCGACCCAGGTCCCCGCGCCGACCAGACCCTTGACCTCCGGTCCCAGGAAGGCGATCCGGTCCCCGGTCAGGCCGATGACCGCCCCCTCCCTGACCCGGGACAGATGGACGTCCATTATCCGGCCGCCCCGGAGAACCACCTCGGCCGGCCGGCGGCCCAGGGCCGTCTCCAGGACCGGCTTAAGCCTCTCCTCCGACCTCACCCCATCCTCTCTTGCCCAGCCACGGCCTCAGCGGCGGTTGATCAGGCCGGCCAGAAACCCGGCCCCGAACCCGTTGTCGATGTTGACCACGCTCACCCCTGCCGCGCAGGAGGTCAGCATCCCCAGGAGGGCCGCCAGCCCGCCGAAGGAGGCCCCGTAGCCGATGGAGGTGGGCACGGCGATGGTCGGCCGGCCCCACAGCCCGGCCACCACCGAGGGCAGGGCCCCTTCCATTCCGGCCACCACCACAAAGACCGTGGCCTGGTCAAAGTCCTCGCTGGCGGAAAGGATCCGGTGCAGGCCGGCCACCCCGGCGTCATAGAGGGTCTTGACCGGGGAGCCCATCAGCTCGGCCGTGATCCTGGCCTCCTCGGCCACCGGGATGTCCGAGGTTCCGGCCGAGATCAGGGCCACCACCCCCCGGCTCTGGTCCTCGATGGGTCCCGCCGGCCAGACCAGGGCCCGGGCTCCGGCCTGGTAGTCCATCTCCGGGAGGAGCCGTTTCACCTCCGCCGCCTTGTCCGGATCGACCCTGGTGACCAGGGCGTGGGAGCCTTGGTCGTGGAGGGCTCGGGCCAGTCCGGCGATCTGCTCGGCGGTCTTGCCCTGGCCGAAGACCACCTCGGGAAAGCCCTGGCGGAGTTGGCGGTGGTGGTCCAACCGGGCGAAGCCCAGGTCCTGGTAAGGCAGCCTGGCCAGCTTCTCGGCGGCCTCCTGGGGGTCCATCCGCCCCTGGGCCACCTGGCCCAGGAGCTCTTCCAGCGATCGACGGTCCATGGTTCCCTTCTTCCAGGCCCTGAGCCCGGGTGGCGAGGTTTACTTGTCCGGGGCAATGGATTAAGATCAGTGGGCAATTTAACCCAACGGTCTTGGGATGGCAACCAGCCGGGAAGATTACGTTGTCTGCACCCTTTCCGCCCCCGAAGGGGCGGGCGAGGCCGGAGCCTGGGCCCTCTGGGAGGCCGGAGCCGGCGGAGTGGTCGAGGAGGAGGACGAGGGGGGAGGCCTCCTGCTCAAGGCCTTTTTCCCCAAGGCCGACTGGTCCCGGATCAGGCCCGGCCTGGAGGCCTTGATCCGGCGGACCAGGGTCCACTTTCCGGGGCTGAGCCTTCTGGAGCCGGAGGAGCTTGAGGGGTCCCCCTGGCAGGAGGCCTGGAAGGAGTTCCACCGCCCGGTGATCGTCGGCCCCCTCTGGATCGGCCCGCCCTGGCTGGCCGGGGAGGCCGGGGGGGATCTGGAGCGGCTGATCATCGACCCCGGCCAGGCCTTTGGCACCGGCGGTCATGAAACCACCCGCCTCTGCCTCCGGGCCCTGGTGGGCTGGGCCCGGAGAGGGATTAAAGGCCCTCTTTTGGACGTGGGCACCGGCTCCGGGGTCCTGGCCCTGGCCGGGTTGAGGCTGGGCTTGGGACCTGTCCTGGCCTTGGACAACGATCCCCTGGCCCTGGAGGCAGCCCGGCTCAACGCCCGGCTCAACGGCCTGGAGGAGGGTCTGGATCTTCGTGACCGCCAGCTCCCGACCTTGAGCCAGGACTTTCCCTGCGTCCTGGCCAACCTGACCGGGCCGCTCCTCAAGGAGCTGGCCCCGGACCTGATCCGGGTCACCAGACCCGGCGGTCGGCTGGCTCTCTCCGGCCTTCTGGCCGGCGAAAGGGCCGAGGTCCTGGAGGCCTTCCTGCCCCGGCTCGAGCTCCGCCGGATGGAGACCATGGGCGAGTGGGCCGGTCTGGTCCTGACCCGCCCGGAGCCGGGTTGATGGGGCTGCCCAGGTTCCATATCGACCCGGAGGAGCTAAAGCGCGAGGAGCTCCGGATCCCGGCCCGGGAGCTGGCCCATCTGGCCGCCCGAAGGATCGGCCCCGGAGACCTGGTCTCCCTTTTCGACGGCCGGGGCGGCGAGGCCGTGGGCCGGGTGGAGGAGAGGCAGCGAAGCCAGGTTTTGGTGAGGGTCGTGGACCGTCCGGAGCCTTTCCCCCCGCCGGGACCGGAGGCGGTCCTGGGCCTGGGACTGTGCCGCTGGGAGCGGCTCCGGCTGGCCGTGGAGAAGGCCACCGAGCTGGGGGCGGCCGCTGTCCGGCCCCTGGTCACCGAGCGCTCCCAGCCGGCCCGGCCCGGCCTTGAAGCCAAGCTGGAGCGGGTAGTCATCGAGACCCTCAAGCAGTGCCGGCGTTCCCGGGGGCCATCCCTGGCCCCGCCCCGGGGATTGGCCGGCTTCCTGAAAGACCAGCCCTCCGCCGGGCTGAAGGTGATTCTGGATCGATCCGGCCCGCCCCTGGCCGGGCTTCTGGAGGGGAAGCAAGGAACGGTGACCCTCCTGGTCGGCCCGGAGGGAGGTTTCAGCCCCCGGGAGCAGGAGGAGGCCCGGGAGGCCGGCTTCCGGCCGGCCGGCCTCTCCCCGGCCACCCTCAGAACGGAGACCGCGGTCCTGGCCGGCCTGACCCTGGTCATGGCCCTGATGAACGGAACCGGGAACCGGTTCGAAGAGGCCGGCGGCCCCTTTCCGCCGGCCGGGAGGAGGAATTGAACCAGCTCCGGGAGAAGTCCCCCTCCTGCCCCGAGGAGAACCAGGGCGGCAAAAAGCTGCGCCGTTTCGTGGAGCACATGCTGGACCCCCAGGTGATGCTCCTGTGGATGATCGCCCTGGCCCTGATCCTGATCCTTCTCTTTCTGGGCTCGGCCCTGACCCCCTTCTTCACCGCCGCCATCCTGGCCTACATCCTGGAGGGGATGGTGGAGCGCCTCTCCGGCCGCTTCATGCCCCGTTGGGCCGCAGTGATGGTGGTCTTTTTCATCTTC